>ERZ1370068.8879-contig-7699_pt1 | contig 46102 bp, 91 predicted proteins | sample MGYA00561227_ERZ1370068 | MGnify/ENA primary metagenome ERZ1370068 (study PRJEB38410, sample SAMEA6850437) | metagenome | study: Metagenomic assessment of the ecological functions of the soil: analysis of the soil microbiota associated with the... | reverse complement strand
TCTTCATATAAGATATTTATTTTCTTACTTCATACTGCTTCAAAGCCCTTTTTGCTTGACTGACAGACTGGCCAGTGCTTCTGCGATTGAGGCTCGTCGTGCTGGAAGTACCGGAGCTCCGGCCCACCCTCGCTCCCCCATTTTCTCCACCGCCGGGCCTACCCAACTCTCTCCGACTGGCGGACGCTGTTCGGGCGTCAGGGAACACGCCGGCGCCCACTTCTGCCGAGCGCCGGAGCTCTGCTCGTAGACCGAGACCTGAAGTCCGTGCGCGCGCGAGGGCGTTCGCAGCGAACAGGCCGCCGATCCCGACCACCAACAATCGCAATGTTGGGCCGCGAGCCGCCCATCGCCAACTCCTGCACGCCGCACACGTTGTATCCTCGCATACAACTGAAGCAGCCTCGCCATCACAAAGACGCCGCCAGTCAGGCGCGGCTGCATTGGGGAGATTTTTGAATGCGACCTGCCGACACAACCGTTGTCTTCGGCCTGGCAAAAACATGGCGGCTTTCGTATCTGGTGTCTTCAGTCTTGGGCCGCTTCGGCCAGCGCCGAAGACTATCCGGATCGCGCCCGTGAAGATCATCGTGCCGTTCCCGCCGGCGGCACGGCGGATGCGGTCCCGCGAACTAGTCGGAGACTGGTTGCTCGCGCAAATGGGGCCAGCCGGTCGTCATCGAGAACCGCACGGGCGCAGCCGGAAACATTGGCGCCGAAGCGGTTTATCGATCGCCGCCCGACGGCTACACAGTTGCTGTTCGGCGCCGCCGCCACCCTCGTGATCAATCAGTAATCTCTATCCGAAGCTCGGTTACGATCCGACCAAGTTCGAACCGATCATTGTGATGGCTCAGGTACCGAACGCGCTGATCGTCAATCCGAACAACCATCAAAGCCATCGAGCCTGGCCGGAGCTGATCGACTGTATCCTGCGACAGAATCCCGGCAAGCTCACCTCCGCGACGCAGGCATACGGCACGACATCACATCTTACGTCCGAACTTTTCCAGTTGATGGCAAAGTGACGCGCACGCCATCCCGTGCCCTATCGCGGGTCGGCACCCGCTCTTGCAGGGGTTGCTCGCCGGCGATGTCGATCCTGATGTTCGACAATCTCGGCGTCTCGTTGCCTTCTGGTTGAAGCCGGCAAGCTCGGGCTGCTCGCGTCGCATCGGCCGCCCGCGTTGCCGAGTCTTGCCGGACGTGCCGACGATCGCGAGCACTGCTCCCGGCTTCGAGGCGGTCGCCTGGTACGGATCGTGGCGCCGCCGAACACGCCGAAAGCCATCATCGACAAGATCAATGCCGATGCGAACGAAGCTCTGCGCCAGCCCGAGGTTCGCAGGGATAGATCTGAAAGCGTGTCCGCCGAGGTCCTCGGCGGCTCGGTCGAGCAGACCGCGAAGTACATGCGCGACGAAGACGAGCGCTGGGGCCACGTGATCAAGGCCGCCGGTATCACGCTCCAGTGACGCCTCAAACGGTCATCCAGGCTCCGCTGGCGCCGATCCGATTCGAACACCGCTTCGAGCGCGGCCGCCGCTTGCAGAGATGCCGTCGGTGCGAATCTGGGAATTGGCCCTCGCCCCAGCGCCGGCCTTCGCGAAATAATCGAGATTGCGGCCGAGGTGATTGTCGGCACGGCAGATCGAACGCTTCCGTCTCCTTGCCGGCGTAGCGCACGATCGCGCGCGTCTCGCTCACGCTCTGCCGCGCGGCAATTTTCGCCATAGACCGCAATGCGCCAGTCGAAAGGTGTCTTGATGGTGGTGCCAAGTAGTGCCAGTGGCGCCGTTCTCGAATTCGATCAGCGCGGAAGTCGTATCACCGGTGGCAACTTCAGGGCACGCGATTTCGACAGCGCGCTGATACGCTTCATTGGTCCCGTTGAGATCGCGGAAGCAGTCGAGCACATGGATACCCATGCCGGTCATTCCGCCGGCGCGGCTTTCCTCGGCCCGCATGCGCCAGCTGTCGGCGGGATAATTCGCCAGCCAATCGTGACTGTAATTCCCTTCCACATGCATGACGGTGCCGAAGGCTCCGGCCGCCTTCAGTTCGGCGAGCACGCGCATCGACGGCATAAGGCGGAAGTGATGCCCGACCCCGATCAGGACGCCGGCGCGTTCGACGGCGTCGAGCATGGCTTGCGCATCGGCCTTGCTGAGCGCAAAGGGTTTCTCGCAATAGATGTGCTTGCCGGCAGCGGCGATGCGCTTCCACCTGCTCACGGTGCCTGGGTGCGGCGTCGCGAGCACCACAGCCTGGATCGACTTGTCGGCCAGAACCTCATCAAGTGAAGTTGCCAGCGCGATCTGATGCTCGGCTGCGAAGTCCCTCACCGTGTCAGGCTCGAGCGTAACGCCGTGCACGAAGCGCAGCGGCGCGCCGAAATCACGGGCCGCCTTCACCAATGTCTTGCCCCACCAGCCGAGGCCGACGATCGCCGTATTGAGCATGCAGGCCCGCTTACGCGTGCCGCCGGCGCGCCGGGCTGCTTGAGCGGATGGGCCCGAGCGAATGCGTCGTTCTTGGCGCAAGTCTCGGCGATTCTGTTTGACTGTTGGGTATGGCGCCAGGTCGACCTTGAAGAAATTCGCGCCTGCCACCTGACTCGCCAGGCAGATGTCCGCGAGCGTTATCTGCTCGCCCTGACAATAGGTGCCGGTGTCCTTCTCGGTCGCCAGATGCTCTTCGAGACCCGACAACGCCGCCTTATGCCAATGCTGCGCCCATGCATGCACTCCGGCTTCATCGACCTTGAACTCATGCGCGAGATACTCGCGCACGCGCGGCACAATCAGCGGATGTGAGTCGGCAGCCACGATCTGCGCCAGCCCGCGAACCCGCGCGCGGGCTTTCGGGTCGCGTGGCAGCAGCGGCGGCTTTGGATGGGTCTCGTCGAGATATTCGATGATCGCCAGCGATTCAAACAGCGCCGGGCCCGTCGCCGTCGACCAGCGCCGGCAGTCGCCATCATCGGATTGACGTCGCGGAATTTCGGATCGCGCTGATGACCCTTCATCAGATTGACCTCGATCACCTCGGGATTGAGTCCCTTGAGGTTGAGCGCGATGCGTACGCGGTAAGTCGCCAGTGATCGCCAGAATGAAAAGAGTTTCATGTTTCCTCCCGTCTCATTTCCGTTGTCATGGCCGGGTCTCGTCCCGGTCGTCCACGACTTGCCTTTTTCAAGACGTGGAGGCCCGGCTCAAGGCGCATGACGGGTGTCGATTACTTCTTCGTCCCGCCCGGATCGGCTTTCAGTCCCGCCGCCTCGATGCCGGCAAACCGCAATGATCTCGTCGTTTTCGCCGGTATCACCGGAGATCCCGACCGCGCCGAGCACATGGTTGCCAGCATCGCGGATCAGCACGCCGCCGGGATTAGGCACCATCCTGCCCGCCGCTCGCAGCCACGATGGCGGTGAGCAGGTTCGGGTTCTGCGCGGCACGCTCCATCATGGTGCGCGAGCCCCAGCCCATACCCAGCGCCCCATAGGCTTTGCCGACGGCAACTTCAAATCGGATGATCCCCGAACCATCTTCGCGTTTGGCGCAGACGAGAATGACCGCCGCTATCGAGCACCACGACGGTGCTGCGACATCTGCTTGAGTTCACGCGCCTTCATCAACGTGGCATCGACAATGCTCGAAGCCTGAGCGAGCGTTACAGACATAGTTGCTCCTTACTGTTTCTTGCGGCTGGCCCAATAGACCGACATGCGCGAACCATCGCCGCCGCCGAAGCCGTGCTGTGGTGGCATCCTCGAAGCCGCGAGTGCTGCTTTGTGTAACGCATGTCGGCGCCACTCGACTCGCCCGTTTCAATCATGTTGCGCAAATCCTTTACGCCATTGGCAATGCTGAACGTCGTGGGGCCGGGATCGCGGCCTTCGAACATCGTGACGATCATTTCAGCGCGATTCTTCATGCGCCGGGTTTGGCGCCATTGGTGATCGACGAACAGATCGAGCAGACGCTTTGGCTCCCAGCCCGCCGCGCGCGCGATGGCAAAGCGCCTCGCCGTAGGCCTGCCAGGCCACCATCAGCGGCAGGTTGATCGCAAGCTTCATCGACGCGCCGGTGCCGACCGGTCCGCAATGCTCAAGCCGCCGGCACAGCTGATTGAGGATCGGTTTGGCGCGTTCGGCATCGTGCAGGCTCCGCCGCCCATCAGACCGAGCAGCTTTCCTGGCGCGCCGGCGCGGTCGACCCACCGACCGGACATTCACAATCGCCGCACCCTTCGCGCGGACCTTCGGGAGCGAGCGCGATCGGCACCTTCGGTGGCACCGTGCTCATTTCAATGAGCAGTTTGCCCTTTGCGTCGCCCGGCGAGCAAGTCCTTTCGGACCGTTGTAGACTGCATCGATCGCAGCGTGTCGTCGGTCAGCATGGTGATCGTCGCCTCTGACGGCACTCGTCGAGATCGGCCGGCGTCGCCGCCACTTTCGCGCCCGCATCGCGCCAGCGGTTTGGTCTTCTCGGGCGAACGATTCCACACCGTCACGTCATGCCCGACTTCCATAAGGCGGGCTGCAACCGCAGCGCCCATTACCCCGAGACCTGCGACGCCAACTCGCATAACGTCCACTCCCTCTGATGCTCTTGGCGCCGACGATAGGCGATCGCGGATCGCGCTTGAAAGACGGCCTGCGCCGCGCGCGACTCGACAGCCTTAAACTCAGCGCATAAGACGGAATGAACCACGTTGATGCGTTTCGCATCGGGGAGACGGTGAATGGCAGCGAGAAGGACCAAAGGAACGGTCGGTGTGATCGGCCTCGGCATCATGGGCGGCGCGTTTGCCAAGAATCTGGTCGCAGCTGGCTGGCGCGTGATCGGCTACGACATAAAGCGCCGCACAAACGCCGGGAGGCCAAACGTGCCGGCGTCGAACTCGCGAACGATGCCGCCGAAGTGGCCGCCGCAGCGCCGATCATTCTGACAAGCCTGCCCAAACCGCAGGCGCTCATGGATACCGTGCAAGAGATCGCCGCCGCCGAAGCTCAAGGGCAAGGTCGTGGCGGAAATGAGCACCTTCACAATTTCAGATAAAGAAAAGCGGAACGCGCGTTGCGCAAGGCCGGCCACATCATGATCGATTGCCCGGTCAGCGGCACCGGTTCGCAGGCAAAGAGCCGTGATCTCGTGTTCTACGCGAAGCGGCGACGCGAAAACGATTGCACGGCCTGCGCCCGGTGCTGATGGGCTTTGGCAGAAATGTCTTCAACGTCGGCCAGTTCGGCAACGGCAGTCGCATGAAATACGTGGCCAATCTCCTTGTCGCCATCAATAACGTGGCCTCCGCGGAAGCCATGGTGCTGGGCATGAAAGCAGGTCTTGATCCGCGGATGATTGTCGATCTGGTCACCGCAGGTGCGGGCAACTCGCGCGTATTCGAACTCCGCGCCCCAATGATGGCGAAAGGACGCTACGACGACGTCACCATGAAGATCTCGGTGTGGGACAAGGACATGCAGGTGATCGGCGACTATGCGCGCAAGATTCAGCGTCCCAACGCCAATCTTCAATGCCACGAAAGGCATTTACGTGAAGGCCATGAAAAGCGGTCTCGGTAGTCGCGATACCGCCGCGGTCTGCGCGGTGCTCGAAAAGATGGCGAAGTTAAAGCGACCCAAACGCGCGGCATGATCAGCTCTTGCATCAACTGTGCATGGCCGGGCTTGTCCCGGCCATCGACGTTTTGCAAGATCATCGGAAGCACAAGGCAGGCGGAGGACGTAATGGCGTCGTTGCAGCAAAGAACGGAAGTTCGTGACGGCATGCGGATCGATTTTGACGTGCCGATCACCATGGACGATGGAGCTGGTGCTGCGCGTCGACGTGTTTCGCCCGGTGCATGAGGGAGAAATTTCCGGTCATCCTCAGCTACGGTCCCTACGCCAAGAACCTCGCGTTCCAGGACGGCTATCCGAGCGCGTGGCAGCGCATGACGGAAAAGCATCCCGACGTCACTGCGGGCTCGAGCAATCTCTACCAGAGCTGGGAGGTGGTCGACCCGGAGAAATGGGTGCCGCACAACTACGCCTGCGTGCGAGTGGACTCGCGCGGCGCTGGCTGCTCACCCGGCTTCATCGATCATTTCTCGCCGCGCGAGACGAAAGACTTCTACGACTGCATCGAGTGGTCAGGTGTGCAGCCGTGGTCGAACGGCAAGGTCGGCCTGAACGGCATTTCCTACTACGGCATCAACCAGTGGCACGTCGCATCGCTGCAGCCGCCGCACCTTGCCGCCATGTGCATCTGGGAAGGCGCTGCCGACTGGTATCGCGACATGACGCACCACGGCGGCATTCTCTCGACGTTCTGGGAAAACTGGTACGACATGCAGGTGAAGACGGTGCAATACGGTGCCGGCGAGCGCGGCAAACGCAGCCGCGTGACCAGTGATCTGGTGTGCGGACCCGAAACGCTGTCGGAAGAAGAGCTTGCCAGAAACCGCACGCGATTTCGGCGGCCAGATCGTGTCCCATCCGATGGACGACGATTATCACAAGGCGCGTTCGCCGAAGTGGGACAAGGTAACCACGCCGCTATTCTCGCGCGGCGAATTGGGGCGGGCAGGGCTTGCACCCGCGCGGCAATTTCGAAGGCTTCGTCCGCGCCGCAGCCAAGCACAAAGTGGCTTGAAGCGCACGGCATCGAGCACTGGACGCACTTCTACACCGACTACGGCCGCGAGCAGCAGCTGCGGTTCTTCGATCGTTTCCTGCACGGCAAAGAAGGACGGATGGGCAAAACAACCCAAAGTGCTGCTGCAGGTGCGCCATCATCGACAAGTTTGTCCCGCGCGCCGAAAACGAATGGCCGCTCAAGCGCACCAGATGGACCAAGTTCTATCTCGATCCGGCTTCGATGGCGCTGACGACCAAAAAACCGCCGGGCGACACGCAGCTCAAATTCGCCGCCATGGGCGACGGACTCATACGTTCCTCACACCGCCGCTCGCAAAAGAAACAGAGATCACCGGTCCATCGGCGCTCAAGCTTTTCGCGATCATCGTCGACTCCTGACGCGGACTTTTTCATCGTGATGCGTATATTCACCGGCGACCTCAAGGAAATCGTATTTCAGGGTGCGATCGACCCGCACACGCCGGTTGCACAGGGATGGCTGCGCGCCTCACACCGCAAACTCGACAAGAAATTGTCGAAACCGTACCGCCCCTACCACACACATGATGAGAAGCGGCCGCTCAAAAAGGGACAGCAGGTCGAACTCGACATCGAAATCTGGCCGACTTCGATCGTTGTGCCGGCCGGCTATCGCGTGGGCCTGTCAATTCGCGGCAAGAGACTACGAGTATGGCGGGGCGAAGCGGCGGCCGCGCTGTCGAACTTCAAAAATGAACTGAAGGGTTGCGGCCCGTTCTTGCACGACGACCCCCGCGATCGTCCACCCGCCATTTTTAACGGCACCACGAGCCTGTCATTTTGGCGCGCCAAGGCGCCTTATTTGCTGCTTCTGATCATTCCGCCGAAAAGCAAGCAAGCGGGCGAAAGTAGAAGCCGACGTGCAGACGCCGGATCCATTCAACCCCGAACTGCGGCTATTTAGGGTGTTTATTCCCTCTGTAGCTCATGTAAGCTCCGCGCAACCTTCGACATAAAAGAAGAAGGATCAGGGGAAATGAATACACAATTCTGGCTGGTCCAGGCCTTCAACGGCGTGTCCTATGGCGCGCTGTTGTTTCTTGTCGGCAGCCGGATTGTCTCTGATCTTTGGCGTCATGCGTATCGTCAACCTGTCGCATGGCTCCTACTTCCTGCTCGGCGGCTACGTCGCGCTATCGGTTATTCACGCCACCGGATCCTGGGCGCTGTCGCTGCCCGTGGCTGCCCTCACTATTGCAGCAGTCGGCATCGCAATGGAGCGTCTTTTCCTGCGATCCAAGGTTTTGAATTCGTGCGAAATGCCGTCCTTGCATTGGGTCTGGCAATACTGGTCGCTTTGGCGATCCAAAGCTGGAAGCCGAATATCGTCGGCAGCCGCAGCGAATTCTTGGTCGTCGCCGCAATCGCTCCGCCATTGTCCTCTATTTCTTATTGAACAGAATTTCCGTTGTCCCAATTGAGAACGACGTGTTGCGACAGGTGTTCCTACTGTCGGCTTCGCTTTCCCTGTTCCAACAAGCCGCGCTTGATATCTGGGGCGGCAATAATATGGACATCATCCCGCCAAGCGCACTCACCCAGAGCATCGTCGTCGGCGGCATTTATTTGCCGCTCTACCGCGTTTTCATGATCGGCACGGCGCTCGCGATCGGCATCGTCGCTGTGGCTGGCCATGGAAAAGACCCGCATGGGCGCGGCGGTGCGCGCGACCGTCGATGACGCGCAGATGGCGCGCGGCGTCGGCATCGATACCAATCGCATTTCCATGTTCATCTTCGCGCTCGGCGCTTTTCTCGGCTGCACTTGGCGGCGTGATCGGCGGCGCGTTTCTCGGCATCTATCCGGGCTCGACTTCGAAATGCTGCCGCTCGCCTTCGCTGTCGTCATCATCGGCGGCATGGGCAGCCTGGGCGGCGCAGCGATCGGGGCGCTTGCTGGTCGGCCTCGCCGATAACTTCGGCAAGGCCCTGTTCCCGAAGTTTCCTATTTCACGCTTTACGCGCCGATGGTTCTGATCCTGGCGATCAAGCCGACCGGCCTGTTCGGACGAGACTGAGCAGCCGATGGCGAAATCAGACAAATCAAGATCCTGATCGTCGCCGCAGTGTCTTGCTGGCGCTTGCCTTCATCGTTGCCGCACTCCAGCTCGTTCGTCATTCTGCTGGCGACGCGCGCATTGGCTTTCGCAATCCTCGCAATGAGCGTTGATCTCCTGCTCGGCTACACCGGCATGTCATCGATGGGACAAGCGGCCTATTTCGGCGTTGGCGCCTACCTGACTGCGGTGCTCGCGACCAAAATGCACTTCGGCCTTGGATGGGATTTCTGGCTGGTCGTCATCATGGGAATTTTGCTCGGGGCGGCGCTGGCGGCTTTGTTCGGGCTGTTCGCAATCCGCGCCGGCGGTGTCTATTTCCTGATGATCACGCTCGCGCTCGGGCAGTGCGTCTGGGGCCTCGCCTATCGTTGGAATTCGCTCACCGGCGGCGACAATGGGATCAACATGAGCGGTCGTCCCGAATTTCGGTCTCGATCTCACCAACGAGGTTACCTTCTTCTACCTGGTATTTGCCTTCTTCGCCGTGTCGATGCTGCTGATGTATGTGCTGGTGCGCTCGCCGTTCGGGCGAAGCCTGGCCGGTATCCGCGAGCGCGAACTGCGCATGCAGATTCTCGGCTACAACACCTGGCTGCACAAATACATCGCATTCATCATCGCCGGCGGTTTCGGCGGACTTTCCGGCGTTCTGTGGGCACATACCAACGGCCATCGTCAGTCCCGAAACGGTGGTGCTGACAACATCCGTGGACGCCTTGCTGATGGTTGTTCTCGGCGGTGCCGGGACGTCTCGTAGGCGGCTACGATCGGAACTGCGATCGTGTTCGGGTTACGCGAATATCTCAGCACGCTGGTGCCCTGGTGGCAGTACGTGCTCGGCGGTGTTTATGTGCTTACGATCCTCTATCTTCCGATGGGCTTGATGGGATTGCTGACCCGCATCAGGCAACGGCTCAAAACTCAAGGCAAGGAAGAACATTTGAAGAAACTTGCGACCAAGCCTTCCTGACTTGCCTCGGGAAGATCATGACAACAAGGGAGGAATGATAATGACAAACAGGCTTCAGAAGACGCTGTTGGGCAGTTGTCTTGCCCTCGGCCTCGGTTTCGACCACGCAGACCAGCGCCGAAGAATTGCGCATCGGTTACATCTCGCCGGTGACCGGCATCTTCGCCCAGGTCGGCAAGGATATGGTCGACGGCTTCCAGATGTACCTTGACGAACATGGCGGCAAGCTTGGCGGGATGGACGTCAAATTCATCGTCGAGGACGATCAGGCCAAGCCTGACACCGGCGTCACCAAGGCCAAGAAGCTGATCCTGCAGGACAAGGTGCACATGTTTGTCGGCGGCCTGCTGGCCTCGACGGGCTACGCGCTGGCGCCGGTCAGCACTGCCGAAAAGACCGCTCTACATTTCGTCAGTGTCAGCGGCCGACGATCTGACACAGCGACAACTCAGCCAAATATCCCGTATTTCGTCCGCACCAGCTGGACCAGCTCGCAGCCGCACCATCCGCTCGGGCAATGGGCCTGCGACCAGGGCTTACAAGAAAGTCGTCGCGATCGCCGCCGACTATGCCTTCGGCTACGAAGCGGCTCGGCGGTTTCCAGAAGGCGTTCGAGGACTGCGGCGGCAAGATCGTCCAGAAAATCTGGCCGCCGCTCGGCACCAAGGACTTCGGGCCCTACATCCCGACCATCAAGGCAGACGCCGACGCGATCTTCACCACTCATGGTCGGGCCGATGGCGCTGCAGTTCCCCAAGCAGCTGCGCGGCTGCCGGCATCAAGAAGCCGATTCTCGGCGGCGGCGTCAGCTATGACGAGTTCGTGCTGCCGTTCATGGGCGATGAGGTGATCGGCGACGTGTCGGCGCTGCAATACAGCGCCGCGATCGATACGCCGAAGAACGCAGGAGTTCGTCAAGAAGCCTACCGCGCCAAGTACGGCAAGGTGCCGCGCTACTATTCGGAGAACAACTACACTACCGCGCATGTGGCTCGACGAGGCGATAAAGAAGGCGGGCGGCAACTATCCCGGGCCCGAGGAGTTCATCAAGATCATGGCGAGCATCAAGCTTGATGCGCCGCGCGGACCCGTCGAGCATCGATGAAAATGCGCAACCCGATGCGAGAACATCTACATCAAGAAGGTCGAGAAGAAGAAGATGTTCGGCTACGACAAGGACGAACTCTGGAACACCGTGATCAAGACCTATCCGAACGTCAGCCAGTTCTGGACCTACGGAAAGGACAAGTTCCTGGCGCAGCCGGTCTACGATCGCGACTTCCCGCCCTGTAAATACTGCGAATGAGCGTGACAATCGCCGGGGCTCCCCAGCGAGCCCCGGCACCTTTCGAGAGATCGAGGGCTTGACGCGTGAGTACTGAGACCCAGGTGAACGGCGGCGAGTTCCGGTGCTCGAGCTCAGAGGACTGTGCAAAAGCTTCGGCGGCCTCCAGGCCACGCGCGACGTCACGTTCACGATCAAGCCCGGTGACCGCAAGGCCATCATCGGCCCGAATGGCGCCGGCAAGACCACGTTGTTCAATCTGATCACCGGCATCTATCCGGCTGACCTCCGGACAAGTCCTGCTGTTCGGGCGGGACGTGACCAGACTGGCCGAGGCCACCGGCGCACCGCGCTGGGGATGGCGCGTACCTTCCAGATCACCAGCCTGTTTCCAAACTGACCGTGCTCGACAACGTGCTGCTGGCGATCAAAGGCCTGCGGCCGTCAAAATTCGTCATGTGGCGCTTCTTGTCATCTTACAAGGATGTCTACGACAAGGCCCATCATCTGCTCGAAGCAGGCGAACTTCCTGGACCGCAAGGACGTCGAGGTCCGTAATCTATCACACGGCGAGCAACGCCAGCTCGAGATCGTGCTCGGCCTCAGCCAGCGATCCGAAAATCCTGCTGCTCGACGAGCCCGCTGCCGGACTTTCGTCAGGCGAATCCACGGAGATGGCCGAATTCCTGATGAAGCTCGATCCCGATGCTCGGCGATCCTGCTGATCGAACACGACATGGACGTGGTGTTCGACGTCGCCGACGAAATCTCGGTGCTGCATTTCGGAGAGATCCTGGAGATCGGATTCGCCGAGAGCATCAAGCAAAGCCGTCGCGTGCAGGAAATCTATCTGGGGACCGATTGACGCCATGGCGATTCTCGACGTCCAGGACGTCCATACCTATTACGGCGACGCCTATGTGCTGCAGGGCCTCTCGCTGCAAGCTCGAGCAGGGCCAGATTCTCGGGCTGCTCGGGCGCAACGGGGTCGGCAAGACCACACTGGTGAATTCGATCGTCGGCTTCAATCCACCGCGCCGCGGCAAGGTCGTCTTCAAAGGCGAGGACATTACGCATAAGGCTTCGTTCGAAACGGTGCGCGGCGGGATGGGGACTCGTGCCGCAGGGGCGGTCGCGTCTTCCCGACACTCGGCGTTGAAGAAAATCTTCTGGTCGCCGAGCGCAGCCTGAACGGCACAAATGGAACCTCGAACGCGTCTACAAGCTGTTTCCGCGCTTGCACGAGCGCCGCTACCAGCGGGCAAAGACTCTATCCGGCGGCGAGCAGCAGATGCTGGCGATCGGCCGCGCGCTGATGACCAACCCTGACTGTCTGATCATGGACGAGCCGTCTGAAGGGCTTGCCCCGATCATCATCCAGGGTCTTTGGGAGGCGATCAGCACTCTGAAGAAGGAAGGCCTCTCCATTCTGCTCGTCGAGCAGAATGCCCACCTCGCCCTCAAGCTCGTCGACTATGTCCATGTGATGAGCAAGGGCCAGGTGGTCTATTCGGCCAAACCCGAAGAACTGCGCGCCAACGACGAGATCAAGTCCAACTATCTCGGCATCTAGCGCGCCTAGCCCGCGCCGGAATTAGTATCCTGCCCACTGCGGCGATGCAGGCGACGACACGTTGCCTTCGGGCTTTACTTCACCGAACGGCTTGCGGATGATGGTTGTAAGCATGGTGTGGAGCATGGCTGGCCCCGACAAGACATCGCCTTTGCTTCAAATAAGGCCGGATCGGCCGGTTACACGGTCGGCAAAGGCCAATCATAATGGGAGGAAATAAATGTCGCGCAAAGTCACTCGTCGTAAATTCATGGCAGGCACGGCGGCGGGTGCCGCCGCGGTTGCGTTTAATTTCCCGATGCCTGCCGTCGCACAAGCTGCGCCGTTCAAGCTGGGTTTGCTCACGGTCAAGACCGGCCCGCTTGCCCAAGGCGGCATCCAAATGGAACAGGGCATCGTCACGTTCCTGAAGGAGAAGAACTACACCTTCGCGGGCCGCAAGGTCGAGTTCATCTCCGCCGACACCGGCGGCAACCCGGCTGGCACCAAAGACAAAGGCGCAGGAACTGATCGAACGGCGACAAGGTCGACACCATCGTCGGGCCGTTGGCGGCCTTCGAGTTGCTCGCCATTACCGACTACATCGCGCAGGCAGAAGACGCCCTGCATGCAGCCTCGCGGCTGCGGAGGATATGACGCAGCGCCGCCCGAACCCGTATTTCCTGCGCGCATCGGCAACCTCCTCCCAGGCCATGCATCCGATGGCGGATTTCGCCGCCAAGGAACTGAAGCTCAAGCGCATGATCACTGTGTCCGAGGATTTTGCGTTCGGCTACGAGCAGATGGGCGGCTTCCAGCAGACTTTCGAGGACAACGGCGGCCGGATCCTGAACGAAGCTGTGGCCCCCGATTGTGACGCCGGACTACACGCCCTACCTCGCGCAGATCCAAGATTGCGATGGCGTGTGTCGCAGGGATTCGCTGGATCGGAGACCCGCTGCGCTTCATGAAAGCAATATGCCGCGGCAGGCCTGAAATACCCTGTGGTGGCCGGCGAAACCGGTGGCGACGATGCGCTCTTGCGCTCGTTCGGCGATGAGGCGCGTCGGCCTCGCGGCTGCTGCCCGTATACGCTCGATCTTGCAGACCGAGACCAACAAGCGTTTCGTCGCCGCCATGAAGCAAGGACTATGGCGTCGACCCGGGATTCTATGCCGCGGGCCTTTACGTCAACGGAATGGTCATGAGGCCGGCTCTGCAAAAGACGGGCGGCAAAGTCCGACGACAAGGCCGGAGCTAATGAAGGCGCTCAGATCCGTCACGCTCACTGACACGCCGCGCGGCCAGATCAAATTCGATCAATTACGGCAATGTGATCGGCAACTTCTACGTGCGCCATCTCGAGAAAGCGAACGGGAAACTCATCAACAAAACGGTGAAAACACGTATAAAAATGTAGAGTCAGTTCTGGACTTACGACGAAAAGAAATTCCTCGAGCAACCGGTCTATTCGCGAAACTATCCACCGCTCAAGTCGTAATTGCCGAGCATGCCGCGGGCGCCGCGAGGCGCCGCGGACTATTTAACTGATCGAGCGCGGGAAAATTGCGGCAATGTCTTTTGGCTGGTCCTGACGGCCAACAGCATTACCTTCGGCGGTCTGCTGTTCCTGCTGTCGGCGGGCTTCTCCCTTATCTTTGGGCTAATGCGTATTCCGAACCTGACGCATGGCTCGCTGTTCATGCTCGGCGCCTATATCGGCGCGACCTTCGTCATCGGCACGTTCGGCGTGAAGTTGAATTTCTGGCTGGCCGCGGTGCTCGCAACGCTCACTGTTGCTTTCCTCGGCGCCTTGGCCGAACGCCTGTTGCTACGACGCCTGCCGGGCGACCAGCTGGCACAGGTGCTGGTGACGCTCGGCTTATCTTTCATGGCGGCCGATCTCTGCTTGATCGTTGTGGGGCGGAGATCCTCTTTCCGGTCACAACCCTCCGGAACTCGCCGGCTTCGCGCGTCTCGGCGTTCTGGTTTTCCCGAATTACCGCTTTGGCGATCATCGCGCATCGCCATGATCGTGTCGCCATCGCGCCTTTGGCTTCTCCTCGAACGCACTCGGCTTGGCGCCATGATCCGTGCCGGGGTGGACGATCCCGGACATGGCCCGCGTCGTCGGCATTCGCGTGTCGCAGCTGTTTACTATCGTCTTCGCCCTCGGTGCGGGTCTTGCAGCGCTTCGCCGGCATCATTGGCGGGCCGATTCTCTCGGTCTATCCCGGACTCGATCAGGACATGCTGCCGCTGGCGCTGGTCGTGGTCATTCTCGGCGGTACTGGCAGCCTGCTTGGCTCCTTTGTCGGCAGCATCATCGTCGGTTTCATTTATAATTTCGGCCAGGCGCTCTTGCCGGAGCTAGCATATTTCGTCCTTTTCTTCCCGATGCTTCTCGTCCTGCTGTTACGGCCGCAGGGCCTTTTCGGCAGGCATGTGCCATGACCGGACGCTACTTCGCTCTTGGCGTTGCCCTCGTAGCGCTCGCAACGCTGCCGTACTGGATGGCCGGCATCTACTACATCAACGTCGCCAGCCAGATTTTGTTCTACGCAATCTTCGCGCTCGGGCTGAACGTGCTGGTAGGCTACGCTGGGCTGGTTTCAGCTCGGTCACGCAGGCTCTTGTTCGGCGTCACCGCCTATGCGACCGGCTACATGTTGCAACTTGGGTTCGGCCATCCGATAGCGATCCTCGTCGCACCTCGTCGTCAGCATGATTCGCGATGGCGCATCTACGCAGCGCTCTCGCTGCGCTCAACCGGAATTGGCTTCATCATGATCACCCTGGCAGTTGGGTGAAATCCTGTGGGGCCTCGCCTATCGCTGGATCAGCCTTACCGGCGGCGACAACGGGCTGAGTCTGCAAACGCGCCCGGCAGCTTTCGGATATTCGCTGTTCGGACGTCGACACGTTCTACTACGCCACGCTTGGTCATCTTCCTGCTTTCGATCGCCGCGCTGACGGTGTTCGTTCCGCTCGCCGCTTGGCGCCGCGCTTGAAGGGCACGCGCGACCAGCCGCGCCGCATGAACGCGCTCGGCTACAACGTCTGGGCGATCCGCTTCTGTGCCTGCCTGTTTTCCGGCCTGCTGACATCCATATCCGCAATACTATTCGTCTATTACACGCAGTTCATCAGCCCGCAGACGCTGGCCCCTACTGCATCCGCGGAAGTGTTCTCTTGATGGTGATTTCCGGCGGCGCCGGTACGCTGCTCGGGCCAATCGTTGGCGCGGGACTGGTCGTCGCCGTGAAGACCGTTGTCAGTGGCTTCATCGAGCGATGGAATTTCCTACTTGGCGCCATTTTCGTCGCCATCGTCATTCTGATGCCCGAGGGCCTGGTGCCAGGCACGGCGACTGTGGCGGCTGGCATGGCGAAAGCGTGAGCGCGCAGCCGCCAGCGGTCCCGGACGGCGCGGAGGCAAAGCCGTGAGCGCTCACCATCACCGGCCTTTGCAAGTCGTTCGGCGGCCTTCATGTCACGAGCAATGTCAGTCTGAATGTCGAACCGGGAGAGCGGCGGCTGATCATCGGGCCCAATGGCGCCGGCAAAACAACTCTGTTCAACCTGATCACCGGAGAACTGACGCCCGACTCCGGCTCGATCCAGCTCTTCGAGCAGGATATCACGCATGTGCCGAGCAGGCGGCGCGCGCATCTCGGCATGGCGCGCACCTACCAGATCATCACATTGTTTGCACGCGACACGATTATCCACAATGTCACGCTTGCGCTGCTTGGTCTTTCGCCCTCGCGATGGAATCCGATGATCGATCTCAAGCGGCAGGGCCACTTTGTGGAGCATGCCCAAAAGCTTTGGAGCGAGTCGGTCTCGGACACATCGCGAACCGACCACTTGCGCAGACTTCTTATGGCGAGCGCCGACGCGTTGAGATTGCAATGGCGCTGACACAGAACCCGAAAGTGCTTCTGCTCGACGAACCTTTCGCAGGTCTGTCGATCGACGAACGGCGTGATGTGCACCAACTGCTGTTAGCCATTCCGCGCGACGTCACGATCGTGATGATCGAGCACAACATGGATGTGGCACTCGAATTCGCCGAACGCATTACTCTGCTGCATTTCGGTGAGGTCATTGTCGAAGGCAACCGGGCTGAGGTCGTCGCCGACCCACGCACACGGGAGGTCTACCTTGGCCACTAGCGCGCTCAGCCTCAGCCGTATCGACGCCTTCTACGGCGACAGCCATGTGCTCGGCGATGATCGTCGTTCGAGCTCGGCGAGGCGCGTATGCTGCGGTCTCCTGGGCCGCAACGGCGCTGGCAAATCGACCTGCATGAATGTGACGATGGGCTTGCTTCCGCCGCGGCGCGGTGAGGTTACGGTTTTCGGCGAGCTGGTCAGCGGCAAGTCACCAGAGATGATCGCCGCGCGCGGCGTGGCCCTGGTGCCGCAGGGGCGCCGCATCTTCAAAAGCCTGACGGTACGCGAAAACCTGGTTGTCGCCGCTCGCAAACCAGATCCGGGCAGCAAGCACGCGCCGTGGACCATCGACACCGTGTTCGGAATGTTCCCGCGCCTTTCCGAGCGCCGCAACCAGATCGCTGCGCATCTGTCCGGCGGCGAGCAACAAATGTTGGCGATCGGGCGCGCGCTGATGGGCAATCCGCGTGTGCTGTTGATGGACGAGCCGTCGGAAGGGCTGGCCCCGCAGATCGTCGCCGAGGTGATGGCCACGATCCGCAAATTGAAGGAAAGCGGCCTGTCGATCGTGCTGGTCGAGCAGAACCCGAAGCTGGTTTTCGACGTCGCCGACGACATCGTCATTCCTCAATACCGGGCGCGTTGCCGTGGTCTCTACTCCCGCAAAGCTGGAAAAAGACGGCGTCGATCTGCGTCAGCATCTCGGGGTCTTCTGAGATCGCCGCGTTGAAAATCGCAAACGCCCGGGTTACTGGATCACCCTCTCGCGGATGACGACATACGAAAGGCTGGAAATGGCGTGACATCTGGAACAAATACGCCGACACCGCCGCACGCAAACATGGCAAGCCAGGGCGCGACGTGAGACCGAAGAGCACCACCATCGACGCTCATACGCACATTGCCGTGCCGCGTGCCGGCGAATTTATCGAGCCACATCTGCGATGTCAGCACCATTCCGCTTGCGTCATTTTGCGTCGGCAGAAACCAAGGCCATCAATGCCAAGCAGGAGGCGGACATCCGCGGATGCATGACCGGCTATGACGAACGGTTTGCCATCATGGACAAGATGGGCGTCGACATGCAGCTGCTGATGCCGCCGCCCCCGCAGTGCTATCACACGGTCGCGCTCGAATATGCGGTGCCGGCAGCGCGCATGATCAACGAGGGCGTCGCCGAACTCGTTTCGGCGACACAGGGATCGCTTCATTCCGTGCGGCACCGTGCCGATGCAAGATGGCAACGAGGCGGCGAAAGAGCTCGAGCACTGCATGAAGACGCTCGGTTTCAAGGGTATCGAAATTCTCACCAATGTCGCGGGCAAGGAATTATCCGATCCCACCTTTGCGCCGTTCTGAAGAAGGCCGAGGAACTCGGCGCGCTGGTGATCATCCATCCGAACGGGTTTCACCGAAGGGCAGCGACTCTCGCGTCACTACTTCAACAACGTCATCGGTAATCCGTTCGAGGACGACGCTCGCTTTGCACTACCTCGATCTTTCGACGGCGTGCTTGAGCGACATCCCAATCTTGAAGATTTTTGCCATGCACGGTGGCGGCTATCTCGGCGCCTATTCCGGACGGATTGACCATGCCTGGGGCGCGCGCTCGGACACTCACGCCAACCTGCCGAAACCGCCAACCAGCTATCTGAAGAAGGTCTATGTCGACACCGTCGTATTCACCCCGGGACAGCTGAAAGCACTGGTCGACACCTTTGGGCTCGACCACGTCATCATGGGTACCGACTATCCCTTCGACATGCTGGAACACGATCCGATCGGCCACGTCGCCTCCGTCGACAGCTTTGACGACAAGACGCGCGCCGCGCTCGTCGGCGGCAATGCGAAAAAGATGCTGGGGATGTGAACGCGCTATACGTGCAGAAAATCCAGCACGGCCGTCTCGGCAATGACGGCCGCGTCGGTGCTGTGGTCGGCCGGCACGCGCCTGCTCTTCCTCGGTACGGCTGGCCTGCAAATAGGCAACCCCAGGTGGCGAGCGCGCGCTCGATGATGCGGCAGTTCTGTGAAAACCGCATCGCCTGGTAGCGCCTGAGCGCAGCTCTCGACGTCCTGCTCTTGCTGAAGCGCTCCGGCCAGTGCGGCCGCGTCGTCGGCAGCCTTGAAACACCGGCGGCCACGTGCGGCCTTGCGACAAACGCCGCATCGCCGACAATTGCGACGCGGCCGAAAGCCATGCGCGGCGATTCCAGATCGTAGATCGGCTGCAGGATCAGTTCTTCGATCGAGACGCACGACCTGCCGGAATTGCGGGGCGACCAGGCGTTCAGCGTCGGCACGCATCTCGGCGATCGCCTCCGCGGCGGATCAAGGGAGGCGGTATCGATATCGCGTGCGTTACCCCCGCGCTCGTCGGTGAGCAGCCACTGGAGTTTGGTCGCCTCGTCAGCGGGTCTGTACCAGACGACATTGTAGCGGCGATAACCTGGACGCAGATCGTTGTCAGGCCCGGCCACCGGATAGCCGAGAAATTGTTCGCCCGGCGGAAGGCCGAAAGACATGTATTCGAACGATCTCGCGGTGCACATCTGCGGGAAACACCCGTTCCGGGATCAGTGCGCGCCAGCGCGCTGTAGCCGGCGTAACGAGGCGCCACGTCCGGCAGGCCCTGCTGGCGCACCGTTGAGCGGATGCCGTCCGCGCCGACCAGCAACTCGGCCTGTACAGATTTCTCCATCGGAAAATGCGCCTGCACCGAATCCGCATCCTGAGTGAATCGGGACAGGCCGCGGCCACGATGATAGCGTTCTGGCGGAAAGGCATCGCGCAGCAGGCGATATACGCGCTCCCAGGCCGTCAGCACCTGCGGGCACTCTATTTCGTGGGTCAGCCGCCCCTGCGCGTCGATGATTTTACGCGTCGTGACGTGGACGCCGAGATCGCTCGGTAGCAAGACCGAGGCCGCGCAACCGCTCAATCAGTTCATACTGCGCCACGATGCCCGCGCCGCGTCCCGACAGTTCACTGTCCACCCTTTCGAAAATGTCGACGTTCCACCCGGCCCGGCGCAGCAAGAGCCCGCTGAGCAGAGCCGCTCATCGAACCGCCGATAATCACTGCGCGTTTCTCGCGGGTCCCAGCCAACTGTCTAGCCTCGATCTTTCCGTTTACCCATTTATCCTATATATGAAAGTCGACAGCTTTGGAGGAATCCTCCATGGCACTGACCATGCTCGACAAGCAGGCCGGAGAAGAAGGACAAGACGCAGTGGCCGGCAGACATTGCCGCCGAGTTCGAACGTGAGAGCAAGAATCCGAACCCGTGCGTCGGATCGACGCTGCTGTCGGAAAACGACCGCACCCGCGTGTGGATCATCCGCCTCGCGCCCCAGCGAACGTATTGGCTTCCATCGCCATGTCCTTGATTATTTTTGGACCTCGGTATCCGGCGGTCGCGGACGCCAGCATGTGCACGACGGCACTACGGTCGAATACACCTACCAGCCGGGCGAAACGCGGCATGAAACCTACGGAAAAGGCGAATTCAAGGTTCATGATCTCGGAGAATCTCGGCGATCGCGAAATGGTATTCATGACCGTCGAGTTCAAGGACAGCGCGAACAAGCCAATGCCCTTGCCCGCGGGCGTTCGGCCACAATCCGCCGCCGCCTGAAGTCCGCGATTTCTATTACGCCCGCCGTAGGCAGCAGCCCACGGCGGGCGTTTCATTTGCCGCACTTGCAAAGGTTCGGCTGATCGTTCAATAGGCTAGCCAAGCCACCGGCCTTCCTGCACACTGCCGCAAAATCCGTGGCAGCGGGACGACTGCTGTGGGATAACAAAAACGCTGAAGGCTTCAGAGGGGAGTAACACCGGCAATTTGATAACTGATCGCGGCCGTGCATCGTACCGGGCGAGATTGTCCGGCAATGCTCAGGCAGCGGCGGCGCCGGTTTAAGCGCGTATGGATATTTCCTTCGATTTGTTGATGAACGCGATTGTCGCGGGGCTTTTGCTCGGCGGCTTTTACGCCGCCGTCACGGCCGGTGTCTCGATTTCCTTCGGCATGCTCGACATTGTCAACATCGCGCATCCGGCTTTCATTATCCTCGGGTCCTATATCGCCTACATCGTCAATATCTCGCTCGGCATCGACCCCATAGTGGTGAGCATCGTGATGCTGCCGGCGTTCTATTTGCTCGGCACCTTCATCTATCAGATTTATTACCTGTCGTTTGAAAAACGGGGCCAGAGATCTCTGCGCGGCCTCGCCTTTTTTTCGGATTGTTGTTCGTGACCGAAGTGGTGCTCATCCTCGTCTTCGGCGTCGACTATCGTTACGTCGAAGCGAGCTACATCGGGCCGAGCCTGCACCTGGGCAATCGTCGACTTCCCGCTGCGCATGCTGGTACCCTGCATCACCGCCCTTGTTCTGTTCGGCCTGCTGCACCTTTTCGTAACGCGCACATTCACCGGACGCGCCATCATGGCTGTCTCGCAGGATCAGCTTGCGCTGCAATTGATGGCCGCTGACCCGATCCGCATCAAACGCATTGCCTTTGGCATTTCGATTGCAACGGCGTCTATTGCAGGTGCGCTGCTGATCATCATTCAGCCTGTGGAGCCTTCGGTCGGCCGCGAATATATCGGGCGGGTCTTCGCCATTTGCGTCCTTGGCGGCCTGGGTAGTCTTCCTGGCACACTGGTCGCAGCGATGTTACTTGGCGTTATGGAAAGCATAACTTCGACCTTCTACGGCCCATCATGGGCGCCGGCGGTCTCATTCGGATTCCTCTTACTCACGCTCGCCTTCCGGCCGGCGGGATTGTTCGGACGATAAGCCGTGAGCACAACCCGCTTCACACTGGTCTGCATGCTGGTCGGGCTGGTGGTCTATATTTTCGGCCATCTACTTGGCATCGGGTATCTGTTCTTCGCAGGCTACACGATCCTACAATTCATCGTTCTGGCATCGGCCTGGAACATCCTCGGCGGTTATTGCGGCTACGTGAACTTCGGCTCAGCGGCGTTCTTCGCGCTTGGCGCATATTCCACCGTCTTCTTCTACAAATTCCACCAGTTGCCGATCCCGATCCTGATCGTGATCGGCGCGGTGGTGTCGGGCATTGTCGGGTTCGGCATGGGCTACCTCACGCTCCGGCTGCGCGGCGCCTTTTTGCCATCGCAACGCTAGCGATGGCGGTCGTTTGCAGACTTTGGTGGTCAATTGGTCCTACGTCGGAGGCTCGCGAGGTGCCTATATCGTACGTGCCGATACAATTGAAATCGGCGGCTATGCAATCGAATACATTGAGTATCTGTTCCTGCTGATGATGGCGGTTGCGATTCTCTCAATCGTCCTCTCGCGTACGATCGCACGGACGCAGCTTGGATCTGGCTTTGCCACCATCCGTGACGACGAGCTGGCGGCCGAGGCGTCGGGCGTACCGACCTTGCGGCTCAAATTGATTGCCACCACGATTTCCGGTGCCTTGATGGGCATGGCAGGCGCGCCGTTCCCCTACTACATCGGCTACCTGCAGCCGGCGTCGGCCTTCGGGCTCGAATACGGCGTCAATTCCATCGCCATGCCGATCATCGGCGGGACGACGAGCTGGGTCGGGCCTTTGATCGGCGCTATCCTGCTTGGCTCGCTGCAGCAGATCGCAACGGTGACAATTTCTTCGGCGGTGAACTTGCTGATTGTCGGCCTCTTGCTGGTGGCATTCGTCGTGATTGCGCCGAATGGCCTTATCGGGCTGATCCACGAACGCCTTCGTGGCCGGAGGAGCAGCAAATGAGCGCACTGCTGCACGTCAGCAAAATCAGCAAGCGCTTTGAGGCTTTGTCGCGCTCGACGGCATCGAGCTTCGAAGTGCAACAGGGCGAGCGGGTCGGCTTGATCGGCCCGAACGGTTCGGGCAAAAGCACCCTGGTCAACTGCATTTGCGGCGCCCTTCAGAATGAACAGGGCAGCGTGCATTTCGACGGCCATGCCGTGGACGGTCTGGCCGCGCACGAACGCACGCATCGCGGCCTGGCGCGCAGCTTCCAGCTTCCCGCCCGTTCGTAAGTCTCAACCTTGCCGACAACCTGCGCGTCCCGATGCTTTACACGGTGCACAAGCGCTCCGGTCCGCTGCATGGCGACAGCGTCCGACGCCCGCTGCGTCGAGCTCCTGCGGCTCGTCGGGCTCGATCACAAAGCTCGCCATATGCCGCGCGACCTTACACAGGTCGAAATGCGCAAGCTCGAGCTGGCGCGGGCCGTCGCCGCCGAGCCGAAATTGCTGATCGCTGACGAATCGATGGCCGGCCTCTCGCACTCTGAAATCGAAGACATCCTCACGCTTCTGAAGCGGCTCAATGAGCGTGGAATCACGATCATCCTCATCGAACACATCATGAGTGCGGTGATGAGCTTCTCGCAGCGACTCGTCGTGCTGGTCAGCGGCAAGAAGATCGCCGACGGCAAACCCGAAGACGTCGTAAGAAACCCCGAGGTCGTGAGGGCATATCTTGGCCAGTAGCCTGACCATTGAGGGCGTACACGCCGCCTACGGCGCGGTCCGCGTCATCGAAGACGTTTCAATTGCGGTCAAGCCGGGAGAAACGGTTGCCCTGCTCGGCACCAACGGCAACGGCAAAAGCACGCTAATGAAGTGCGTGATGGGTATCGTACGTCCCAAAGACGGGAGCATCATTGCCGAAATCGATGGTGAGAAGCACGAACTGGTCGGCCGAACGACTGAGCAGATCGTGGATCTTGGAATCGCGCTGGTCCCCGAAGGCCGTCGTCTGTTTCCCAAGTTGACCGTCGAGGAAAATCTGCTGCTGGGCGCGTTTCCGGCCGAAGGCACGGTCGAGATCAAGGTCAATCTGGATTTCTGCTTCGAGTCCTTTCCCCGCCTCGCCGAACGCCGCCGTCAGCTCGCAGGGTCGATGAGCGGTGGCGAGCAACAGATGCTGGCGCTTGCCCGCGCACTCATGCTGAAGCCACGCATCCTTCTGGTAGACGAGCCGTCAGTCGGACTTGCGCCACAGCTCGTCGCGCGCACCATCGATGCCATTAAGCTGCTTAAAGATCACTATCAGCTCACAGTGCTTATGGCCGAGCAGAATTTCACGCAGGCCATTCGCATCGCTGATCGTGGCTATGTCATCGTGCACGGCAAGATCGCCTTTGAAGGCCGTTCAGCCGACGAGCTGAACAACAACGACTTGGTGCGCAAGCTCTATATGGGCATGTAGGACGAGACAGAACGCAAAAATGAACGGCGCGGGATTTTCCCGCGCCGTAATCATTTGAGAGCGAGCGTCTACTGCGCGGCTTTTCGTACGGATAGATTACGTTGCCGGTCTTTGATCGGCAGGCGTAAGCACCGTCTGATAGCTCATGCCTCTCCAGGTATCGAGGCCGGCGCCTTCCTTGATGTCATGATACTGCACCTGCATCATGCCGGACTTCGTCCACTCACCACCTGGACCGTAGGACCAATCGCCCATGATGGTCTTGTGGGTGTTCTTCCGCAGATACTCGGCGATCTTGTTGTCGTCGATGCTCTTGGACCCGGCAATCGCTTCGCCGAGCAGGTTGATATAAGCGTAGCCCCAGCCGCCGAGATAATAGCCCAGCGGATCGACGCCTTCCGCGCCTGCCTTCGCCTGGTATTTCTTGAAGAACTCCGCGGCGGGTTTCATCATCTTCTCGGTCGGCACCCACGTCTCGTAGTTGATGATGCCGTTGAGCTTCGGCGCCGAGCTTGCTCTTGAATACGGTGGCTTGCAGACCAACCATCGCGCCGCCGATAATCTTCGGCTTGTAGTTCAGTTCGCGAACTGCCTGCACGATGCCAACCGAACTGAGCGGATAGGAGCAGACAATCACGATGTCCGGATTGGCTGCCTGCACCGCACGAATGATCGGCGTGTAGTCCGTCGTGGCCGGCGGATATTTCCGGTCATAGACGATCTTCACATTGAACGTCTTTGCGTTCTCGCGCGCGCCGTCGCAGGCGTTGTTGCGAGAACTCGGCATCCTCGACCACCAGAGCCACCGTCGAAGGCTTTGGATTTTGCTGTTGCGCGATCTGGAACACGCCTTCGGTGAAGGACGGCTTGGTTTGCGGACCGGTTGGCAGCACGGAGAAGTATTTCGGATATTTGAACTCGTGGTTCACATCGAGCGCAAACAGGCTGACGAAGGTCTTGCCCTTCTGCATCACCACGGGCAGCGCCGGCGCGACCATATTGGTGGCGTAACCACCGACCACGAGATCGACTTTGTCGACGTCGAGCAGCTTGGTGTAGATGCCCGGTACCGTCGAAGGATTGCTCTGGTCATCGTAGTAAACCAGCTTGACCGGACGTCCGAGCAATCCGCCCTTTGGCATTTATCTCTTCTTCCCAGATCTTCATGCCAAGCAGTGCTTGCTTGCCGTTGCGCGGCGAGCGGACCAGTCTGCGCCATGCCGAACCCAATCTTGATTGGTTCCTTGTTTTTGAGCCGTGGCGGCGCCGACGAACATTACGCCAGTCGCGGCGGCAAAGGCCGTTCCCGCGAACAACGCCAATGTCCGGGTCTTGAAGTTTTGCAGCATATCGTTTCCTCCCATGAGCCTCGTTTTATTTCGATAGCCCAATAATGACAGCGTGCGGTGTAATGGTCCACCGGGCGCGGCAGAAAGTCTCGAAGTTTACGCCAATGGCCGATGGTGGCGGACAAAACGCGCGCAGCGCAGCAAGTTTTGGCTGTGCGGTACCTTGAAATCGGAGCGTGGGCAATGGTGGGAAATCGGCCTGGAAAGCCCTTAACTTCGCCCATCCTCTAGCCGAGCGCCATTACACGCCTTCGACCATGATGGTTTCGACCTCACCGGCCCCGCTGCGCCGGAATGCAGCAGCCGCATCGTATTCAGGCGGATCTGAAGCAGGCGACGCCTTGCTCGAGCGTGGGAAATTCGATCACGATGAACCGATGGAATTTGTCCGGACCTTCCATGATCTCAAAACGCCCGCCTCGTGCCAGAACCTTGCCGCCGAACTTGGCGATGATGGTAGGAACCAGATCGGTGTATTTCTTGTATTCGATAGGGTCGTTGATCTTCGAACGCGCAACCCAATAAGCGGGCATTGAACTCTCCTCTCAATCGTGCCGGCTTCTGCACCGGCCTTGTACTAAGCAGCCACGTATTGAATGGTTGAGACTAGCAAACCCGTGAGTGGTAGGCGCAACTCGTCCGGCCACGACAAACCAAGGATCGCCATGCCACGCAGGATCGTCGACATTTCGGTGCCGCTTGAAAACGACGTAGCAGCCGATCCGCCGGGCTACGGCCCGAAAATCGAATATCTCGATCACCAAGCCACCGCAGCCGATATCCTCAAGTTTTTCCCGGGCTGAAAAAGAAGACCTTCCCGACGGAGAAGGCTGGGGGATCGAATGGGTTCGACTGACGACACATTGTACAACCCATCTTGATGCGCCCTGGCATTTCGCTTCGACGATGGATAACGGTAAGCGCGCCATCACCATCGACGAGGTGCCACTCGAATGGTGTTTTCAGCCCGGGATAAAGCTCGACTTCCGACATTTCGCCGACGGCTATGTCGCGACGGCAAAAGACGTCGAGACCGAGCTCAAGCGGATCGGTCATACGCTTTCTCCGCTTGAGATCGTTGTTGTGAATACGAGCGCCGGCACCGCCTATGGTCGCCCCGATTATGTCGCCAAGGGATGCGGCATGGGGCGCGAAGCGACTTTGTACCTGCTGGAGCGTGGCGTGCGCGTAACTGGCACCGACGGGTGGAGCTGGGACGCGCCGTTCATTCACACGATGCGGAAATACGCGGAGACAGGAGACGCGGCACTCATCTGGGAAGGTCATCGTGCCGGACGTGAGATCGGTTATTGCCATATCGAAAAACTGCATAATCTCGAAACCCTGCCGTCTACGGGCTTCACCGTGAGTTGTTTTCCGGTGAAGGTCCGCGGCGGTTCCGCCGGCTGGACAAGGGCAATTGCGATCATGGACGCTTGATTGCCCACGCCGCCGGGCGATAGCATCCCGTTTAACAACACAGCCGGGCCAAGATCCCGGTAAAACAAGTATTTCAGGGAGGATTCAAGTGGACAGACGCCGTTTTGTCGCCGGCAGTGCCGCTGCAGCCGCGGCCTTCGCCGTGCAACGAGTTTTTGCGCAGGACGCTTACCCGTCCCACGCGATCACCTTCATCAATCCGTTTCCGCCTGGCGGCGCCGCTGACGTTGTCGGCCGTCCGCTCGCTGCCGTACTCGAACCAATTCTCAAACAACCATGCATCATCGAGACAAAGGCCGGCGCAGCTGGACAGGTTGGCGGCCAGGTCGCCGCCTCCGCCAAGCCTGACGGCTACACACTGCTCATTCACATCGTGTCAATTTCCGGCTTCGCCGAAGTCGACAAATTGTTCGACCGGCAACCCAAATTCACGCGCGCCGACTTCATCCCGATTGCGCGGCTCACGTCAGGGCCCATGGTTCTCGTCGTCAACGACCAGACGCCGTACAAGACGATCAAGGAGCTGGTCGACGACGCCAAGAAAACCCGGACAAGCTCATCTTCAGCTCATCCGGCCTTTACGGCGCGCTGCATCTGCCAACCGCGCTTTTCATGAAGGCCGCAGGGATTCAGATGAAACATCTGCCGACTAACGGTGGTGGCCCTGCCCTCACCGCCATCCTCGGCAACAACGCGCAAGTCCTGGTATTCTTCGATCGCGGCCGCGAGTGGCCAGATCAAGGCCGGCAAGTTACGCGCGCTGGCCTGTTTTAATCCGCAACGTGCGGCCTCTCTGCCCGACGTGCCGACGTTGAAGGAGCTGGGTTACGACGTGGAATTTTCTTTGTGGGTGGGCGTCTTCGCGCCGAAGAACACGCCGGCAGTGCCCGTCAAAGTGATGGGCGACGCTATCAAGCAAGCGGTCGCGGGCGAGCAGTTCAAAACCGCCATCGCCAATATCGGCGACGAAGTCGCCTATCTCGATCAGGCGGCATTCGCGAAGTTCTGGGACGAAGACGCCAAACGGGTCGAAGCGGCCGTGCACGCGATCGGCCGGGTTCAGGGTTAGCAAAACCGAGTGTCGTCCGTTTCGCCGGAGTCCGGAGGAATATGATGGATCGTCGTAGTTTCGTTGTCGGCACGACCGCACTTGTGGCGGCCGGCCCCTGTTCGCGCAAGACACCTTCCCATCGCATGCGATCACAATCGTCAACGCGTTTCCGCCAGGGGGATCAACGATATTGTGACGCGCCCGCTCGCGAGCATGTTGGAGCCCATCCTGAAGCAGCCGGTCGTCGTCGAGACGAAAGCCGGTGCCGCCGGCCAGGTCGGTGCGCAGGTCGTCGCCAGCGCCAAACCGGACGGATACACCCTGCTCTCGCACAACACCGGTATTTCCGGTTACGCTGAAGTCGACAAATTGTTTGGACGTCCGGTGAAGACGTCGCGTGCCGATTTCATCCCTCTGGCGCGGATCGTCGCCGACCCGGTAGTTCTTCTGGTCAACGATCAGCAACCCTACAAAACCGCCAAGGAATTCATCGAGGACGTCAAAAAGCGGCCGGACACGCTTGGTGTTCAGTTCGGGCGGACTCTATGGCGCGACCCATTTGCCGCTAGCGCTGCTCGACAAGGCCGCCGGCGGAGTGAAGGTGCGTCACCTGCCCACGAACGGCGGCGGACCTGCCATCACCGCGATCCTCGGCAATAACGCCCAGTGCACGACTCAATCTGTTTCGGCGACGCTTCCGCACATCAAAGCCGGCAAACTGCGACCGTTGGTCGTTTTCAGTGCGACCCGCTCAAAGGAATTGCCAGACGTCCCGACGCTCAAAGAACTCGGCTATGACACGGAATATTATCTGTGGGTCGGCATCTTCGCGCCGAAGGCAACGCCCGAACCGGTTGTGCTGACATTGCGGGATGCCATCAAAAAGGCCGCACATTCCGACCAGTTCAGAACTTCGCTCGCCAACGCGGCCCAGGAGCTCGCCTATCTCGATGGCCCCGATTTCCAGAAATTCTGGGATGTCGACGGTAAGCGCACCGACGATGCGGTCATTTCGATAGGTCGCGTTCAGGGATAGATGGATCCATATGCCGGGGGTGGCAAAAGCGGAGGAGCAAAATGGATCGCCGCAGTTTTGTAGTTGGTACGGTCGCGTCCGCCGCCACGCTAGCAAGCGTCCAGTCACGCGCGCAGGATGCCTATCCAACGCGTGCCATCACGATGATCAGTCCGTTTCCACCCGGGGGCGTCAGCGACACGATTACCCGCCCGCTCGACGCTGCGCTCGAAGCGGTGTTCAAGCAACCCGTTGTTCTTGAAAACAAGGCCGGGGCGGCCGGGGCCGTCGGCGCACAATATGTCGCCGCCGCCAAGCCCGACGGTTACACGCTGCTGTCCCACATCGTGTCGATTTCCGGTTTCGCAGCCGTCGACAAGCTGTTCGATCGACACCCGAAATTTACCAACGCGGATTTCATTCCACTCGCGCGGATTGTCGCCGACCCCATCGTGCTGATCGCCAGCAAGGACTCGCCCTATAAAACCCTGAAAGATCTCGTCGCCGACGCCAAGGCCAATCCGAATAAGGTGATTTACAGCTCGTCCGGTCTTTATGGAGCGTCGCACATTCCGACGGTGCTGTTTGCTAAGGTCGGCCGGCAATCTGGAGATGCGCCATCTGCCGACCAACGGCGGCGGACCAGCGGTAACGGCCGTGCTCGGTGGCAACGTCAACTTCTTCATGTCGCCGACCTCGATCGCCTTGCCGCACATTCGCGCCGGAAAAGTACAGCCGCTCGCCGTATCGAGTGCAAAACGTACTAAGTCGTTGCCCGACGTCCCGACCTTCAAGGAGCTTGGCTACGATCTCGAATACTATTTTTGGGTCGGAATTTTCGCGCCGAAGGGAACCGCTGGCCCGATCGTCAACACCTTGCGCGATGGACTCAACAAGGCCGCACACAGCAAGCAATTCCTCGACACGCTCGAAAACCTCGGTCAGGAATTGGCATACATGGATCAGCCGGAGTTCGCTGCCTTCTGGGCTGTCGACGCCAAACGCCAGGAAGATGCCATAGTCGCCATCGGTCGCGTGCAAGGATAACATCAGCCATCGCCGGAGGCCCGGCTCAGCCGGGCTTCAGTTTTGCTCACCTGACAGAGACCTCTCATGACTCTGCGCGCCGATCATGTCGCGGGCGCCTTTTTCGTCGGCGTCGGCTTGCTGGTGCTTGCGCTGAGCGGCGATTTGCCGACCGGCAGCTTGTCGCTGCCGGGCTCTGGCTTCATGCCTAAAATCGTCGCTGTCCTAACAGTCTTTTTCGGCGCGGTGCTGGCGCTGCGTGGGAGCGAGCAGACCGTTCGCGACGGTGCCGTGGGACGACGTCAAACATGCCGCCGTGGTCGTTGCTATAACCGCGGCAGCGGTGGCGCTGTTCGAATGGCTTGGCTTCCGTCACCACCAATGTACTGCTGATCTTCGCTCTGCTCGTGGTCATCGAACGGCGCCGAGCTGCTCCCGGCGGCGGTTTATAGTATTGGTGTTGTCGTGCGCCACTTGCGCGCTGTTCACGTACGCGCTGAAGACGCCGCTGCAGGCCGGGCCGCTCGGATTCTAGGATCAGCCGGTGGAAAGCACTCTTCTCAGCCTCGCTCACGGCTTTTGCCGTCGCACTCGCGCCGGCGAATGCCTGGTACGCGTTTCTTGGCTGTCTCGTGGGCACATTGGTCGGCGTGCTGCCGGGCATCGGTCCCCTCGCCGGCATTTCCATCCTGCTGCCGGTGACCTTCGGCCTGAACGCCACGCAGGCGATCATCATGCTCGCTGGCATCTACTACGGCTCGCAATATGGCGGCTCCACCACCTCGATCCTGATGCGGATCCCGGGCGAAGCCTCTTCGGTGATGACCTGCATCGACGGCTACGCCATGGCGAAGAAGGGCCGCGCCGGCGCGGCGCTCTGCATCGCGGCGGTTGGCTCATGGATCGGCGGAACATTCGGCGTGCTCGTGCTCACTGTCGCGTCGCGCCACCGCTCGCGACCATCGCGCTCCGATTCGGACCTCCAGAATACACGGCCCTGCTCATCCTCGGACTGATCTTCCTCGCGCTACATGTCGTCGTCCTCATTGATCCGAACATTGCTGATGGCCTGCCTTGGGCTGCTCCTCGGCATGATCGGCATCGACAACATGACCGGCCACTTCCGCTACAGCTTTGATCTCGCCGAACTTGGCGACGGGATCGGCATCGTGCCTGTTGCAGTCGGACTGTTTGGTCTCGGCGAAATTCTCTCAACGCCGAGTGCCGGCGCCGTGAAAGACATCATCAGTCCGCGCCTGCGCTGACCTGTTGCCGACCCGCAAGGAATGGAGCCAAGCCGCGATGCCGATCGCGCGCGGCACGTTGCTTGGGTTTATCATCGGCATTATCCGGGCTCGGCCCACATCATTTCGAGTTTTCTCTCCTACGCGGTCGAGACGGCGTGTCTCGAAACATCCCGAGGAATTCGGCAAAGGCGCTGTCGCGGGCGTCGCTGGGCCGGAAACCGCGAACAATGCTGCTTCCACCGGCGCCTTTCGTACCGCTGCTGGCGCTCGGCATTCCGACCAGCCCGATCACCGCAGTGCTGATCGGCGCTCTGATGATTCACGGCGTTTCGGTGGGTCCGACACTGGTCAACGAGCATCCTGACGTGTTCTGGGGCTTCGTTGCCTCGATGTATGTCGGCAATCTCATGCTGCTGGTGCTTAACCTGCCGCTGGTCGAGCCTGTTCGTGACCGTGCTGCGTATTCCGTACGCGTATCTTTATCCGCTGATCATCATGTTCTGCATCATCGGCGTCTACGTGGTGAACAACTCGATCGTCGACGTCTGGATCATGCTGATCATGGGCGGTCATCGGCTACGCGCTGCGCAAATTCGACTTCGACCCCGCCCCGCTGGTACTCGGGTCTGGTGATCTCGCCGATTCTTGAACAAAGCCTGCGCCAGTCGCTGATCATGTCGAACGGCAACTACCTGATCTTCTTCAGCCGGCCGATCTCGCTCGGCTCTGATGATGTTCAGCATCGGCCTGCTTGTTCTTGCGGCGCTATTCATTCGTGCTCAAGCGCGCAGACTGGCGCGCCAAACTGGCCGAAGTGGAGGCTGGCGAGACGGAGACCTAAGCGGCGCCCTTTCGGGCATGCAGTGACATGGCGATCAAAGCTGCGCCGCCGAATATCATATTGATCCCGACCAGGAGGCCGAGCGCCCAGGCCGCCGTGCTCGGCAGCCCTGCGAAGATCATCAGAGCCAGCGCCAGGTCGATGATGCCGCTCGCCAGCATCCAGCCCCACTGGCCGGATAGCTCGCGGCGGTGATCGAACGCGAACATGATCGATGCCGCGCCTTCGACAATAAAGAACGCGATCAGAAGCAGCGTTAGCGAAAGCTCCGGCCAGAGGCGAAGCCAGCAATAGGCCGCCAACCACAAGGCGCGAGAACCGCCGAAATCAAGCGACCACCAGAAGCCCGGCGCGTGCCGCATCCAGAATGTCGTGATCAGACCGACGATACCGCTGACCAGAAACAGCCAGCCGAACAGGATGGTGACCGCCAGTGTCGCAAGCGGCGGCAGCACAACCGCCGTTGCCCCAAAACCAGCAGGACAACGCCTTCGACAAGAAAGAGAACCCAGTGCTCGCGCAGCGCGGCGAGCCGCGCGTTGAATGTCCTGAAGGCCGGATTGTTGGGCGGTCATGGAAATGCTCCACAGGCTGGCTTCCACGGGCCTCGTACAATACTCTCGCCGGTCGTCTCGGTACAGCGGCGGCCCGGATCACGCCCAGAGGCGTTCGCTGTCCAGTCCCTTGTAGAGATCGGCGACATATTCGCCGTAGCCGTTGAACAGGAGCGTCGGCCTGCGCTCGCCCGGTGCCGATGATTTCTTCGCTCGCCTGACTCCAGCGCGGATGCGGCACCTGCGGATTGACGTTGGCCCAGAAGCCGTACTCGGACGGTCTGCAGCGCTTCCCACATGCCCTTCGGGCGCTTGTCGGTGAAAGTGAAACGCACGATCGACTTGATCGACTTGAAACCGTACTTCCACGGCAGCGCCAGCCGCAGCGGCGCACCCGTGCTGCCGCGCAAGCGGATGTGCCATAGGCGCCGGTGACGAGGAAAGCGAGCTCGTTGGTCGCTTCCGCCATGGTCACGCCTTCGACATAGGGCCATGGATACCAGCGGCTGCCGCTGACCGGGCGCCATCTTCGGATCCATGAAGGTTTCCATTCGCACGTATTGCGCGGACCCGAGCGGGCGCGCGAATTCGACCAGCTTGGCGAACGGGAATCCGGTCCACGGCGATTGCCATGCCCCAGGCCTCGACGCAGCGGTGGCGATAGGTGCCGCTCTTCCAGCGTCAGCTTGCGGATCAGATCATCGATGCCGACTTCCATCGGCTTTTCCACCATGCCGTCGATCTTCACCGTCCAGGGCCGGATCGCCAGCGCCTGCGCCGCGCGCGGCAATCGTTTTCGCGGTGCCGAACTCGTAGAAATTGTTGTAGTTGCCGTTGACCTTTTCGTCGGTGATCGGCCGGTCGAGCGTGTATTTCTCGTTGCGCTTGGCGGGATAAAGATCGGCGCTCGGATCCGGCAAGCTTGGCAACGTCGGTCAAACGCTGGGCATCCGCCGCATACGGCGCCAACGCGACGCGCGCTGGCAGCGCCGGTCAAGCAAGGTCCGGCGGCTGAAAGCCAAATGCTCCGGCGTGGCAATGAAGCGGTCGGGGATTTCCCAGCCGCGGCGGCGAATGACGTTCATGGCGCAAACTCCAGAATCCTCGTGCGAAGACGTACGAGGCGCGGCGTTCACTGGCAAAGTCACGCTTACGGGAGAGGTTGTCGCGACGAAATCGCCCGGCGCAAGCAATCGCTCAGGCTACCTGGGCGTTCAGGCAGCTCCGCAGGCGAGTGACGAGTTGGGTTTTCGGCATCGGCTTGTCGAACAGAAAGCCCTGCCCGATCTGGCAGCCGATAGACTGCAGCTTGTGGCTTTCGTGCGCCGTTTCAATGCCTTCGGCGACGGTTCGAAGACCGAAACGACGGCCGAGCTCGACGATCGTCTCGCACAGGCCGGCATTGAACTGGTCTCGGCTGCAATTCGCTACATAGGCGCGGTCGATTTTCAGCTCGCTGAAGGGCGAATTGCGTCGAGGCGGACAAACGACGAGTATGCCGGCGCCGAAATCGTCGACCGAGAGGTCGCATTTGAGTTCCCGCAGCGCTTCGGCAACGTCTTTCGCCAGCTGCAGATCGTGAACGATCTGGTCTTCAGTAACCTCAGGGGTCAGACCCGGCCAGTTCTCTGCACGCGGGCGAGCCTCGCGCAGCATCCGGGGAATTGGCAGATCGACCAGAGCCGACACCGGCACGTTGGCCGAAGTCAGATCGGCACGCCATTCGGCAAAATCTTTCCAGTCGCCGAGCGCGGTGAGAATCCACGCGCTCGGTAAGCGTCGTGCATGGCATCACCGCCGGCGCCAGGTAGGAACATAGCCGGAGGCACGATGCCGCGCGTCGGATGACGCGCGCACCCAGTAGCTTCAGCGCCGATAAGGTGCAGCGACTTGAGCTCGATCTTTGGCTGATACCAAAGCTCGAACCAGTCGTTGTTGAGCACCGCTCCGAGCGGGATCGTCGCTTTCGGGTCGGAGTAGGGCACGAACGTCGGCGATAAAATGTTGCGCAATCCATCCAGCATAGTTGTCCGCACGTCGAAACATCGCGCCTCTATGCGCGTCGTTCGATTTTGCGAGATTACAGCGGCTGTAGGGTTAACAACCGACAACTGCCGATAAAGCTGCTTTTTATCGGCTTACTAAAATCGCGAAAAATTATCGAAACATCCACAGGCGTGGGCGCGTTTGTTCGCGAGAACCGTGCGCACAGGAGCTGCCCCGGGCGATCTATCGCACGACGCGCGCCGGTTCACATCACGCAAGTGTGAGCGTGCTCTACTCGGCCGCTCGCCTTGCCGCAATGATCTGATCGGCCAGTGCGGCCAGTCAGCTCCGCCATGTGATCGAACTTGAACGATGAACGAACCAACGCCGGCGGTGGCCGAACGCACTTCGATAATCAAGTCACCGATTTCCGATTCCGGCATCTGCGCTCGCACGGTGTCCCAGCCTTCCCAACCTTCGCGGGTGTCGAAGCCCAATATCTGGCCTCGACGTCCGGACAGGATGGCATTCATCTTCGCCGTCGCTTCACTGGGGCAGACAGATTTCGACTTCGTGGATCGGTTCAAGCAGAACCGGCTGCGACTGCGGTAGACCTTCCACGATGCCGATGCGGCCAGCGGTCCGGAACGCCTGATCCGAGGAATCTACCGTGTGATACGACCCGTCGATCAGGGCGACGGACAGATCGACCACCGGAAATCCGAGCGGACCGTGCCTGAGGGCGTCGATGACTCCTTCCTCAACGGCCGGGATGTAATTTCGCGGCACAACGCCACCAGTGATGCGGTCTTCGAACTTGAACCCGGATCCGCGCGGCGGCAGCGATCTCCAGGACAACGTCACCGAACTGCCCGTGGCCACCTGACTGCTTCTTGTGCACTCCCGCGCTGGGTGATCGGTTTCGAATGGTCTCTCGATATCCGACCGAAGGCGGTCGCGTGGACACCGGCACCAAAAAGCGATCAGCGAGCCGCTCCGCAGCGACGCGCAAATGCATCTCGCCCTGGCCCCAGATAACCACTTCGTGGTTCTCCGGATTATGCACGACCGTAAGCGAGGGGTCTTCTTCGGTCAGCTTGGTGAAAGCCGGACCGAGCTTGACGTCGTCCTTACGCTCTTTCGCCTGCACCGCAATGGCCAGCACCGGTGCATGGGGCTTGCCTGCGTAAGTGCGCTCGGTGGCTGCTTGCCCGACGACAACGTGTCGCCGGTCTTTGCGTTCTCGAGTTTGCCGAGGGCAATCGTCTCGCCGGCAGCGGCCTGCGCACGCTTCTCGAAGTGCTGGCCCATCAGCTTGAAAACACCCGATACGCGCCCGCTGTCGCCAGCGGACGTCGTCAGTGTCGTGCCGTCTCCGGCCTGACCTGCGAGCAGTCGAACGACTGACATTTTGCCGCCGTGCGTTGTGTGGAACGTCTTGAGCACGAGCGCCGTCGCATCGTTGCCAGCTTTGGCGCCCAGACGCTGCGCCGTCTCGGCAGAACCGGGCGATTCATGTCGGATTGCCTTCAGCAGGCGCAGGACGCCGTTGCTCCGCGTGGCGACACCGAGAAGAACAGGGCAGACGATGCGTTCACGCAGTTCCTTCGCGAGATCATCGAACACCTTGTCGCGCGGGGGCTCGATATCCTCGAGCAATTGCTCCATGAGCTGGTCGTCATGGTCGGCAAGCGTCTCGAGCATTTTAAAGCGCGCCTCTTTCTTGCGATCGAGGTTTTCATTCTTCAGCTCCACGATTTCGGACGGCGCATGTTCTTTGTAGACAAAGGCGCGCTCGAGCGCGAGAATCGACAAACCCGGATATAATGTCCGCCGTTCAGATCGGAATCTGCCGCAGCAACAGGGGCACACGCGAGGGCAGGCTGCAGGAGTTTGATTGTTTCGCGAACGCGCCTGTCCGCCTTGTCAATCTTGTTGAGGAAAACGAAGCGCGGAATGTTCTGGTCTTCAACTCGCGCAGGATCAGTTGTAGTTGCGGTACCTTCTTCTCGTCCGCTTCGCAGAACAACGACGGCCGCGTCGACGGCCGGTAGCACGCTGCGCATATCCTGGATGAATTCGATCGAACCCGGGCAGTCCACAAAGGTGTAGTTGTCGCCCATGAAGTTGGTTGTGGCGAACGTGGCTTCCACGCTCATCTTGTGATGCCGCGCCTCCTGGCCCCTGAGTCGCCGGTCGTGGTGCCTGCATCGACTGTGCCCTGGCGCTGGATCGCGCCAGTCCGGGCGAGGATAGCTTCTAAAAGTGTGGTTTTACCGCTTTGGAAGGGGGCCCACCAGCGCGACGCACCGGGGACCCAGGCTCCTCGTGCCGTTGGGACCATTGTCATTTTTGTCCCATAATTGCCTCCCTTGCCGGCCGGGAGGTCGGACCCTGGTTTCCCGGCCCTGTCACAATATCGTCTCAGGACCCGGGGAGGCTTGCAAGAGTGAGATGCGTCACTGCGAAAAAAATCCTTACTTGACGAAACTCGGATCGACCACATCACGCGCGCTGACGGTCTTGTCGATCTGCCCGTGCTACGTACCAGGCGATCTGCCGCTCGATGTCGGCGATATCGAGGTTGCGCCTGCGGAGTCGATGAAGTAGGCGCTTGCCTCGACGGCGACTGCGCCGCTGGTTCCGCGATCGGGATAGACATACCGGGCGATAGTCGTCGCCGCCTCGTGCGACTTGATATCGGCGGTACGCTTGGAATTGCAGTCCTTACGTAGCAAAGCCTCCGTATAGTCCACCACCCCCGCCGGTAAGCGCGCACGAATTTCTCTATTGCTGCACGACGTGTCGCGATCATCTTGCTGGACGCGAACAGGGCTCCGAACTGAATTTCGTCGAGTTCTGAATACCACCCGACGAGCTTGGCCTGGTTAGAGGCCAGAAGTTCGCGCGCGTACGAGGCCGGCATGATCGCCCCGTCGATCTCGTTGGCGCCGATCGCGCGAGCAATGGCATCAAGTGTCTGCACTGGCTTTACCGTGACGCGGTCGATGTCAACTTTCTTGACCCGCGCGATCTGCTCAAGCTGATAGTGCGCGACTGAGCCGAGCGCGTCGATCGCCACTGTCCTGCCAACGATATCCTCGAATTTCTGCAGGCCCTTGCTGAATCCGGTATTGGAAACAACGAGCTCAGTGCCCTCGTAGTAGCGCTTCTCACGTGTTCGCGAAGCGTCGCCTTGATCATACCCTTGCCGGCGAGGTTGAAGGCCGCAGGCGTGAACCCGGTAAAGAGCGAAATCGGTGACGCCGGACGCGAGCGTTTCGGCCACCATGCGACCGTTCTCAAAGGCCGTCATCGCAACGTCGATGCCCTGGCCTTGAAGTAGCCGGCGGCTGCGGCGAGAAACAGCGCGCCGTTGTCGGGCAATCGCTGGGTGCCAATGGCGACACGCTCCTGCGCGGCGGCTGGACTGACGAGGCTGGCGATGATGAAAGGGGTGCAATCTTGCGAGGAATTCATCGCCACAGCGTAGCGAAGCATGCATAAGATAAAGTGAATCGATAAATGAAGTATTTCCCTTGTTATTGCCGAGACTTTGGCCCGGCAATAACAAAAGTGCGGAGACGAGGCTACCGGATCGAACTACTTCAAATTGCCGCAGAAGCGCTGAATTCGGTGGCAAGCTTCTTCAGGTCCTCAGTCCGGGTCGCATAGGAAATGCGAAATGCCGGCCCGAGTCCGAACGCGGTGCCCTGCACCACCGCCACGCCCTCAGCGTCAAGGAGCTCTGTGACGAAATCCTCATCGGTCGCGAGCTTCTTTCCTCTTGGGGCCGTCTTGCCCATGGTGCCTGCGCAGGACGGATAGACATAAAACGCGCCTTCCGGCGTCGGGCATTTGATGCCGCTCGCCTGATTCAGCATCGACACAACAAGATCGCGACGCTCCTTGAAGATCTTGTTGTGTTTGGCGATGAAATCCTGCGGGCCGGTCAACGCTTCGACCGCGGCCCATTGCGACACCGCCGCTGGGTTCGACGTCGATTGCGACTGGATCATCGCCATCGCCTTAATCAGGGCTTCAGGACCGCCGGCATAGCCGATGCGCCAGCCAGTCATGCAATAGGCCTTCGAACATCCGTTGATGGTGAGTGTGCGCGGATAAAGTGACGGCTCGACCTGCGCCGGCGTCGTGAACTCGAAGTCGTCGTAGACCAGAGTGCTCGTACATATCGTCGGTCATCACGTGGATGTGCGGATGCTTCAGCAGCACATTCGGTGAGCGCTTTCAATTCGTCGCGCGTGTAGGCCGCGCCTGTCGGATTCGACGGCGAGTTCAACAGCACCCATTTCGTCTTCGGCGTGATCGCCCGCTCGAGTTGCTGCGCCGTCATCTTGAAGCCGTTCGACATGCTGGTGACAACCTCGACGGGTTCGCCTCCAGCAAGCAGCACCATATCGGGATAGCTCACCCAGTACGGCGCCGGGATGATCACTTCATCGCCAGGATTCAGCGTCGCGATCGAATGCGTTAGTACAATACCTGCTTGCCGCCGGTGCCGACGGTGATCTGGCTCGCCTTGTAGTCGAGGCCGTTCTCGCGCTTGAACTTCTCGGCGATAGCATCCTTGAGCTCCGGCGATGCCGTCCACGTCGGTGTACTTGGATGCCTTGCCGCTTTCGATCGCCTTGATCGCCGCCTGCTTGATGTTGTCGGGCGTGTCGAAGTCCGGCTCGCCGGCACCCAGCCCGATGACGTTGCGGCCGGCCAGTTTGAGCGCGCGCGCCTTGTCCGTCACGGCGATGGTCGCCGACGGTTTGACGCGCTTGAGCTGGTCCGCAAGGAAGGCCATCGAAGCTCTCCAATAAAGCTGCAGTGCCCTTGTTCGTAATGCGGGCGCTCGAGTCCAGCAAGTGGCGATTTGGTCAAGAAATTCGATCAATCCGATCGGTCGGAGCGATCAATGCGCCATTGAGCGACGAAAACGGCCACGCCGCAGGCCCCAAATCTCAACGCCCGCGGCCGCTAGGCTGCAGACCTTTCCGCCGATCAGACTGCCGCAAAAGGCCCCTGAAGCGGGGCGCATGACTTGAGGAGAGCGCCATGAGACTTTCCACCGAGCAGCTGAAGGCCTTCGACGAGAGGGGCTACGTTTCTTCCCCAATTGTTTCTCCGAGGACGAGATCGCGCTGCTGCGCACAGAGGCCGAGAATGTCCTCAAGCTCGACCGCCAGGAAGTGTGGCGCGAGAAGACTGGCGCACCGCGCACCGCCTTTGCCGCCCATACTTTCAGCGAGGTGTTTCGGCCTGCTGGCGCGGCATCCGCGCCTGGTCGAGCCGTTGCGAGCAGCTGTTTGGCGAGAAGACGTCTACGTTCACCAGTTCAAGCTCAATGCCAAAGCCGCCTTCGAAGGCGAAGTGTGGCAATGGCATCAGGATTACGGCACCTGGGCGCGCGACGACGGAATGCCGCGAGCCGCGTGCCATGAACATCGCCGTCTTTCTCGACGAGGTGATGCCGATCAACGGGCCGCTGTATCTAATTCCGAAGAGTCACAGGCAGGGCGTCCTGGCCGCCGGCCACGACAGGCTGACGACATCATACCCGTTATGGACTCTCGACAAGGAGACGGTGACGCGACTTGCGTGAACCGAAGCCGGCGATGGAAGTGGGCATCGTCGCCCCGACCGGCAAACCTGGCTCGGTGCTCGATGTTCCACGGCAATCTGGTGCACGCATCGCCGCCGAACATCACGCCCTACCCGCGCAAGATCGTCTATCTGACGCTCTGCGCGGTTTCCAACCACATTACAAAATTCACCCGTGCGGAATGGATCGCGCATCGCGACGTTCACGCCGATTAAGCCGGTCGATGATGATGCGCTCTTCGAATATGCGCGTGCGCACCGGGTTGCGGCGGAATAGAATTCTCGCATTTTCGCGCCGCGGAAGATTGCCGCATTGCTCGCTGCACTGCAGCGAATGCAAATTAATTTCTTCGTTACGTCATTTTTGTGTTGCGGCCTTGTAATTGCCGGACTTTGTTTGTCTATTGGATTGTCCAATCGCGTCGAGGCCGCGCGTATCTCGACGACTGTCTTTTCCCAGAGAACTATACGCTCGTGTGTACACGCTCTATTCGATGCAAAGATCGGCAACAGCTACAAGGTCCGCCTTGCGCTGGCCCGGCTTGGCATTCCCTACAATCTGGTGGAAATCGAGCATCCTCAAAGGCGAAAGCCGTACGCCGGAATTCCTTGCCAAGAACCCCAACGGACGGTGCCGCTCCTCGAGGTCGCACCCGATCGGCATCTTGCAGAGTCGAATGCAATTCTTTGGTATGTCGCTGGCGGCTCAATGCTGGCACCGGAAGATCGCATCGCACGAGCTGAAGCGTTGCAATGGATGTTCTTCGAACAACACAGCCTGGGGCCAAATATCGGCGCCGCCTACTTCTGACTCGCGCTGATCAGGGGTGGCCGCGAATTGCAGAGCCATGCCCTCGAGGATTGGATGGAAAACGGCTATCGCGCGCTCAGGTCGTGGAAACACATCTGACCCGGGCATCGCTTTTCGTCGCGGATCACTTCACCATCGCGGATATCGCGCTCTACGCCTACACCCATGTCGCCGACCAGGCGGTTTCGACCTAACCCGCTTTCCAGCGATCCGCGCCTGGCTCGCCCGCGTCGCCGACGAGCAGGGTATATCCCGATGCACTGGCAGCCGGAGCTTGCCGCAGCGCAATGAGTGCTGGAATGCAAAGGCTTTTGGGCTTTCGCCACGAAAACGCCGCGCTTCGTATACCGCCGCCGCCCCAATCAGGGTCCAGACGCCCTTGCCGAGTTCCGGCGTTATCCGTGGGACATTGTTGAAACGCTCACTTTTCAGGTTGCCATGTGCAAGCGCATTACATCTGCAGGGTTCCACACCCCCGGCCAACCGTACACTCGGTACCGAGCACCGAACCGTTGCGATCGCCGAATTCATCGCCAGCGTTGCGCTTGCCCTGTCTACGCTCATTGCCGCCACTGTCGGTCTCGGTCGGAGTTGCGCGAGCGGATGTGGTCAGCAGCGTGATCGACAATGAAGGCGGCGTGTTCGCCATTGCCCTGTTGCTGCGGCCTATTGTTTATCGGAATGGGCGGGGTGACGATCATCTCACTGCCGCACCAGTCACGCCACAGAAAGACGCACAGCTAGACAGCCCTATCGGAACTGCCGGCAATGCCGCACGGTTGATGCGGCGTTGAAGGAGATTGCTATGCGGCTTGTTCTGGCGGTGAGCGCATTCTTGATTGTCAGCCATGCGGCAGGCGTGCCACCGATGCGGTGTTTCCAGCTCGCGGCCGGCAACCTCAAGGTCCAGACCGTCGCGAGCGGACTGTGTGTATCCTTGGTCGCTCGCGTTCTTGCCTGACGGCCGCATGTTGGTGGCCGAGCGCCCATGGACGTTTGCGTATCATCGCAGCCGACGGCCGGCTGCTTCGCCGCCGCTCGGGAACGTGCCGAAGGTCTGCATGTGAGCCAAGCCGGGCTGATGGACATCCTGCTTGCTCGCGATTTCGCGCAGTCGCACACAATTTTTGTCTGCTACGCGCGAAGCCGCCGAGGGCGGCGGCCGCATCGCCGTTCTACGCGCGCGTCTGATCGAAGATAGATCGCCGCGGCTTGATGATGTAACAGTCATCTTTCGGCAGAAGGGCCCCGTCTCGCGTGGCCTCAATATTGGTTTGCCGAATGGTGCAGGCTCAGGATGACAATCTGTTCGTCACGCTCGGCGACCACTTCGGACCGAAAGAACTCGCACAAAAACTCGACAACCACATCGGCAAGATTCGTGCGCATCACGCCCGACGGGGCAGCGCCAGCCGACAACCCCTTTGTCGGGAATCAGGGTGCTCTGCCTGAAATCTGGGCCTACGGCCTGCGCAACGCGCAAGGTCTCGCCTTCAATCCGGCAGACGGAAAGCTATGGGAGCAGGAGCACGGACCCATGGGTGGCGACGAGATCAACATCATCGAGAAGCTCAAAACTACGGCTGGCCGCGTGCGCGAGCTATGGAGTCAGACTACGACGGTACGCCGGTCGGCAGCGGCAAACGCGACCATGGAGGGCGTCACCGACCCGATCTGGCATTGGACGCCTTCGATGCACCGTCTGGAATGGCCTTTTACAGCGGCGACCTCATTCCCGGTTGGAAGAGGCAGCTTGTTAAACGGAGCGCTGAAGTTTGAACTGTTGTCGCGGCTTGAGTTGAAGAGGCAACAAGATTCTGAAAGAAGAGCGCCTTCTGCAGAGTATGCGCGAGCGCATTCGCGATGTGCGGCAAGGACCTGATGGTGCCGTCTGTTTGCTCACCGACAACGCGTCCGGACAGATCCTGCGCATCGTACTGGCGAAATGAGTCTTCGCGGAAATTCGGTCACCACGTGTGAAGACGAAGAAGGCGCCGCGGCAATCAGTGCGAAACCAAAACCCTGACTCAGGAGTGATCGGTTCTTGCAAAGTATAAATGGAAAATCCGGCGAACACCACGAAGGTGATCACCTCCTGCATCGTTTTCAGTTGTGCCGCGTTATAGACGGCGCTGCCGGACGCCCCAGCCAAGATAAATGCTGTCCATGTCGCTCAAGCGGCGAAGATCATCTGGCAGAGCCATTGGTTTCCCCCTTAAGAGCCCGAGAATTTCCACCTAGCCGCGAAATCTTATTGTGGCTCATTAAATATATGACACGCATAGCCACAGGCGAGCTGCCGATGTTGAACAATGTCTATCAAGACGCAGCTCAGGTTAGGCGAGGTAGGGCCAGGAATTGCAGTGGCGATGAATTGCGCTAACGCAATCGATGGCGCTAACACCAATCACTACGCTAGCCGCGCAAAGGACGTTAGCACTGTCTCATTAATGATCTTCCGTTGGCGCTTAACGCCAGCATCGATGGCGCTAACGCAAAACAGCGCAACGATTGCGTTATTGCACCTACTCAGCGCGGCACGTCAGTGGACGTAGGCTCCACGTGAGACCAAAAGCACAATTGCCGCTACGCCGAAGAGCACTAGTTGACTAGCGTTCATAGTCAGAATGGTGATCATTTCGTGTTGTCATGGGCGGTCCCCATCCGAAGGACGGAATATTTGCATCATCGTCCCATGGAGCGGCAGCGATACTGTACTTAGGGTAGCGATACTGCACTTAGGAATAGGACGGCCTTTGGCCGCGCTTCCTGACCCGCTGGAAGCGGCAGCAGTGCACAAGCGCTGCGAAAGAAAATATGTCATGGGTGGTCCCCACCCACCGCCGTATCACTTTTTTGCAACTCTGAGCGGGACGCTATGCCGGGAAGCGGACATTCGTTGCCCTTAAGGTCAATTGTCACACAATCGTCTTGCGCACCACGGTGGATGGTCGCTGTGTACCTCTGCCTTAGGAGGACGCCGTGGAGCCTACTCAATATCCATCATGAGCCTTGTTCACGTTGTGGCGGCAAACTGGATGTTTAGGAACACAGTTGAAAGCCCCACAACCGGATCACTCGTAGACTTTTTCCGGTGCGAAGACTGCGGCCACGTTCATGCAGTTGAACGCCAAGTGCGCTCACGGCCCTATCGTTGCGTCATGCCTGGCGTATGACTGTGCTACTTCGCTTCAGCCGCTACGACGCCGACTGCGCTACGACTGCACTACCAATGCAACATGACAGTGCTACCGATGCCGTTGCGTTCGATTGCCTACGTTGCTGCTAGCGCTTTCCCTCCGCTAGCCCTATCTCATCGTTCTAACACTGCGCTATCGGCTGGTAGCTAGCGCAGTCTTGAGATGACCCCTACTAGCGCCGATTCGCTATCGGCCCCTCATGACATTCTACTTGGTCGGTTCCTGTTACGGAGGCTCGCAGAACCCGTTAAAAGGTTGCTAAAGACGCAGTATCCTATTTTAAATGACATGGAGAGATCGGATGGCCAAAAAGCAAAGCGACGACGCACAAAGCGAATGGCTTGGACGAGAGCGCATATAGCGGAGCTAAGACGGTATTCGAAGGACAAGCTACAGGTGAAGAAAATTTCAAGGCTGATGAAACGTACCATTGGCGCATTGCGCCAAAAAGCGAGAGCGTTAGGAATTAGGCTCGGTCATCGTCGTTGAAGAGAATGCCAGACCTGATGTCGGCTTTTGACCCAAAGCGGACATTCGGTCGCCTCTTTCGCCTTAGGTTTGAACCAGTTTAGCGCAGCTTGCGCTTGTTAAACTTTCGCTTTCCGTCGTGGGCTTTGAAATAGTTGAAAACGAATATGCGAATTGCGGATGAAAGATTGACCGTTTTGCGGCTATGGTCGATCCGCTTGACCAGCGTCGGTACAGTCATCTGTTTGTAGACAGCGATCTCCTGGCAGCCCATACCAAAATTCATCTTCCAGAGAGATGCTGGTCTTCCGTCCACCGATCGTAATCGAACGCTTGATGACGGCCGTTTTCATGCCCGTCCGCTGTGCCGTTCGCCGCCTGCCGCGGTCGGGGAATTGTTTATTCATGAGGCTGAGATTGCTATTGGCCAAAGGGCCAAGCAAATGTTAGTCACTCTCGGTTGGCCCCTCCAATTGTTCTGCGCTACGCTGCCATCTGCTCATAATCCTCAGCGATCCTGAGCATTGAGGTTCGCGTTTCCGTATCCTTAAGCCCTTCTGCCAACCCACGATATTTATCGGCTTGCGCTCTCAGGCTACGGCCGTCCAAATGGTGCTGAGCCGGGTTGGCCTCTGCGTGTCCACCTTCTTTCGACCGAAAATAATTGTAGACGTAGATGCGAATGGCCGAGGACAGATTGACCGTAGTACGCTGACGGTCGATCTCTCCCACCAACTCAGCCGCAGTAGTCTTTCTGGACTTGGCAATCTCATGTAATCCAGCCCAAAATTCAGTTTCGAGCGAAACACTAGTTTTTCGTCCGTTGATGAATATCGAGCGCTTGATGACCGCTGTCTTCATGAACACACGTCCGTGCTACTCGCACCTGTCGGTTCACGAACACTATCGGTGATGTGAGATCGAGAAACGTTGCGCCAAATCAAAAATTTTTGGTCCATCAACTACGGATGTTTGCGTAGTGTACGAGCCATGCACTGAAACTGCCTGCAGGTCCGAAGCATCGACGGTGTGTTATGTCCGCTTTCGGCGGGTATAGCGGACATCGCTGGACCTTTCGTTTGAGCCCAAAGCGGCATGAGCAAAATGGCGTTCGCCTGTTGATCTGTATCAATCCGTGTGGGTCCATAGGCAATGTATGGGCCCTTTAGCATTATCTTGCGTTATATTTTTGTTAGTGCTTGGCGGCATCTTTATTGGTACCGCATTTCGCCGTGCACTACCGGAAAATCATCTCAGCAAAGAACGCAGGATGTCGTACGTCTTGGCGCGGGCCTCACCGCAACGATAGCCGCGCTAGTCCTTGGTTTATTAATTGGAGGCGCAAAGGCTCGTTCGACACAAGGAGCAGTCAAGTCAAGCAGCTTACAGCCAACATTATTCTGCTCGACAATCTGTTGGCACAGTACGGCCCCGAGGCCACGCTTCCCTCGCAAAGTTGAGGGCGCAATAAATCCCATAGTCGACCGGCTTGTGGCACGAGAAAATAACAACGGAGCCGTTTACGACCGACAGCGAAGGCGAGAAAGTCTAGCAATACGTAACTT
>ERZ1370068.10360-contig-9067_pt1 | contig 46102 bp, 45 predicted proteins | sample MGYA00561227_ERZ1370068 | MGnify/ENA primary metagenome ERZ1370068 (study PRJEB38410, sample SAMEA6850437) | metagenome | study: Metagenomic assessment of the ecological functions of the soil: analysis of the soil microbiota associated with the... | reverse complement strand
TTATTACTTCGTTCAGTTACCGTATTGCTGGTCTCCGTCGAACAGCGGCGTCGACCCGGCGACCGCGACGGTCACCGGGTAGCGCTCGCCGAAGTACTCGACCGCGAGCTCGTGCCCGACCACCGCGTGCTCGGGCGGCAGGTAGGACATCAGGAGGTGCTTGCCGACCGACGGCCCTGACCCGGCGCTGGTCACGTACGAGCGGCGGCCCTGCGCGTCGGTGAGCGGCCGCCGTCGCGGGTCAGGATCGGCTCGCGGCCGAGCATGTAGCGCTTGACGCCGCTCGCCGACGTGTGGTCGTCGACGGTCAGCGTGCACAGGACGCGCGGCCGGCGGCCGCGAGCGCTGCTCGAGGTACGCCTCGCGGCCGACGAAGTCGGCGTCCTTGACCTTCGGCCGGGCCATGCCCGCCTCGACGAGGTCGAAGTCGAGCTCGAGCTCGCTGCCGTGCGCGCGGTAGCCCTTCTCGAGCCGGCCGGTCGTCCGCGTACGACGCCGATCCCGACCGGCGACGATGCCGTGCGGCCGCGCCGGCCTCCCAGAGCGCGTCCCACAGCCGCGCAGCCCTGCTCCATCGGGACGTAGAGCTCCCAGCCGAGCTCGCCGACGTAGCGAGATCCGCGACGCGAGCGTCCGGACGCCGTCGATGTCGATCGCTTCGGCAGGTCCCGAACGGGAAGCCCGGCGTGCGAGACGTCGTCGCGAGGTCACCGACGCGACGACGTCGCGCGCGCGCGGGCCCCAGAGCCCGATCGTCGTCCAGCGTCGACGTCGCGTCGTAGAGCTGGGCGGAGCCGTCCGCCGGCAGGTGATCGGTGAACCACTTGCTTGTCGCGCCATGCCCATGCGCGCCGCCGGTCACGACCCGGAAGTCGGTCGCGGCCGAGCCGCATGATCGTGAGGTCGGCGATGATCCCGCCGGCGCGCGTTGAGCGAGCGGCGTGTAGACGACCCGCCCGACCGGCACGTCCATCTGCGGCGACGCACAGCCGCTGCAGGTAGTCGAGCGCGCCCGGGCCGGTGACGTCGAAGATCGCGAACGCCGACAGGTCGACCATCCCGACCCGGTCGCGCATCGCGAGGTGCTCGGCGTTGATGATCGGCGACCACCAGCGCGACTCCCACTCGGCGTCGCGCGGCATGACCCGGTCGCCGTACTCCTCGAGCAGCGGCTCGTTCGACGTCGTACCAGTAGCGGCCGCTCCCAGCCGGCGGCCTCGAAGAAGACCGCGCCGAGCTCGCGCTCGCGCGCGTTGAACGGCGCGAGGCGGACGTCGCGGTTGGAGGCCCACTGCTCGGACGGGTGGACGATGCCGTAGGTCTTGTTGAAGCCCTCGGCCGTGCGCGCGCGCGACGTGCGTGGCGCGTCTTCTGGTGGTCGTAGAAGCGGGCGATGTCGGAGCCGTGCGGGTCGATCTCGGGCTCGCCGTCGGTCATCCACTCGGCGACCGTCTTGCGCGATCCCGGGCGCCTCCTTGATCCAGATCGCGGCCGCCGCCCAGAGGCCCTTGACCTCGGGCGTCTCGCCGAGGATCGGCATTGCCGTCCGGGGTCAGCGACAGCAGGCCGTTGATCGCGTAGCTTCACGCCCGACCGACTCGTCGCCGACGATCTCCGGGAACGAGCTCGAGGGCGTCGCTCCATCTGCGGGCTCGAAGTCCTCCTGGGTGAACGGCAGCTCGGTCGGCGACAGCGCCGACTCGCGCGATCGAGGGGATGTCGTCGGCGTCCATGAGGATCGCCCGGTGGGCGTACGAGCCGACCTCGAAGCCGCTGCCGTGCTGGCGCTCGTACATGTTCGTGTCCATGTCGCGGACGATCGGGTAGCTCGATCTCGCCGACGGTGTCGGCGAACATGCGGCACCGGCCCGATGTCGATCATCTGGTGGACCGCCGGCGTCAGCGGGATCGACGCGCCGGCCATCGCCGCGATCCGCGGGCTCCAGACGCCGCAGGCGATGACGACGACGTCGGCCTCGATGTCGCCCTGGTCGGTGCGGACGCGGCGTGACGCGGCCGTCCTCGACGTCGATGCCCGGTGACCTCGGTGCTCGCCGGCGACCGTCAGCGCGCCCAGCTCCTGGGCGCGCTCGCGCATGAGCGTGCCGGCCTGGAGCGAGTCGACGACGCCGACGCCCGGCGTGTAGAACCCGCCGAGGATGACCGATCTCGTCGATGAACGGGACCATCGCCTTGACCTCGGCCGGGGTCACGAGCCGCGCGCCTCGATGCCCCACGAGTGCGACGACGCCATCCGGCGCTTGCAGCTCCTCCATCCGCTCCGGCGTCCGGGCGACCTCGATGCCGCCGGTCTCGGTGAAGACGCCCAGCTCGCTGGTACTGGCGCGACGCTGTCGAGCGTGAGCGCCGTCATCTCCTTGCGAGTGGTCGGTCAGGAAGATGAAGTTGCTCGCGTGGCCGGTGGACCCGCCCGGGTTCGGGCAGCATGCCCTTCTCGAGCAGGACGATGTCGCGCCAGCCGAGGCGGGCGAGGTGCCAGACCAGGCTGCTGCCGACGATGCCGGCGCCGATGACCACGACTCGGGCGCGGTCGGGAAGCGGACTCATGCGCGGGAACCCTCCTGGCCGGGCCGACGTGACCGTCCGGCGGGCTTCGGCGCAAGAGTATCGACGCCCGTTGCCGGGCGCTCCCGACCGCGCTGCGGCACCGGCCCGACGCGCGACCGCCGAGCCCGCGGCGGCTCCGCGATGCGCCGGCCGTTGACGGCGGCTCCCGCGCGGCCGTCCTGCGGTCCATCCACCGAGGTCGGCCGTGCCGAGCCTGTTCATCGACGGCGAGTGGACGTCGCCTCGCGTCAGGCGCGACGCAGCGACGTCGTCAACCCGTCGCGACGCGACCGTCGTCCACCGAGGTCGACGTCGCCGACGACGCCGACGTCCAGCGGCCGATCGCGGCCGCGCGACGGCGCCTTCGACGCGACCGACTGGCCGCGGAGCCCGGTCGGCGAGCGCGTCGCGCTGCTCGACCGGACCGCCGGACCTGACTCGAGCGCGACCGCGACAAGGTCGCCCGGGCCGAGACGCTCAACACCGGCAAGGCGCTGCGCGAGAGCCGCTGGGACGTCGACGACGTCATCGAGCGTCTTCCGCTACTACGCGGGCCTCGTCGACAAGGAGACCGGCCGGCTCGTCGCGACGCCGGGCACAGGACGCGCGTCGCGAGGATCGTCTACGAGCCGGTCGGGGTCTGCGCGCTGATCGGGCCGTGGAACTACCCGCTCCTGCAGATGTCAGCTGGAAGGTCGCGCCGGCGCTCGCGGCCGGCAACACGATCGGTCATGAAGCCGGCCTCAGTCACGCCGCTGACGGCGATCCACCTGACCCAGCTGCTTCGAGGAGGCCGGCGCGCCGGCGGGCGTCGTCAACCTCGTCCTCGGGCCCGGGCGAGCGGGTCGGCCAGGCGCTCGCCGACAGCCCGGACGTCGACCTGCATCTCGCTGACCGGCGGCCTCGAGGCCGGGCGGCGCGCTCGATGCGCGGCGCGGCCGGCAACCTCAAGAAGGTCGCGCTCGAGATGGGCGGCAAGAGCCCCAACATCGTCTTCGCCGACGCCGACTTCGAGACCGCCGTCGACAACGCCCTGACCGCGGCGTTCACCCACTCCGGCCAGGTCTGCTCGGCCGGCTGCCGGGCGATCGTCGAGGACGCGATCCACGACCGGTTCGTCGAGGAGCTCGGCCGGCGCGCGGACCGGATCCGGCTGGGCCACGGGCCGCGACGACGCGACCGAGGCCGGCGCGCTGATCACCGCCGAGCACCGCGGCGAAGGTCGAGGCGCTACGTCGCCGGGCGCGATCGCCGAGGGCGCCCGCCTCGTGGCCGGCGGCCGCCGGCCCGACGAGCCGGAGCTCCAGGCCGGCTTCTTCTACCGGCCGACCGTGCTTCGCCGACGTGCGCGCGCCGACATGACGGATCGTCCGCGAGGAGGTCTTCGGGCCGGTCGCTGACCATCGAGCGGTTCTCGACCGAGGAGGAGGCCGATCGCGCTCGGCAACGACACGACGTACGGCCTCGCCGGCGCGGTCTGGACGACCGACGCCGAGCCGGGCCCAGCGCGTCGCGTCGCGCGCTGCGCCACGGGACGGTCTGGATCAACGACTACAACACCTACCTGCCGCAGGCCGAGTGGGGCGGCTTCAAGCAGTCCGGGCATCGGCCGCGAGCTGGGCCCGACCGGCCTCGACGAGTACCGCGAGGCGAAGCACATCTGGCAGAACACGCAGCCCGGGCCCGAGCGGCTGGTTCTCCGGCGACTCGATTGGCCGCGACGGCGGGCGGTGTGGCCCTGAGGCCACTGAATCGGGGCCGAAGCCACGTGCGAGCCAACCTCGGCGCGGTTCGTGGACGCGTGAAGTCCACGCTCGGCGCCGTCATGGAGACCCGGCGAGGGCTTGTGGCCGCTGATCGCTGGCACTGTCGAGACACCGGAGCGAGCGCCTCGCTGACGCGCACAGCGCGCCGGCACCCTCGTCGCCGGGCACGGGCGGCGTGGTGGCTACCGTCCGCTCCACGCGTAGCCCCCTCGCGAGGAGCCGTGCCGTGACCACCGCCACCGAGCCGTCCGTCACCAGCCCCGGCGCAGCCCCGGCCGCGCCCGCGCGCGACGCGTCCGCCGCCGGCAAGTCCACGATCTCGGTCCGCAGCCTCTGGAAGATCTTCGGCCCGGCGGACGGCAAGATCCTCAGCACCCGCGCCGACCGAGGATCGAGTCAGCGACTTCCGCGAGCAGGACCGGCTCGACGATCGCCGTCCGCGACGTCTCGTTCGACGTCTAGCCCGGCGAGGTCTTCGTCGTCATGGGCCTGTCGGGCAGCGGCAAGTCGACGCTCGTGCGCTGCCTCGACCCGGCTCATCGAGCCGACCGCCGGCGACGATCGCTGCTCGACGGCGACGACATCCGGACGGCCGACCAGGCGCAGCTGCGCGAGCTGCGGCGCCGACGCTTCTCGATGGTCTTCCAGCACTTCGGCCTGCTGCCCCACCGGCGCGTGCATCGACAACGTCGCGTTCGGCCTCGAGATCCGCGGCGTGCCGAAGGCCGAGCGGCTCGCCGGCGCCCGGCGAGATGCTCGACGCTCGTCGGCCTCGAGGGCCACGCGAACCAGCTATCCCGACCAGCTGTCCGGCGGCATGCAGCAGCGCGTCGGCCTCGCCCGCGCGCTCGCCGTCGACCCCGAGGTCATGCTCTTCGACGAGCCGTTCAGCGCGCTCGACCCGCTGATCCGCCGCGACATGCAGAACGAGGTCATCCGGCTCCACCACGAGGTCGGCAAGACGATGGTCTTCATCACCCACGACCTCGCCGAGGCGCTGCAAGCTCGGCGACCGGATCGCTGATCATGCGCGACGGCGCGATCGTCCAGCTCGGCACGCCCGAGGAGCTCGTCGGCGCGCCGGCCGACGACTACGTCGAGGACTTCGTCCGCGACGTGCCCAAGACGCACGTCCTGACGCTCGCGCTGGATCGCGCCGCGACGCCGACGCCGGAGGACGAGCTCGACGGGCCCGGCGTTCCCGTCCGACCGACCGTCATCCGGACCGCCGTCCACGCCGCGGCCGCGACCGACAAGCCGATCCGGGTCGTCGACGACGGCAGCCCTCGTCGGCGTCGTCGACCGGGCCCAGATCCTCAGCGTCGATCGCCGGCGTGGAGGGCGAGGACATGACGCCGTGACCGCGATCAGCCTGCCGGCGGCCGACCTGCCGGCTCGACGCCCGCCAGCAGCGGCGGCTCGCGGCGCTGCTCGCTCGTCGTCGCCGCGCGTCGTCTCTACCGTCGCGTTCCGCGGGACAGTCGACGCTGCCCCACGACGACGAGCCGCCGGATCTTCCAGTCGTTCAACGGCGCTGCGCGACGGCTGATCGACAACAGCCGGGCGACGAACCCGCTGTTCCTCTACGTGCATCGACCCGATCCGCCAGGTCATCGACTCAGCTCGTCGCGTCGACGCTCGAGCGTGCTCCACGGCGATCGGCTGGACCGGCGTGATCGGCGCTGGCGGGCGTCATCGGGCTGCTCTTCGGTGGCTGGCGGCCTGCGCCTCGCTCGCTGGTCGCCGGCTTCGCTGAGCCTCGGCGTCCTCGGCCTCTGGGACGCCAGCCATCGACACGCTCGGCCTGACGCTCGCGGCGGTCGTCGATCTCGCTCGCTCATCGGCATCCCGCTCGGCATCCTCGCCGGCCGCAGCGACCGGTTCCAGCGGCGTTCGTCAACGCCGATCCTCGACGTGATGCAGATCATGCCGACGTTCGCCTACCTCGGGCTCGATCACGCTGCTGTTCTTCGATCGGCGGCGGCGCCGGCGGCGATCGCGACGCTGATCTACGCGATGCCGGCCGCGATCCGGATCACGTCGCTCGGCGATCCGCGGCGTGCCCGGGACGACGGTCGAGGCCGCCGACTCGCTCGGTGCGACGCGACTGCCAGACGCTGCGCAAGGTCCAGCTGCCGCTCGCCCGCGCGGGTGATCGGCCTCGGCGATCAACCAGACGATCATGCTCGCGCCTGCGATGGTCGTCATCACCGGCCTGATCGGCGCGCCGGGGCTCGGCGTCACGATCATCCGCGGCGCTCGAGAACAGCTGAACGTCGGCGCGGCCTTCGACGCCGGCATCGCGATCGTGATCCTGGCGATCGTCATCGACCGCCGATCACGCGAGCGCCGGAGCTCGAGCATGCGACGCCCGCGGCCGGTCGACGGGTCGCCGACCGACGGCGCCGCCGGATCGCATCGCCGCGGTCGCGATCGCCGCGATCGCCGTCATCGTCGGCGCCGGCGGCGTCGACGCCGAGCCGTTCCCGAGCGCGATCTCGCCGTGTCGTTCGAGGACCCGGTCAACGCCGATCTCCGACTGGATCAAGACGAACGCCGTTCGCCGTCACCGATCGCCATCAAGAACGTCGTTCACGCGAGTGCGTCCTCAACCCGCTGCAGACGGTCCTGACGACGTGCGCCGTGGTGGCTCGTCGTCGGCGTCGCTCTTCGGCGTGGCGCCTGGTCAGCGGCTGGCGGGCGGCCGATCGACCGCGGCGGTCTGCCTCGCTGCTCATCGTCGTGCTCGGGCTGTGGAAGCACGCGCATGGAGACGCTCGCCATCGTGCTCGTCGCGACCGCTGCTGACGCTGCTCATCGGGCTCTGCGCTCGGCGATCCTGGCCGCCCGCAACGACCGGCTGTCGACCGCGCTCCGGCCCATCCTCGACGCCGCCCAGACGATGCCGGCGTTCGTCTACCTGCTGCCCGGCCGTCGCGCTGTTCAGCGCGAGCCGCGCTTCACGGCGATCGTGGCGGCGATCATCTTCGCGCATCCCGCCGGTCATCCGGCTGGTCGAGACCGGCATCCGCGGCGTCCCGGCGACCGTCGTCGAGGCGGCCCGAGTCGTCCGGCGCGACCGCTCGCCAGCTGCTCTGGAAGGTCCAGCTGCCGGTCGCCCGGCCGGCGCTCCTGCTCGCGGCCGAACCAGGGGATCGTCCTGGTCCTCGCGATGGTCGTCGTCGGCGGCCTCGTCGGGCGCGGGCGCGCTGGGCTACGACGTCATCGCCGGCTTCGCCCAGACGCGAGGACTTCGGCAAGGGCCTCGCCGCGGGCATCGCGATCGTCCTGCTCGGGATCATGCTCGATCGGATCACGCAGGGCGCCGGGACGCGGCGCCAGGCCGGCCCGATCGAGGAGACCAACGACGATCAGGCCGCACGCCGGCGTCCTGCCGGCGAGCTGATCGTGCCACTCGGCCTGACGGCGGCAAGCGCACGAGATCGATTGACCCGGCCCGCGGAGGCGATATGTGCCACCGATGGACAGCAACGGGCTGCGCGTCAAGCGGTCCGGCCGACGGAGGACAGGTGGACATGCGACGCGGAACGCTGGCGGCGGACGGCGCCGCTCGCCGCCGGCGCGCTCGCGCCCGGCCGCCTGCGAGCAGCGGCAGGCGGCGGCAGCGGCGGGCAGGCGGACGGTCAACATCGCGATCAACCCGTGGGTCGGCTACGAGGCCAACGCGGCGGTCGTCGGCTACCTGCTCGCGAAGCGAGCTCGGCTGCACCGTCGACGAGAAGAACCTGCAGACGAGCAGGTCTCCTGGCAGGGCTTCGCGACCGGCGAGGTCGACGTCGATCCTCGAGAACTGGGGCCACGCCGACCTCGACAAGAAGTACATCGACCGACGACAAGGTCGCCGTCGGATGCCGGCCCGACCGGCAACAACGGGATCATCGGCTGGTACGTGCCGCCGTGGATGGCCGACGAGTACCCCGACATCACCGACTGGCACAACCTCAACAAGTACGCCGACCTGTTCAAGACCTCGGAGTCCGGCGACAAGGGCCAGTTCCTCGACGGCGACCCGTCGTTCGTCACGAACGACGAGGCGCTGATCACGAACCTCGGCCTGAACTACAAGGTCGTCTACGCCGGCAGCGAGGCCGCGCTGATCGAGGCGCTTCCGGCACGGCCGAGCACAGAACAAGACGCCGCTGCATCGGCTACTTCTACGAGCCGCAGTGGTTCCTCACCGAGGTCAAGCTCGTCCAGGTCAAGCTGCCGCCGTACACGACGGGCTGCGACGCCGACCTGAAGAAGGTCGCCTGCGACTACCCGCCGTACACCCTCGAACAAGATCGTCAGCACGAAGTTCGCCGACAGCGGCAGCGCCGGTCGTGCACGCTCATCAAGAACTTCAACTGGACCAACGACGACCAGAACGTCGTCGCCGGCTATCATCAACTCCGAGATGTCCGCACGACGAAGCCGGCAAGAAGTGGGCCGACGAGCATCCCGACGTCTGCAAGCCTGGAATGCCCTCGATCCTGACCTGACGCCGCGCGGACTCGCCACGCAACCTATGGGATGAACGGCCGGTGGGGCGACAGCCCCGCCGGCCGATCGCTCGCGCTGCATAGCGATCCGTGTCCCTGCCGCCCGCTCCTCGACGGGATCGACCTCGTCGTCTTCGACAAGGACGGCACGCTCATCGACTTCCACGCGATGTGGGCGGCTGGGCGCGCGTCGCTGGGCGAGCGCCTCCGACGGGCGACGCGGCGGCCGGTCAGCGGCGACGTGTTCGCGACGATCGGGTTCGACCCGGCCGGCGGGCGGGTGCTGGCCGGCGCGCCGCTCGCGGTCGCGACGATGGCCGAGATCCGGGAGACGGTCGCCGCGGTCGTCCGGCGCTGGTGCCCGAGCGTCTCGGCGGCGCGGCGGGCGGTCGAGGCGGCCTGGTTCGAGCCGGATCCGGTCGCGACGGCGGTGCCGATCGGCGGATCTGCCGGCGCTGTTCGGAGCTGCGCGGGTGCTGGGCGGCTCATCGCCGTCGCGACGACCGACGACCGGGCGCCGACCGAGGCGACGCTCCGCGCGCGCTGGGCGTGCGGGCGAGGTCGCCGCGATCGCGTGCGGCGACGACGGCGTCGGGGTGAAGCCCGACCCGGCGATGCTCCTGGCGCTCTGCCAGGCGACCGGGGTGTGGCCGGCGAGGACGGCGATGATCGGCGACACGCCGGCCGACCTGGCGATGGGCCGGGCGGCCGGGGCGGGCCGGGTCGTGGGCGTGCTCAGCGGCGTGGGGTCGCGCGAGGAGCTGGCGCCGTCTCGCGGACGCGGTGCTGGGCTCGGTCGGGGAGCTGCTCGTCGCGGGCTGAGCGCGCTGGTGCCCGCCAGACCACAAATCAGGTCCCAAGCCATGCGTGCGGCGCCGCCTCGGCGCCGATCGTGGCCTCAGGAGCAACACCCGAGCGCCACATCGGGCGGTCGCTGAGCCTCGTCGCCGGATCGTGGCTTAGAAACGCACTCTGTCCGGTGCGAGCGTATTCGCCAGATCGATACGCCACGCACAGGCGGACCTGCCAAGCGACCTGGCCGAGGCGTTGCGAGCGTGCCGCGCAGCACGGATCGTGCTCGTTCGCCTTCGCTCGAGGCGGCTCAGCCGCTCGGTAACGCGAGGCTGTATCAACCTGGCGGATATTCCGAGCTCAACGGCCCCGTGCGGCGGACCTAGCGGCGGCTGCCGAAGATCCGGAGCAGGAACAGGAAGATGTTGATGAAGTCGAGGTAGAGGTGGAGCGCCCCGAAGATCGACGCCTTCTCCATCGAGCCCGAGCGCCGCCGCGTAGTCGCCGTAGCTGATCCTCTGGACGTCGTACGCGGTCAGACGCGGTGAAGATCACGACGCCGATCGATCGACGATCACCCAGCCGATCGCCTGAGCTGCTGCAGGAACGAAGTTCACGAGCGACGCGACGAGGATCCCGATCAGGCCCATGAACAGGAACCCGCCGATGCTCGCCGAGCGATCGCGCTTCGTCGTCGCGCCGTAGATCGCCGCCGCGCCGAACATCGCCGACGCGCCGAAGAACGACGTGACGACCGACTCGACCGTGTAGTAGCTGACGATCAGCGCCGACCGTCACGCCGAGCGACGCCGCGTAGACGAAGAACAGCCCGAGCGCCGACCGGCGGCGTGATCCGGCGGATCGCCGCTGGACGCCGATCGCCGAGCGCGAACTGGCCGATCGGCCGATCAACAGCCAGCTGCGGTAGGCCCAGCCGGCGAACGTCGTCAGCGTCTGCGACGACTGGACCGCGAACGCGACGGCCGCGGTCAGCAGCAGGCCCGGCGAACATCCAGCCGAACGCACTGGGTCAGGAGCTGCTGCGCGAGCGCCGGCGCCGGCCGGACGCCGAGCTGCGACGGGAGACCCTGAGATCTGCATCAGCCTTACTGCTTCGTCGTGGCGCCGGCGGTGCTGACTCGCCGGCGATCGGGTCGTGACGGGGTGCGCGGATCGTGCCTCTGCCTGCTCGGCGGCCCTCGCGAGGACCCAGAGCAGGTCGGCGAGCCGGTTCAAATACGGTAGCAAATGCGGCCCGGGATCAACCTCGTCGCGTCCCAGACGCTAACCGCCCGGCGCTCGGCCCGACGGACGATCGTTCGAGCCAGCTCGAGCGCCGCGCTCGACGGCCGTCTCGCCCGGGACGACGAACTCGCGCGGCATCTCGATCGTGCGCCTCGGCGTCGCGCAGCAGCGCTCTCGAGTCGCCGTCGACCATCTCGCGCGGAGACGCGCGTCCGGCCGTCCTCGAGCCGGTCCCACGCGTCGGGGTTCGTCGCCAGCTCGGCGCGCGGCCGACGAACAGCTCGCGCTGGAGGCGGAGGATCAGCGACGGCCAGGTCGCCGAACGACCGGCAGCAGCGTCCCGAGCTCGGCCTTGACGCCGAGCTGCGGCGCGGGCCAGGCCGAGCGCGGCGACGGCCTCGTCGATCGTGCCGTAGGCCTCGGTCCGGAGGTCGTCCTTGCGAACCGCGTCGCCGCCGAACAGGAGGCCGGTCGTGCCGTCGTCGCCCTTGCGGGTCGCGACGGCGCCGAGCTGAAGTCGTCGGAGTCCGCGGCTCACCACATCAGGCCGGCGTCGCGCGGATCCCAGCGCTCGGCCAGCAGCGTCACCTTGACGTCGTGCTCGACGACCGACTCGGCCTGCTCCTTGACCTGCTGGATCATCGAGCCCGGCGTAGGGGCAGAACGGCGTCGTCAGGATCATCTTGATCTCGGTCTGAGTCCGGGCCGAGGATGATCTGCTTGATCAGCGCCAGCTCGACGACGTTCATCCCGATCTCGGGGTCGACGACGGCGCGCAGCGCGTCGAGGATCGCGAGCTCGGTCGCGCGGCGCTCGGCGTCGAACGCTGGCGCGGCCTGGGGGTCGGTCGAGATGTCGGTCATGCGGTCGATGCTACCACCGGTCCCCGATCAGGCCCTCGTGGCGTTGCGCCCGCGCCACGCCATTCGACGCGGAGTTGGCCAGGTTCCATCGGTGAACGTGAGCGCCGATCGACGGGCCGCGGCTTCGACGCCGGACCGATAGCGCGTCGACGGCCCGATCACGACCACGGCTCGACCTCTGGCCGACGCTCGAAGCGCGGCTGACGTTCCGGTGGCGAATTTGGCAGATGCGCCCCGCGGCCGGGCGAGACCGCTCAGGCTGGCGGCCATCGGGCGAGCCTTGACCACCACGCCGGGCGGTCCGGTACTGCTCGGCAGGCCGGCCGCCTCCTCGTCAGTGTAGCCGGGGCCGGCGAGCGAGCCGTCGGCCTCGAAGAAGTTCGGCGTAGCGGTCGCGATGTCGCGGCGGCGTACGTGTAGGCCGCGGCGATGCCCAGCGCGCTTCAGCTCGGGGTGGTCCTTGATCAGCTCGCGTGTAGCCGATAGCCGTTGCGGCGCAGCTCGAGCAGCTGCCGGACGGTCAGCCGCGAGCCGTAGCAGAACGGCTCGCCGTTCATCACGAGCGGGTCGACCTTGACCCACTTGATCGTCATCGGTCAGGCGCCCTTGTAGATGGAACTGCAGGAGCTTGTTCCGCTTGCGCGGCGTCGCCGGCGATCCGGCGGTTCCACTTGAAGACGGTCGATCGCGGCGTCGACGGCGGCGTGCATCGGGCGGCCTCGTCGCCGCATCGAGATACGGCGCGGCGGCCGCGCGCGGGGCGTTCGCGATCTTGATGAGGTCGTCCATCGAGCACCTTCCGGCGGCGGTAGACCGGGGCGACCTGGTCGGCGAACTCCTGCAGCGGCGCCGGGTCGTTCGTCGCGATCGACAGCGCCAGGCGGTCGATGAAGATGTCGCGTGTCGCGCAGGAGCTTGCGCAGGTCCGAGCTCGTCGTGGCGGTCGCGGAGCGTCGGGTCGCGATCGACCGCGATCTCCATGGTCCGCTGGCCGAGCCGGCGGCGCGTCGGGCGTCAGACGCGCGCGCGGCGACCGGGGAGACCACGGCGGTCTCGTCGCGGGCGGCAGGCCGAGCGAGGGATGGCTCACGATCGCGAGTCTAACGTGCGGCTGAAGCCCGCGCCACGCTCGGCCCGACGGCAAGGCGCCGATGCTGACCGGCTACGATGGTCGCGATGCAGCCTCCCCCGGCCACCCTCGCCCGAGCCCGGCGAGCGCCGCCGGCTCGACCATCCCCCATCGGACCGCTACGGATCCGCCGCACCCGGCGGCGACGCGGCGGACGCCGCTCGGACGGTGGCGGACGAGTCGCCGCTGCCGGATCGCGAGCGGGTCCTGCGCGGGATCGCCGGTCGGCCTCGGTGGTGCGATCGTGATGACGCTGCTCGGCGGGCCGCTCCCGATCGTGGCCGGACTCGTCGGCGCGGCCGGCGCGATCGGCTACGTCGTCGGGGCGGTGATGCGGCCGTCGCGCGGCGCGTGCCGTGCTCGTGGCGCTCGGCTCGTGGCGCTCGGGCTCGTCGGGATCTGGCTGTCGCGGGGATCGAGGGCGGCGTGCTCGGCATCGTCGAGTACCTCGCCGAGCGTCAGGGCCTGCTCGTCCCGGCCGAGCTCATCGTCGCCGGTGTCCTCGCCGCGCTCGCTGACGTGGCGATCGCGCTGACCGAACCGAGGCCGATCGACTACCGGCGCCCGACCGACGCCGACCACGACGCCATCGTCCGAGCGGGTCGATCGACTGGGCCGGCGGCCGGACCGCGCCTGACAGCTCCTCGCCGCGGCCGTGGTTCCGGCACTTCACGGAGTCGTCCTGATCGCGGCACGGGAGCGGCGGCCGGCGTCATCGGGATCGTCGATCAGGCTTCGTGAGCCAGACGACCCGTACGATGCGCGCGTGCTCCACGTCGTCGCGGTCGATCCCGCGCCAGCGGCGGCGGGGCGTCGGATCGAAGCTCGCGGCGCGGTTCGTGCGCCGACGCGGCGACGCGCGGCGCGACGGACGGTCCGGACGACCGCGCGTGGCCGGACGATCGGCCCGACGATCCGCTTCCTCGAGGCGGTCGGCTTCCGGCCCGTCGAGCCGCCCGACCGCCAGCGCCTGTACGGCATGCCCGCGGTGGCCGACTACGACGGTCCCGGCGACGATCGCGCCAGAGCTCGAGCGGTCGGTCGAGTCCTCGCGGAATGAGGCGGCGGGCCGAGGGCGTCGCGTCGTCGCGCATCGCCCTGCTCGGCGCCGCTTCGCCGGCTGCGGCATCGACCCACACCGGCCAACTTCGCGATCGGCGACTGCTTCGACGTCCCGACGACCGCCGACATCACGACGATCCCGACGAAGCCCTGCACGGAACGCCCCACGGCGGCGAGGTCTTCCACGCGTTCGACGCCCAGGCGGCGGCGTCGTACCCCACCGACGAGGCGTGGGGCCAGCTGATCTACCCGGTCTGCGATCCGGTCTTCGAGACGTACACCGGGACCGCGGTCGAGGACCGGACCGACATCGACTACCTCTTCCTCGTGCCGACGAGCGACCGCTGGGCGGGCGGCGACCGCCGCGTGACGTGCTTCATCCGCTCGCTCGACGGCGAGCCTGCTCCACCATTCGTACCGGGCGTCCTCCTGACGTTCGACGCCAGGCGGCACACCGGCTCGACGGGTTCTCTACCATCTCGCGCTGAGGGAGCGTCAACCGTCCGGACGTCGGGCGAAACCGCCGAGGGAGGTCAGTGGATGCAGTGGGTTCCTGTCGGGCTGGGGCGTCCGCCCGGCATCGTCGCCGTCATCATCGTCGGCGGCTTCATCCTGCGCGATCGCCTGTCGAGCAACGCCGGTGATCTCAAGGTCGGCGACTGCTTCGACGAGCCGGCGAGCGGCGCCGAGATCTCGGACGTGCAGCACCATCCGTGCACCGAGGCGCCACACGGCCGAGGTCGTCTTCCTCGGCGAGATGACCGGCGACAACAGCGACCTACCCGGCCGACGACCAGTTCGAGCCAGTACGTCGGCGACGAACTGCCTGCCGGCGCTCGGAGGTCGTACACGGCCACGACGTTCGAGACGGAGACCGATGCTCGACGATGAGCTACTACCGTGCCGACCCGGACGGCTGGAGCAATGGCGGTCGCCAGGAGATCTGGCTACGCGCTCCGCGTCGACAACGCAGCCGATGACGCAGTCGGTCAAGGCCGTAGGGCGCGGTAGCGGCCGGCGGCGGCGACGCCGGTCGACGCCGGCGACGTCTCGGCGGCGATCGCGCTCGGCGTCAGAGCTGCTCCCGCAGGAGCCGCCCGAACCGGGCCGGCTCGATCGGCCGGCCCGGCGCCGTCGAGGTCCAGCCAGCGTCGCAGCAGCGCCTCGCCCTCGTGGTAGACGAACACGTAGGTCCGCCAGAGCGGATGCTCGATGAACTCGAGGCGCTTCGCCGCGACGTCCGGCGCGAACCGGCCCGACCTCGATCGAGGCAGCCGCAGCACCTCGTCGTGCGACGCGCCGTCGGCGTGGCGCATCAGCGCGGCGTTGACCCGGCTCTCCTGGAGGCGGCGGCGCGGCGCGGTCATGCGCCGCCGATCGCTCGGCGGCGTCGCGTGCGGCGGCCGGGTCGGCGGCGATCGGCAGGCCGGCCCGCCCGTAGAGCTCCACGAGCAGGTCCGGCGTCGTCGTCGAGCGGCGGCGACGAACGATCCGTGGCCGATGTCGGCAGGCCCTCGCTGAGCAGGCACTCCGGGGCGTTGATCAGCAGGATCGCTCGCCTCGAGCCGGTGCCGGCGCTCGACGAGTTCGCCTCCTTCCAGGCGTGCTCGAGGTGGTGGCCCGGGTACGTCTCGTGGGCGATCGACGTGGATCGAGCGTCGCGGCGTCCGGATCGGCAGGTCGAGTGTTGACGTCGAACCGCGATCGGAGGCCGCCGTCGTACCAGTTGTAGCCGGTCCACGGCTGGCTCCGGACGTAGCTCGGACCCTGGAGGTCCTCGCCGTCCGGGACGCCGAACGAGGCCGGCCGCCCGCTCGCGGTACGCCGCGACCAGCCAGTCGACGACGCCGGGCAGCCGGTCCGGCGGGATCCTCGAAGCCGGTCGTCCCAGGCGGCGAGGCGGTCCGCGAGCGGTCCGCGGCCCGGCAGCGAGCGCGTCGAGCGTCGCCGCTCGCCGCGTCGAACACGGCCTCGTCGCGGCGCACCGGCCGCCAGGCGAAGCAGCGCGCGACGGCTCCGCGTACGGCACGTCGTCGCCGGCGAGCGACGCGAGCGTGGGTCGCGAGCGGCGACGAGCTGGGCGTCGAGCCAGTCGCGGCGGTCGGGCTCCGCGACCTCGGCGTCGAGCAGGCGCGCGCAGGGCGTCCGGCGTCGTCGCGCGAGCGCGGCCGGCGGCCGGAGCTGACTCGATGTCGACGCGCGGCCTTCAGGTCGGCCGGGCCGAAGTAGCCGTCGACGAGCCCCGGGATGTGCTGGTCGAGCCGGAGGCCGAGCAGGAGGTAGTCGCGGGCGATCGGGTCCGGGCGCCGGGACCCGCCGCTCCCGCCGACCGCGAGGCGTCGTCGTCGGCGCGCGGTCGTCACGAGCCGCGGTCGCCGGGCAGCGAGCCCATGCCCTGGCCCGGCGCGATCCCCTGCTCCTCGCCGACGAACGGCATCTCCTGCCGCTCGACCGCGTCGAGGCTCATCCGCAGCGCGGCGGTCTTCGCCTCGGCGACCTCGCGGACGTAGGCCGCCTCCTCGTCGGGCGTCATCGGCCGGCCGCGGACGATGTCCTTCGGCTTGCCGACCATCAGCCAGGCGAGGTGGTAGCGGTCCATCGACCCCACGCCGTCGACGAGGAGGTCGTCCGATCAGCTGGAGCCACGACCTGGAGCGCCGCGCAGCGACGGGTCGGCGCTGGAGGCGGTCGCCCTCGTCGATCGAGCTGGCGCGGTCCGCGACGATGAGCTCGTCGCGCGTCACGGTCGAGTCACCCGCGGCGTCCGTCGCCGCGGATGAACGCCTCGCGGTCGGCCCGCGCGCGCAGCGTCCACGGGCCGGGCCGGCCGTCGCCGATCGGCGCGCCCTCGAACCGCGTCACCGGCAGGATCCCGGCGACGCTAGCTCGAGCAGGAACGCCTCGTCGGCGCTCGGCGAGGTCGCGGGTCGTCAGCCAGCCCTCGACCGGTCGGCAGCCCGACGCGCGCCGCCCAGCGCGAGGATCCAGCTGCGTGTCGTGCCGGGCAGGATCGCGCAGTCGAGCGACGGCGTCGCGAGCTCGCGCTCCGTCGCCGCGGACGAGGAAGACGTTCGCCGTCGTCGCCTCGGACAGGTGGCCGTCGATCGTCAGGAACAGCGCGTCGTCGGCGCCGGCGCGGCGGGCCTCGAGCCGGGCGTAGACGTAGTCGGCGCGCGACGTCGTCTTGAGCGCCGCCAGCGGGTTCTCCGGGTCGCGCCGGACCGCGGCTCGCGACGAGGTGCAGGCCGCGCTCGAGGTGGCCGGCCGGCGGCGGCGGCGACCGGCCACGCCTGGATCGCGATCGTCGGCTCGCGGATGCTCGTCGGGCGGCAGCAGGCCGCGGCCGCGAACGCGCCGCGCGAGACCGTGATCCGGACGCGACGCGTCGCCGTCGGGCCGCCGAGGCCCTCGGCCGCGAGCAGGCTCGGCGATGCCCGCGGCGAGTCGGTCGCGTCGACGTCGTCCGGGAGCGCGATCCCGAGGCCGTCGGCCGACCGGCGGAGCCGGGCGAGGTGCTCGGCGAGCTCGGTCGGGCGGCCGCCGCGGGCGCGAGGCGTCTCGAAGACGCCGTCGCCGAGCTGGAAGCCGCGATCGAACGCCGAGAGGTGCGGCGCCGTCGGCCGGCAGCAGCGCGCCCGTCGACCCAGACGTGACCGCGCGGCCGGCGCTCGGCCGTCACGCGACCTCGCGCGCCGCCGATCGCGCCGACAGCGGCCCGCGCGCCTTGGCGACGGTCTCGTCCCACTCGGCCGCCGGGTCGCTGCGCCAGCGTGATCCCGCCGCCGACGTGGAGCGTCAGCCGCTGGCCGTCGGCGACGAACGTCCGGATGAGGATGCTCGTCTGCCATCGCGCCGTCCGGCCCGATCCAGCCGAGCGCGCCCGGTGTACGGCCCGCGGCGGACCGGCTCGAGGCCTCGAGGAGCTCCATCGCCCGGATCTTCGGCGCGCCGGTGATCGAGCCGCCGGGGAACGACGCGGCGAGCAGGTCGAACGCGTCGCGGCCCGCGGTCGCAGCTGGCCGGTGACCGTCGAGACGAGGTGCTGGACGGCGGCCGTCCGCTCGAGCCGGCACAGGCGCGGCACGCGGACGCGTGCCCGGGCCGGCAGACGCGGCCGAGGTCGTTGCGCAGGACGTCGACGATCATCACGTTCTCGGCGCGGTCCTTGCGCTCGACTGAGCAGCTCGCGGGCCAGCGCGCGGTCCTCGCCGCGCGTCGCGGCCGCGCGGCCGCGTGCCCTTGATCGGGTCGGTCGTGACGTGCGCCGTGCCGCGTCGACCGCGAGGAACGGCTCCGGCGACGCCGACAGCAGCGCCCGCGGGCGCCCGGTCAGCTGTCCGGCCCAGGTCGAGGTAGGCCGAGAACAGCGACGGGTCGCCGGTCCGCAGGCGGCGGTAGAGCGGCCACGGATCGCCGTCGAACGGCGTCTCGAGCCGGCGCGTCAGGTTCGCCTGGTAGATGTCGCCGCGGGCGATGTAGTCGCGGACGCCGCGACACGCCGGCCTCGTACGCGGCGCGGTCGAGGCCCGACCGGAACACGAGCCCGGCCGGACGTGGCCGACGTCGGCTCGGGCGCCGTCGCGCCAGTGCCGCGGCCGGCGCGGTCGCGAGCCGGACGGTCGACGTCGTCGACGGCCGTGCAGGCGCCGAGCCGGCGCGCCAGCGTCGCCGTCGACGCGCCCGCCCGCCGAGCCAGGCGTACCCGGTCCGGCGGTCCCAGGCGACGACCCAGTCGTGGAGCGCGAGCCGCGAGCGGCGGCAGGTCCTGGTCGTCCGGCGGCGATCGGCGGCAGCCGTTCCAGCGCGTGCGCCCAGGTCGTAGCCGAGGTAGCCGACCGAGCCCGCCGAGGAACGGCGGCGCGTCGCGCGGAGGTCCGCGTCCGACCGTCCGGCCGCCAGCCGGGCCACGAGCCGCCGGGCGACCGCGAACGGGTCGGCGCCGGCGGCGGGCCGGCTCGAGGACCGCGACGGGATCGCGCGGTCAGGTAGCGTCCAGCGGGCGTTCGCGGCCCGGCCGGGCGCTCTCGAGCAGGGCCAGCCCGGGCAGGTCGCGGAACGCCTCCGCGACGTCGATCGGGCGCAGCGCGGCGAGCTCCGGCAGCGCGAACGAGGCGGACGACGCGGAGCGGCGGCAGCGCCGGAACGGTCGCCCGAGTGCGGATCACCGCGCGATGATACGGCGGCGCACGCCGGACCGGCGATCGGCGGCCGCTGGACGGCCACGGATGCGTGCGACGCGAGATCTCGGCATCGTCATCGGGCGCGGCCGGCCCGGGCCGCTCAACGCGATCACGGACGTCGCCGGCGTCCGCGGTCGGCCACGCGACGATCGTCCGCGGCGACGGGCCGCTCGTCGTCGGCGAGGGCCCGGTCCGGACCGGCGTCACGATGATCGTCCCCCACGACGGCGACATCTGGACGCGAGCCGGTCTACGCCGGCAGCCACCGCCTGAACGGCAACGGCGAGCTGACCGGGCCTCGAGTGGATCCGCGAGGCCGGCCTGCTGACCGGCGCCGATCGGGATCACGAACACCCACAGCGTCGGCGATCGTCCGCGACGGGATCATCCGCCACGCCGTCCGGCGAGCTGACCGCTCGACGGACGTCGTTCTGGGCGCTGCCGGTCGTCGGCGAGACGCTGGGACGGCCTGCTCAACGACATCGACGGCTTCCACGTGACGGCGGAGCACGTCGACGCGGCGCTGGCGGCGGCGTCCGGCGGGCCGGTCGCCGAGGGCAACGTCGGCGGCGGGACCGGGATGATCTGCCACGAGTTCAAGGGCGGGATCGGGACGGCGTCGCGGGTCGTCGCCGACGACGCTCGGCGGCTGCACGGTCGGCGTGCTCGTCCAGGCGAACTACGGCCGGCGCGAGCTGGCTGCGGGTCGACGGCGTCCCGGTCGGCGAGGCGATCCCGGTCGACGGAGGTCCCAGCCCGTACCGACCACGAGGACGATGCCGACGCGCCGCCGGCGGCCGCGCCGCCGCCGGGTCGGGCTCGATCATCGTCGTCGTCGCGACCGACGCGCCGCTGCTGCCCCACCAGTGCGAGCGGCTCGGCCCAGCGGGCCGGCCTCGGCATCGCCCGGATGGGCGGCACCGGCGGCCACACTCGAGCGGCGACCTGTTCCTCGTGCTTCGCGACCGGCAACCGGCTGCGCTGCCGACAGCGTCGTTCGCGGGCGACCCGCGCGTCGCCGTCGACGTCCGGTCGGTCGAACGACCACGTCGATCGGCGCGCTGTTCGACGGCGTCGATCGAGGCGACCGAGGAGGCGATCCTCAACGCCCTCGTCGCCGCGCGAGACGATGACCGGGCGCGACGGCGATCACCGCGCACGCGCTGCCCCACGACCGGCTGCTCGAGACGATGGCCCGGTACGGCAGGCCGGCCCCGGCACGGCGCCGGGGCTGACCGTGGCTGGAGGCGAACGGTCGAGCGATCAGGCCGGCGGTCGAGGCCGACATCCCGGCGATCCGGGCGATCCTCGCCGCGCACGGCGAACGACGGCCCGATCGTCGTCACCGACGTCGTCGGGCCGTACCTCCGGCACCTGCTGCGGCCCGGACGCGCCCGGGTCGCGGATCGAGGACGGCCGAGGTGGTCGTCGGGTTCGGCGGCGACGATCGACACCGGCCGGTCGGTCCACCTGGCGGACCTGTTCGTGCCGGCCCGACCGGATCGGGCCAGGGCATCGGCCGGCCGCTGCTCGGACGCGGTCTTCGGCGACGCAGCCCGGCCGGACGACGTTCGCCTCCGACGATCCGCGGGCGCTTGCCGATCTACGTCCGCGCCGGGATGCGGCCTGGTGGGCCTCAACCTGTCACGTCGAGGGTCACGGCGGACCGGCTGCCCGCGCTGCCGGCCGGCGCTGCTCGACGCGCGACGCTAGCCTCGACGAGCTGGCCGTCGACTGAGCGCGACGTGGAGCGGCACGACCGGACGGCGGACTGGGCCCACTGGACGGCGCAGCCCGCCGCCGACAACTTCGTCGTCCTCGACGGCGAGGCCGGTCGTCGCGATCGGCGAGCGCCCGCGTCCGGCAGGCACAGCACGCCCGCGTCCTGAACCGGCTCGTCGTCCACCCTGACGCGGGCGTCGACCCGTGCCGGTGACGCTCGCGCCATCGCGCCGGTCCGGGCGGCGGCGGCGAGGTCGTCGGCGGCGATCCAGGGCCCGAGCCCGGTCGCTCCGGCCGCTGCTCGACGCATCGGCTTCCGGATCGCCGACCGCGATCAGTGATGCGGCGTCCGAGCCTGGACCTGTTCGATCTCGGCCCGGCTCATCTGCCGAACCCGACATGCTCTGAGGCGTTCCGCGCCTCCGCGCCAGTTCCACCGGTCAGCCGGACGGCGACCGGCTTCTCGATCGGCACGCCGATCAGGCTGCCGCACTCGGTCCAGCTGCCGTCGTAGTTGCGGACCCGGCTTGTAGCCGAGCAGCTCGTGGAGCACGAACCAGCGTGTGGCTCGAGCGCTCGCCGATCCGGCAGTAGGCGATGACGTCCTTGTCGGGCGTGACGCCCTTGGCCTCGTACAGCGTCGCCAGCTCGTCGGCGGCTCTTGAACGTGCCGTCCTCGCGGACCGTCTGGGCCCACGGGATGCGACGCGGCGCCCGGGATGTGGCCGGCCCGCTGGGCGGTCTCGCTCATGCCGGGAGGCGCGATGATCTCGCCGTTGAACTCGGCCGGGCGAGCGGACGTCGACGAGCGCCAGCTCCGGGTCGCCGAGGCGCGGCAGGATGTCGTCGCGGAACGCGCGCAGGCGCGAAGTCGGGCTCGGGCAGCTGGTAGCCGGTCGCCGGCGTAGGCCGGCACGTCGATCGCTCAGCGGCAGGCCGTTGTCGAGCCAGTACTTGCGGCCGCCGTTGAGGATCCGGACGTCGCGGTGGCCGTACAGCTTGAGCTGCCAGTACGCCCAGGCCGCGAACCAGTTGTTGTTGTCGCCGTACAGGACGATCGTCGTGTCCGGGCCGATGCCCGACGTCCGACAGCAGCTGCGCTGAAGTCCTCGCGACCGGCGATGTCGCGGCGGATCCCGTCGGCCAGCTGGCTCGTCCAGTTCCAGCCGACGGCGCCCGGGCATGTGGCTCTGCTCGTAGGCGGTCGTGTCGACGTCGACCTCGACGAAGCGGACGGTCGGGTCGTCGAGGTGGGCCTTGGCCCAGTCGGCGTCGACGAGGACGTCGGTGGCGTAGCCGGGGACGGTCATGGGGGGGTCTCCTTCGAACTCCTGCGAGTTGGCTCGACGTGGGCGGCGGGCCGCCGATCAGCGGGATCGGGCCCGCCGGAGACAGAGGCAGGTCACGCGTGGATCGCGTCGGCACGTCGCGGCGCATCGGCTCAGCCCTCGCCGCCGGCCCGGTCGAGCCGGCTGAACGCGTCGAGCCGCTCGCGGCACGCGACCAGCTCGCGCTCGACCTGGCGGACGATCCACGGGTCGACGCGGCTGGAGTCCTCGATCTCGATGGTCGGGCCGTAGGGCCCGTCGTCGACGACGATCCCCGACGCGTTGCGGTAGTCGGCCATCCAGTTCGTCTGGAGCTGGAGGATCGCGTCGACGACGACGCGGTCGGTGAAGAGCCAGTCGAGGTAGGTCGCGTTGAGCCGGTCGACGACGTCGGCGATCCGGATCGGCTGGCCGCGCTCGAGCCGGGCGATCAGGGCCGCGATCCGCGCAGCCGCGAACGGGTCGCCGGATTCGGCGATCGTCGGCGGGCGGAGGTCCGGCGTCGGGCAGTCCTGCCGGGGCGTCGCGCGAGGCGCAGCTGGCCGGGCGCGGTTCGCGCGGCGGTCACGTCGATGCGACCCTCCTTCGACGGGATATCCGACTGGGCCAGTAGGGATTCGGGCAGCATACCACGGCGTCCGCGCCAGAGTCGGCGTGCCGCGCGTCGGCTCGCGGCGCACCGGTCTGTCCGGTGCCGTACGATCGAGGCCACCCGAGCGTCGACCCTGGCGAGGTTCGCCCGCATCGTCGCGCTGCCCGAGACCCAGCTCGACCTGGCGATCGGCGCGCTGACGATCGCCTCCGACGGCCGGCCGGACGTCGACCCCGCCCCGACCATGGCGATCCTCGACTCGCTCGCGGAGCGGGCGCGGGTCCGCCTCGACGTCGGCGACGCGGAGGACGTCGCGATCGACCGGCTCCACGACGTGCTCTACCGCGAGACCGGCTTCCGCGGACCGACCGCCGCGGAGTTCCACGACCCGCGCAACTCGCTGCTCGACCTCGTGGCCTGGCGCCGCGTCGGGCTGCCGATCAGCCTCGCGATCGTCGAGATCGAGGTCGCCGACCGGATCGGCGTGCGGCTGAAGGGGATCGGGCTGCCGGGCCACTTCATCGTCGCGACCGGCGGCGGCGTGCTGATGGACCCGGCCGCCGACGGTCAGCGGCTGCGGCCCGACGACTGCCAGGCGCTGATCCGGCGGGCGGTCGGCGAGCGGCGTGCTGTTCCACTCCGGCATGCTCCGGCCGGCTTCGAAGCGCGAGATCCTGACGCGGGTCCTGCGCAACCTCCGCTCGGCGCACCTCGCCGCGCGCGACTGGCCGGCGGCGCTGGGCGCGGTGGACCTGCTCGCGGTCGTCGAGCCGATGGACCCCGACCACGGCCGCGACCGGGGGCTGCTGCTGGGGCGGATGGGCCGGTTCGGCGAGGCGATCGCGGCCCTGTCGCGCTACCTCGACGAGCGACCGGACGGCCACGACGCCGACGACGTGCGCCAGGTGATGGGGATCTTCGCGGGCCGCCGCAACTGAGCGTCGCGGTCTCGGCGGCCCGGCGAGCTCGGCCCGGCGCTTCGGCTGGCCAGGTTTCGCTCCCACCGAAAACTCCGGGCCTTCGAACGCGATCAAGCCGCGGATTCGCCATGCGGTTCGTGCGTGACGCTCGGGCCTCGGAGTCGGCCTAGGTCGGATCTGTGGCTGCGCTTTCGGTGCCAGCGAAATTCGCGACCGCTAAGCGGGTCGGCGAGAGCCGCAGAGCCGACGATCCTGCCGCGATCGCGGATCGACCCACGCGATCCCGGCTTGGCCGGCGGAGGCGCGCCGTCCACGAGGCACCGGACCCAGGCCATCGACGACCCGTGAACAGGGCGCGAAGCACAGCGGGGAAAGCTGGCGAACGATCGCCCGGTTCGCCGGACGTGTCGACGAGCAGCCAGCAAGACGCAACGCGATAGCCGCCGGAACGTCGGCGAGGTCCTCCGCCTCGGCGACCTTCCGCCGGCTGGTTCGACGTGGCGCTCCCGAGGTCGTCGCATCCGGTTCCAGATCTCGACGAGGATGAGCGCCGCGATGTGTCATCGTCGCAGATCCCAACGTCGACGTTGCCGCCCATCGCGGGATCGATCGGTGCGTCGGGCAGCTCCGAACAGACCCGCTGCGACCGTGGCGCCGGGCCGTGCCGAAGGACGATCTCCTGCGCCGCGAGATGACCCGGCGTCCGCTGGCCTCGGCCTGACGCCGACGAGTCTCGCGCGACAGCCCGGCAGCGAACGGCCGGTCGAGCGCCGAGCCGAGTGCGAACCATAGTCGCGAGCGGGCGCCGACGCGCCGTGCCCCAGCCTCGATCTCGTGGAGTCGCGTCGGTCCGATCCCGACGTCGCCGCGCGAGCTGCGTCGAGCGTCAGCCTGCCGGCGAAGCCGTGCGACGCAGGTCTAGCCGCAGGCATTGCCGCGAGCACGGTCGGCCTTCGCGCCGCCGGCGCAGCTCGTGGCATGCTGCCGTCGTCGCCTGACCACCGCCGCGACAATGCTACGACGGACGACCCTTACCTGCGGATTACTCGCGCGTCATCCCGCGATGAGCGAACCTTCACCGGGTCCCCGACCCGGTCTGAACGCAGATCGGGCATCCTCCTCCGAAGCCCTTCGCGCCCCAACCTGCCACTGAGCCAGGAGCCATGACCAGCGACGACTTCGACCCCACAGCCCAGCCCGGCGACTCGATGCCCGGCCACGGCCCGGCCCCGTCGACTGCGCCCGCGGCCGGCCGCTCCGACCGCTGCGGCCGAGCGACCCGACCGCCGTGCCCACCACGCCCGTCGTCCCCGCCGCGCTGCCGCCCGCCGGCCGCCTTCGTGGCGCGATCCGCGCCGGCGATCCCGTCGCCGCGTTCGCGCGTGACGTTCGGCGTCGGGATCGGCGTCGGGCAGCGTGCCGGACCTCGCGACCAGCGGCGCAGCGGCCAGCCTCGCCCACGGCCTCGCCCGGCAGCGAGCAGCTGGCGCTCGTCGACGGGGCCTGGAACAAGCTCCACCAGAACTACGTCGACGGCCGCCCACCTCGACGACCAGAAAGCTCGCCTGCGCGCGATCGACGGCATGACCAACGCGATCGGCGACACCGGCCAGCACGCGAGTTCATGACGCCCGAGGAGCGCGGCGCGCCCGGCGCTCGTCGCTCTCGGAGCTCGTACGCCCGGGCATCGGCGCCGAGGTCGACCACCTCGCCCGAGGGCCTGCCGATGGTCGTCGGCGTCTTCCGCGGCAGCCCGGCCGAGAAGGCCGGCCTCCACGCCGGCGACATCGTCCTCACGATCGACGGCACCACCACCGAAGGGCGAGACCCTCGACGAGACCGTCGGCCGCGTCCGCGGCGAGCCCGGCACGACCGTCAAGCTCACCGTCACGCAACGGCGCCGACGCGCCCGTCCGGACCGTCAGCCTCGTCCGCGCCGACGTCCACATCGAGCCCGGTCTCGTGGGCGATGGTGCCCGGGGACGAGGACGGCCGATCACTCCGGCTCGAGCAGTTCTCGACCGGCGCGGCCGACGAGGCTCCACAAGGCCTCCGAGGCGATCACCAAGGCCGGCGCCGACCGGCTCGATCCCTCGACCTCCGCGGCAACCCCGGCGGCTTCGTCAACGAGGCGGTCGCGGTCGCGCGAGCGAGTTCCTGCCGGGTCGGCAACGTCTACATCGAGCGCAACGCGAAGGGCGAGAGAAGGCGTCACTCCGGTCAAGCCGGGCGGCCTCGCGACGACGATCCCGCTCGTCGTCCTCGTCGTACGAGGGCACCGCGAGCGCGGCCGAGATCGTCAGCGGCGCGATCCAGGACGCCGGGCCGGGCGCACGCTCGTCGGCCAGAAGACGTTCGGGACGGGACGGTCCTCGGCGAGTTCCCGCTCGCCGACGGGTCGCGCGCTCCGGATCGGGACGGTCAGTGGCTGACGCCGAAGGGCCGCGTGATCTGGCACAACGGGATCGTCCCCGACCAGACGGTCGCCCGGCCAGCCGACACGAACCCGAGTCCCCGACGACCTCCGCACGATGACGGCGGCACAGGCGAAGAGATCGCCGACCCGCAGCTGGTGAAGCGCTCGAGCTCGCCGCAACGGCGAGCTGACGGACCGATCGACGACCGGCCGACGCCGACCAGGCTCAGTGACCAGCGGCCTCGGCGTCGGCGCCTTCGCTGTCGTCGTCCGACTCGAGCGGTGGCGGCGGCCCGGCGCCGCCGCCGGCTCGCGGGCGGGGTGTCGCGGACCCGGCGCCGGATCCATCGGCGCCCAGCGCGATCCGATCAGCAGCAGGCCCTCGACGAGCAGCGCGATCTCGATCCCGCTCGCCGGGGCGGATACGTGGCGTTGAAATCGGTAGAGGGCGACGACCACGCCGAACGCCGCTCGGCGAGGACGTAGGCCAGCCGATTCGCGGCGGAACGCCCGCTCGAGAGACCGCCGAGATCAGCAAGGACGATCACGTCGGCGATCCCGGCTCGATACGCGGGCCGAGCCCGGCCGTCGTCGCAGACGGCTACGCATGAGCGCCCGGCGACGCCCGGCGACCGCGACGGTGCCGCCCAGAACCTGGCGAAGGCCGCTCGTCGGCCGGCGGCCGCGGCTCCCGGACCAGGCGTTACGACAGCGCGATGCAGCCCGATCAGCACCGCGCGGCCCAGCCACGCCGACCGACGCGATGACGGCCTACGCCGACGGCCGAGACGCGCCGCAGCGCCGCCGTCCTGCGCTGGTCCGGGCCGGCCAGTCCGGACAGCAGCCCGAGCGCCTGCGACCAGCCCCGTGATCGTCGCGAGCAGCGACCTCGGTCAGGACCGCCGGGTGGTACCAGCGATACGCGAGCCGCGGCGAAGTCGGCACAGCGCCCGCGGGCCCGTCACCGCGGCCGTCGGCCGACGATGTCGGCGTTCAGCGCCAGCCATGACGACTAACCGACGAGAGGAGGAACGCGACGCCGGCGGCGCGAGCCGCGCGCCGACCGGGGCCGTGAGAAGAACGATCGCGGCCGGTACGGCCGCGTCCCGGCGACGAGCAGCCAGTCGCCAGTGCGCTGGCCCCGGCCGCTGGCCGTGAACCCGCGCGATCAGCGCCGTCCAGGCCTGCGGGGACGAAACGCCGCGCCGAGGTACGAGAACGCCTCGACGAAGCGACACCGCGGGCCCGAAGAACGAGGAGGCGCCGGCTGGTCGCTCGGGCTCGGCGATCGACGTTGCGCGGCCGTCGGCTGGCGTCGACGAGCTCTCCGCCTCGCACACGACAGGCCGCTCGGCCGTCGTCGCGTCGAGGGCCCGCCGCCTCCCAGGCCGCGATCGCGCGAGCACGATGTCGGACATCGGCGCCCTCCCACCCCGGTTGATTCGGGATGATGACGCCTCGTGCGCCGGCCGCGTGACGTGGCGCCGGGTCAGCCATCGATCGGGCTGGCTGATCAGATCGCGTCGGTCGGAGATCCCAGTAAGAGCAGCTCCCCGTGGGCGGAGCCGGTCGGCTCGCCGTCGCGCGGCCGAGGCTCCTCGCCGGGCCGTACTCGGCCGCGCCAGCCGGCGGCCGTCGCGCCCGGCTCCAGCACCGCAGCGGCGCGGTCGCCTGGCCCTCGATCGCCCCGACGCCGAACGGGACCCACTTCGACGGGTCCTGGAGCCGGTGCGCCTCGGTGTTGCCGCGGGTGTGGATCTCGTGGAAGCCCTTCGGCTCGATCCACATCCGCTCGCCCTCGAGCAGGCCGAGGACGCCGGACTGGCCGGGCTCGGGCCGCTCGTGCTGGCAGTACGCGCACGCCGCGCTCGTCGTGGCGGCTGGTAGGTCGGCGGCTCCTCGTAGGTCGTGATGTAGCCCTCGTAGTTGCGGAGCACGACCTTGTGGTCCGAGTAGCTGATCAGGTAGTTCGGCATGACCGGGATCTTGCCGCCGCCGCCCGGCGCGTCGATCACGTAGGTCGGGACCGCGTAGCCCGATGGTGTGGCCGCGCAGGCCCTCCATGATCTCGAGGCCCTTGCCGACCGGCGTCCGGAAGTGGCCGGAGCCCTCGACGAGGTCGCACTGGTAGAGGTAGTACGGGCCGGATCCGGTTCTCGACGAGCCGGTGGACGAGCGCGCGCTGGATGTGGACGCAGTCGTTGACGCCGGCGAGCAGGACGCTCTGGTTGCCGACCGGCAGGCCCGGCCTTGGTCAGCTTGTCGACCGCGCGCGCTGACCTCGGGCGTGATCTCGTTCGGGTGGTTGAAGTGGAGGTTGATCCAGAGCGGGTGGTACTTCTCGAGCATCTCGCACAGCTCGTCGTCGATCCGCTGCGGCAGGAAGACCGGCACGCGCGAGCCGATCCGGATGATCTCGATGTGCGGGATCTCGCGCAGGCCGCGCAGGATCGACTCGAAGAGCTTCGGGGCGAGCGTCAGGCCGTCGCCGCCGGAGATCAGGACGTCGCGGACCTGCGGCGTCCGGCGCAGGTACTCGAGCTGCGCCTCGTGGTCCTTGCGATTGAAGTTCTGGGTCGGGTCGCCGACGATCCGCGACCGCGTGCAGTAGCGGCAGTAGCTCGCGCACTGGGTCGTGACGAGCATCAGGACGCGGTCCGGGTAGCGATGGACGAGGCCGGGCACCGGGGAGTGGCGGTCCTCGGCGAGCGAGTCCTCCATCATCGCGGTGAACGCCTGCTGCTCGCGGCCGAGCGGGATGACCTGGCGGCGGATCGGGTCGTTCGGGATCGTCGGGGTCGATCAGGCTGATGAAGTACGGCGTGATGTCGACCCGGAACTTGTCCGGGGCGCCGACAGGCCGTCGCGCTCCTCGTCGGTCAGGTTCGAGGACCTGCCTCGATCTCCTCGAGGTCGTTGACCCGGTTGCTGAGCTGCCAGCGCCAGTCGTTCCACTTCTCGTCGGGGACGTCGTCCCAGATCGGCGCGCGGCGGCTGACCGCGGGCCGGCCGTCCGGGCCGAGCGCCTTGGCCGGGTCGCGGCGGTTGACGAACGGCTCCTCGGCGGCGGCCTGGGCGGCCTCCTGGTGGGCGACCGCCGAGCTTGATCTCCTGGGCGTCCAAACCGTGTTCGGCCTCCGTGGCGCCAACGACGTCGAGTGCATAAGGACTATGCACTCTGCAGGTTGCAGAGATCATAGCGGAGCCGCGGAGCGGCGGTCCATCCCGCCGGTCGTACCGGTCGCCCGCGAGGGCACGGACGCGGCGCTCAGCGGCCCTTCGCGGCGAGCAAGCCCCGCTCGTACGCCGCGGCCACCGCCGCGGCCCGGTCGTTGACGTCGAGCTTCGCGTAGATGTGGAGCAGGTGCGTCTTGACGGTCGCCTCGCGAGATGAACAGCCGGGCCGCCGCGCCGCGGTTCGTCTCGCCCTGGGCGATCAGCGTGAGGACCTCGAGCTCGCGGTCGCTCAGCGCGTCCGGGCCGGCGCGCGCAGCTGGCTCAGCGAGCCGCGTCGCGACCGACGGCGCGAGCACGGACTCGCCGCGCGCACGCCGCTCGCACCGCGCCGGACGAGCTCGTCGCGCGGCGAGATCCTTCGAGGAGGTAGCCGGTCGCCCCGGCCTCGATCGCCGGGACCACGTCGCTGTCGGTGTCGTAGGTCGTCAGGACGAGGACCCGCGCCGGGTTGCCGATCTCGGCGAGCTGGCGGATCGCCGCTGCGCCGTCGACGCCCGGGCATCCGGAGGTCCATCAGGATGACGTCCGGCCGGAGCCGCTCGGCGCAGCTCGATCGCCTCGCGCGCCGTCGGACGCCTCGCCGACGACCTCGAACTCCGGGTCGCCGGCGAAGCATGCCGCGGAGGCCGTCGCGGACGACCGGGTGGTCGTCGACGATGAGCAGGCGGATCGGTGGTCACGGCGCCGTCACGGGCGCCTGGACGCCGATCGCCGGCACGCGCGCCGACACGGCCGTCCCGCCGCCCGGCTCGGACTCGATCGCCAGCGTCCCGGCGACCCGGCTGACCCGCTGGCGCATCGCCGGTCAGCCCGAAGCCGTCGCTCGCCCGCGCCCGACCGCTCGGAGACCTCGAACCCGATGCCGTCGTCGCGGACGTCGAGCGTCACGACGTCGCCCATGAACGACAGGGTCAGCACCGGCCTGCGTGGCGTTCGCGTGGCGGGCGACGTTCGGCAGCGCCTCCTGGGCGGTCCGCAGGAGCGCCGACCTCGATCTCGGGGTGGAGGACGACGGCCGTCGCCGGTCGTCGGTCACCTCGACCGGGATCCCGTTGATCTCCGACCAGCTGCGCGCCACCGACGCGAGCGCGTCGGGCAGCTCGGCGGACTCGAGCGCCTCCGGCCGGGCGCCTCGACCGAGCGCCGCGCCTCGGACAGGCTCTCGCGGGCCAGGCCGCTGGCGTTGCTCGATGTGACGGCGCTGCTCCTCCGGCCGGTCGGCGGCGGCCTGCTCGGCCGCCTCGAGCTGGGTGACGACCCCGGTGAGCCCTGGGCGATCGTGTCGTGGATCTCGCGGGCCATCCGCCGCCGCTCGTCGAGGACGCCCGCCTCGCGCGCCTGGTCGACGCAGCTGGGCGGTGCAGGCCGGCGTTCTCCTCGAGCGCCGCCTCGAGCCGAGCCAGCGCCTGGCGCTTCCGCTCGTTCTGCTCGGCTGATCTTCTCGCCGATCACCGACGCCGAACGCCGATCGACGATCGTCTGGATGACGATGATCGCGAGGTAGAACGTCCACGCCGTCGGGCGTGGTCGGGAAGCCGCGCGATCAGCGTGTTGATCGAGGAACGACGTCGCGAACGACGCCGACGATCGCGAGCGGCAGCGGCCGCAGCGACCGAGGCGTAGAAGAAGCCGCTGATCATGAAGATGAAGAAGCGCGGATCGCGGACCATCAGCACCGACGCGAAGACCAGCACGCCGACGAAGAAGACGGCCATCCGCAGGCGCTGGTGCCGTGGCGCGGTCGCGGCGCCCGCGCGTAGAGGACGTAGACCCACAACGCCGCGCAGGGCGGCGATGAGCGAGCGTCACGAGCGCTCGCCGCCGCGCTCCTGGCCGGCCAGGACGGCGAGACGCCGTCGAGGCGACGCAGCGTCGACGTACGCGCACGCCGTCGCGTCAGGCGCCTGAGCCACCGTTCCCAGCGAGGTGTCGGTCGGCGGGGCCATCGGCGACACGCTACCGCATCGTCCGCCGGGTCATTCCCAGCGGAACGTGCGGGCGGCGACCGTCCCGGCGACGACCGTGGTGAGCGCCATCACCGAGCAGCGGGCGACCGCCAGCGGGCGTCACCGAGCCAGGCGTCGAGGAGGCCGTGGACGCCCGGCGGCGATGAACTCGCCGATGTCGTTGATCAGGACGTCCGGCAGCAGCATTCGCGGCAGGTAGACCCCGCCGAGGAACATCACGGCGAAGAACACGGGCAGGCCGATCGCGTTGGCGGCACCGGCCGACGGCGCGACCGCCGCAATGAGCAGGCCGAGGCGCGAAGAGCGCCGCCATGCCCGAGCCGCGAGCGCGACCGCGAAGCCAGCGGATCCTGCGGCAGCGGCACGCCGAACGCGACAGCTGCGACGCCGACCAGCAGGGCCACCGCGACGAACGCCGTGACGATGTTGATCGCGAGCTGGGCCGCGAGCAGCGTCGCCGGCCGAACCGGCGTCGTCGACAGCCGCCGCAGGACGCCCTTCTCGCGGTACGTGCCCGAGGCGCGACGGTGAGCGTGTTGACCGTCAGCGTCGCGAGCGTGATGCACGACGAGCGATGGCGTGAACGACGTCGATGAAGCGCATGCCCGCCGAGCTCGGGATCCGGGTCGTTGCCGAAGATCGCGCCGAGGATCACCAGGACCGACCGTCGGCAGGATCGATCGCCGCGCCCCAGATCATGGGCTCGCGGAGGAAGAGCTTCGTCTCGGTCTTGGTCATCGCAGCTCGATGGCGTTCATGCGGCTTCTCCGACGCGTCGGCGTCGAGCGCCGGCCGGTCAGGGCGACGAACGCGTCGTCGAGGCCGGCCTGTTCGATGCGGAGGTCGTGGGCGACGATCTGATTGCGAGCCAGGACCGCGGTGACGGCGAGGACGAGGTTGCCGCTGCCGGCGACCGTCACGATCGGCCCGCTGCGGGTCACCGTGCTGACCTCGGGCAGGTCGGTCAGGCAGGCTGTCGTCGAGCGGCGCGGACGGGCGGAACCGGAGGCGCTGCTCGTCGTTGACGCGGGCGATGATCCCGGCCGGCGTGTCGAGCGCGATCGAGGCGGCCCCGGTCGATGACCGCGATCCGGTCGGCGAGGCGCTCGGCCTCCTCCATGAAGTGGGTCACGAGGACGACGGTCACGCCGCGGTCGCGGACGTCCTCGATCAGCTGCCACGTGTCGCGGCGGGCCTGCGGATCGAGGCCCGTCGTCAGCTCGTCGAGGATCGCGATCCGCGGGTTGCCGACGAGGGCGAGCGCGATCGAGAGCCGCTGGCTTCTGGCCGCCCGAGAGCTTGCGGAACTGCGTGTCGGCGCTTGTCGGCGAGCCCGAGGCCGTCGATGCAGCTCGCCGTGTCGGCTGGCTTCCGATAGAACGCCGCGTAGAGGTCGAGCGCCTCCTGGACGCGTGATCTCGTCGGGCAGCTCGCTCTCCTGGAGCTGGACGCCGAGGATCTCGCGGAGCTCGTCGCGATCACGGCGCGGGTCGAGGCCGAGGACGCTCGATCGCGCCCGAGTCGGGCGTCCGGAGCCCGCTGATCGACTCGACGGTGGTGGTCTTGCCGGCGCCGTTCGGCCCGAGGATGGCGAAGATCTCGCCCGGCCTCGACCGAGAACGACACGCCGTCGACGGCCGTCTGGTCGCCGTAGCGCTTGGTGAGGTTGGTGACTTCGATGACGTTCATGGGCCAAGCGGTCGGCCCGGCACGGGCCTCGCCACATCGGACGTCCGGCCGCTTCCCGGAGGCAACGTGGTGGAGCCGCCATCAACCGATCGGTTGACCCGGAGTAGGATCGGCGCGATGACCGACACGCCTGCCGACCGGCTCCGGCCCCTCCGCCGGACGCGCCAGATCCGCGAGTTCACCGAGGACCCGGTCGACCGAGCCGAGCTCGACGCGATCGCCGACGTCGCCCGCTGGACGGGGAGCAGCAGCAACACCCAGCCGTGGCGGTTCATCGTCGTCACCGACGTCGGCGTCCTGCGCCAGATCGCCGAGATCGGCGTGCCCCAGACCCGCTCGCTCCGGACGGCGACCGCGGCGATCGCGATCGTCCTCCCGGTGGCGAGGACGACCGCCACGAGCTGGGCATCGCCTACGACGACGGCCGGGCGGCCGAGCGGGTCCTCATCGCCGCCGGGATGCTCGATCTCGGCGCCGGGATCGCCTGGGTCCTGCCGAACTTCCGCGCCCCGATCGGCGAGCTCCTCGGCCTGCCGCCGGACCGCTACGTCCGGACGATCGTCGCGCTGGGCCACCCGACGGACGCCGCCCGGGCACCCGAAGGCGGCGCCCGGCGAGGCCCGCCTGCCGCGCGACGAGAGCGTCTTCGAGGAGCGCTGGCCGGGATGATCCGCGTCGGCTCGATCGTCATCCGCGTCGACGACCTCGAGCGCCAGAAGGCGTTCTGGACGGCGGCGCTCGACTACGTGCCGCGCGGCGCGGAGCGCGGCGACGACGAGGGCTTCGCGCTGCTCCGGCCGCGCACCGGCGACGGACCCAACGTCTCGCTCGACCGCGTCCGCTCGGAGGTCCATATCCCGCCCCGGATCCACCTCGACCTCTACGCCGAGGACCAGGCCGCCGAGGTCCAGCGCCTCATCGGCCTCGGGGCGACCGAGGTCCACTGGGACAGGAAGCCGCCCGACGCCGACTACGTGATCCTCGCCGACCCCGAGGGCAACCGCTTCTGCGTGATCGACATCACGCGCTGACCCCGGCGCCGGCGGCGACCGCCAGGCCCGGCCTACGGCGTGCTCGCGCGCGAGCGGGTCGATCCCGGCCTTGTCGAGGTCGCGGACGACGAAGTCGAACAGCGGGCTCTCCTCGGCCGAGAGGTCCTTCCGGTTCGCGACGAGGAAGAGCACGTCCGACCCGAGATCGAACCGGGCGACCTCCGCGCCGCGCCGGCTGAGGATCTTCGCCGTCGCGGTCGCATCGGCCGCGCGGACGCGGATCCGGATCGCCGACCCGAAGTCGACGACGGTCGCGGCCGCGTCCTGGGCCGCCTTCTCGGCCGCGGCCCGCTCCTTCGAGCCCGCCGCGAGGCCGTGCATCCCGGCCGGATTCGGGCCGACGATCGCGTTCCACAGCAACCGCTGCGTGCCCTGGGTCCATGCCCGGAAGTTCGGGTCGCTCGCGAACGAGACGACCCGCCCGGACCCGACCGCCTCGTCGGCGACGGCCGACGTGCCCGCGAGGCCGCCGACGCCCAGCGCGAGGCCGGACGTCGCGTAGTTGGCGGATCCGGGCGCCGGGAACGTCCCGATCGCCGCCCCGAGGCCTGGCTTCATGACCGGGTCGTCCTGGTACATGACCCAGTCGCGTCCGCCGATCCCGGTCGCGAGCGGGCTCGCGGGGTTCAGCGAGACGCGGATCAGCGTCCCGGTGCGTTCGTGTTCGACGTCGAGAACTGGGTCGTCGAGATCCGGCCTTCGTCGCGAGCAGCGCGCCGCCCTGCAAGGCGACGAGCCGGCCGCCGCCGTTGACCCACTCCCGGAGCGCCTTCTTGCCCTTCGCGCCCAGCGCCTGCAGCCCGTAGTTCGTGAAGCCGTCCGGGATGACGACGACGTCGGTGCCGGGCAGGCCCGCGAGGATGTCGTCGACCGTGACGTCGTGGCGATGGCAGGTCCCAGACGTCGTCGAACAGGTAGCGCGTCTGGCCGGCCGATCTCGAAGCCGCGCGTGCTGTTCGGGATCTGGAACACGCCCGACCGACGGGAGGCTCGCAGGAGGCTCCCACGTCGGCGCGGCGACCGCGGCGCGACGTTCGAGGCCGGACGGAGGCACGACGTCGCCGCTCCAGCCGCCGTTGAGGTTCATCAGCAGCGGGTTGCTCCAGGCCGTGACGTCGTAGCGTCACGTCGAACGGGATCCAGTCCTCCTCGTGGAGCATCGCCTGGACCCAGTGCTTCTGGGCCTGGGCCATCGGCACGCAGTACGTCCCGGCGGGGTAGGTCGACGCCGTGGGCCGGGTCGCCGTACGGGTGGAAGTCGGCCAGCGTCAGACGGCGCGTTCAGCTGGTCGGACCTCGACGTCCATCCGCTGCAGGCGCCGGACGAGCATCGCGAGCTCGAACTGGCGATCCGGGTCGTTCGGGAAGAAGTAGCCGCCGGACCGTCTCGTTCGGGGACCGGCTGGAGCAGCTTGTGACGTGGCTCGAAGACCGCGTTGGGCTCGAGCGTCCCGGCGACGCCCTCCTGGTAGGCCTGGACCCACGAGGTCGTGCCAGCCGGAGAGGACGCTCGCGCCGGCCGCCGCGCCGGCGGCGAGCGACGCCCACATCGAGGTGAAGTGCTCGTGCTCGCGCGTCGCGATCGGGTCGCTGTCCTCCTTCTCGAACGTCATCCCGGCGGCGTGGAAGCCGGTCGCCGGGACCGTGTCGCCGAAGACGATCGCGAAGAAGTCGTACGGCGCGCCGTGGAAGAACTTGATGCCCTCGCGGTTGAACTCCGCGCTGATCGCGGTCGAGTAGAGGTTGTTGATCCAGTCGTGGGCCTGGTCGGGGATCTCGTGGTACTCGGGATCGGCGTTCGGCGGGAAGAAGTAGTTCGACAGGCCGAACTCGTGGGCGTCGACGTAGAGCATCGGCGGGTACTTGCGGAGGATCTCGAGCTTGCCGTCGGTCTCGGGCTGGGTCCGGGCGAACCAGTCGCGGTTCATGTCGAAGCCGTTGAGGTTGCGGCGGGTCTGCTCCTCGCGGCCGTCCGGGTTCTGGATCGGCAGGATGACGACGACCGCGTTGGCGAGGATGTCGTCGACGACGCAGTCGCCCCGCGCGGCGCAGGTTGTAGCAGGGCGTCGAGCGAGGCGTCGGCGCCGCTCTCCTCGTTGCCGTGGACGTTGCCCGAGAGCCAGAGGATGACCGGCGCCGACGCGAGCGCAGCGTTGACGTCGGCCTGGCTCGCGAGCGGGTTGCGAGAGTCGCAACGGCCGCCTGGACGGCGGCGAGGCCGCTCGGCGTGACGTGCGATGGGTCGCCGACGACCGCGTAGTCGATCGCCCGTCCGCCAACGGACGTCGCCGCGTTCCCGGTGATGACGCGGTCGCTCGCCGCGTCGACGGCCGCCATGTACTGGTTCGGCCTGGGCCGCGCTGACCTCCTGGCTGCCGAGCGCGAAGCCGAGCACCGACTGGTGCGGTCGGGACCGCCGGAGTCGATCTCCGGCGGCGTCTGGAACGGGTCGCAGCCCGGCGCGCCGCGGCGACCGGCGCGGCCGGTCCGATGGCGAGGGCGAGAACGACCGACAGCGCGGGAACGAGGAATCGGCGGGGCACGGCACGCTCCTTCGTCGCGGTGGATGGTCAGCTTCCTGGACGGAGGCGGGGCGTCTGTCGGCCGGGCTGGGCGGCCCGGCGTCCTGGTCGGCCCCGTTGGGCTGGGGCCCTGGCCTGGGCTAGTCGCCGATGACGGCCCAGATGAAGCCCATCATGATGAACACCCCGGTGAACATCGCGATGAGGCCGATGCCGCCGTAGCGGCGAGTTCGCCCCTCGTGGGGGACGAGCTGGAGGCCGATCCCGAAGACCACCGCCCAGCCGATGAAGAGGGCGGCGAACAGGAACCGGCTCGACGGGCGGGTCACGAAGCGGCTGAGGCTCGTCGGCCCCTCGGACGAGAACATCGAGCGGACGAGGATCGCGAGCATCAGCACGGTCAGGCCCGTGGCCAGACCGAACTCGACGGGTCGCTGGAAGAAGATCGTGAACAGCTGCACGTGGGGCCCTCGTGTGGCTCGAGCCGTCGCCCGGATCGTACCAGAGGGCGGTGCCGGCCTGGCGGGTCCGGCGGCCGCTCGATCGGCGGCGCCCCGATAGCATGCACGCGGCATGTCGACCCCCTCCCCGCCGAGCCCGGGCAACCGCCCCGCGGGCCGTTCGCGGCGCTCGGCCGGTTCGCGGCGCGGCGGCGCTGGCCGATCGTCATCGCCTGGGCGATCGTCCTCGCTGGTCGCGCTGCCGTTCGCGCCGCGGGCGGCGGGCGCGCTGCGGGCGGGCGGGTTCATCCTCGACGACCTCGAGTCGGCCCGGGCGAAGGCCACGCTGCAGGACGGAGCTGGACGCGCCGCCGTCGGCGGTCGTCGTCGTGCTCCACAGCGACTCGCTCCTGCGCCGGGACGCCGGCGTTCGAGGCCGCGGCCGCGGCGGCCGATCGCGCGGCGTCGCCGGCGGCGCCGCACGTCGCCCGGGTCGTCCCGCACACGCTCGCGCCGCGCCAGGTCTCGGCCGACCGCCACACCGCCTACGACGTCGTCCTCCTGACGATCGCCGCCCGACGACTCGCCGGCGGCGCTGCCCGGGATCCGCGGCGCGCCTCGGCCACCGGCCCGGGCTCGACGTCGCGCTCGCCGGCGGCCCGGCGTTCTACGGCGACGTCCAGACCGTGTCGGAGTCCGACCTGCGACGGAGCGAGCTCGATCTCGCTGCCGCTGGCCGCGCTCGCGCTGCTCGTCGTGTTCGGGTCGGTCGTCGCCGCGGGCGCTGCCGCTCGCGGTCGGCGGCGCGGCCGTGCGTCGTCGCGCTGGCGGCGATGCTTCGTGGTCGCGTCGGTCGACGCCGATGAGCATCTTCGTCCTGAACCTCGCGACGCTCCTCGGGCTGGGCCTCGGCGTCGACTACTCGCTGCTCCTGACGAGCCGCTTCCGCGAGGAGCTGGCCGGCGCGCCGCGCGGACGACCCGGACGCGCGTCGCCGAGGCGGTCGAGGCGACGCGTCGCGACCGCCGGCCGGGCGGTGTTCTTCTCGCGGCCTGACCGTGCTGCTCGGGCTGCTCGGCCTCGTCCTGTTCGAGTTCATGATCCTGCGCTCGGTCGGGATCGCCGGCGCGATCGTCGTCGTGCTCGCGGTCGCCGTCGGCGCTGACGCTGCTGCCGGCGCTGCTCGCGATCGTCGGCACGCGGATCGACGCGCTCGCGATCCGCCGGATCGCTGCCGACGCGACGACCCGAACGGCCGCTGGGCCCGCCTCGCCCGCTGGGTCATGCGCCGCCCGGTCGCGGTCCTCGTGCCGACGCTCGCGTTGCTGCTCGTCCTCGGCTCGCCGTTCCTCCACGTCCGGTTCAACGCCCCGGACTCGACGATCCTCCCGGCGAGCGTCCCGTCGCGCGCCGCGCTTCGACCGGCTCGCCGCGACGTTCGGCGAGGGCGAGTTCGCGCCGCTCGTCGCTCGCGATCCGGACGACCGGCCCGGCGACGTCGCCCGACGAACCTCGCCGCGCTCTACGACTACTCGCGGCGGCTCGCGGCGGACCCGCGGATCAGCCGCGTCGACGGCCTCGTCGACGTCGACCCGCGGCTGACGCCTCGACCAGTACCAGCTCCTGTACGGCGACCCGAACGGCCCGCGCGACCGGTTCATCGCGACGGCCCTCGCCGCGACGACGAAGGGCGACCTGACGGCGTTCACCGATCTACACGCCGTACGGGCCGAACCGGGACGAGGGCCGCGCGCTCGTGGCCGACCTCCGCGACCCGGCCGGGCCGCTCGCTGCCGCCGGCCGGGCATGACCGTCCTCGTCGGCGGCGGCGCGGCGGACGTGGCCGACGTCGTCGACCGGGTCGCCGCCGACTTCCCGCGGACGGCGCTGTTCATCGTCGTCACGACGCTACCTCGTGCTGTTCGTCCTGCTGCGCTCGGTCGGTCCTGCCGGCCAAGGCGCTCGTGATGAACACGCTCTCGATCGTGGCCGTCGTTCGGCGCGCTGGTCTGGATCTTCCAGGACGGCAACCTGTCGGCGCCGCTCGGGTTCCAGCCGCTCGGGTTCGTCGAGACGACCCAGCCGGTGATCCTGTTCTGCGTCCTGTTCGGGCTGTCGATGGACTACGAGGTGTTCCTCCTGTCGCGGATGAAGGAGGTCTGGGACCGGACCGGCGACAACACCGGAGGCGGTCGCCCGCGGCCTCGAGCGGAGCGGCCGGATCGTGACGTCCGCGGCGCTGATCGTCGTCGTCGTCGCGGCGTCGTTCGCGTTCGCCGACATCGTCCTGATCAAGGCGCTCGGCATCGGGATGGCGATCGCGGTCGCCCTCGACGCGACGGTCGTCCGGGCGCTGCTCGTGCCGGCGACGATGCGCCTCCTCGGACGCTGGAACTGGTGGCGCCCGCGGCGCTGGGCCGCGGCGCGTGCCGGCCGGTCGGCGATCGCCCTGCTCGTCCTCGTCGTCGCCGCTGCTCGCCGCGTGCTGCCGCGCCGATCCTCGCCAGCGCCGCCCGCCGCCCACCCGACGACGCCGCCCGCCGCGACGGCCGCGCGCCCGCCCGTCCGACCCGGTCGCGATCTCGCTGCCGCGCCGACGACGCGCCGCACGACCGGCTGACCGAGTGGTGGTACTACACCGGCCACCTCCGCGACGGCGCCGGCGGCCGCGCTACGGCTTCGAGTTCGTGATCTTCCGCGCCGAGCGCGGCGGCCTGCCGGTCCGTGGGCGTCGCACGTCGCCATCACCGACGAGACCGGCGACACGTTCCGGTACGCCCAGCGGACGTGAGATCGGGCCGCAGGCGTCGACCGCGTCCGTCGGCCGACGGCTTCCGACCTCGTCGATCTCCGACCGCGGACGCCGCGAGCGCGCTCGCCGCCGTGGACGATGACCGGCGGCGACGGACACGACACCTCGGCGCATCGGCGGCCGCCGATCGCGGCGAGCTCGACCGGCGGCGGGTTCGGCCTGGACCTCCGGGCCGACGCGACGAAGCCGCCGGCGCTCCACGACCAGATCGGCTGGATCGACTTCGGGCCGGCGGCGGCTCGTACTACTACTCGCGGACGGCGATGGCGGCGTCGGCACGCTCACCGTCGACGGGCAGACCGCGCACGGTCACCGGCGCGGCCTGGTTCGACCACCAGTGGGGCGACTTCATCGCGGTCGGCGGCGGCGGCTGGGACTGGTTCGCCGTCAACCTCGCCGACGGCACGGACCTGACGCTCTCGCTCGTCCGCGACGCCGACGGGTCGCTACCCGCTCGTCTACGGCACGCTCGTCGACGCGGACGGACGGTCGCGCCACCTCGACCCGCGAGGCGTTCACGGTCGAGGTCACCGACCACTGGACGAGCCCGCGCGACCGGCGCCGACTACCCGGCGCGGCTGGCGGATCACGATGCCCGGCGAGGGCCTGGCGATCGACCTCCACGCCGACCGTCGCCGACCAGGAGCTCGACACGCGCGCGTCGACGGGCGTCGTCTACTGGGAGGAGCTCGCAGGTCGTGTCGGCGACGCGGGGCGGCACGCCGGCTGGGCGGCGAGGCCTACGTCGAGCTGACCGGCTACGCGCGCCTCGAACGGGGCGGGCAACCAGGCTCAGGGCGTCTCCGGGTCGGGGATCGTGACGCCCGCGCCGGCGGCGACGCTCGCGGAGCTGGGCGTCGAGCGCCGGCGGACAGCCCGCCTGAGCAGGCTGAGCATCTCCTTCGCGGCCGCTTGTACGCGGCCTGGTTCCGGATCGACGCGTCGAGCCCGTCGGCCGCGGCGTCCTGGACCTCGCCGTAGTAGGCGCTCAGGCCGTCGGCCAGCTCCGCGCCACCCGCCCAGTCGCCGATGTGGATCGGCGAGCGGCCGGCCCGCGACCGCGTCGGCGGAGACCGAGCGCAGCACCTGGAAGACCGTGTGCGTGTCGGAACGTCTTCGCGGCGAGCGCCGACTGGAGGACCGGCGCGGCGCGCGGCGAGCTGGGCGTTGACGTTCGCCGCCTGGACGAGGGCCGACTTCGTGAGCGGCGGGATGCCGGCGCCTCTCGACGGGCGCGACCGTCGCGACCGGCCCGGACGTGGCGAGCGGGGCCGCCGTGGCGAGCGGTACCGGGTGGGCGGCCTCGGCGGCGGCGAGCGGCCGCGGCGACCTGGCGTCGACCTCGGCGTCGCGCGCCAGGTTGCTCGAGAGGGCATCCCATGCCGGCGGCGACGCCGGACCGCCAGCCCGACCGCCAGCCCCACGGCGACGAACCCCGAGGCCTTCGTGAGCTTGACGCCCGCGACGAGGTGGGTCTTGCAGCCGGGGCACTTCCTGGCGCCCATCGCGAGCGGCCGCTGGCAGTTGGGGCAGGAGAAGACGGTCTGCTCGATCTCGCCGATCGAGAGCGATCTCGGAGACCATCGGGCGGCCGCGGTTCCTCCCCTGGCGACCTTCGTTGTCCTGCGCGTTCGACGACGCGGCGACGTCGACGGTCATGGCTCGTTCCTCGACAGGGCGGCGGCGCGAGGCAAGCTGCTGGGCGCAACCGCACGGCGAGTCTCTGCATTTCGGCGCCGGTCGGCCGTCGGTCGATGGTCCGGTCGCGGCAGTACGTTCGCCGCGGCCGTGTGCGGTGTTGAGACTCAGTCTCGACAATATGGACTGAGACCGAGTATCGTTCTGGGCCTGATGGGAGACCCGACGCCACTGCTCGACGCCCTGGACGGGGCGGGCTTCCGCCTGACCGACGCGCGGCGGGCCGTGGCCGGCCTGATCGCCGACCGCGACGGCCCGTTCACCGCGGCGGACATCCTCGCCGACGCCGGCACCCGGCGGCTCGGGATCGGGCGGGCGACGGTCTTCCGGGCGATCGACGCGTTCAGCGAGCTGGGCGTCGTGGAGCGGATCGACCTGCCGAGCGGCGAGCACGCCTACGTCGGCTGCGAGCCGGCCCACCACCACCACGTCGTCTGCGAGCGCTGCGGCAGGACGACCGAGATCGACGACCGCGGCGTCCGCGACATCGTCCGCGCCGTCGAGCGCCGGACGGGGTTCCGGATCGACAGCCACCGCCTCGAGCTGTTCGGGCGCTGCCCGGCCTGCGCGTCGGCCTGACCGCCGATGATCCGTAGCGCCGCGCGCCGCGTCCGGCCGCCCTCGTCGCTGAGACTCGGTCTCGGCGTCGCGGCCATCCTGCTCGTGGTGGCAGCCTGCACCGGCGGCCGCCACGCCGGCTCCTCCGGGCCGCCGCCGGCGCCCGGCGCGCTCTGAAGGTCGTCGCGACGACGACCGTCCTCGCCGACATGGTCCGCGCAGGTCGGCGGCACGGACGTCGACGGTGACGAGCATCGTCCCCAAGGGTGGCGTCGTCGAGACGTTCGATCCCTTCGCCGCGCGACGTCGCCGCGGTCAGCGCGCGGACCTCATCGTGATGAACGGGCTGGGCCTCGACGACTGGCTCCAGCCGGTCATCGACTCGGCCAAGCCGCGGGACGTGCCGGTCGTTCGCGCTCGCCGAGAACCTGCCGGGCGTCGACTACGTGTGCCGGCGAGGGCGGCGAGGCCTACCAACCCCCACCTGTGGCTCGACGTGCGCTATGCCGAGAAGTACGTCGGGCGGATCGCCGACGCCCTCGCCGCGGCCGATCCGTCGAACGGCCGCGAGCGTTCAAGGCCGGCGGCGACGCCTACGCCGCCCGGCTCGCTGCGCTCGACACCGAGATCCGCCAGCAGATCGCGACGATCCCCGAGGCGAACCGGAAGCTCGTCTCGTTCCACGAGGCGTTCCCGTACTTCGCCAAGGCCTACGGCCTGGACGATCGTCGGCTCGGTCGTCCAGGTTCCCGGTCAGGATCCGTCGGCCGGCGAGGTCGCCGCGCTCGTCAGACGCGATCAAGCGGTCGGGGGCGAAGGCCGTGTTCTGCCGAAGCCGGGCTTCAATCCCGACCTGTCGAAGGCGATCGCGGACGAGGCCGGCGTCAAGGTCGAAACCAACCTCTACAACGACTCGCTCGGCGATCCGCCGGTCGACACGTACGAGGGCCTGATCCGCTGGGACGTCGAGCGGATCGTGGCCGCGCTCGGGCGGCCGGGCTACGATCGCGACGATGACATTCGATCCGCACTCGCATCCGCACGACCACCCCGCCGAGCGGCGGCTGGCGACCGTCGACGCCGGCCTCGACAGCGGCCACGCCCGGGCCCACTCCGGACGTCTGGCTGTCCGACGTCACCGCCGGCTACGGCGACCGGGTCGCGCTCGAGAACGTGAACCTCGCTGTCGAGGCGGGCTCGCTGCTCGCGGTCGTCGGCCCGAACGGCGCCGGCAAGTCGACGCTCCTCAAGCTGATGGCCGGGCTGCTCCAGCCGTGGCACGGCCGCGTCGAGGTCCTCGGCCACCCGGCCGGGCAGCAGGCCCGGCGCGTCGCCTACGTCCCCCAGGCCGAGCTCGTCGACTGGGGCTTCCCGGTGACGGTCAACGACGTCGTGATGATGGGCCGCTACCCGGCGCTCGGGCGGTTCCGGCGGCCCGGGCGCGGACGACCGGCGGGCGGTCGCGCCGGCGCTCGAGACAGGTCGGCATGGCCGGTGCACGCGTCGACCGCAGATCGGCGAGCTGTCGGGCGGGCAGCGGCGGCGGGTCTTCCTCGCCCGGGCGCTCGCGGCGCGGCCCGACCTGTACCTCCTCGACGAGCCGGTGACCGGCGTCGACGCCACGACCCAGGAGGACCTCATGGACGATCCTCGAGGCCGAGGCGCGCGGCGCGGCAAGACCGTCGTCGCGACGACCCACGACCTCGCCTGCGCCGCGCAGCGCTTCCAGCAGGTCGCGCACGGTCAACCGGACGGATCATCGCCCACGGGCCGTCGTCGCCTGATCCTCGACCCGCGACGTCCTGGCGGGACCTACGGCGGGCACCTCGCTCGTGCTCGGCGGGCAGACGGTCGTCCTCGACGACGCCCACCACCACGACGACGCGCCCGGCAAGCGAGCGGCACTTCCACGAGGGCGGTGGCTCCGGCGGCGGCGGGTCGCACCACGAGCATCCGGAGCCCTGATGGACCTCCTGACCGAGCCGCTGACCCACGCGCTTCATGCCGCGCGCTCGATCGCGGCGTCGCTCGTCGGGATCGTCTGCGCGGTCGTCGGGCGCGTTCGTCGTCCTGCAAGGGCCTCGCGTTCATCGGCGACGCGATCAGCCACGCGGCGTTTCCCGGCGTCGTCGCGGCGTACATCCTCAACGGCCCGATCCTCGTCGGGGCCGGGATCGCGGCGGTCGGGACCGCGCTCGCGATCGGGTTCGTGACGCGCCGCGGCGGGGCTCCGCGTGCGACACCGCGATCGGCGTGCTGTTCGCCGGGACGTTCGCCCTCGGCGTGTTCATGTTCAGCACGATCCAGGGCTACGTCGGCGACCTGTTCAGGCTTCCTGTTCGGGTACGCTGCTGCGTGATCGCGCGTCGGCGGACCTCGTCGCAGCTCGGCGATCCTCGGCGGCGATCGTGCTCGTCGTCGTCGGCGCTGCTCTGCGCAAGGAGCTCCTGTACGCGACGTTCGACCCGCAGGGGCGGCCGCGTCCGGCCTCCACGTCGAGCCGCTCGAGTACCTGTTCCTCGGCGCTGTCGCGCGTGACGATCGTGGTCAGCATCCAGGCGGTCGGGATCATCCTCGTCGTCGCGATGCTCGTGACGCCGGCGGCGACCGGCCAGCTGCTGACGGTCCAGCTTCGGGTGCTGGTGCTGCTCGCGGTCGGCGATCGGGATCGGGTCGTCGCTGCTGGGGCTGTACATCTCGTACTGGCTGACGTCGCGACGGGCGCGATGATCGTGCTCGTCCAGACGGACTTCCTCCGTTCCTCGCGGCGCTGCGCGCTGGGCCTGCGGACCGGGCTGCTGGAGCCGGGCCGCGGATCGAGCCGACCGGGCCGGTCGCCCTCACTGTCGGGGACTTCAGCTGTCCACGGGCTGACCGCCCCCCGTCAGGCACAGGTGAAGCCCCGCCAGCTCCTCGACCGATCTTGGCATGCCCTGGCGCCGCAACTGGCTCGGCGGGTCGAGATCGCATCGCCGCCGCGATCGCGCGGTGGGCCGCCCCGACGATGTCGTGGCCGGCCGCGAGACTCCGCCGCCAGCGCGCCGGCGAACGTGTCGCCCGCGCCGACCGCGTCGATGGCCTGGTTCCTCCTCGAGCCGGTAGTCGATCTGCGGCGCCGCTCGCCGGGGACCACCACCGCGCCGCCCGCCTTTCCAGCGTCACGACGACGGCCCGGGCAACGCCGACGCCGCTCGGGGCGTTCCGCTCGAGGAGCGTCCGGGCGGCCGACCGGCCGGCGCTCCGGGCTCGCGGGCCCGGTGCCGAGACGGGCGGCCTCCGTCCCGCGACGATCACGGCCAGCTCGAGGCGGTTGACGGTCAGCCATCGTCGGCGAGCCCGAACGCCGCGAGCGGTGTCCACGCCGGGTCGCCGCGCGCCGGGTTGAACACGACGGGACGCGCCTGCTCCGCGGCCCAGCTTCGCGGGCGTGCGCGCGTGAGATCGCCGGGACCTCGCACCGGACGAGGACGACGTCACCGGCCGCCGGGCGAAGCGCCATCGAGCGCCGTCGCGATGTCGCTCGTCAGGGCCGGGCGTGGTGTTCGCCCCGGACGCGACCGCGATCATGTTTTCGCCGCCCGCGTCGTGACGAGGATCAGGGCGACGCCGGTCAGGCCGTCGATTCGTGTCGTGAGCCCGGTCAGGTCAATGCCCTCCCGGTCGAGTGCGGCGCGCGCCTGCATCCTGAACGCGTCCCGCCCTACCGCGCCGACGCGAACGCGGGGTCGCGCCAAAGCCCGGTCGCGCGCTGGGCCGCGACCGCCTGGTTGGCGCCCTGCCGCCGGCCGTGCTCGGAAAACGTCGCCCCGTGACAGCTCCCGCCGCCGACGGCAAATCGTCTCGGCGTGCGCGTGACGAGGTCGACGTTGACCGAGCCCACGACGATGCATCGACGCGTGACCGCTCTCAACGATTTCCCCGGTCAGCCTCCGCGTCACGAATTCGCCGCCCGTCGACGCCAGGATGATGCCATGCCGCTGATCCAGTCGGAGTCGGACTCGGACAGGCGGACGAGCAATACGTAACTGAACGAAGTATTACC
>ERZ1370068.7008-contig-5952_pt1 | contig 46110 bp, 67 predicted proteins | sample MGYA00561227_ERZ1370068 | MGnify/ENA primary metagenome ERZ1370068 (study PRJEB38410, sample SAMEA6850437) | metagenome | study: Metagenomic assessment of the ecological functions of the soil: analysis of the soil microbiota associated with the... | reverse complement strand
CAGTTACGTATTGCTCAACAAGCTCACCGAATCGGATCCAGGCGGCCCCTCAAAGCCGTGGATGTGGACGACGTGCACGCGCTTTCCAAGGCGGGCGGCGCGGAGATCCGCCGCCTGGGTGGAGGCGGGCGCGATCCCGCCCGAGCTGGAGAAGCAGATCCGCGAGGAATACACGCGCGTCTCCCGGGACGTGCCCGAGGCGAGCTTCGCGGTCCGCTCTTCCGCCACCGCCGAGGACCTGCCCGACGCGTCGTTCGCCGGCCAGCAGGAGACCTTCCTCAACGTCGGCGGCATCGACGACGTGCTGCACGCGATGAAGCGAGGTGTTCGCCTCGCTCTACAACGACCGCGCGATCAGCCTACCGCGTGCACAAGGGCTTCGCCCACGCGCGACGGTCGCGCTGTCCGCCGGCGTGCAGCGCATGGTGCGCTGCGACCTCGGCGCCGCCGGCGTGATGTTCACCATCGACACCGAGTCGGGCTTTCGCGAGGTGGTGTTCATCACCTCGAGCTACGGCCTGGGCGAGACGGTGGTGCAGGGCGCGGTGAACCCCGACGAGTTCTACGTCGCACAAGCCGATGCTGCGAGCCGGCAAGCCGCGCGGTGATCCGCGCCGCAACGCTCGGCTCCAAGGCTGATCCAGCATGGTCTTCGTGCTCCGAGGCAAGGCGCGGGCGGCAAGCTGGTGAAGACCGTGGACGTGCCGCTGCCGAGCAGCGCAACCGCTATCTCGCCTGACCGACGCGGACGTGGAGGAGCTGGCGCGCTACGCGCTGGTCGATCGAGAAGCACTACGGCCGCCCGATGGACATCGAGTGGGGCACGCGACGGCGTCGACGGCCAGCTCTACATCCTGCAGGCGCGCCCCGGAGACGGTGAAGAGCCAGGCAGCGGGCAAGGCCGAGCACGCGCTACACATCTGAAGGCGCAGCGGGACGGTGCTGGCCGAGGGCCGCGCCATCGGCCAGAAGATCGGTCACGGGCCGGTGCGCGCTGGTGCACAGCGCCGGCCGAGATGGACCGCGTGCAGGCCGGCGACGTGCTGGTCACCGACATGACCGATCCCAACTGGGAGCCGGTGATGAAGCGCGCCGCGGCCATCGTCACCAACCGCGGCGGGCGCACCTGCCACGCGGCGATCATCGCGCGCGAGCTGGGCATTCCGGCGGTGGTGGGCTGCGGCGACGCAACCGACGACGCTGAAGGACGGCGCGCAGGTCACGGTGTCCTGCGCCGAGGGCGACACCGGCTACATCTACGACGGGCATGCTGCGAGTACCGAGGTCGTCGAGGTGCAGCGCGGCGAGCATGCCGACGATCCCGATCAAGATCGCGATGAACGTCGGCAACCCGCAGCTCGCCTTCGATTTCGCGCAGCTGCCCAACGACGGGCGTGGGCCTGGCGCGGCTCGGAGTTCATCATCAACAACAACATCGGCGTCCATCCGAAGGCCGTGCCTCGACTACTCCAACCGTCGCTGCCGGACCTGAAGAGCCAGGTGCGAAGCAGTGGCGCGCGGCTACGCGACGCCGCGCGCGTTCTACCGTCGAGAAGATCGTCGAGGGCGTGGCCACCATCGCCGCGGCGTTCTGGCCGAAGACGGTGATCGTGCGGCTGTCGGACTTCAAGTCGAACGAGTACACGCAACCTGATCGGCGGCGCGCGCTACGAGCCGCGAGGAGGAGAACCCGATGCTCGGGCTTCCGCGGCGCCTCGCGCTACATCGCGCACGAGTTCCGCGAGTGCTTCGCGCTGGAATGCGAGGCGATGCGCGAAGGTGCGCGACGAGATGGGCCTCACCAACGTGCGAGATCATGGTGCCCGTTCGTGCGCACGCTGAAGCGAGGCCGAGCAGCGTCACTGGCGATCGCTGGCGCGAGAACGGCCTCGAGCGCGGCGAGAACGGCCTGCGCGTCGTCATGATGTGCGAGATCCCGTCCAACGCCATCCTGCGCCGACGAATTCCTGCGAGCACTTCGACGGCTTCTCGATCGGCTCCAACGACCTGACGCAGCTCACGCTCGGCGCTCGACCGCGACTCGGGCCTGGCTGATGGAGGCGCTTCGACGAGCGCGACGCCGCCGGTCAAGGCGATGCTGCACGCTGGCGATCCAGGCCTGCCGCAAGCAAGGCAAGTACGTCGGCATCTGCGGCCAGGGCCCCAGCGACTATCCCGACCTCGCCGAGTGGCTGATGTCAGGAAGGCATCGAATCCATGTCCCTCAATCCGGACACGGTAGTCGGAGACGTGGCTTCACCTTGCGAAAGTCGCAGGAGCGACAAGGCCGTCTGATCGCGGCATAGCTTGCGCTCGCAAGCTTCGATGCGCTCCTTCGCCGCGATCGGTGGAGCATCGTCTTCGCTGATACTGAACCTTGGCTGCACTGCGCTCGCTTCGACGAGCTCACGCCGCGCGAGGTGCACGACATACTGTCTGGCGCGCATCGATGGTCTTCGTCCTCGAGCAGGACTGCCCGTTCCAGGACGTGGATGGCGTCGATCACGAAGTGCTGGCACCTTCTTCGCGGGCGTATCCCGGCGACGGAGTCTGGTCGCCGTTACATGCTCGCGCTAGCTGGCCCGTGCCGGGGTCGTGAAGTTCGCCGAGCCCTCCGATCGGCCGCGTGCTCACGGCGCGCTCGCGTGCGCGGGACCGGGACTGGGCGCGGGTCCTCATGGCCGAGGCGCGCGCGAAGGGCAGCGCGACTTGTTTCCGGGCAAGAGCGCTGCGCATCGGCGGCGCAGGCCCACCTCGAGCGCTTCTACAATGAGCTTCGGCTTCACGAAAGCGTCCGAGCCATGTACGATCGAGGACGGCATCCTCCACATCGAAATGGAAAACGGGCAATGAGCGGGCAACTGAAGGGCAGGGTCGCGGCGCTCGTCACGGGGTCGACGAGCGGCATCGGGCGCGCGATCGCGCGAAGCGCTTCGCGCGCGAAGGCGCGGACGCTGGTGGTGAACGGCTTCGGCGACGCGGCGGAGATCGAGGCGTTGCGCGCGAACGCTCGCGACGGAGCTTCGGCGTGAAGGCGATCTACGACGGCGCCGACATGTCGAAGCCCGCCGAGATCGAGGCGATGATCGCGCGCGGCGAAGAGAGCTTCGGCGCGGTCGACATCCTCGTGAACAACGCGGGCATCCAGCACGTCGCGCCGGTCGACGAATTCCCGCCCGAGAAGTGGGACGCGATCATCGCGATCAACCTCTCCGTCCGCGTTCCATGCCACGCGCGCAGCGCTGCCGGCGCATGAAGAAGCGCGAAATGGGGCCGCATCATCAACATCGCCTCGGCGCACGGCGCTGGTCGCCTCGCCCAACAAGTCGGCCTACGTCGCGGCCAAGCACGGCATCGTCGGGTTCACCAAGACGGTGGCGCTCGAAGTCGGCCGAGCACGGGCATCACGCTGCAACTGCGATCTGCCCCGGCTTCGTGCTGACGCCGCTGGTGCGAGAAGCAGATCGTCGACCTCGCGAAGCAGGCACGGGCATCTCCCGCGACAAGGCGATCAAGGACATCATCCTCGCGCCCCAGCCCACGAAGGAGTTCGTGACGGTCGAGCGAGGTCGCGGGCGTGGCGCTATTCCTCTGCTCGCCGGCCGCCGAGCCAGATCACCGGCGCACAGTTCTCCATCGACGGCGGCTGGACCGCGCGCTGATGCATCGCCGCCGCTCCCGCGAACGCCGCGCCGAAAAGCCGCGCGCGGACCTGCGCCCGCGCCGGCGCCGGCCGGCAAGCGGCGCGCGCGAAGGCTGCTGTCGTACCTGGAGTCGCTTCGCCTGTCGAAGGCCGCCCGACCGTCCAGCCGGCTCACCGCGCGCACCGTCTACCAGGCCGAACGGTCGTCCTCGTCACCGGCTTCGACTGCTTCGGCGGCGAGACCCTGAATCCATCGTGGGAGATCTGCAAGCGCTTGCCGCGCGAGATCGCCGGCATGCGCGTCGAGACCTGCCTCGTGCCGTGCGAATTCCGCCGCGCGATCGAGGTCGTGGCCGAGGCGATCAGAGCGCCATCGCCCGTCGATCGTGCTTTCGGTGGGACAGGCGGGTGGACGCAGCCGTCCTAGTCGTTCGAGCGCGTCGCCGATCAACGTCGACGATGCCCGCATTCCCGACAACAGCCGGCGCGCAGCCCGTCGACGAGCCGATCGCGCCCAACGCGGCCGCCCGCGTACTTCGCCACCGCTGCCCGGTGAAGGCGATGGCAGGCAGCGATCCGCGCGGGTGATTCCCGCGCGAGGTGTCCAACAGCCGCGGGCACGCTACGTCTGCAACCATCCATGTGATGTACGGCGTGCTGCACTTCCTCGCGGCGGGCGGCAGAAGGCGCGCGCCGGCTTCATCCACGTGCCGTACGCCAGTCCCAGGTCCTCGACAAGCGCGGCATGCCCGCCATGTCGATAGAATCCATGACGAATGGGATCCAGGCCGCCGTCGCGGCGGCGCCATCGAGACACCGGCCGACATCGGCGTGACCGAGGGAGCGCCTGACTAGCCATGCAGGAAAACCTCTCTGGTCGCCTTCCGCGCAAGCGTCGCGGATGCGCACATCACTCGCTTCGCCGCGGAGCGTGGGCAAAGGCGCCACCGCGCGAAGCTGCCGACTACCACGCGCTCTGGCGAGTGGTCGTCGTCGACCACCTCGAGGAGTTCTGGACCTGCGATGTGGGACTCGCCGGAGTCATCTCCGGCAAGCGTGGCCGCCGCGTGCTGGTGCAGGGCACATGATGCCCGGCGCGCGCTTCTTCCCCGACGTGAGGATCAACTTCGCCGAGAACCTCCTGCGCGGAAACCCCGAGGGAGATGCGATCGTCTTCTGGGGCGAGGACAAGGTGAAGCGCGCGCCTCACGCCACCCGCGAGCTGCGCGAGCACGGTCTCGCGCATGCAGCAGGCGCTCGTGACGGCGCGGGCGTGACGGAAGGCGACCGCGTCGCCGCCTTCATGCCCAACATGCCGGAGACCGTGGTCGCGCATGCTCGCCACCGCGAGCCTCGGCGCGCACCTTCACCTCCTGCTCGCCCGACTTCGGCGTGCAGGGACGTGCTCGACCGCTTCGGCCAGGTCGAGCCCACGGTGCTCTTCGCCTGCGACGGCTACTTCTACAACGGCAAGACGATCGACACGCTGCTGCGCATCGCGAGATCGCTGAAGCACCTGCCCACGGTGAAGCAGGTCGTCGTCGTTCCCTACATCGGGAAGCAAGCCGCCGCTTCTCCCCGCGCGCGCGTGCGCATCGACGACTTCGTCGCGCCCTTCAAGGCGAAGGAGATCAGCCTATCCACCGCCTCCCGTTCAACCAGCCCGCTCTACATCCTCTACTCGATGCGGCACGACCGGCGTGCCGAAGTGCATCGTGCACGGCGCGGGCGGCGCGCTGCTGCATGCACCTCAAGGAGCACTCGGCTGCACTGCGACGTGAAGCCCGGCGACCGCGCTGTTCTACTTCACGACCTGCGGCTGGATGATGTGGAACTGGCTCGTCGTCCGGGCTCGCGTCCGGCGCCGACGCTGCTGCTCTACGACGGCTCGCCGTTCGTGCGGCCAGCGGCAACATCCTCTTCGATTTGCGCCGACGCCGAGCGGCATGACGCACTTCGGCACCTCGGCCGAAGTTCATCGACGCGGTCGGCCAAGGCCGGCGTCGATCCGATCGCAGACGCACAAGCTCGTCGTCGCTGCGACGCGATCCTGTCGACCGGCTCGCCGCTCGCGCCCGGAGGGCTTCGACTACGTCTACGAGCACGTCAAGCAGCGACGTCTGCCTGTCGTCGATCTCGCGGCGGCACCGACATCGTCGCGCTGCTTCGCGCGGCGGCTGCCCGACCCTGCCGGTCTGGCGCGGCGAGCTGCAGTGCCGGGCTGCTCGGGCATGGAGGTCGAGGTGTTCGACGACGACGGGCACGCCGCTGCCGGTGGGGCAGAAGGGCGAGCTCGTCTGCACCGACGCCGTTTCCCGTCGATGCCGCTCGGCTTCTGGAACGATCCGGACGGCGCGAAGTACCGCGCCGCCTACTTCGAGCGCTTCCCGAGCGTCTGGCGCCACGGCGACTGGTGCGAGATCACCGCGCACGGCGGCATGATCATCTACGGCCGCTCGGACGCGGTGCTCAACCCCGGCGGCGTGCGCATCGGCACGGCCGAGATCTACCGGCAGGTCGAGAAGCTGGACGAAGTCGATCGAGTCGATCGTGATCGGCCAGGATTGGCAGGAAGCGACGTGCGCGTGGTCGCTCTTCGTGCGGCTGCGCGACGACGCGACGCTCGACGCGGCTCTGGTCGAAGCGCGAATCAAGGACGACTGATCCGCGCCAACACCACGCCACGCCACGTGCCCGCGCGTGATCCTCCAGGTTGCCGACATCCCGCGCACGAAGAGCAACAAGATCGTCGGAGCTCGCCGTGCGCGCGTGTGCACGGGCAGGCCGGTGAAGAACACGGAGGCGCTGCGCCAACCCGGAGGCGCTGGAGCACTTCCGCGACCGCGCCGAGCTTTCGGCCTAGCCGAGCCTTGCCAGTACCGTGGCCGCGATGCGGTCGCAGCGTTCGCCCAGGGGGTCTGAAGGCCCCTTCGACGGCGAATTTCGTCCATCTCGCGGGAAAGCGATTCGCGCAGCAGGCCTCGTCGCGGAAGAAGCGCGTGCGCACCGTGGCTTCCGAATGTCGAGCGCCGCTGCGGTTTCCTCGACGCCTTCATCTCCTCGATCGCGCGCAGGACGAACACGGTCCGAAGGCGTCGGGCAGCTTTGTCGATATGCGCGACTCGATCAGCTTGCGCACCTCGCCGCGCAGGGCCTGGACTCTGGCGCAGCGGCGTGAGCTCTCGTCGGGCATGTTCTCCTGCATGGGGACATCGGTGTCGTCGACGGACATGGGGATCACCTCGGCGCTGCGGCGCGAGCGTCGCAGCCGGTCCCAGCGATTCGTTGACCGCGATGCGCACGGGCCACGAGCTCGACAGCTTTGCGTCGCCGCGGAAGGAGCCCATCGAGCGATGGCGTGCAGCCGCGATTCCTGACGGAGATCCTCGGCCTCCTCGTCATTCCGAGGATCGCCGCGCGGTCCGGAAGAGCGCACTGGTTGTGTAGCTCATCGCGACCTTGAACGCCTCGCGGTCGCCGTCGGCGACCTGCGGGCGAGCTCAGGGTCCGGCGTCTTGGGGTCGGCATACGGGACGGGGTGCGGTCTGCGATGCTCCCATTGGATGAACGCCGGCGCTCGCCGCGTTCCGGCGCCGATCAGTAGCTTCTGCCTGGTTTGCAGCCCCATATGGGACCTGCCAGAGGCGAGTCGCGCTTCGCACCATGCCCTTCAGCAGGTCGATGTCGTAGACCGTGAGCAGGTGGCGGCTGGAAACGCTCGACCGTAGTACGCCAGTTGCGCGCGCAGGTCGGGTCAGGGTCGTAGCGTCGTCCATACCTGCTCGTCCCACTGGAAGCGCAGGCCCAGGTCCCAGAAGGCGCGGTTCAGCGATTGGCGGTCGGCAGGCATGACTCAAGGGTATGGCGCGAATGCATTAAGTGAAAGTAAAAATATAGTTACTCGATCAATTAAATGAATTACTTAATCATGAAGAACGCGACCCTTCCGGCAGCTTCGCGTTTTCGAAAGCGCGGCGCGGCACCTGTCGCTCACGCGCGCGGCCGAGGAGCTGCACCTCACGCCGCCCTGCGGTCTCGATCCAGATCCGCCAGCTGGAGAGGCCACGCGGACGCCGAGCTCTTCGAGCGCGGCCGGGCGGGGTTGCGCGCTCACCCATGCGGGCGAGGAGCGCCTCGCGCGCACGCGCGAGATCCTCGCCCACGTCCGCGGCGCCGAGGAGGCGATCGCGGTGGCCTGCGGCCGATCGAGCGCGGCAGTCCTCGACGTGTGCGGTGATCAACGCGGGCGACTACTTCTTCCCGTGGCTCGCTCGCCGCTTTCCGCGACCTGCCATCCGGCATCCGCGTGCGCCTCACCGTGGGCAATCGCGACGGAGTTCTCGAGCCGCCTGGCCAACCATCGCTGTCGATCTCGCCGTGATGAGCCATCCGCCGACGCGGCACGAATTCGTCGCGCGAGCCGTTCGCGCCCGCATCCCCACGTGATCGTGGCGGCTCCCGGCGCATCCGCTCGTCCGGGCAAGCGGCCCGTGCCGCTCGAGACGCGTCGCGCGCGAGCCGCATGCATCACCGCGCGAGCCGGGATCGGCCACGCGCCTGGCGATGGAGCAGGCGTTTGCCGAAGCCGGCGTCGTGCCGCGCATCGAGATGGAAATCGCCAGCAACGAGACGATCAAGCAGGCCGTGGCGGCGGGTCTTCGGGTTAGGATTCCTCTCGGCGCACGCGGTGCAGCAGGAGCTTGCGCTCGGCCGCCTCGCCGTCATCGCCGGTCAAGGGATTCCCCGTCATGCGCCAGTGCGGTACGTCGATGCATCGCCGCGACCGGAGGCTGCCGCCGGTCACCGACGCCTTCCAGCGAACTTCGGGTGCTGGAAGCGCGCGCGCCTCATCCGCCGCCGAGAAGTGGTGCCGCGTGAGCGCAGCGTCCGCCCACCTTCTACGCGTGGGTCTCGCGTGGCGACGTCGGTTGTCGTCATCGCGCCTGCGTCTGCCGCATATTTCCTCCACCGGCTCGGTGGGCCTTGCTCGACGGCGCCTGGTCGAATCGGTCGTGAACATCCTCGCGGCGCTCGATCGCTCGCCGTTCATCACGACGCTTCTGGAAAGCCGGACCACGAGCACAACCTCGGCCACGAGAAAGGCGGTGAGTACTTCTCCAGCGGCATCGAGGTGCGTCATCTTCGTCGCGGCCGGCGCGATCGTGTGGACGTCCGTTCCGCGCCTCATCGATCCGCAGCCGCTCGACCAGGTGTGGCCTTCAGGCTCGCTGCTCGTTCGTCGCCTCGCTCGCCAGTGCGGCGTGCGCGATGCTCATGCCGCGCGGGCGAAGGGGCATCGATCGATCACGCTGGAAGCCGACGCGCGCCACGCCACCGAGCGGTAATCGGACGACCGTGGGCGTCTTCGCGGGCGTGGTGATGGTGCAGACGCACCGGATGGCTGCGCCTGACCCGGTCATCGCGATCGCGGTCGCGATCCAGATCCTGTGGACGGGCTGGGCACCTGATGAGGCGCTCGTTCGACGGCCTCATGGACCGCGCCATCCCGACGAGGATCGCGCGGTGATCACCGGCATCCTCGACGAGGTGCGCCGCCAGGAGGCGACTATCACGCGTTGCGCACACGCGTGGCAGGCGCGAAGAGCTACGTGAACGTCCCACATCCTCGTGCCTGGCAGCATGGTGACGCAGTGACGGCCACGACCTGCCCGACAAGCTCGATGGGAGATATCGCCGGGCGAAGCGCCGCACGTCGAGGTGCTCACGCACCTGGAGCCGCTCGAGGACTCCGAAGAGCTGGGACGACCGGACAAGCCGCTCGCCGGAACGTGAATTGGTGCCTGACACCAACTTGGTTCAGGCGACGCGGGATTTCGGGGATAATCGACCGCCAGCGGCCGCAGTCAACACGACGCGCGCGAACGACCGCAAGTCCACTTAGCGGAAGTCCTCGACTGGATGGTCGAGGACGGGATGCTGGCGGCCCCGAAGCCGCGAAGGCGTTCCTCGAGGATGCGCTCGGCGCTGCGCCAGACGCGGCATCCGGCGCGCCGACGTCGGCGAGGCGCGCCTGAAGATGGCAAAGCCGCCGCATCACGCTCAGGTCACGTCCGTGACCGTGATGGAGTGGCTGGCCGGCGCGCCTCAAGATGCCCGTTCTATCGCATCGACCCGCTCGAAGATCGACCTGAAGGCGGTGACGAAGGTGATGATCGTCGGACTACGCGGCGAAGCAAGGGCATCCTGCCGGTCGAGGTGAACGGGTCAGCGACGTCACCATCGCGGTGAGCAGGCCGTTCATGACGGCCTGGGAGGCCGGACCTGCGCGCTGATGCTGCGCCTCAAGATCAAGCGCGCGCTCGCCAACCCGGTCGACATCGAGGCGCTACCAGGTCGAGTTCTTACAACCTCGCCAAGAGCATGAAGGCGCGCCGAGTCCGATGGGCGTGCAGACGTCAGGGCTTCGGCAACTTCGAGCAGCTGGTCGAGATCGGCAAGGCGCGACAAGCACGCTCGACGCCAACGACCACCACATCGTCCACCTCGTCGACTGGCTGTGGCAGTACGCCTTCGACCAGCGCGCGAGCGACATCCACATGGAGCCGCGCCGCGACGTCGGGCATCGTGCGCTTCCGCATCGACGGCGTGCTGCACCAGGTCTACCAGATCCCGTATCCGGTGATGGTCGGCGATGACCTCGCGCATCAAGATCCTCGGGCGCATGGACGTGGTCGAGAAGCGCCGCCCGCAGGACGGGCCGCATCAAGACGCGCACCGCCCGACGGGCGAGGACGATCGAGCTGCGCCTGTCGACGCTGCCGACGGCGCATCGGCGAGAAGCTGGTGATGCGCATCTTCGATCCCGAGGTGCTCGTGCGCGATTTCAGCGAGCTCGGCTTCTCCGAGGACGACATACGACGCGCTGGAAGCAGATGATCGAGCAGCCGAACGGCATCGTGCTCGTGACCGGGCCGACGGGCTCGGGCAAGACCACGACGCTCTACTCGACGCTGAAGACGCTCGCGACGCCCGAGGTCAACGTCTGCACCATCGAGGACCCGATCGAGATGATCGAGCCCGCGTTCAACCAGATGCAGGTGCAGCAGGCGATCGACCTCGGCTTCGCCGACGGCGTGCGCGCGCTCATGCGCCAGGACCCGGACATCATCATGGTGGGCGAGATCCGCGACCTGCGACACCGCCGAGATGGCGATCCAGGCGGCGCTCACCGGCCACCTGGTGCTCTCGACGCTGCACACCAACGACGCGCCGAGCGCGGTCACGCGGCCTGCTCGACCTGGGCGTCGCGCCCTACCTGCTCGAGCTCCACGCATCATCGGAGCGTCATGGCGCAGCGCCTGGTGCGTACGCTGTGCCCCGTTGCAAGGAGAAGGTGCCCTTCAACCGCGAGGACGAGCGTCGCACGTGGGACGTCGATGTGCGCGCCATTCAAGGCGGAGCCCCGCCGGCGCATGTCTACCGGCCGGTGGGCTGCCTCGAATGCCGCAACACCGGGCTATCTCGGGCGCCTGGGCGTCTACGAGATCATGCAGATGACGCGCGACGTGAAGCGCCTCATCACCGACCAGACCGACATGGCCGCGCTTACGCAGGCGGCCTACAAGAACGGCATGTGCGTCCGCTAAGGGCCTCCGGCGCGGTCAAGGTGGCGGCGGGCCTCACGACGCGGTCGTGAGGAAGTTCTGTTGAAGGTCGCGCCGCTTCGCCTGATATATCGGCGGGCGCAGCACTCGCCGGGGAGGCGCGCACTACGGTTGCCGTACTGATCCCGCTGGTCATCATCGAAGTCACTGGTCTTCTGGGCGGGCCGTGGGGATCTTCAACGGCCCGGTGGCGCTGCGCAATCGCTTCAAGAACGCGTTCGCGCAGATCGACGTGCAGCTCAAGCGCCGCTACGACCTGATTCCGAACCTGGTCGAGACTGCGAAGGGCTACATCAAGCACGAGCGCGAGACGCTCGAGGCGGTCATCAAGGCGCGCAACCAGGCGGTCACGCGCGGCGCAGGCGGCCGAGCGCGAATCCCGGCAATCCCGGCGGCGATGCAGGGCCTGGCGCAGGCCGAAGGCCAGCTGACCGGCGTGCTCGGCCGGCTGTTCGCGCTGTCCGAGGCGTACCCGGACCTGAAGGCGAACCAGAACATGCCTCGCGCTGCAGGAAGAGCTCTCCAGCACCGAGAACAAGGTCGCGTTCGCGCGCCAGGCGCTACAACGACTCGGTGATGGGAGTACAACACCAAGCGCGAATCGTTCCCGGACACGATCTTCGCCGGCATGTTCGGTCTTCAGTGCCGGCGGAATTGCTGCAGGCGACCGAATCGGCCGGAGGAGCGCAAGGCTCCGCAAGTGAAGTTCTGAGCGAGCGCGCGCGGTGGCGGCGGCCGCTGACTTTCTTCGAGCACCAGCAGGTCGCGCGCCGCAACACGCGCGTGATGGTGCGTGCTGTTCGTGCTCGCGGTGCTCGGCGTCGTCATCGCGGTCGACGCCGTCCTGGCCGGCGTCTGGATCTTCGGCATTGCCGATTCGCGGCGTCAGCGACCCGGGCCGGCGCGCCGGCCTGCTGACGATGATCGGTCGGTCCCACCCATGCTCTACCTCTGGGGCGCGGCCGTCACCGTCGCGCTGATCCTGATCGTCAGCACGGTGAACGTGCTGCGCCTGACCGACGGAGGCGAAGCCGGTCGCAGAGATGGCGGGCGCGCGGCGCGTCCGCCCGAGACGCGCGATCCGCTCGAGCGCCGGTTCCTCAACATCGTCGAGGAGATGGCGATCGCGTCCGGCGTGCGCGGTGCCCGCAGGTGTACGTCATGGACGGCGAGAGCGGCGATCAACGCCTTCGCCGCGGGCTATGACGTCTCACGACGCGGTGGTCGCGGTCACGCGCGGGCACGCTGCAGACGCTCAACCGCGACGAGCTGCAGGGCGTGATCGGCCACGAGTTCAGCCACATCCTGAACGGCGACATGCGGCTCAACATCCGGATGATCGGCGTGCTCGCCGGCATCGTGTTCATCGGCTCGATCGGCGGTTTCATCATGCGCTCGGTAGCCGAAAGCCGGCGAGCAAGGAGGACGGGCGCGGCTGGCATATTCGCTGTCGGCCTGGCGCTCTTCGTCATCGGCTACGTCGGGCCTGTTCTTCGCGCGCGTGATCAAGGCGGCGGTATCGCGGCAGCGCGAATTTCTCGCCGACGCCTCGGGCGTGCAGTTCACGCGCAATCCCGATGGAATCGCCGGCGCGCTCGACCAGATCCGCGCCTCGACTGCGCTCATATCGACACCGCCGCGCCGAGGACATGTCGCACATGTTCTTCGGGCAGGGCGATGGTGTGGCTCTGGGGCATGTTCGACACCGCACCCGCCGCTCGACGAGCGCATCAAGCGCGTCAACCCGCGCTTCCAGTCGCAGATGTGGTCGCGGCGGGCGCTGCGAAGCAGGCGGCGATCGCGTCGGCCAACCGAGGCGCCAGCCGGAGGTCGATGGGCCTCGCCGGCGGCATTGTGCAACCGCCGGCCGGTCGCCCAGCGCGCGCTGGTGGATTCGGGACAGCGTTGGGGAAATCGGCTTGACCAGGCCGCGGCGCTGGAGTGGGATCGGTGGACAACCGCAAGATGGACGTCGCGCGCCGCGCCTGCTCGCCGCCATTCCCGGCCCCACTCCGCGAGGAAAGTTCGAAGCGATCCCGGACGGCGCGGCGGCGGCGATGCAAAGGCGCTGCTGCTCGCACAGAACGATGCCGTGATGAAGGCGCAAGCCTTCGAGGCGGTTTCCAATGCCGGGCGCGGGCGGAAGGTGGCAGCCGCGAAGTAGCAGATCCGCCGCAGATCCGCGACCTCGGTCCGGCGTACCACCTCCCGTGGTCTGATCTCGCGCCGCCCGCGCCTTCAAGTCTCGCCGGCGACGAAGCGCAGCGTCGCGTGCTCACGGCGAGTGCAGGCAGCAGTGATTCATGCTGACCGGCGCGTGAGCCTCTTCCGAGCCGGCCAGTGACGATCTTCGCCACCCTGCTGCGCTGGCAGTTCGCGCCCCCGGCTCAGCGCCCTCGCGCCGCCGAAATACAAGCCGCTCGGATAGCGGCGCCCAGGGCGAAGCGCATTTCACTCCCTTTCGCTCGCTGGCTTCCTGCGGCGGTCGCCGCGCCCGATGCGCGGGTGGCGCAGACCGACAGCGACTTCGCCAGGCAGGCGCGAAGTGAAGCCGGCATGGCGGGCCTTGCGACGCTTCGCGCGCAACAACGCCCCCGGGCTCGACAAGGCGGAGCGAGGACGTCACGAAGCTGCGCGACCTTGCGCCGATTCCGCAGAGGCGGCGCTGGTGAGGCGCTCTTCGCCACCGTCACCGCCGACGGCACCGTCCGCGTCATCGAGGCCGCGCTCATGCGAACCGTGGGCGCCGTGCTCGGTTTGCCCGCTGCCGCCGCTGCTCGGAGGCAGCCGACCCGGCCGCCCTCGCGGCGTAATCGCGCCGTAACTTTCCAGCAGCGCGCCGCGGTTTTCAGCGGGCACGTCGGCACGTCCGCCCAGGGAGCACGCCATGAGACATATCGGCCGCTGTCACGCAGCTTTCGCGCACCTCGCGGCACAGGCCGCAATCGCGGGTACCGTCGACCAGCGCGCTCGCCCTCCGTACCGCAGGCAACTGGCGGAATCCGACCGCTCCGGCACGGCGGGATCGTGAAATATTCGAATTCGGGGCGACCGAGACGATGGCGCTCTGGTACACCTACGACAGCGCCGGTAAAGCCGTGTGGTACAAGAACCGCCCAGGGAGCGACGCAGACTGCGATCGGCACGGCATCGTGGCCGCTTCTCAGCGCATCGTTGGGTGAACGGAAAGTAAGCGCCGATCCCACGACGGTGGGCGCTCGTTCAAGCTCTCCTTCTCCAACGTGGCAGTCCGGGCAGATCGATTTCGCCGATCGAACGGCGTGAGCGGGCAGTGGACGATCCAGCCGTTCGTCGCGACGTCGATGATCGGCGACGTGGACCACAGCGGCTCAGTCGTACGCATCCCCACCAACAGCGGATGGGGCGTGTCACGGTGATCCAGCAGGCGATCGTCCTGGGCGGGCGCTCTTCACTTACGACGCAAACGGCGACCCGGGTCTGGTTGTCCGGCTTCGAGCGCGGCACGAACTCGATCGGATACCTGCTGTACGGTGGCACGTGCCCGACGTGCACGTACAAAGCCATTCACGACGCAGAGCATGGGCCGCCTCACCTTCGACTTCAAGGACGAATATCACGCGACGGTTGCACAACGCGCGTCACGCTCGCGATGGCAGCGCCGGGCGTCAGCATCGATGCTTGCCGCGAACGTGATGCAGTTCAGCCGTCCCATGTCGTTCCGGGCGGACCGATCGCGAGCTTGCGAATTTCACCGACGATTTCGCGCTGAAGGCGTTTCCTGCGGGAAGTGAATGCCAGTAGTGCGCAGCCGTCCAGCTTCGCCCGGCGGGTTCTCGGCGCGAGCTTCGCCCGGCCATCTGGCAGCGCCGTATTCCACGACCAACCTCCAGGAGGCGGGCGTCGATGAGGCGGACCTGGTGAAGAACACCGCAACCATGATCTATACCTTCGCGCATGACGCGAGCGGGCGTACGCCAGCCGTCGCTGCGCATGGCTGGCTCGGTGGGCCTTGGCCCCTTCCATGGGAACGCCGACGACGGTGCCTCTGTCCATGGGCACTCGGATCGCAGTACCTGGGTTACGCGGGCCTCTATGCCGACGACAACGCGCTCGTCGCCATCACGGCGAGCCAGCCCTATGTGTACGCGGGCATCAGCCCGTGGTCCGGGCCGGGATACTGGGTGGGCACGCGCACAGCGTGGGAGATCTTCGACGTTTCCGCAGGCGCACCGCAGAGCAAGTGGAACGCGCAATTCGACGGCGCGGTCGTCGCGAGCCGGCGCATCGGAAAGCTTCTCTACCCGGTCACCCGGTCGAGCCCCGACGCCGGGAGTCAACTTCACGTACTACGCAACTCCCGGCTCCGCGGCCGACACGCGCAACCACGATCTGGTCGCGCAGATGTCGCTTGCCGACCTGCTGCCGTCGGTACGCGTGAACGGAGCTGCGGCGACACGCGCCGTCCAGGCGAGCGAGCTCTACGTGCCGCCGCAGGGCATGCGCAAGCGCAGCGCCGACACGATGCTGATCACCGCGATCGATCTCGAGAAACGCCAGATCGTGCAGACCCTCGGCATCTCCGGGAGCGCCGAGGCCGTCTACGTTTCGCCTGAACAATCTCTACCCCGCATCGAGCCGCTACGAGCTGCGCGGTGCGGGCGGCACGATCACGACGTTTGATCCCTACGGGGCCGCCACGGACATCCACCAGATTCGCTTCGGCGAAAACGGCATGACGTTCGTGGCCTCGGGCTCGGTGGACGGCGTGATCGGCTCCGACATGGACAAGGCGCCGTTCCAGTTCAGCGAGGACGGTGGACGGCTGCGCGTGGTGAGCCAGGTCGAATTCCTGTGGGGCGTGAGCTCGAAGAATCGACTCACCATCCTCGAGCCGGCCGTGACGACCGCAGGAACCGTACTGAAGAGCGTTTCGTACATTCCCAGCATCTTCCAACCCGGAACCGCTCGGCAAGCCCGGTGAGTTCCTGCACAGCACGCGATTCGCCGGCGACAGGCTCTACGCGGTCACGTTCAAGAAGATCGATCCGCTGTACGTGGTGGATCCTTCCGAACGCCGCGGCGCCGCGAATCGCCGGCGCGCTCGAGGTTCCGACTTTCTCCGGACTACCCCATCCGCTCTGGCAATGGACCCCTCCTCGGCTTCGGAAGAGAAACGGCGCCCGCTGTCGGCGCGGGCGACGGCCAGTTCGCCTGGTACACAGGTCTCATGCTCGCGTTGTACGACGTATCCAGATCCCACGCGGATCACGGAGCTCTACCGCGCGACGGTGGGCAAGCGCGGAAGCGACTCCGCGGCGCTGCGCGACCACCATGCGTTCACCACGCTGAAGATCGGCAGCTCCACCATCGTGCGCGTTTCCGGCGCAGGGTCAACTCCAGCGCGACGACGTCCACGGATCCTTCGTATTACTATCCCGTGGCAGTCGAGCGGCCTGATGCGTTTCGAGGTGCGGGAGGGCGCGACCACGCAAGCCGCCGCACTTTATACTCTGGACAACCTGACGACGCATCCACCTGCCTCGCAATCCGATCCCGACCTGGCACGACCACCGGACGCCCGGTCATCTACCCCAACGCCACGATCTACGTTGGCAACGGAAAGTTCTGGCGCCTGACGCCTTCGGCAAGTCCGCCGGCCCGTTCTGAGTGCGGATAGCGCTTCGCCTTCTCGGGGTCTCGTCGTTGTCCTCCCCGTCACCGCGACGGCGGCTGGCTCTATCTGCATGAATCGCCGCCGCTGCCTTGAAGGCGAGGCAAGCGCAGGGGCGCGGCCGCCGAGGTCGAGATCCTCCGCGACGCGGAAGGCATCCCGCACATCTTCGCGAAGAGCGATGCGGATGGCGTGGTTCGCGCTGGGCTATGCGCACGCCCAGGATCGCTTGTGGCAAATGGAGTTCCAGCGCCGCGTCGGGCAGGGGCGGCTGTCGGAATTCCTCGGAGAGCGGGCCTTCGACACCGACAAGTCTCATGCGAACGCTCGGCATGCGCGCGAATGGCCGAGCGCATCGTCGGCACGCCTCGATCGCGACACGCATCGCAAGAGCCTGGAGGCTTATTGCGGCGGGCGTGAATGCCTACGTCGATGCGCAGCCCGTTCTGCCCGTTGAGTTCCAGGTGTTCCGCATGAAGCCGGAGCGCTGGAAGCCCGCCGACACCGTGGGGTGGCTGCTGGTGATGGCGTGGGACCTCTCGGCGAACTGGCGCACGGAGCTCGCGCGCCTGCGCTTCGCGGTGAAGCTCGGACCCGAGCGCGCCAACGAGATCATCCCGCCGTATCCCGGCGATGCCCCGATCCCGTTCCTCGACTTCAAGGCGCTGCTACGCCGAGCTCGCGCCGGCCGCCGATGCGTTGCTGGCCGCTTTCCCCAGACGAGGACTACGCGAACGGATCGAACAGCTGGGTGGTCTCCGGCGCGCGCAGCGAGACCGGCAAGCCTCTCCTCGCGAACGACCCGCACCTGGATTGCAGGCGCCGTCGCTCTGGTATTCGCGCACGTCTCCAGCCCGTCCATGAACGTCGTCGGCGGAACATTGCCCGGCGTGCCGTTCATCGTGCTGGGACACAACGACTACGTGGCGTGGAGCCTCACGACCACGCTCGGCGACACGCAGGATCTTATTTGTCGAGCGCGTGGCGCCGGGCGATCCGTCGAGCTACCTCACGCCCACCGGCAGGCGAAGTTCGAAACGCGCGATGAAGCGATCCGCGTGGGGTGGAGGATCAGCGCATCACGGTGCGCACGACGCGCCACGGCCCGGTGATCTCCGATGCGGTGAAGGCGGCCGGCGATGCAGCGCCGAAGGGCCACGTGCTCGGCACTCGCGTGGGCCGCGCTCACCGAGGAGAACACGGTCCTGCGCGGCGGAATGACGCTGAACCGCGCGCGCAATGCTGGCCGAGATGCACAAGGCGCGGTGCGCGATTTCACGGCGCCGCAGCAGAACGTCGTCTCGCCGATCGCGAGGGGCACATCGGATTCGTGGCGCCCGCGCGCGTGCCCATTCGCCGCGCGGACAACGCGCGCGCATGGGCCGCGTTCCGGTGCCGGGCTGGGATGCGAAGTACGACTGGCAGGGGTTCCTTCCCTACGAGCAGATGCCCGCGATCGCTCGACCCGCCGAGCGGAGCGATCGTCACGCGCGAACCACAAGATCACCCCGCCCGGCTACAAGCCCTTCATGTCGGTGGATTGGTTCCCGCCGTATCGCGCCGACCGCATCGAGGAACTGCTCGCGCAGACGCCGAAGCACTCCATGAAGTCGTTCGCGCGGATGCAGGCCGACATCAACTCGCGCCTCGCGCGCGAGCTGCTTCCGGTCGCGCTGGCCGCGAAGCCGGCCACCGATGACGGCGCGGACGCGCAGGAGGTGCCTGAAGGGCTGGAAGGGCGACGCGAGCATGGACTCGCCGGCGCCGCTCGTCTTCTCGGCCTGGTATCGCGAGCTCACGCGCCTCGTCTACGCCGACGAGCTGGGCGACATGTTCACCGAATCGCGTGGGACCTGCGCGCGGCCTTCATGATCCAGGTGATGAAAGCGCAGAACGGCTACGAGACGCTGGTGCGACGACGTGCGCACGCCGGCGAAGGAGACATGCGCGATGCAGTCGGCCAAGGCGTCTCGAACCTCGCGGCGGGCGTATCTCGAGAAGCACTACGGAAGGCGCAGCCAATGGCGCTGGGGTCCCATCCACGCGGCGGCCGGCGATCACCGTCCGTTCAGCTTCGTGCCCGTTCATCTCGCGATTCTTCAGCGTCGCGCCCGAGACCCCGGGCGACGGCTTCACGGTGGACGTGGGGCACTTCTTCATCCGCGACGAGGAGCGCCCGTTCGCCAACCGGCACGCGGCCAGCATGCGGGCGATCTACGACCTCGCGGACCTCGAGCGATCGCTCTTCATCCACTCGACCGGCCAGTCGGGCAATTTCCTCTCGCCGTGGTATTCGAACATGGCCGAGCGCTGGGCGCAGGGTCGAATACGTGACGATCCCGACGCGCGCGAGGCGATCACGAATCCGAAGCGGCTGGTCCTGAGGCCGTAGGCGGCTCGCCGAGCAGCTCGCGCACCAGCGCCGACTCGCGCGCGTAGAAGCCTTCGGTGTGGAACGTCTCGGTCGAGCTTGTAGAGCTCGTAGTCGAGGTGGTGGCAGACCTCGTGCAGCAGCGTGCGAAGGAAGGTGCGGAACTTCACGACGTTTTCCTTCTTCGCGGTGCGCATCCACACGGTGATCCGCGCGAGGCTCCCGGTGATCTCGTCGGGCTCGTACAGGCCCTGGGCTCGTACGCGGAATTGGCCGGACGCCGCTCGAGCACCTTCACGGCGACGCGAGGCGTGCCGAGCTGGGCCATTGAGGGCATCGACGAGGCGTTGACAGGTCTCGCGCACGCCCGCGACGCTTTCCGCGGCCAGCGCCGGTCTGATCGCGGCGGCGGCCGGGATCAGCGCGGCGACATCGGGAAGCCTCGATGCGGGTGATGCGATCGCTCTTGCGGTAGGTGCGTTTTCCGGCCGCGGGAGCTTGTCGTAGTACGCGAAATGGCATGGGAGAATGTCGCCTTTGAATCTATTTTATAGCGACGTGTCTTCGTCCTTCCGCTGCCGTCACACCATCGTTTCCCGATGGGCAAGTACGCGCGGTGCTTCGCGATCGCCCGCTGGGAAGCGGCGAGTTCCGGGCAGCGACGATCTTCGGCGTGCCGCCGGGCGTGACGGACCGCGAGATCACGCGTGTTCATTGCCCCGATTACCTGCGGCGCGTGACTTGCGGCGCGCTTTCGCCGGCCGAGCAGAAGCGCGATCGGCTTTCCATGGTCGGAACGCATGGTGGAGCGCTCGCGCCGCTCCAGCGGCGCCACGCTCGCCGCGCGCGCGCGAGGCGCTACGCGCGGCTGGGGCGCCAATCTCGCCGGCGGCACGCACCACGCGTTTCGCGATCGTGGCGAAGGCTTCTGCGTCTTCAACGACGCCGCCATCGCCGCGCGCGCGATGCAGGCCGAGGCGGGGCTCACGCGCGTCGTCGTCATCGATCTGCGACGTGCACCAGGGCAACGGCACCGCGGCGATCTTCGCCGGCGACGATTCGGTCTTCACGTTCTCCATCCACGGCGCACGCAACTTCCCGTTCGCGGCAGGAATCGAGCGACCTCGACGTCGAGCTCGCCGACGGCAACCGGCGACGACGAGTACCTGCGGCACCTCGAGCGCGCGCTGGACGAGTGCTGGAGCGCTCGCGCCCGCAGCTCGCGTTCTATCTCGCCGGAGCGCGATCCCCACGAGGGCGACCGGCTAGGCCGCCTCAAGCTCACCAAGGGCGGACTCGCACGGCGAGACGAGATGGTTTGGCGTCGCCTCGCGCCACATCCCCGTTGCGATTGCCATGGCCGGCGGGTACGCGCGGCATATCGACGACTCGGTGGACATTCACGCCAACACCATCCGCACCGCGCGGCGCATCTGGGATGCCGCGTGATGCCCAACTGGGCATTCTTCCTGATGCGCCTCGCTTGGTGTCGGCGCGTCCGCCCTCATGACGTGGGGTGGAAACAAGCTGGGCGGGATTCCCATTGGCCCTCATCGGCTTCGTGTTCTCCACGCCCTCATCGGCGTGGCCATCGCAAGCCGCTGGTCGAGATGATCCATGAAGGCTTCTGGCTGGCTGTGGGCGCAGCCCATGAGGAAATGGCAGGGGATCTACTACGCGTTCAACGGGATCCACGTCCGCGTCATCGAAGACGACGACACGCTCTGGTTCGCTGCCGACGATGTGATCAAAGCTGGAGATCGAAGCCGTGGGCGGTACGCTCAGCGAATCGAAGCTGCTCCCGGAATGGGGCTCGCTTGCCTCACCATCGAGGGCGTCGAGGCGGTGCCTGGGCCGCCATCGCAACCATGAATCGCAGCGCTTCATCCCGGGCGCGGCGCGAAGTGCAGGCGCCGTGGGAGCGCAAGAGTAGCGAGAGCACTGGTGCCGCGATAATTTGTGCCTGGCACAAACTATCTTTGCGGCGGCCGGATGTCCCCGAACCGTGGCGTGAAACGTCCCGCGCTTGCGATCCTCGAGGTAGTGCTCGAGCGTGCGCTTCACCATCGCGAACGCGAGCTGGTCCCACGGGATCTCGTCCTCGCGCACCAGCTTCACCTCGAGGCTCTCCACGCCCGGCGACACGTCGGCGTCCAGCAAGCGGGCGCGGAACATCATGTACACCTGGCTGATGTGCGGGATCGAGTAGACGGTGTAGAGGTCCTCGATCTCGCACCCGCGCGTTGGCTTCCTCGAGCGCCTCGCGCGCGACGCCTTCGGCGGCGGACTCGTTGTTCTCCATGAAGCCCGCGGGCAAGCGTCCAGAGGCCGTAGCGCGGCTCGATCGCACGCTTGCAGATGAGGATTCGATCGCCATGCGCCGGCAGGCACCCCACGACGATCTTTCGGGTTCTGATAGCTGGATCGTGCCGCACGCGTCGCACACCGCGCGCAGCAGGCTGAATCGCCTTCGGGGATGCGGTGCGTGACCCCCGCGCCGCACGAATAACAGAACTTGATCAAGGACTTGCTTGTGTCAATCGAAACGCGCACGCGGGCTCGCAGCGCGTCGCCGCATGGTAACATAACCCCATGAAATTGAACGTGAAAATCATGATTTCTCGACTCTTGCCGCGCCTGCCTGCGGTGCGTGCCTTCGATTGCCGCGGCTCCCGTAGCGAGATGCCGTCGCGCACTTTCACCACCGCTGCCAGGCTGCGCGGCCGCAGTTCAAGGCGCCCGCGCTTGCCGCGTCGACCAAGATTTCGCTTCCGGCTATGAACGTCGCGGAGAAGGCGCTGGCCGCGACGCCAGCGAAGGCGGGCGAGCCGCTTCGCATCGGCACCGTTCGCGCGCTCGCGAAATCGTCCGCGCTCGAAACGTGGACGCCGGTGGACGGCGGATTCGCGACGCGCATGCAAATGGCGAGCGAAGGCGCGCTCGGCATCCGCGTGAAGCTCGAGTTGTCCGCGTTGCCGCGCGCTCTGGAAGTGCGCGTGCAGGGTAATGACGGTCGCGTCGAATGGCGCCCCGTCGATCCCACGCAGGGCAGCGAGGCGTGGACGCCGTGGACCGAAGGATCGCGAACCAACTGATCGAGGTGTTCTCGCCGGTCGCGCTCGATCCGGGCGCGGTGCGCGGACCGCCGTGCTGCACTTCACCGATTCGCCGTTCACGAAGGCGGCCGCATCGTGCACGCTTCGACCGCCTGCTCGACGAGAGACACCGACGCTCGACGCGGCGATGGCGGAGCGCACGAAATCCGTCGCGCGGATGAATTTCGTCGGACGGCAGCGGTCCGCTTCCTGTGCACGGGCACGCTCATCAACACCGAGCGCTTCCCGTCGCCGTTCTTCATGACGGCGCACCACTGCGTCGACACAGCCAGCAGGCGGCGGGCACGCTCACCACCTTCTGGTTCTACGAGCGACCGAGCTGCTACGACGCAGCGTCGCCGCAATTCGGGCGCAGAGCAGATGTCCAGCGGCGCCGAGCTCGTGATGACGAACTACAACGTCGACGCGAACGCTGCTGCTGCTGAACGGGACGCCGCCGCCACGGGCACGGTGTACTCGGCGTGGAGTCAACGCGCCGGTGTCCATCGGCACGTCGATCTTCAGCATCAGCCATCCGAAGGGCGACACCGCGCGCTGGGCGCTCGGGCACGCTGACCGATGCACGACGGCCGCATCGTGGGTCCCGTCCAGCAGTTCAACATCATCCACGTTCACGCGCGGCTTCATCGAGGCGGCTCGAGCGGCCTCGGGCCTCTTCACGCTGGGCGGGAGGCCTTTCCGAGCTGCGCGGCATCCTCTCCCGGAGCCGCCGGTGACGCAGCTGCAGCAGCCGGACGGCGACATCACGTCTACGGGCGCTTCGGACAGCTTCTAGCCGCAGATCGACGCAGTACATCGGCGCAACGCCGCGCAGGTTGCGGACGATGGCCCAACCGCGCGCGCGATCTCTTCAACGCCGCATTCGACCGATCCCAACGGCTTCGATAAGCCGTTGAACGAGCGCACCGACGACGCTCGCGCTCGACAACCGCCGCATCGACTACGCGGGCGACATCGACGTGTATCGCTTCACGCCTCAGCTGGACGGCATCGCGATGAGCAGTCTGGACCGAGGGCCAGCATGGACACGCGTCGGCTCGATCCTCGACAGCCGCGGCGTCGCGACATCAGGTGTCCAACGACGACTGCGCAGGCGGCGGACACCACACTTCGGCATCACGCAGCTCATGCAGCCGGGCACGTACTACGTGCAGGTCGGCCACTGGGACCCGACGGGCACGGGCGCCTACAACGTGCGCATGCGCGCCGACGCGCGTGGACGCCAACTACACCGACGCTCTGGTGGAACGCCGGCGGAGTCGCGGCTGGGGCCTGAACGTCAACCACCAGGGCAACATACTCTTCGCGCACGCTGCTACACCTACGACGCCGAACGGCGCGCCGCTGTGGCTCGTCATGTCCAAGGCGTGCGACAGCAGGCCGACGGCTTCCTACCTCGGGCGATCTCGCGCGTCACCAACGGCCCGGCGTTCAACGCGTCGCCCTGGGACGCGGCATCGGTGACCGCGACCGCCGTGGGCACGATGCGCCTCGCGTTCACCGAGCGACGAGCACTGGCACGCTGCACCTACACGTTCAACGGCGCGCAGCGTCACCAAGACGATCACGAAACGTCAGATCTTCGCACGGCCGCCCACGTGCACGTGGTCCGCATCCAATCGCAGCTCGCGCTCGAACAACTTCCAGGACCTGTGGTGGAGCCGCGTAGCCGAATCCGGCTGGGGCGTGAACATCGCCCACCAGGGCAACACGCTCGTTCGCCACGCTCTTCACGTACGACGCGAACGGCCAGCCGCGTCTGGTTCGTCGATGTCGGACGGCGCGCAGACGAGCTCGGCGCACCTACACGGGCGCGCTCTATCGCTCGACAGGTCCTGGCGTTCAACGCCGTTCCCTGTCCCACCGATCGCGCCGGCCAACCTGCACGCAGGTGGGCACGATGACCTTCGCATTCACGCGACGGGGACGACCGGCACGCTCACCTATACCGTGAACGGCACGTCCGGTCACCAAGCACATCCAGCGCCTCGAGTTCGCGCGCGATCGAGCCACGCTGTGCTCGCAGTGACGCGTAGCCGAAGCGCGTCATCGAGTCCATCGACCACGAGGGCGATCGGGGTCGCGCACGTCGACGGCAAGGTCACCTTCATCGACGGCGGCGTGACCGGCGAGCGCGTGGAGTTCACGCGCCGGCGCAGCCGCGGCAACTTCGACCTGGGCATCGGTCACGCAGGTGCTGCGCGAAAGCTCGCAGCGCGTGACGCCGCGCTGCCGCTACTTCGGCACCTGCGGCGGCTGCGCGATGCAGCACGTCGAGCCCGTCGGCGCAGGTCGCCGCGAAGCAGCGCGTGCTCGAGGACAACCTCGCGCGCACTCGGCAAGGTGACGCCCGAGCAGCATGCTGCCGCCGGTCATCGGGCCCGGCGTGGGGCTACCGCAACCGCGCGCGGCTCTCGGTGCACTACGTCGCCAAGAAAGGCGGCGTGCTGGTGGGCTTCCACGAGCGGCGCTCGAGCTTCGTCGCCGACACGATGTCGTGCGAGGTGCTGCCGCCGCGCGGTCTCGAAGCTGATCCCGGAGCTGCGCGAGATGTTCACCGCGATGAAGCTGCGCGACCGCCTGCCGCAGATCGAGCTCGCGGTGGGCGAGGACGTCACCGATGCTTGGTGCTGCGCAACCTGGAGCCGATCGGCGAGGAGCGATGCCGGCGAAGCTGCGCGAATTCGCCGACCGGCACGGCATCCAGTGGTGGCTGCAGCCCGAAGGGCCCGGAGACGGCGCACCCGTTCTATCCGCGCGACGCGCCCGCGCTCGACTACACGCTGCCGGAGTTCGGGCTGCGCATCGGCTTCGGTCCGACCGAGTTCACGCAGGTGAACGCGGGCGTGAATCGCGTGCTGGTGAAGCGCGCCGTGCGACATGCTCGATCCCGCGGCCGGGCGAGCGCGTGGGCGATCTCTTCTGCGGGCTCGGGCAACTTCACGCTGCCGCTCGCGACCGCGCGGCGCTGACGTGATCGGCATGGAAGGCTCGCCCTGCGCTGGTTCGCACGCGCCGAGGCGAACGCGCGCGCCAACGGCCTCGCGGATCGCGCGCGCTTCGTCGCGCACGACCTCTACACCGATGCCGAGGGCGCGCTCGCGCGCGCCTGGGCCACGTCGACAAGCTCCTCATCGATCCGCCGCGCGACGGCGCGCTGGAGATCTGCAAGGCACCTGCCCGAGCCGGGCCCGTCGCGAATCGTCTACGTCTCGTGCAGCCCCTCAACGCTCGCGCGTGACGCCGGCGTGCTCGTGAACGTGAAGGGCTACCGCCGCTCGCCGCGGCGGGCGTGGTCAACATGTTCCCGCACACCGGGCACGTCGAGTCCATCGCGCTCTTCCGAGAGATGAAAAGGCGGCGCCCGAAGGCGCTCGCTTCTGCGTAGGCAGCGAATCCGGCAATCAGTCGCTGCTGCCGAGATGCCCCAGCAGCGCCAGCAGGTTCGGCGAACACGTTGAAGATGTCCAGGTACAACGCGAGCGTAGCGGTGATGTAGTTGGTCTCGCCGCCGTGTGCATGATCCGGTTGCAGGTCGTACAGCATGAAGGCCGAGAAGATCGCGATGCGCGAGGAGCGCGAGCGCGATGAACAGCGCCGGCAGCTGCAGGAACGACGTTCGCGATGCCAGCCCACGCATCAGCATGCACCACGCCGACGGACAGGAACTTGCCCATGCTGCGGCCAGGTCGCGCTTGATCGTGATCGCGAGCGTGGCCATCGTCGGCGAAGACCGCCGCCGTGCCGCCGAACGCCAGCGCGATGAGGCGCGCGCCGTTGGCGAGGCGCAGCGACCGCGCCCAGCATGCCGCGAGAGCATGAGACCCATGAAGAACGTGAAGCCGAGCAGCACGGCCACGCCGCATGCGCGCTGTCCTTGCGTCTTGTTCGATCGCGAACATGAAGCCGAATGCGATCGCGAGGAAGAGCGACGATGCCGATGACCGGATTGCCGGCGAAGAAGCTGAAGCCGGTTGCCACGCCGATCCATGCGCCGAGCGATGGTCGGCAGCATCGAAATGCGCGAGCAGCATGATAGGTGTTGCGCAGGACCCGGTTCTGGCGCGAGCGCGATCGTTGTCGTGCCTGGCTGCCGTCATCATCGGGGTTCTGGGTTGCATGCTTTCTCTAGCTCAGAGTGCGGTCCAAGTGGACTGCTGAATTAGAGCATGGGGCACGTGGCGTAGTTTCGAGAGCCCCCGCGATATTATTCTTTACAATCAGGGCCATACCGCGGTGGTTTCGGTACGTATAGCAGGAGGGCTTGGCCGAGCGGCTGAAGGCACCGGTCTTGAAAACTGGAAGGGATGAAAGTCCCTCGTGAGTTCGGAATTCACATTCCTCCGCCAGAAACCCACAAATGGCTGGGTTTCTGCGGATACACAGTGGAATTCGTCGCGCCCGTCAACCAAAGGGCCTCACTCGCGTCCGGGTACTGGGATCACTCGGACCTTCGATCTGCAGAGGCGAACGGCGGCTTGCGAAAAAGAACACCAACAGTTGTTGCACCGTGCCTGCGCCGCCATCGTGCTTCGCGCAAAGATGGCGAACCAGCCTCATAGGCATAGGAGTGGAATGTCCAGGCTCACGAACATCTTTCCCGGGCGACATTCGGGAGGAAGCCTTGCAAGCTCGACGTGATCGACGTTGGCGATGAAATCGCGAGCGATCGTACGACGATCTCTTCCGGCGTGACCGCGTTCGCGAGTAGCTGCTGCCAGGTAACAGCGCTCACTGGAGCCCCGCTACGCAAAATGAAGGGTTGGAAACTCCCCATAGGTTGAGTCTGGCCGGGCGCAACACGCCCGTATGCCAGACGACGCCTACGCCGCGTAGCTAGGGACTCCGTCCTGCTCCAGGTGCGATCCGCGTCGACGCGGCGGAAAACGTCTGCGTCATCTCGTGCATGAGCGCTGCGGTTTCGTCGTCGCCGCTGAAACCGAGCTCGTCACGCCGAAGGACGAATGCGGCGCCGACAAGATCGATGGTCGCCTCGGCGACCGCCGCCTGGCTCGACTCGGGCAGCTTGGACAATCCAGAGGGAGCAGGCAGGAGACATACTCGCGCACGGCCTGGTCCGACCTCCTGCCGCGTCCTGGCGCGCGCGATCACGGACCGCCATCGTTGGTAATGATGCATGGATCGCTCTCCCACGACCACGCCGGTGGCATCGATGCTACCGCAAAGCCGGTGTGATGCAAGGCTCGTCGTGGTAAGTTAGCGCGCACAAAAGGTGGGAGGAGCAGACCATGCAACGCAACATGTCGCGCTGGCTGGCATCGGCAGCGCTCGCATCCGCCCCGTCGCGTCTGCGCAGGACGCCGGGCACGACTGCTTGGCTCTGCAGAGGAAGGCCTCGACAGCGCGAGCACCAAGTCCCTGAACGAGTCCGACGCGGTCGTCGCGCGTCCGAAGGGGGCGGCGACGAGCGCGCCATCATCTTCGCCAAGGGCAAGCCGGCCTGGCAGTCCAACCCGAAGGAAACCGAGCCCGGCGCCAAGTGGACGATCAACTCGATCGGCCGCGACTTCGGCAACGGACAGCCCGACGTGCACTTTTCGACCAACACGGGCGGTGCGAACTGCTGCGTCACCGCACCACATCTACGAGCTGAAGCCCAGCGGTGAAACGCCTCGCGGTCTATTCGGCAGGCAGCATGGGTGCCAGCGGATTTCATCGACGTTCCGGACGCGAGCGCACCGATCATGATCTCCGCCGACGACTCGTCGGCGAACGCGTTCGCCCCGTACGCCAACTCGTACTTTCCCGCTGCTCATCCTCGAGGCGGGCGCCAGGGACGCATGCAGTTCGCGGCGCGACATGATGCAGACGCGCCTTCCCGGAATGCCGCCGCCCGTCTGCGCGCAGCCCTCGCCAACACCAACCCGTGGCTGAAGGAGCGCTGCGCGGAGTACACGACGCGCGGCGCGCGGCGCGCACGAGCGAGATCACAGACGCGGCTCGCCACCATCAAGGCGACACGCTCGGCCGAGAAGCATCAAGTGGGAAGACTATTTCGAGAACGGCGTGCTGGCCGCGGTCTCCGCGGAGATGAATCCGCTACGCATATACCGGTCACGGCGGAGCGGCGATGAGCTGGCTCGAGAACGTCTGGCCGGGCAACGATGCCGTGAAGGCTGAAGTTCGTCACCACGCTGCGGATGACGCAGGGCGAAAAGCGTGTTCGCCGAGGACCTGAGGGCGATCGCTTCCGGCTACAACTAGTCGGCGAGGGTTGCCGATCGTCGTTCGCTCGTCGTTTGACGACGGCGCCAGGCGGCGCGTGACGGCGGCGGCCGACATCGGCCGCGCGAGAAGGTATCCCTGCGCGCGGCTGCAGCCCAGGCGCTTCAGCTCGTCCACCTGCTCCTCGGTCTCCACGCCCTCGGCGACGACGTCCACGCCGAGGCTCGTCGCCATCGCGACGATCGCCGTCACGATCGCCGCGTCGTCCGGGTCCACCGTGAGGTCGCGCACGAACGACTGGTCGATCTTCACGCGTGTCGATCGGGAAGCGCTTGAGGTAGGCGAGGCCCGAGTAGCCGGTGCCGAAGTCGTCGATCGCGATGCCCACGCCGAGCGCGGCGATCTGGTCGCAGCGCGTCGCTGCGCTTCGCCGCCGCCCTCGATGATCACGCTCTCCGTGACCTCCAGCTCCACCAGGGCGGGATTCGATGCCCGTCTCCTCGAGCAGCTCGCGCAGCCGCGTCGACGAAGCTGGGCGCGCGAGCTGCTTGGCCGATACGTTCACGGACAGGTGAATAGGATTCGCCCGCGACCTGCCAGCGCGCTTGGCCTGCGCGAATCGCCTCGCCCAGGACCCATTCGCCGATCGGCACGATGAGCCCCGACTCTTCCGGCGGCGGCGATGAATTCGTCCGGCGGCACGACGGCCGCGCCGCCCGGCGGATGCCAGCGCAGCAGCGCCTCGAAGCCCGGTGATCGAGCGGTCGCGCAGGTCGAAGAGCGGCTGGTAGTGCAGCTCGAACTCGCGCGGCCTCGACGCGCGCGGCGCAGCGCGTTCTCGAGCGCGCAGGCGCTGCTGCGCGGCGACGTTCATGTGCTGCGTGAAGAACTGGTAGTTGCCCCGCCCCGAGTCCTTCGCGTGGTACATCGCGGTGTCGGCGTTGCGCATCAGCGTCTCGGCGTCCGCGCCGTCGGACGGGATAGAGCGCGATGCCGATCGAGGCGGACACGTGCAGGTCGTTGCCGTGCAGGTGGAAGGCGCTCGCCAGCACCTCGAGGATCTTGCGAGCGACGGCCGATGCGTCCGCCGCGATGTCGCGATCCCGGGATCGACGATCACGAACTCGTCGCCGCCCACGCGCGAGACCGTGTCGCCCTCGCGCACGCACACGAGGATGCGGCTCGCCACGGACTGCAGCAGCCGGTCGCCCAGCTGGTGGCCGAGCGAGTCGTTGATCGTCTTGAAGCGGTCGAGGTCGAGGAAGAGCACGGCCACCTGCGTGCCCGCGCGGTGCGCCTGGGCGATGGCCTGCTGGATGCGGTCGCGCAGCAGCACGCGGTTGGGCAGCCCGGTGAGCGCGTCGTGGTGCGCCATGTGCGCGATGCGCTGCTCGGCCATCTTGCGGTCGGTGATGTTCATCGCGACGCCGATCACGCGCTGCGCGCGGCCATCGGCGCCGCGATGCACGTGCGCGCGGTTCGCGATCCAGTGCACGGAGCCGTCCGGCCAGATCACGCGGTAGTCCACCTGGAAATCGCCGCCATGCTTGATCGCGTGCCGCAGGGTCGCCGCGAAGAGGTCGCGGTCCTCGGGGTGCATGCGCTCCTGGAGCATCCGGTAGTCGACGTTGCCGGCCTCGGCTGGGACTGCCGAAGAGGACGTTGAGCCCTTCGGAATACGTGAACCGGTCGGTGTCGGCTTCCCAGTACCACATGCCCATCTGCGCGGCCTCCATCGCCAGGCGCAGGCTGGCTCTCGCTCTCGCGCAGCGCCGCCTCCGCCTGCTTGCGCCGCGTGATGTCGGTGATGGTGACCATGGTGCCGACCACGCGACCGTCGTCGCTAGATGCGGCGACGATGCGTCACGGAGGCGTCCACGAGCGAGCCATCGCGGCGCAGGCGTTGGGTCTCCTCGACCCAGATGGTCTCGCCCGTTCTGCGCGCGCTCGCGCAGCGTCCGGGTTTCATCGCGCAGGTGCGGTGGAACGATCGAGGTTTCGGTCTCGAGGACCTCGCTTTCCTTCCAGCCGAAGAGCCGCTCGGCCGCCGGATTCCACATGCGGATCACGGTATCCAGAGTCGCGCGCGATGATGCCAACGGAGCGGCCTCGATGACACGCACGCAGCCGCTCGTTGCTGTCGCGCGTGCTCGCTTCCAGTTTCTGCGTGAACGAGAGCTGCGTGGACAGGCCCTCGGTCGCGCGGCGCGCGAGCCTCGATCGCTTCGCTGCGCGAGCGCGACACCGCGCGGAAGATCCCGTAGAGAAGAAGCGTCATGCCCAGGCCCGCTGCGAGTACCGCGAGGGCGGGGGACTGCAGCCACGGCACGAGCACCGGCTCCTGGTCGTACTGCACGAGCCACTGGCGGCCGGCGACGGTCACGGGCACCTCGGTCGCGCGCTTCTGCTGCCACCAGCTCGCCGGCGTGTCCGCGGTCTCGTTCGCCGACGCGTAGAACAGCGTCGCGGAAGAGGGCTCCGCGGTCGCGGCGCCAACCACTCAAGGTCGTGGATGCGCACGCCGCACGTTGCCGAGCAGCGAGTCGCTGAGCGTGTCGGCGAGCATGTCGTCCACGCGAAGCGACCACGTTCACGAGCCCGACGAGGCCCGCATGGGTGGCCGTATGCCCGAACACCGGCAGGTAGATCACCAGGCCATAGCTTGCGCCCGCCATCCTGCGCCAGCCGGTGGCGGCCGGTGCCGCTGGGCTCGCCGAAATCGCGCGCGCGTCCGCCGCCGCCGCGCGAGGCCGGCCGCGAGAGGACGTCCAGGCCGACCACCGATTCGTTGCTGGGGAGCGGCTCCACGTAGTCGATGGCCCAGTATTCCTCGCGATCACCCGGCGGCTGGATACCGAAGGTCGTTCCGATCGGGCCCATCGAGGGTCGGAGCGCAGGCTGAGGAGGAGAAGTGGTCCCGTTCCGCGAGCGGAACACGGCGAATGAATTCCACTCGCCTGCACGCCGGGAAGCGCTTGCCGAGCTGCAATGCCCGCGCGTACTGGCGGAAGTCCTGCCGGGTGAGCTCGTCGGTGTGGTTACGCGAAGGCCTGCAGGCCGTACAGGATGTCGAGGTAGCGCTGGATGCGCCGCTCCAGCACCACGGTGGCGACGTTGGCGCGGGCGGCGAACTGCGCCGATTCCTCGCGCTCGACCACCCGCCCGCCCTGGTACCAGGCGAACAGGGTCGCGAGCAGGCCGCACACGAGGGCGAGCAGGCGGACGTTTCTGGAGCGCAGGAAGTTCTTCATGCATTCCTTGGGATTGCGCCACGATAGAATAGCGGCTTTTCCCGATTCATCCCCGTGTCACTGATCGTCCAGAAGTATGGCGGCACCTCCATGGGCAGCCCGGAGCGCATTCGCGAGGTCGCGAGGCGCGTGGCGCGCTTCGTGGACGAGGGCCACAAACTGGTGGTCGTGCCCTCCGCCATGGCGGGCGAGACCAACCGCCTCGCTGAGCCTCGCCAGGAGCTCAATCCGACGCCGCCGCGCGGAGCTGGACGTGATCGCCTCCACGGGCGAGCAGGTCTCCATCGGCCTGTTGTCGATCGCGCTGCACAAGCTGGGGAGTGAAGGCAAAGAGCTACACGGGCTGGCAGGTGCCGATCCTCACGGACAACGCGTTCAGCAAGGCGCGGATCCTGGCGATCGAGGAGCGCAACATGCGCGAGGCCCTGGACGACGGCCACGTGGTGATCGTCGCGGGCTTCCAGGGCATCGACGACGACAGCAACATCACCACACTCGGGCGCGGCGGCTCCGACACGACGGGTGTCGCGCTCGCCGCGGCGCTGAAGGCCGACGAGTGCCAGATCTACACCGACGTGGACGGGGTCTACACGGCGGACCCGCGCATCGTGCCCGAGGCGCGGCGGCTCGACACCATCACCTTCGAGGAGATGCTGGAGGTCGCGAGCCTCGGCTCCAAGGTGCTGCAGATCCGCTCGGTCGAGTTCGCGGGCAAGTACCAGGTGAAGCTGCGTGTGCTCTCGTCGTTCACGGACGTGCACGTCGACGGACATGGGCACGCTTATCACGTTCGAGGAAGACGAGAACATGGAACAGGCCATCATTTCCGGACGTCGCGTTCAACCGCGACGAGGCGAAGATCACCGTGCTGGGCGTGCCCGACCGCCCGGGCATCGCCTACGCGATCCTGGGCCCCATCGCCGACGCCAACATCGACGTGGACATGATCATCCAGAACGCGTCCACCGACGGCATGACCGACTTCTCGTTCACGGTCCACCGCAGCGAATACCAGCGCGCGATGAAGATCCTCGAGTCGAAGGTGAAGCCGGACATCAAGGCCGCGGCGTCGCGGGCGACGACCACATCGCCAAGGTCTCGCTGGTGGGCATTGGCATGCGCACCCACGCGGGCATCGCGGCGCGGATGTTCCGAAGCCCTCGCGGAGGAAGGCATCAACATCCAGATGATCTCGACCTCCGAGATCAAGACCTCGGTGGTCGATCGATGAGAAGTACATGGAGCTCGCCGTGCGCGTGCTGCACAAGACCTTCGAGCTGGACAAGCCGCCCATCAAGGAAACCATGAAGCCATGAAATCCATCATTTCCGCCGCCCTATTCTCATGTCCGCCACCGCCATCGCCCAGCAAACCGGAAGATCCCTACACTCTGGCTCGAGGACGTCACCGGCGACAAGCCGATGGCGTGGGTGAAGGAGCAGAACGCGCAGAGCGTGAAGGAGCTCGAGGCGCGGCCCGAGTTCAAGGGCCTGCACGAGAAGCTGGTCGCCATCTACAACTCGCGCGATCGCATTCCAACGGCGGCCAAGCGCGGCAAGTGGCTCTACGACTTCTGGCAGGACGCGGAGAACCCGCGCGGCGTGTGGCGCCGCACCACGATGGAGGAGTACCGCAAGAAGGATCCCGCATGGGGAGACGGTGCTCGACGTCGGGCAAGCTCTCCGCCGACGAAAACGAGAAGTGGGTGTTCAAGGGCGCGAACTGCCTCTTCCCCGATTACACGCGCTGCCTCGTCGTCGCTCTTCCGCGGTGGCGCCGATGCCGCGGAGATCCGCGAGTTCGACGCGGGTGAAGAAGGAGTTCGTGAAGGACGGCTTCGTGCTCAAGGAATCGAAGGGCTCGGCCGACTGGCGCGACCTGCGACGCGCTCTACATGGGCCGCGACTTCGGTCCCGGCACCCTCACGACGTCCGGCTACCCGCGGCAAGTGAAGGAATGGAAGCGCGGCACCCCGGTGGAGAGCGCGAAGCTCGTCTTCGAGGGGAAGGATTCCGACGTGAGCGTGACGGCCAACGTGATCGACGAAAAGGGCCGCCGCTACGAGATGATCAGCCGCAACATCACGTTCTGGGAGAGCGAGGACTTCATCCTCCAGGGCGATAAGTGGGTCAAGCTCGACACGCCGAAGGATGCCGCCGTAACCGCGGCCAACGGCAAGCTCCTGGTGCACCTCAAGTCCGAGTGGAAGCCGCCGAAGGGAACCTACGCTTCCGGTTCGCTCCTCGCGTTCGACCTCGACAGCTTTCTCGGCGGGCGCCTCTACCCCGAGGTGCTCTACGAGCCCTGAGCGCGCGGCGCTGAGCTCCTTCACGGTGACGAAGGACATGATCGTCCTGGACATCCTCGACAACGTGAACAGCAGAGATGGTCGAGTTGCGCCGCAAGGGCGACCGGTGGGTGTCCACGGAGCGTGAAGGTTCCTCCCTCCTCGAACGTCGGCGTCGGCGCGCTCGACCGGGACGACAGCAACGATTACTGGATGACCGTCACGAGCTTCGTCGAGCCGACCACGCTGTACCTCGCCACCCCCGGCAACGCCGATCGCGAGAAGATGAAGTCGCTGCCGGCGTTCTTCGAGGCGAAGGGCCTGAAGACGCTGCAATACGAGGTCGCTTCGAAGGACGGCACGAAGATCCCGTACTTCGTCGTGATGCGCGACGGCACGAAGCTCGACGGCAACAATCCCACGATCCTCTACGGCTATGGGGGCTTCGAGGTGTCGTTGCTGCCCAACTACAGCGGCACGATCGGTGCGGGATGGCTCGAGCGCGGCGGCGTCTGGGTGCTCGCCGAACCTGCGCGGCGGCGGCGAGTTCGGGCCGGAGTGGCATACGAAGGCGCTGCGCGAGAATCATCCGAAGGCCTTCGAGGACTTCATTGCGGTAGGCGAGGATCTCGTGAAGCGAGGCATCACGTCGCCGAAGCACCTGGGCATCATGGGTGGAAGCAACGGCGGCTTGCTCGTAGGTGCCACGTTCATCCAGCGTCCCGACCTCTTCAAGGCCGTGGTCTGCCAGGTGCCGCTCCTCGACATGCGCCGCTACAACAAGCTGCTCGCCGGCGCGTCGCTGGATGGGCGAATACGGCGATCCGGACAAAGCCGACGATTGGGCGTTCATCTCGAAGTACTCGCCCTACCAGAACGTGAAGAAGGATGCGAAGTACCCGCGCATCTTCTTCTGGACCACGACACGCGACGACCGCGTGCACCCGGCCCACGCGCGCAAGATGGTCGCGCGCATGAAGGAGCAGGGCCACGACGTCATCTACTTCGAGTACACCGAGGGCGGCCACGGCGCGGGCTCCACGCCGGCGCAGCAGGCGTACCTCTGGGCGCTCACGTACACGTACTTCTGGAACGAGTTGAAGTGACGCTTGCCGACGGCGGCGTCGCCAGGGCGGCTTGCCGCGGTTGGCGTGGCGCTTTTCGCGCTCACGTGATCGGGACCTGGGACGACAAGGCCGAGGCGCCGCCCGTCGCGACGAGAGTCGCGAGCCCGGGAGCACCTCCGATCGCGAATCCGGGCGCACCTCAAGCAGTGAAGCCGGGCCCACCTCAAGTCGGGCTCCGCGCTCCGACCGAGCTGTGGGGAATCCGGCTGGGCGACAAGTTCGAGGCCTACGCGGCCTCGCATGGCCCGTTCGACAAGGAAGCCGCCCGGCCCGCAAGTGTCAGGAAGCAGGCTGGCGACGAGGACTTCGTCCAGCGTAACGGGCAGTTGCGCGTGGGTGTGCGAAAGGGGCTCGTGTCCAGCGTCGCCTACTCTTGCAAGGAAAATCGCGACCCCACCGCGATGTACAAGGTCGCTTGCCACGCCGGACCGGAACGGATCAAGGCGGTGTTCGGCGACCGGGTGCGTGCTGTGCCCCAAGCTGAAAGGCGAACGACCCGAACAAAGACCTGGCCGCCTTTCGTTCGCGCGTACGACATCGTCGAAGTCCAGACCCGTCTACATCGTCATCAAGGATGCGATGACGGGGTTCATCGTATTCAAGCCCGGCGAGCTCGAAACGCTGGTCGGGATCAACTGGGAGAAATGCCGCTAGCCGCTGATATAATTTCGCTTCGCCGGAGAGATGCCCGAGTGGCCGAAGGGGGCGCCCTGCTAAGGCGTTATACGGGCTTAAACCTGTATCGAGGGTTCGAATCCTCTCTCTCCGCCAGGATGAGCAACAAAACGGAGCCTTCGGGCTCCGTTTGCATTATATGCCTCAGCGGCGAAACACCAGCGTGAAGTTGTTCGCCGGCATCGCGACGGCCTCGTCGAGACTGCAGCCCCGCACGATCGGCCGCGGCCTGCACCTCCTCCATGTCGCGCACGCCCCATTCGGGATTGCGCGACTGAGGCTCGCGTCGAACTCCTCGTTGCTCGGCGCCGTGTGCCGTCCGCCGCGGCGGTACGGTCCATAAGTCACCAGCACGCCGCCGGAAGGCAGCAGACCGCTCGCGCCTTCCATCAACGCGAGCGCGTCGCGCCAGGGAAAATGTGGATCACGTTGATGCAGATGATCGCGTCGGCCGCCGCGATCGGCCAGGGACGGCGTCATCGTCGAGCTCGATGGGCGGCCTCACGTTTTTCGAGCTCGCGAGTCCAGGCACGAATCGACGGATGCCGCGCCGTGTCGAGCTCGCTGGGCTGGAATCCGAGCGACGGCAGGGCAGTCGCGAAATGCGCGACGTGCTGGCCGGTGCCGCTGCCAATCTCAAGAACGAGGCCGCGTGCGGGCAGCACGCGGCTCGCTACCTCGAGGATCGGGCCCTTGTTGCGTTCGGCGGAGGGGGCGGTCTCGCGTTCGTCCATCCCCTAGTGTCGCCGGATTGGTGGCACTCGATGTGGACGGTCGGAGATCCTTCGGTGATGTGCTCGTTGCCGGAATTCAGGTGGATCGTGGCGGATGCATCGTAGGTTTGTCCCGGACCGCCGAGCTTCCATTTCTCGTGGACGATAAGCGCTGCGCTCACCGGGACCGGGCCGCACCACGTGCGTCGCCCCTTGGCCCCGTCGCTGCGCTCCCAGTGGTAGTTGAAGACGAAGCCCTTCGGGTGCGGCAGGATGAAGTTGATCGATGCTGTGTAGATGACCTCGATGGGGCAGCCGCGGCCCTGTACATGGCGCGGTTCGCTGCGACGTGGATCGGGCCGAACGGCTCTGCGTACGCGGACGTGATGGAAGCCGCGGCGGCTACTGCGAGAACGAGATTCCGGATGCGCACTTGAACCTCCCGTTGTTGTCGTTGATCAGGGCCAGCGACGGCATCGTAGGCACCGTCCAGCTTTCTCGAAGCTGACGTCCGCGCTACGGCATACTGGAACCGATGCTTTCAGGAACTCGATAGAGCGTTTCCGCGGGCGGAACGCCGCCTCCCACCACCTCTCGCGCGGCTTCCACTTCTTCCTGTGGACGCGCGGCCTGTCCACGATGGGCAACCAGATGCTGCTGGTCGCCCTCGGCACGCGAATGTACGACCTCACCTCGAGCACGTGGGACCTGGGCCTGGTGGGCCTCGCGCAATTCGTGCCGACGCTCCTCTTCACGATCCCGGCGGGCCAGCTCGCCGATCGCGTGGACCGGCGCCTCGTGCTTTCGCTCGCCATCATCGTGCAGCTCTTCGCCGCCGTGCTCCTCGCATGGGAAGCGCCGCGGGATTCGTGGGACGCGACGTGATCTTCATCGCGAGCGTGGGGCTCGGTATCGCGCGTGCCATCCAAGCGCCGGCCCAGCAGGCGATTGTCCCGGCGCGCTGGTGGGATCGGGCGATCTCGCGCGCGCGATGGCGATGAGCACCGCGCGCCATCGAAGTTACGCCGTGGTCTCCGGTCCGGCGCTGGGTGGATTCATCTACCGTCGCCGGCGCCTCCGGTCGGCCTACGGCGTCTGCGCGGGAATCTTCATCGTTTCGATGGCGTGCGCATTCGCGATCAGCAAGGTGCAGGTGAAGAAAGCGAAGGAACCGGTGTCGCTGCGAACGGTCTTCGCCGGATTCGCGTTCATGAAGACGCAGCCCGTGGTGCTGGGCGCGATCTCCGCTCGACCTCTTCGCAGTGGTCCTTGGTGGAGCGACCGCGTTGTTGCCCGTGTACGCGAGGGACATCCTGCACACCGTGGCGCCGTGGGTTTGCTGCGCGCGGCGCCGGCGATCGGCGCGCGTCTGGTGATGGCACTTGCGCTCACGCGCGCGCCGATGGATCGCCATGTGGGCCGGCGGCTCTTCACCGCGGTCGCGATCTACGGCGTATCGATCCTCGGGTTCGCGTTCTCCACCCACTTCATCGTTGCGATGATTGCCCTCGCCGTGAGCGGCGCGGCGGACATGGTGAGCATCGTCGTGCGCCAGACGCTGGTAGCTGGAGACGCCCCTGACGAGATGCGCGGGCGCGTGAGCCGCGGTGAACGCCACACTTCATCAGCGCGAGCAACCAGCTGGGCGAATTCCGGTGCCGGCGCCACCGCGACGTTCCTGGGCCCGGTGGGCTCCGTGGTGCTGGGCGGAGCGGGCACTCTCCTCGTCGTGGCGCTGTGGATCAGGCTCTTTCCGCAACTTGCCCGCCGCGACAAGCTGGTCCCCGAGCGCCTCCCATGACGGCTGCAGTGGATACGTTCGTATCGATCCTGGAGCAGGGGCCGGCCGACTGCAGCTGCGTCTTCAATCCCTGGGGCGACCATGACGAGCGCGATGCGACACCTCGCAGGCGTGCGCCCGCGGTACGTCGCGCCAACATGGCGGCCTACATCGAGGCGCGCCGCGCCCACGCCCGCGTGGTGCTGCTGGGCGAGGCCCCCAGCCATCGCTGGTTGCCGCTTCACGGGCATCGCGTTCTGCTCGGAAACGGAGCTGGTGCACAAGCGCGAACTCGTCGCCCGGCACGAGCTCGCGCTTACCAGCCACGATGCCGCGATCAAGCCGCAGCGCGAGCGCAGCGCGCCGTGATCTGGGGCGAGATCGAGCGCGCGCCGGCCGGCCGTTCGAGGTCGTCCTCTGGAATGCTTTCCCATGGCACCCGTATCTCGCCAACCACCCGGCGTTCCGGCCCCTGCGGTCCCTCGAGCAATCGCAAGCCGAAACTCGACGAGGTCGCGCAGGGAAGGCGCGCATTCGATGCGCTTCTTTCGTGCTTCGCGCGGCCGCTCGCCGTTTTCGCCGTGGGCAAGGTCGCGCAGAACGCGCTGCGCGCTGGGAGGAGGCAGAAGTGCGCGGGATACCTTCGCCATCCCGCACAGGGAGGCGAAGCGCTTTCCGCTCGCAGTTCCGGCGCGACGTGGTGCCTCGTTTATAGTTGCCGCGATGCTGCGCGACCTCGACACACCGGCGCTGCTCCTCGACAGGGCGAAGCTCGAGCGCAATTGCGAAACGATGCGCCGGCGCGTGCACCTCGCATGGCGTCGTGCTGCGCCCGCACGTGAAGACCGCGAAGAGCGTCGAGGTGACGCAACGCGCGCTCGATGCGCCCACCGGGCCGATTACGGTTTCCACCGTACGCGAGGCCGAATATTTCTTCGACCACGGCTTCCGCGACATCCTCTACGCGGTGGGAATGGTGCCGCACAAAGTGCCGCGCATCGCGGAGCTCACGCGGCGCGGCGCGCGTGTAGCGCCATCGTGGACAGCGTCGAGGGCGCGCAGGCGCTGGTGGATGCGAGCGCGAAGGCGGGCGTGCGCATCCCGGCGATGATCGAGATCGACAGCGATGGCCACCGTGCCGGTGTCGCGCCGGAGAGCCCGTTGCTGCTCGAAGTGGCCGAGGCGCTGGGACCGTCGCTCCGGGCGTCATGACGCACGCAGGCGAGTCGTACAACTGCACACGTCGGTCGATGCGATCGCCGCCATGGCTCAGCGCGAGCGCGAGTCGGTGGTCGCGAGCGCCGAGGCGCTTCGCACCTTCGGGCACGCGTGCCCGGTGGTCAGCGTGGGATCGACGCCCACCGCGACCTTCGCGCCGTCGTTCAAGGGCGTGACGGAAGTACGCACGGGCGTGTACATGTTCCACGACCTCGTCATGGCCGGGCTCGGCGTCTGCGCGATCGACGACATCGCGATCTCGGTCACTGCGAGCGTGCATCGGCCACCAGCAGAGCGCCAGTGGATCATCACCGATGCCGGCTGGATGGCGCTCTCGCGCGACCGCGGCACGGCGAAGCAGAAGGTCGACCAGGGCTACGGCCTCGTGTGCGATTCATACGGAAAGCCTGTCGATGACCTCATCGTCGTCGGATGTGAACCAGGAGCACGGCATCATCGCGCGCCGCGACGGAGGATCCATCGACTATCGAGCGCTATCCGGTCGGATCGCTGCTGCGCATCCTGCCCAACCACGCATGCGCGACCGCCGCGCAGCACGCCGAATACCACGTGCTCGAGGACAACGTCCCCGTCGAGGCCGCGGAGCGCTTCAGCGGCTGGTAAAACTGGCGCGGAGAAAGGGAAAAACCGTTATAATTCCAACTCTTCGCGCCCGTAGCTCAGTTGGATAGAGTACCTGGCTACGAACCAGGGGGTCGGGGTTCAAATCCTGCCGGGCGCGCCAGATTCGAAGGCCCTGTCATAGCGACAGGGCCTTTTTATCGAAGGTGCGACACCGAACGGAGAGGCCGAGTCCAGACCTGTAGTCTCGCCTCGAAATTTCCCAAGGCCGCGCGCCCCTCCTCTCTTGAAGGCGCCGGCGGGATCTTCGGCGAGGATGATCGATGACAGCAGTGCTTGACGCGCGTATTCACTGGCCGGCGGAGCGGCGTTTCTATTCGGGCATGGCATTCCTCATGCTGGCCGCGGTGCTTTTGGCTTTTCCACGCACCTTTTTCCTGAAGCCCTGGTTTCCGGAAGCCGCACACCTGGCGCCGCCGGAGCCGTTTTTCTTCTATGTTCACGGCGTATTTTCAGCGCATGGATACTGCTGTTGATCGTGCAGCCTTTGCTGGTCGCGAACCGGCGAGTCGACCTTCATCGCAAGGTGGGTTGGTTTGGCGCCGGCCTTGCCGCGGTTGTGTTCACGGTGGGCGTCACCGGCGCCTTGATCGCTGCGAGCCGACCGGGTGGTTTCATCGGCGTTCCCGTGCCGCCGCTGCAGTTCCTGGCCACCCCGCTGGTGGATCTGGCGCTGTTCGCGCTCTTTGTCGCGCTGGCCATCACGCAGCGCCGTGATCCACAACGCCACAAGCGGCTAATGCTTCTGGCGACGATCATGCTGCTCAGCGCAGCGACCGCACGTTTTCCCTTTGACGACATGTCCGCTCCCGTCTTCGGGTCGATGTTCAGCATTTCCGACCTGTGCGTGGATCTGTTCCTGGTTCCGATGATTGTTTGGGATCTCGTTTCTCGGGGTCGAGTGCATGTCGTCACGCTGCTTGGAGGGCTGGGGATCATCGCATCTCAACCTCTGCAGGTCATGCTGTCGGAAACGAGTGTTTGGCTGAGCTTCGCCACCTGGGCAGTCGGATTGCTGGGCAAGTAACCTGTAACGAAGCGTGCTTGCCTTCAACAGAAGGTCTGCTGCCAACGCAACAACTCACTGGGAGTGCACCATGTTCAAGCATGTTCTTGCCGGCGTCATGTTGACGCTTACCGCGTCTTCCGTGCTGGGTCAGGAGTCGCCGTATGGCACGCTCGAAGTTCAGTTCGTACGCCGACATCGACGATGTCAAACAGCTCAAGGCGGTATGGGACTTCAATTTTGTCGACCCGAAGGCAGCCGGCATTGCACTCAATAACATTGGCGCGCTGCTCAAGGCGACCGCAGATTTCGGGCCGCACGAAGTCGATCCGTTGAAGGTGGTCGTGGTTACGCACGGTCCGGAACTCGCCGTATTCGCGAAGGTGAACTATTCGAAGTACAAGGAGATCGTCGACCGTGCGGCTAGTTTTTCGCAGCAGGGCGTCAGGTTTGAAGCCTGCCGCAATGCCGCTGCGGCACAGGGATTTCGCGCCCGAAGATTTCCATGGCTTCATCAACGTGGTCCCGGCAGGCCCATATGCGCTCGCGTACTGGCAGGCCAAGGGTTACTCGCTGAACGCGGTCGGCGCCACCATGCCGACACCACCGATCAGCGCGTTGAACAAGGACGACATTCGCAAGAAATGAAGCGCGGAGTCGCGCCGTGGCTGTAGGCGCGCCAGATTCCGAAGGCCCTTGTCGTCGAGACAAGGGCTTTTTCATTGAAGCTTGAGCGCGATTTTTCCACGTCATATTTGAATACAACTGAATACAACTTTCGCAATCGTGCGAAGGGAGTTCAGCACGCAAACTCATCGCGTGACGAAGGAGAACTCCTGCGCCGTGATGTCCAGGCCGAAATGGCATGCGGTAGCTGGCGCCGACGGCCTCGGCGCCGCGATGCTGCGATCCTCGCCGGGTTTTCGTTCTACCGGGCGGATCTGGTCGATGCGGCGTTCGGGAGCTACGCCACTTGCCCGCACTGCTTCGACGCGTCGGTCTGGGCAAACGACGCCCTGGTCTTTCGCCGCGCTTGCTCTCCTCGTTGGAATATCCCGAACCATCACCAGCGCCGCGGGCAGGATCCTGCTCGCGCTGATTGCCGTCACTGCGGCAATCGCATGCGTGAGCGACATCTTCATATTCCGGTTGCTTAATCATCGCCCTGTTGGTCGTCGATATCGTGCACTTCGCGCCCCGACGCCGAGCACATGTGGTCGGTTGCGAGACTGTTCTTCCAGAGCAGGAAGGTCTCTGGTTCGGCGCGGCATGGGTTGCGTTGAGTCGTTACGGTCCGGGGCTCGGCACGTGGATCCCGGCGAGAACCACGCGGGTGTTCGCGTGGCCACTCGTCGCAGTTCTCCTTGCGCTCGCATGGGCCTTCGCCCAGGCGCACTACATTCGCAACGAAGGCTTTCAGAACCTATGGCAGGTCAACCGCGACCAGGATCCCTCACGCGCGTATAGCCGCGCGTTCTGGCAAAGAGCGGACAAGACGCCGCCACCCGACGTCCATTGCGAGCCGGGCCGGCACGATTCCGTGTCCGTGGTCCTGGTGGTCGTTAGTCGTTGTCGTCCTATCACAGCAAGCTGTTTTCCGGTCTTCGCGATCTCACTCCCCAACCTCGACCGGTTGCGCGCGCGGCGGCCTCGCTTCAGAGTTCTACGCCAGCCTGGCTACTCGACGGACACCGGCCTCATCGCGCTCCTCACCGGGCGCTTGCCGATTCCCACGGCGGGATTGTCCGGTGGCGTCATGGCGTTCACGGACGTGGAGGACGACTTCCATCGGTGGCTTGCGAGGCGCGGCTATGAGACCGCATTCTTCACGAGTGGCGAGATCGGCCTGGGCGAGCGCGACCATTGGCTCGAAGCGATCGGCATCCAGCACGCGGAAGGTGCCGAAGCCCCTTCAGAGCGCCTTGCCCGCGGCTCATTCGGCGCGGCCGAGGATGGTGCCCTTATCAGTCGATTCCTCGAATGGGATGCGGGGCGCCTCCGGGGCAAGCCGTTCATGGCGACCCTGCTTACGGTCGCGACCCACCCCGCCCTTCTATTCACCGGCGACCGGGAGACAGGATGAGGACGCGAGCTTTCGGGAGGTCGATCGACAGCTCGCGCGCCTGGCCGATGCGCTCGAAGGCGCGGATTCTTCGATGACGGCGTGATGATCGTCGTGGGTGACCATCGCGCCACGCTGACACCCATCCCCGCCGGGGAATTCGACCGCCTCGGACCTTCCGCCCGGTACGCGTCCACGCGCGGTCGCCATCGGGCGTACGGGACTCTCTCAGGCGAGAATACGACGAGCGCGTCCAGCAGACCGACCTCATCCGTCGGCTCCAGCACCTGATCGCGAATGAATCATGCCGGACAAACTGGCGGGGGTCACGATTCCTCGGCGGACCTGTCGCAAGCCCCGATCATCTCGTCGACGATCCGCTCCAGCGAAACGTGGTGGTGCTCGAGGATGCGAACCGCGAATACCGCATCCTGCTCGATGGCGACGATACCCGCTGGGTCGAGACGCACCGTCGAAGCTCGGTCGCGAGCGCCGTGCTCGCGCCGAGGTCAAATCGAGGCGCATGTCCGCATGAAGGGCCTTGACGCTACCCCCGCCAGGCCGCTGACCGCTTCGCGTTATTCCCGGCGCATGGCACCTTGGTGCCAGCGCAAACGCAACGCGGTTGGCGTAGCTTGCATTGCTGACTCGCATTGCCGCCACGATTCTTGGCCTGATGTTGGGCGCGATCGCGCACGCGTGGACCTCTCGGCCCCGACGGGACGCCAGGCACGGCGCTTCCTGGAAAGTTCACGTGGCTCGACCTCGCGACGGGGAAAACGTCGCCGCCGCACCGCGTGTTCTACGCAGCGGTGTTCGACTGGAAATACGAGGAGGGTTCCCGGCGGCCCCAGCGGAATACACGATCATCCGCAACTCGTCGTGGCAAAGGTGGGACGGTGATGTACCGCAAAGCGGCGCCCGCGCGGATGCGCGTGCCGGCGCGCATTGGCTGTCGCTCATCTCGGTGCGCGATGTCGAGCAAGCCAGCAGCGCCAAGGTTCGCGAGCGGTGGATCCGTGACTCTCCCGCCGACGTCGGTGCTGGGCCGCGGCACTGTCACGCGGTTTTCCGCGGTCCGCAGGGCGCGATCTTCGGCGCGCCTACTCTGCCGCGGCGGGCGGCGATCCCGTCGATGATCCGGTCGTCGACGGCGATGTCTTCTGCCTCGACACTCTTCACGCCCGACGCGCCCGAAAGCCGCGGCGTTCTACGCGGATCTCGCGGGATACGAGGCGGCCGAGGGTCCGACGCGGGCCGGAGCCGAAGCCGCTGGTACTCTCGTCACGGGCGCCATCGCGCGCGCCGGCATCATCATCCGCAGCAGTCGGCGGGCCTCGCCCCGCGTGTGCTTCCCTACTTCCTCGTCGGCGATGTTGCCCGCGACGATCGAAAGCGGCGAAGCGGGCGGGCGGAAAGGTGCTCGTCGCCCCGCGCTTCGAATATCTCAACGGCAAGGTCGCCGTGCTCGCCGATCCGAATGGCGGCGTGTTCGGCATCGTGGATTGGCCATGAAGAGACGCGTGCTCGCCTTCATGCTGTTCCTGCCGCGATCGTGCCCGGCTGCGCGACCGATGGCGGGAGTTCGGTTGGCGTCGGGTTCTACGGCGATTGGTACTACGGGGACGACACGTCTGGTACGGCGGCGGCTGCTCGCCGTCGATCCCTCCCGACAAACATCGGCGCGCACCCGGAGCATCCACATCGTCCTGCCGCCGGATGGCGTAGGTCCTCCGCGGCCGGAGCAACCCATCGCATTGCCACCGCAGGCGGAGCCCAAGTCAACGCGACGACCCGGCACGACGTCGAGCTCGGAGCTCCAGCGCGATCCGGCCGCGCGCTGCGCATCGATGGGCGGCGGAGGACGGCGGCGAACGCGCGGCAATTTACAATCAGGGCATGCGCTGCCCCGTCGCTATCTGTCGCCAGCTTGCTGCACGCCGATTTCGCCGCACCCGTTTTCGCGCAGGCGCCCAAGTGACGCCAGCTCGTGCGCGTGGCCGAATGGGAAGTGAGGTTCCGTGGCGGATTGCCCACCGTCGAGGGCGCCATCAACCTGGCAAGAGAAGATCGGCGTTTCTCATCGATACAGGCGCCCCTACGCCAGCCTCATCACCAAAGGACGCTGCCAACCGGCTGGGCGTTGAAATGCGCGGCTTGCGCTACGGGACGATTGTGGGCGTGGGCGGCGAATCGGACGTCCACGTCGCCCGCATCCGACGAGCTGAACATCGCAGGCGCGGCGCGCACGAACCTGCGCGTTCGCGTAGGCGGCAACGGCCGATCCCGATTGTCGACTTCATTCTGGGCGATGATTTCTTGAGCGCGTCGACCTCGAGTTCGACTATTAAGGGCGTCGTTCGCGTGTTCCAGCCGCACAACTGCAAGGGCGAGTCGCTTGCCTATTGTGGGATGCGTCGGCGCGGCGGGTGCCGATGGAGGATGGGAGAAGATCGTGATTCCCTCAAGGTGAACGGGCGCCCTGCGCGCGCGCTCCTCGACAGCGGCACTTCCGTATCCGGGGATCTCGCTTGGCTTCGCACAGCGCGCGTCGGGCGTGACGCCCGAGTCGCCGGGCGCGGCGCCGTCCGTTTGCTCCACCGGGCTCGGCGCTACGCCCGTGCAGTCGTGGGTGGCGCCATTCAGTTCGATCGCGGTGGGCGACGGGGTGATCCACAACGCGAAGCTGAGAATGGCGGATTACGGGCCAGACCTCGCTCGATTCCACGGATGCTCCTCGGGCAATACGTAACCT
>ERZ1370068.8463-contig-7314_pt1 | contig 46117 bp, 50 predicted proteins | sample MGYA00561227_ERZ1370068 | MGnify/ENA primary metagenome ERZ1370068 (study PRJEB38410, sample SAMEA6850437) | metagenome | study: Metagenomic assessment of the ecological functions of the soil: analysis of the soil microbiota associated with the... | reverse complement strand
GTAGCCCACTTCGTTCAGTTTACGTATTGCTGCGCCCGTACTGCTTCAACATCGCGGCGAAACGATGCGGCGTTCGAAGCGGCTCTGCCGCGCGATCGGCAGCGCGCCGCAGCAGCCGGCGCCGATCCGCTGATGGCGCTCGCGCTCGACGGCCCGGCCGTCGCGCGGCTCGAACAGCGTGCTCGAGCGCGACCGCGACGCGATGCCGCTCTGCGAAGCAGCCACCCGCCGGCTGCCGGCGTCGAGCTGGATGCTCCGGCTCGACGCCGCCGGACGGGTGACCGGCGATCAGCTGCTCGCGGCCGACGTCGCCGTGCGCGCCCCGCCGTCCGAGTCCACCGCCAGCCGCCGACACCCGCGCCCCGTGCATCCCGCGCCGGACGATCCGCTCGAACGGGTCGAGCCGCTCCAGCCGGGCAGCCCGATCCGCGCAGCTCCTCGGCGGCGACCCGAGCCACCGGACGCCAGGCTCGCCGACCTGGCGCTTCGCTCCGGCGATCGGAGGTTCGCGGCGAAGCCGTCGGCGTGGCGGTCGACGCGGATCGTGCGCGACCCGCCCTCGAAGCAGCGCGTGCTCGCAGGGCTCGACAGGGTGGACGACGCGTCCCTCGCGCGGAGCCTCCGCGGCATCGCCCGGGCGAGGCGACGCGCAGGGCTCCTCGCGGTCGTCGTCGGAGACGCGCCCGTGGCCGGCCGCTCGGCGAACGCGCGGCACGCGCGTCCGCGCGAAGCTGGCGAGACTGATGATTGCCGGCGTCACGGCGCGCGGTTACCGGCGCCGGTAGCCCGCCACGGCCGCGTTGTGCTCGGCCGAGCGTCGACGAGAACTGGTGCGAGCCGTCGCCGCGTGCGACGAAGTAGAGGTAGTCGACCGGAGCCGGGATCGACCGCGGCCTCGGCGCCGCGCGCCCCGGGTTCGCGATCGGCGCCGGCGGCAAGACCGGCGATCGTATAGGTGTTGTACGGCGTCGGGCCGATGCAGGTCGGCCCGCGTGATGCGTCCGATCGCTCGCCCTCGCGCTGCCGTGAGAGGACCGTCGGATCCGGACTGCAGGGGCATGCCTTTCCGCAGGCGGTTCACGAACACCGCCGCGATCGAGGCGGCGCTCGTCGGCGCGCTGCGCCTCCTCTTCGACGAGCGACGCGAGGGTCACGGCCGTCGCTCGTGCGTGAGACCGAGCCCCGTCGCCTTCGCGACCAGCGCCGGCGTGAGGACCTGGCTCGGAAGCGCCGCGACCATCGCGCGGAGCATCCGGTCCGGGCGAGCATCGCCAGCGGGAACGCGTACGTGTCGGGAAGAGGAACCCTTCCGGGCCTTCGGGGCGGAAGGTCCTCGGCCGCCGGGAACTCGGGGTCGTCGAGGAGACAGAAGAAGCTCTCCTCGGCGCCGAACCCGGCGCCGGCGAGCAGCCTGTACCACGTCGCGGACGCGGAGACCTTCCGGGATGGTCACGCGATGTGCAGCGCATCGGGTCGCGACGTCACCCGCGCCAGCAGGTCGCGCGGGGAGAGGGGCGTCGGATCACGAGGAACTCGCCCGCGCGGATCGTGCCGGTCCTGGCCGGTCAGCGCGCGCCCTACGCGACCAGCGGTCAGCGGATGGCGGAGGACGCCCTGCTCGGCAGGCTCGTTGCGCGATCTCTGTCGAACCGCCGTCCGGCTCGGGCACGGTGACGATGATCGGCACGGCTGACCGGCGGCCCCGGCTGGCCGAGCGCGACGAATACGCCGCACGCCGACCCACGCCCGGCGACCACGAGCGCCAGCAGCGATGACCAGGATCGCCGCGATCACGAGCCCATCACTGGCGGCTCGCGAGATACGACCGCAGGATCCCGGCGGCCGCCAGCTGATCGACGAGACCGCGCCGCTTCGCTGCCGCTGGCACACCGGTCTCGCGCATCAGCGCCTCCGCCTCGACGGTCGTCAGGCGCTCGTCCCAGAGGTCGATCGGCAGTTCCGACACGTGCTCGCGCGAGCCGCTCCGCGAACCTGCCGAATCTTCGCTGCTTGCGGCCCTTCGCTGCCATCCATGTTTGAGGGGAGCCCGACGACGAGACGCTCCGGGCGCCAGTGGGTGCGACAGAGCCGCGCGATCGCTTCGAGGTCCTGCACCGCCACCCTGGCGCCGCACCACGCCCATGCCGCGGGTCGTGAGGCCGAGCTCGTCGCAGACAGCCGCGACCGATCCTGCGCGTCGCCGACGTCGAGCGCCGCGATGCGCATCGAGCGCTGCTAACACCGGCAGTCCAATGAGGCCGCAATCCTGAGGAATTCTGAGGAATTCGCATTGACAACCGATAGGGCGTTTGCCAGGGTGCGCCGCGCTCAGCTCACAGTTTGGTGTCGCGTTGATCCGGCGCGGGGCCTGGAATCGGAGGACCGACGCGTGTCGAGATCCCGAAACCTGGTCGGGAAGCTGCTTGCCCTCGTGTGCATGGGGGCGCTGCTCGCTCCGACGCATTCTTCCATGCGAAGACGACGTGAAGCGTGGCGCGCGCCGTCGAAGCGTGCGCCAAGGCTCGTCCGCGCGGTCTGACCAGAGCCCGACCGAAGACCACAGGTCAAGGCCGCAGTAGAACGCCCAGGTGCGAAAGGCAGCTCGGAAAGCTACGGCCCGCCAAAGTGGGCGCCGTCACGCCACCCGCCTCGCCAGTACGCGGCAGCACCGGTCGCGTCGTGCGTGGCCGGCGGACGCGACGTCGACGAGCACATCCACGTCCGCGAAGGGCGACACCCTCGAGAACATCCTCGCGGCGCGCGGGCGTCGGCATCACCGAGGCGCGCGAGTGGATCGCCGCGACGGTCGACGTATTCGACCTGACCGAAGATACGTCCCGCCAGGGTCTGACGCATCCGCTTCGATCGCGAGACCCGCGCGCTCGAGTCGATCCGCTACGAGGTCGACCAGCGCTACCTGCTCGTCGTGCCGAGCAGGCGGGCGACCGGCATCACGGCACGCCTCGAAGACCTGCCGTACTTCGTCGAGGTCAAAGGGCATCGCCGGGACAGATCGAGCGCGGCCTCCGCGAGGACACCGTCGCCGCGGGCGTGCCGGCTCAGCATCGCGCGCCGAGCATCGCCGACATCTTCGGCTGGGACGTCGACGTCGAGACGGGCCTGCAGGCAGGGCGACGAGTTCCGGGTGCATCTACGAGAACATCTGGCAGGTCGGCATGACGGCGCCGCAGGCGAGCAAGGTGCTGGCGGCCGAGCTGATGGTCGGCGGCAAGCGCCAGACCGCGCCGTCCTGTTCGAGGACGAGGACGGCGAACGGCGGCGTACTACTCGGCCGACGGGCGAGCCGTCGTCGCGGACTTCCTGCGCTATCCGGTCGAGTTCACGGAGATCAGCTCCGGAGCTTCTCGCTCGAGCGCTTCCATCCGATCCGTCGCGAGTGGCGCCCGCACTATGGCGTCGACCTCGCTGCGCCGCAGCGGCACGCCCGTGCGCGCCGCCGCCGACGGCGTCGTCAGCGAGTCGGGCTGGGGGAGATCGGCGCTCGGGCGGACGGTCGGCATCGATCACACGGACGGCGTCGCCTCGACGTACGGGCACATCTGTCGGCGTTCGCTCCCGGCGGTCGTGCCCCGGGGCGAGCGATCGAGCGCGGACAGGTGATCGGCTACGTCGGCTCGACCGGCCTCTCGACCGGCCCGCACCTCCACTACGAGCTCACGCGCGAGGGCGTGCACGTCGATCCGCTCGAGTTCACGTGCGACCGCGAGCCGTCGATCACGCTGACGCTCGCCGCGACAGTTCGACCGCGCCCGGCAGGAAGTCGTCCGGCAGCTCGCCGTCGATCCCCGGAACGATGCGAGCCGACGAGCCTGCTCGTTCCAGACGTCGCTCCTGCAGCGCGACGGAGTAGGCCACGCGCTACCTCGACGGGCCGCGCCCGCGTCTCTTCGCCCATCGCGGGCGCGTCGGCACGCATCCCGAGAACACGCTCGCGAGCGTTCGCCGCCGGCCTCGCGGCCGGCGCCGATCGGCTCGAGCTCGACGTCCACGCGACCGCCGACGGCGCACGTCGTCGTCGCTGCACGACCCGACGCTCGACCGGACGACCGACGGGCACGGGCCCCGTCAGGTCGCTGCCGCTCGCTGCAGGTCCAGCGGCTCGACGCCGGCTATCGCTTCCGACGCCGACGGCCGACGTCCCGCATCGCGGCGCAGGGCATCCGCGTGCCGACGCTGCGCGAGCTCCTCGCCGCGCACCCCGACGTGCCGCTCAACATCGAGATCAAGCAGGACGACCCGCCGATCGTCGATCGGCGTGCTCGCCGACGCTCGATCGCGTACGGCGCGCGCGAGCGCACGCTCCTCGCCGCCGAGCACGCACGCATCATGGAGCGCGATCCGCGCCGCGCGCGCCCGACATGCTGACGAGCAACTCGGCGGCCGAGGTCGCGGACTTCGTCTTCGCGCCTGCGTCGACGGTCGCCTGGACGACTACCGCGCCGCTCGGGATCGCGCTGCAGGTGCCGCCCGAGTACGCCGGGCATCGCCGATCGTGACCGCCGAGTCGGTGCGCCGCCGCGCATCGCTCTGGGCCTCGAGGTCCACGTCTGGACCATCAACGACGAGGCGGAGATGGAGCGCCTGCTCGACCTCGGCGTCGACGCGCTCATGAGCGACTTTCCGGCGCGCGCCGCGGCGTTCCGCCGTCGCGGCGTACGGTCCGCGCGTAGTAGCGAGCCTGCAACGCCGCGTGGCCGTCCTGCGACGGGGGTGTCCTCAGCATGCTCGATGGTGTAAGCGAGGTCGTCGGGCACGCGAGCTGCAACGTGATCCGTGCGCGGGAGGGCGCATGGTCCAGGAGAAGACGCACCGTACTGCCGGATCTGCGAGGTCGACTGCGGGCCTCGTCGCGACCGTCGAGGACGGGCGCGGTGACGGAAGCTCCGGCCCGACCCCGACCACGTCGTGTCGCGCGGCTACTCCTGCCCGAAGGGGCTCGCCGTCGCACGAGATCACGCACGACCCCGATCGCATCCTGCACCCGATGAAGCGCACCGCCGGCCGGCTGGCAGCGCATCTCGTGGGAGCAGGCGATCGCGCGAGATCGCCGGCGAAGCTGAACGCGATCCGCGCCGCGCACGGGCCCGACGCGATCGCGCTCTACACCGGCAACCCGTCGGGCTACGCGTACGCGCACCGCATCTACTCGGCGAACTGGATCAAGGCCGCTCGGCAGCCGGAACTCGCTACGGCGCCGGCTCGCAGGACAACCTGGCCGACTTCCTTGCCGGCGCGCTTCCTCTACGGCGCGAGCTTCCGCCAGCCGATCCCCGACGTCGATCGCGCGAAGTATCCTCCTCGTCGTCGGCGACGAACCCGCTCGTCTCGCAGGGGACGCTCGTCCACACTGGTCGACGCGAAGGCGCGGCTCAAGGCCGTCGGCGAGCGCGGCGGCAAGGTCGTCGTGATCGATCCGCGCCGGACCGAGACCGCGCGATCGCGCCGCGAGCACCACTTCATCCGGCCCGGCACCGACGCCTTCCTGCTGCTCGCGATGATCCGGACGATCCTCGAGCGAGAGCCTCGAGGCACCGCGACTTCCTCGCGCGACACGCCGAGCGACGTCGAGTGGCTGCGCGACGCTCGTCGCGACCGTTCACGCCCGAGCGCGCGGCGCGACGCAGACCGGCATCGACGCGGCAGACGATCCGCCGGCCTCGCGCGCGAGATCGCGACGTCGCCGGCGGCGTGCGCGTTCCGGCCGCGCGGTGTGCGGGCCGTTCGGGCACGCTGCAGGCATGGGCGCTCGACGTCGCTCAACATCGTCACGGGCAACCTCGATCGCCCCGGCGGCGCCGTCTTCTCCGACGGCCTCGTCGACCTCGCGGCGACAGTCGCGAGCAGCTCGGCCTCGACGGCTACGGCGAGCACCGCAGCCGCGTCCGTGACCTGCCCGGCGTCGCTCGGCGAGCTGCCGGCCGGCGTCCTCGCCGACGAGATCGCGACGCCGGGCCCGGGCAGGATCCGCGCGCTCGTCGTGACGGCGGGCAACCCCGTCGCTCGATCGCGAACGGTCCGGCGCTCGCCGACGCGCATGCGCGCAGCTCGAGTGCACGGTCGCGATCGACATCCAGATGAGCGAGACGGCGGCGCTGGCCGATTACTTCCTGCCCGCCGCGACCGTCGCTTCGAGCGCGAGGACTTCCGGTCTTCCACGTGAACCTGCTGACGGAGCCGTACTCGCAGTGGACCGAAGCGGTGATCCCGAAGCTCGGCGAGGCGAAGGAGGAGTGGGAGATCTTCACCCTCCTCGGCGACGCGATGGGGCTCACGTATCTCGCGAATCCCGCCGCGCACTGGCTCCGGCGCGCGCTCAACGCTCGTCGGCAGCGACTTCTCCCGCGCTGGATCATCGACGGCATGATCCGCACGGGCCCGATGGGCGACTGGTACCTGTCCGTGGTCGAAGGGCTGGAACATCGCGCGGCTCGCGACGCATCCGCACGGCGTGCGGCTCGGCGAGCCTTCGGACGGGCATCCTCGCGCGAGAAGCTCCTCACGGCGGACAAGCGCATCCATCTCCGCAGCGACGACATCGCGCGCGAGGCCGAGCGCATCCTCGCACGAGCGGACGCTGCCGACGACCGACGAGTTCCCGCTGCCGTCTCGTCGGCCAGCCGCGACCTCCGCTCGAACAACAGCTGGCTCCGGAACGTCCCGAAGCTCATGCGCGGCGATCGCGATCGGCGTCTCGCGCCTGCATCCCGACGACGCCGACCGCCTCGGCGTCGCCGAGCGGCGAGTGGTCGCGCGTCCGGAGCCGCGTCGGCTCGGTCGAAGCCGAGGTGACGCGTCAGCGACGAGATCATGCCCGGCGTCGTGAGCCTGCCGCACGGCTGGAGCGACGGCGTCGAGACGCACCGGCGCGGTCGTCGCCGAGCTCGGCCGGGGCCCGAACTGCAACGAGCTGGTCGATCAGCGCGTGATCGAGCCGCTGGCCGGGATGGCGTGGCTGAACGGCTTCCCCGGCGACGGTCGAGAAGATCGTCGTCAGCCGAAGCGCGCCGCGGGCTGAGCCTGCGGCGCGCGCCGGCGGCCGCGCCGTCAGTTGCAGTGCGCGAGCCGCAGATCAGCGCGATCCACTCGCTGGAGCGCCTCGCTCCTCGACAGCTGCCCGCCGTGATCTCCGACCTCGTGCCGCCGTGCGGTACGAGGTACGAGCGGCTTCGCGGAGCAGCTTCGACGCGGACGGGTTCGCCGCGTCGACGAACGGCGCGATGGCGCGTGCGGTCGCAGAGCGAGTCGGATGAGGTTGACGTGCAGACGCGTCGACTCCGCCTGCAGACCCGTCCCATGGCACTCGCCGCACTTGTTCAGCGCGTCCATGACCGAGTCGTCGAAGAACGTCTTGTTCGTCGTTGTAGACCGCGTCGCAGCTCGTGCCGTCGGCGACGGGCGGGTTCGCGCGTGAGGCTCACTCTTGCCGCTCAGCGGCTTGAGCCCGGCACACCTGATCTTCACCGTGCCGCTCAGCGTGCTGCCGGACACCTTGAGGTTGCCCTTGAGGAATGCGCCGTTGTCCGTCGCCGGGACCCTGGAACTTGAGGCGCACCCCGTCGCCTTGCCGACGACGAGGTACTGGTCGCCGAACGTCGCCAGGTTGCCCGGCAGCGCCACCGTGCCGTTCACGACCTTGGCCACCTGCTTGAACACCGCCGAAATCCGGCACCGTGCCCGACGTTGCTCGCGAGCGTGCTTCCTTCTGGAAGCCCACGACGTCCGCCCGCGCGGCGCCCGCCGCGAGCAGCAGCGGCTCCGCCGAACGCGATCCATGCGATCGATCTCATCCCAGGTTCTCTTCGTGCGCGGCCCGCTCGTGCGGGGCGCTGGTCGCTACGTCGCGAAGATATCGCCCCAAATTGTGGGTGTCCAGCGACGGTGGCGCAAACGGTCCATCCTGCGGTTTGCCGGTGTGCGTCCGCATGGCGCATCGGGGCGTAGGCGCGGCGCCGGATGCGCACCGTCGCCGCTCAGACGAGCGACTTCTGAACCAGGTCTGTCCCGACCCGCGCGGCGTGTCGTCCACGCCGACCGCACGCTTCGTACCCGGAGCTTCGCGTAGAACCCCGCGCCTGGAAGTCGTGCGTGTCGAGCACGATGAGCGTCGCAGCCGCGCGAGTCGCGCCTCGTCCTCGGCGGCGGTCAGGAGTCGGCGTCCCAGCCCGCCGCGGCGATGCGCGCCGCGATCCACAGGAATCTCGACCTTGCAGTAGCCGCCCCAGGTGAAGCCGGAGATGCCGGCGATCATTCCGCCGTCGTCGTCGCGGACGAACGCGGCCAGGTACCGGCCGTCGCGGAAGCCGGTCGTCTCGTAGTTGAACTCGTCGATCGCGTTCTTCGAGCAGCGTCCAGGTCGTCGCGGGCTCGGGCTCCTCGAAGACGATGCGCGGGATCGCACGCCTACCGCTGCTTCTGCTTGATCGTCGCCGCCGTAGCGCTTCGATGAGGTCATCATGAGCCCGCATGCAGCACGCGCGTTCGACGCGATCATGCCCGGACGGAGCGGCGACTTCTGGTTGAAGACGAGCGGATTGCCGTCGAGGCCTGTCACCTTGCCGCCCGCCTCCTGACGAGGAGCGTGCCAGCGCAGATGTCCCACTCGTTCTTCGGCGTGAGCGTGAACGTGGCGTCGCCGTTGCCGGTCGACAGCTCGGCGAGCTTGTACGCGACGCTGCCGGTGAGCGACGACGTGGCATGACGGCTTGAACGGGTCCCACTCGCCGCGCTTGTCCTCCGAGCGGCTCGCGAGCACCTGACGCCGGCGTCGACGTGCTCGGTCGTGCGTCACGTGCGCTGGCTGCGCCGTTCACCGTCGTGCCGCCGCCGCGCGACGGCGACGTAGAGGCGGTCGGTCGCCGGGATTGTACTCGACGCCGACGACCGGGCGCGCCGTCCTCGACGAGCGCGATGCAGACGCAGAACTCCGGGACGTGCAGCGATGAACTCTCGCGCGTGCCGTCGAGCGGATCGACGACCCAGACGCGCCGGCTGCGCGAGGCGCTCGGTCGGAGTCGGCCGTCTCTCCGAGAGCCAGCCGTCGTCCGGGAACGCGCCGTAGGAGGCGCTTCTTCGGGAGCTCGTCGGACTCAGAGTCGGCTTGCGTGAGCCAGCTCGTCGCGCCCGGCGCCCTTGTCGCTCTTCGCGACCTGCTCGATCCGGGCTTGTCGTGGCAGTGCTTGACGATCGCGCCGGCTTCGCGTGCCGCGGTCTTCCGGCGACGCGCGCGCTCCTTACCAAAGGCTGGTTCTGAACGCTGCCATCCGGGTTTCGTACACCATCGGGTCGTGGTAACCAACCCGATCGTGCGTGCGCTCGTCATCGTGCTCGCGACTGCGGGCGGCGGCGCGGGCTACCGCGCCGATCGCATCCGGCACCGTCGGCTCGCTCGTCGCGATGCCGCTCGTCCTGGATCGCGCGACTCCGCGACGACTCGTGGATGCTCGGGCTCTCGTCGCGACGGCCATCGCCGCGCTCGCGATCTGAGCGCCGGGCCGCGCCGGAGGTGGTCTTCGGCGGCAAGGACCACTCCCGCATCGTCATCGGCGAGGTCGCCGGCATGGCCACCGCCGCGCGCTCTTCGTGCCCGCGACGTGGCTCGCCGCGATCCTCGTGTTCGTGACCTTCCTGCGTCTTCGACGTGCTGAAGCCTTATCCCGCCGGGCTGATCGACCGGCGCGGGCGCGGCGGCTTCGGCGTCGTCGGCGACGATCTGGTCGCGGGTGCGTACGCGGGCCTCGTCACCCGGAAACTCATTCTGGAGGTTCTGTGATCAAGCGGGCGGCCATCCCTCTCGACGGGCGACGAGCTCACGACCGGTCGCATCGCCGACACGAACGCGCAGTGGATCGCGGACAAGCTCTTCAGAGCTCGGCATCGACGTCGTCACCGTCGTGACGGTCGGCGACTATCCCGAGCAGGCTCGAGTGGGCGTGGCGCCAGGCGCTGTCGCAGGCCGACGTCGTCATCTCGACGGGCGGCATCGGGCCCACGGCCGACGACCTCACGACCGAGACCGGTCGGCGCGGTGCTCGGCCGGAAGCTTGTCGAGGACGCCCCATCCGCCGACCGCATGCGCAAGTTCTTCGCAGTCGCGCGGCGTCGACATGCCGCTCAACAACCTGAAGCAGGCGATGGTGCCGGAAGGGTACGTGATCGTCCCGAACCCGCTCGGCACCGCGCCGGGATACGCGTGCAGGCGGGCGGCAAAGCACATCGTCGTGCTGCCGGGCGTCCCCGCGAGATGAAGCCGATGGTCGAGGACACCGTCCTCCGTGGCTCCGCGCGCAGCAGGGCAGCGACGTCTACCTCGCGCACACGTTCCAGACGTTCGGGCATCTCGGAGTCCGGCCTCGACGAGCTCGTCGCGGGCATCGTCAGCCCGAACGAAGGCCGCGTCTCGTTCCGCGCGAGCTTCCCCGAGGTTTCGGTGCGCGTCGTAGTCCGCGGCCAACCCGACTGAGGCGGCAGGGCGGCTCGAAGCCGTCGCGACCCGCATGCGCGAGAAGCTCGGCGAGTTCTGCTACGGCGAGGGCGCCGTCACGATGGAAGCCGTCGTCGGCACGGCGCTCAAGGAGCGCGGCTGGCGGCTCGGACTGGCCGAGTCGTGCACGGGCGGTTTGGTCTCCCACCGCATCACCGCGATCCCCGGGCAGCTCCGCGTATTTCCTCGGCGGCGTCGAGGCCTACGCGAACTCGGCGAAGACGAACCTGCTTCGGCGTGAGCCGCGAGACGCTGCAGGAGTACGGCGCCGTCAGCGAGCAGTGCGCGGGCGAGATGGCGGCGGGCGCTCTGCGGGCGTCTCGGCGCCGACATTGCGGTATCGACGACCGGCATCGCGGGCCCTGACGGCGGCACGCCTGAGAAGCCCGTCGGCTACGTCTGCTTCGGGCTCGCGACGGCCGACGGCGTCGTCACGCGGACGCACCAGCTCTGGGGCACCCGCGACTGGGTGAAGCTGCTCGCGTCGCAGGTCGCGCTCGACATGGTGCGCCGGACGACGCTCGGCCTGCCGCTCTGGGACCCGTCGCTCTTCCGCCGGCGGTAGCGCGCATGCGGTGCTTCGTCGCGGTCGACCTGCCGGACGACGTGCGCGCCGCCGTGGCCGCGGTGCAGACCGACGCGCGCGCCGCGGCGCCGCGCGCGGACGTTGCGTGGGTGGACTCCGGCCAAGCTGCACCTGACGCTCAAGTTTCTGGGCGAGGTCGCGGACGACGCGGTGACCGACGTGCGCGCCGCGCTCGAGGCGGTAGCACGCCGGCACGAGCCGTTCTGCGACCGCTGCCGGTGGTACGGGCCAGTTCCCGAGCGGACCGCGGCCGCGGGTGCTCTGGAGTCGGGCTCACAGCCGCCTTGCGCGAGATGGGGCTCCTCGCGGCCGAGGTCGAGCGCGCGTACTTTGCCCTCGGCTTTCCGCTGGACCGCGCGACTCTTTCGCGGCCACGTCACGATCGGCCGCGTGGCGCTCGCCGCGCGGCATCGCGCGCGCGGTCGCCGCGTTGGCGGCGGCGCCTGCCGATCTCGGGACCTGGACGGTGCGCGACGTCGTCCTGTACCGAAGCCATCTCCACGGTGCGCGAGGTTCGCTGTACGAGCCGCTTGCGCGCATCGCGCTCGGCGGCTGACGGCGCGTCGTCAGCGCGCGTCGGCCCGACAGTCTGTTCAGCTAGTCCGATCGCGCCAGTCTGCGCGTGACGGATTTGCTCGCCGAGTGGAGCGGGCGCGTCCGCACGGTGCGAGCGGCCTTGGCACCTGCGCGGCGACGGTTTGTCTTACAATCGGTGTCGCTGCCGAATCGGCGGAAGACATGATTTCTCCTGACGCGTCGCACGCGACCGGCCTACTACCCATTCGCGACTGCATCGGCCGACGGGAGGCGGTGCATCGCACGCGGGGAGGCTCCGGGGCGCGGTGGCGGTCTCATCCCGGGCTCGGGCCGGCTCGTACGCGCTAGGAGGCACGATGAATTCCTTCAAATCGATCTTTGGGGGCGGAGCTTCGCCCATCGTCGAACGCCACGTTCGCGCCGCGCGCGTCATCGCGGCCGCGCTCGCGTGCGCCGTCGTGCTCGCGGCCGCGCCGTTGCGGCGCGCAGTGCTTCGTCGACGTGCAAGGGGCCGACGACGAGCCGGGCCAGAAGGACCTGAGTCAGGTGTGCCTGAACGGCACCTGCGGCGGTCTCAACCTCGCCGTGACCTGGGGCCTCGACGAGCACGAAGTGGAGCGGCAGCAACACCAGCGACGCCTGCGCGCTGTTCGACACCGACGGCGACGGCAACGCGAACCGCGCGATCTGCGTGTCGGTCGGCGGCACCTCCGTGATCGAGCCGGGCAATCCCCGGTGCTTCACGTGCAGCGACACTGGACCCGACCGCTGCACGGGCGACGTGCTCGTCCCGTGCGTGGGAACGATCTGCTCTGTCGCGATCGCGGCCAACGATCCCTTCACGCTCGATCCGAATCACGTCGGCAACGCCTGCGACGACACGGCCGGGTGCCCGGGCAGTGCCACCTGCTGCCGCAACAAGGACGCACAGACCTCGTGCTGCATCACCCCCACCGACGCCGGCGCGGTGGGGTGCTGATCGACGTCTGCTCGAACGCGTCGCAGCAGCCGAACTCGGCGGCGTCCGACTGCATCGTCGCGACCGAGTGCTCGAAGCAGGATCCGAACGACCCGTCTGTAACGACCTGAATCCGTGCACGGTCGACTCGTGCGACGCCACGCTCGGCGTCTGCAAGCACGTCGCCGGCAACGCGGGCGCGCAGTGCCGCGCCTCCGCCGGCCCGTGCGACGTCGGCGGAGACCTGCAGCGGCGCCGAGCATCACCTGCCCGGCGGACGGCTTCGCGACGCGGAACGTCCCTGCCGGACCTCGACCGACCTCTGCGACGTCGCCGAGAGCTGCGACGGCAGCGGCGCCGCAGCTGCCCGGCCGACGGCGTCGCAGGCATCGGGCGTCGCCTGCCGCACCTCGAGCGGCAGCGTCTGCGACGTCGCCGAGGTCTGCGACGGCGTGAGCAAGACGTGTCCGCCGAACGGCTCCCAGCCGAGCAACACGCCGTGCAACGACAACAACGCCTGCACGACGGGTGACCACGTGCGATGGCGCGGCGCCTGCGTCGGCGGCACCGACCGTCACCTGCAACGACAACAACGGCTGCACCGACGACGCGCTGCGACCCGGCAGACCGGCTGCGTCACACGTCCAACAACAACGACGCCGTGCAACGACAACAACGCGTGCACGACCGAACGACACGTGCGCCGGCGGCGCCTGCGTCGGCGGCAGCTGCGCCCAACTGCAACGACAACAACGGCTGCACGACGGACGGCTGCGACCCGGCAGACCGGCTGCATCGCACGTCGACAACACGTCGCCCTGCAACGACGACAACGCCTGCACCACGAGCGACACCTGCGCCGGCGGCGCCTGCGTGCGCGGCGGGCGCCGCCCGACTGCAACGACGACGACGTCTGCACCGACGACTCGTGCGACCCGATCACCGGGCTGCACAGCACGTCGAACAACACCGCGCCGTGCAACGACAGCAACGCGTGCACGAGCGACGACACTGCGCGGCGGGCGTCTGCGCCGGCAGCGCCGATCGACTGCAACGACAACAACGGCTGCACCGACGACGGCTGCGACGCCGCTGACCGGCTGCACGTCACGCACGAACAGCGCGCCCGTGCAACGACGGCAACGCCTGCACGACGAGCGACGCGTGCGCCGGCGGCGCCTGCGTCGGCGGGCCGCCGCCCGAACTGCAACGACAACAACGTCTGCACCGACCGACGCGCTGCGACCCGCAGACCGGCTGCACGCACGACGAACAACACGGCGCCCTGCAACGACGGCAACGCGTGCACGACGAACGACGCCTGCGCGCGGCGGCGACTGCGTCGGCGGCCCGGCGCCCGACTGCGACGACAACGACGCGCTGCACGGCCGACTCGTGCGATCCGCGGACGGGCTGCGCACGACCGGCGTCGGGAAGCTGCTGCAACACTCGACGCGCAGTGCACCGACTCGGATCTCTGTACGACGAACGAGCGCGTGCGAGGCGCACCGCTGCGTCAGCGATCCCGTCGTACTGCAACGACAACAACGGGTGCACCGACGACTGGCTGCGATCCGCAGAGCGGGCTGCACGACGACGCACAACAACGCCCCCTGCAACGACGGCGAGCGCCTGCACGACCGACGACGCCTGCGCCGGTGGCAGCTGCGTCGGCGGGCCGCGCGCCCGAACTGCAACGACAACAACGGTCTGCACCGACGACGGCTGCGATCCGCAGACCGGCTGCACGCACACGCCGAACAACGCGCCGCCCTGCAACGACGGCAACGCCTGCACGACGAACGACACGTGCGCCGGCGGTGCCGTGCGTCGGCGGCGCTCCGCCCGAACTGCGACGACGACGACGCGCTGCACCGACGACGCGTGCGACCCGCTCGACGGATGCGGCACACGTCGACAACACCGCCGCCTGCAACGACGGCAACGCGTGCACCAGCGAGCGACATCTGCACCGGCGGGAACGTGCGCCGGCTACGCCGATCAGCTGCACCGACAACGACGTCTGCACCGACGACGGGTGCAACGCGACCGACGGGCTGCACGCTCGTCGCCGAACAGCGCGCCCTGCAACGACGGCAGCGCTCTGCACGATCGGACGACGTCTGCGTGGCGCGGCGCCTGCGTGCCCGGCACGGCCGTCAACTGCAACGACAACAACGTCTGCACGGACGACGGCGTGCGACCCGACGACGGGGTGTGCAGCCACACGAACAACGGCGCTCCCTGCAGCGACGGCAACGCCTGCACGAACGGCGACGCCTGCGCCGGCGGGCTGCCTGCGTCGGCGGCCCGCCGACGCTCTGCCGCACCGACATGAACGCCTGCACGACCGAGGTCGTGCGACCCGCTGATCGGGCTGCAAGTCACGCGGACAACACGGAACCGTGCGACGACGGCAATCCCTGCACGGAGAACGACACGTGCGCGGGACAGCTGCTGCCAGCCCGGCACGCAGGTCGACTGCAACGACAACGACGGCCTGCACCGACGACACCTGCAATCCGCAGACGGGCCTCTGCGACTACGTGAACAACACCGCGCCCTGCGAGCGACGGCGACGCATGCACGGTCGACGACGCCTGCTTCCAGGGCGAGTGCCAGCCGGGCGGGACCGAAGCCCTGCGACGACAGCAACGACTGCACGACCGACCCTGCCGCTCGCCGACCGGGAACTGCGAGCATCCGCCGGTGCCCGGCGACGTGTTGCAACCTCGACACCGAGTGCACGGACACTGACGAGTGCACGGTCGAACGAGCGCTGCGTCGATCACAAGTGCACGAGCGACCCGCGCGACTGCGCACTGACAACGACGCCTGCACGATCGACACCTGCGACAACTCCGGCGGCGGCTTCATGTGCGAGAACACGCCGTGCGCGCAGATCCAGCAGGGACAGGGCTGTCCGAACCCAGAGCTGCATCCCGGCCGTCTGCGGCGACAGCATCATCGGCAACGGCGAGACATGCGATCCACCGGGCTCGCCGACGTCGAAGCCGTTCACGGTCTGCCGCCAGGACTGCACGTTCTGCGGCGACAGCGTCACGCAGCCGCAGGACGCCGAGACCTGCGACGACGGCAACATCCTCGAGGGCTGCATCAAGAACGACTCGTTCCCCGTCGACGGCTGCCGGAACGACTGCTCGCTCCACATCTGCCGCGATCCCACACAAGGCGGTGTTCGCGGCGACCATCGACAATAGTTCACGTTCCACGGCCGCCTCACCAGCACGTCCCCGGTCGACTTCGCCGCCGGACACTTCGCCGTGCAACCTCACGACGCCGTCGGGCCAGGTGCTCTTCCGGAAGTCGCTCCCCGGCGGCGCCATCGTCAGCGTGAACAGCCGCGCGCCCGGCCGCTACCGATACACTAACCGGGACGTCGAAGAAGACCGGCGGCATCTCCAAGATCAAGGTCCGCCGGAACGGCGCCGCGTATCGCACGACGGTCGAGGAGCTACGGGAACCTGCTCGGCGTGCAGGAGCGCATGGTGACGCAGGTCCGAACCGGGGCCACCCGGTGGCTCATCAACGGCGACTGGGAGCAGCGCGGGCCGCGCCTCTGGCGATTCATCGAGCCATGAGACGAGGGCGACGCCGGGAGCACCCCCGGCGTCGCCACCGGGCACGACGCGAAGGGCGTGCTCTACGAGCCGCTCGCGCGCGCGGCGCTTCCGGCGCCTGAGCGTCGTCCCATAGCCGCCGCAGCTCGACGGCCACGCGCGCCGGCCGCTCCATCGGGAAGAAGAGCTTCGCGTCGGGCAGCAGGATCGGCTCGCGCGCGCCGGGAATCGTCTTGGCGAGCCAGCGCGCCCATTCGACGTCGAAGAACACGTCGGCCGGTGCCCCACATGACGAGCGTCGGCGCCTGCAGGCGACGAAGGAGCGGCTCCACCTCGACGGTCTGCCGGCAGTCCATCGCCGCGAAGAAGCGCTCGAGGTTGCTTGACGCGCTCGTCCGACGCGAGCAGCGGGTCGAGGAACCCGCGCAGCGTGGCGTCGGAGAGGCGCTCCGGGTGCTCGAAGCCGACGCCGAGGGCCTCGCGCGCGACGGCGGGATCGGTCAGCGGCCCGGCCACGGCGCGGAAGCCGGCGGTCAGCACGGCCTGTACGGTCGGCACGAATGCGGGCGGCGGCCAGCCGTCGTGGACGTCGCAATTCGTGAGCGCGAGCGAGCGCACGCGCTCGGGATGGCGCGCCGCGAAGATCTGCGCGATCGCGCCGCCGCTGTCGTTCGCGACGAGGTCGACCTGCCGGACGTCGAGCGCGTCGACGAGCTGGAGCAGCATCTGCGCCTGGCCGGCGAACGAGACGTCGGCGTCGGCGCGCTCGCGCGTCTGCCCGTGGCAGAGGATGTCGGGCGCGATGCAGCGGCGGACGTCGGACACGCCGTCGACGACGCCGTCCCAGAGATCGGCGTTCAGGAAGACGCGCGTGGACGAAGAGCGCCGTGGGGCCGTCGCCGCGCTCGACGTACGCGATGCGGCCGGACGGGGTTTCGATGGTGCGACGGTCGGACATGAGCCCTCCTTGTGTGACGAGCGAGATCGCCGTCGAGTGCAGCGGTCGTGCCAGGGCACGCCCCGTGCGACGCCTCGGACGATCGCTCGGCGGCGTGGTCGGCGAGCCACGCGCATGTTGCCGGACCGCCACACGACCGGCGTTTGCCTGAGCAGAGAGGCGCCCGGACTTTTGCGGAACGACGCGTCGATCTGGTACTCGTCGCCGAACGCCATGGTCTCGAGGCCCGTCACGGCGATGGAGCGCGCGGGATCCGCAGCGCAGGGCGTCACCGGCCGACCCGATCCTCGCCCGTCCGACGTGGCGGTGGTGGGAGCTCGGCGCCGCGATGGCGATCGGTCTGGCGGTGGCGATCCCGCTCATCGGTGCGGCTCGCGTCGATCCCGGCGAACCTGGCGTGGCTGAACGGCGATCCCGCCACCGGATACGTCGGCTGGGCGTTCTACCGCCACGAGGCGGGGTGGCACTTCCCGATCACCTGGGCCACGCGCATCGGATGGCCGCTCGGCGTCACGATCAGCTGGCTCGACAGCATTCCGCTCGTCGCCGTCCTGCTGCGGCCGTTCTCCCCGCGGTCCTGCCGGAGCCATTCCAGTACCTCGGCATGTGGGCGTGCCTGCTAGCTTCGCCCTGCAGGCGTTACTTCGCGTCTGCGACTCGGTGCGATCCTCTTTCCCGAGCAGCCGCTGTTCGTGCTGGGCTGCGCGTTGCGTCATGGCGGGCGCGCCCGCCGTCATGTGGCGGCTCTTCGGCCATTATGCGCTCGCGAGCCATTGGCTCATCGTCGCGAGCCTCTGGTGCTACTTCCGCGACGCGTCGCGCACGGCGCCCTGGCGATGGGTGCTGCCGTTCGCGATCGTCCTCGTCCTCGCCGGCGGCGTGAGCCCGATACCCCGCCGTCATGCAGCCTGCTCATCGCGTGGGCCGCGATCGGCCGCCTGCTGCTCGAACGGCGCTGCGGGCTGCTGCAGGGCGTCGCGCTCGGCGTGCTGCTGGTCGGCTGCATGGCAGCGAGCCTCGTCGTCTTCGGCTTCGCCATGTTCGGCCTCGACTCCGCCGACTACGCCGGCGCCGGGTACGGCTATTTTCTCGATGAACCTCCTCGCGCCGATCAATCCGATGTCGTACGGCTCCGTGCTCCTCCCGTCGCTGCCGGTCGCCGTGTACGGCCAGTACGAAGGCTACAACTACCTGGGCCTCGGCGTGATCGCGCTCTGGGGCCTGAACCTGCTCGTCAGGCCGCGCGGTGTCGCGCGCCTCGTCTCCCGCACGACGGCGCCGCTCCTGGTGCTGGCCGCGCTCTGCACCGTCGCCGCGGCTTCGTCGACGATCACGATCGGGTCGGCCACGATCGTGTCGATCCACCTACCGAGCGCGGTTCAATCGGTCGCGAACGCGCTCCGGGCGTCCGGCCGTCTCTTCTGGCCACGGTGCACTACCTGCTCATCCTGACGGCGGTGGTCGCAACCGACCGCTGCCTGGCGGCGCCCCTGGCGCGAGCTGTGCTGCTCGCGGCGGCGATCGCGGTGCAGATCCGCCGACCTGGCCGAGATGCGGTGGCAGGTTCGCGGCAGCATCGACGTCGCGCAGGCGGTGCCCAACCCTGCTGCGCTCGCCGCGATGGCAGGAGCTCGGTCGAGATCACGAGCGCCTGATCGTCCTCCCTGCGTGGGAGTGCGGCACGGACGTGACGCCCGGCGGCTTCCACGGGTTCGCGACGTTCGGCATCCCGCCGCCGGACAGCGTCTCGCCACCAACGACTACCACGCGGGACGTATGACCAGGGTGCAACGGACCGTGCACTGCCGGGACATGCCGGCCGCGCATCGCGAGCGCCGCGAATCTCGATCCGAAAGACCGCCTACGTCGTCGAGGACAGGTTCGCGATCGCCTGGAACCCCGAGGGCATGGCCTCGCATCGATGCGACGTGACGGACGGTTTCAATCTGTGCACCCGGTCCGCCGCCGCGCAGCGGTCCTGGGCTCGACCCGCGCATGCCGACCGCGTCGGTACGGCACGTGCGATGGGCGAGTGGATCGACTTCCGCAATTCGGGCAATGCCGCGCCGTACCTGTGGCTGGGTTGGTCGCCATCCGAAGCCTGGGGGACGTGGAGCGAGTGGAACGAGGCGAGCCTGCTCATGCGACTGGCGCCTGCCGAGGCCGTGGCGCTAGACGTCGACGCCAAGCTGCGGGCCTACGTGACCACACAGCATCCCGCCGTCACGGTGACCGTGCTGGCCAACAATCGTGAGGTGGGACGCTGGCGCTTCGACGGCGGACAGCCGGAGACCCGACACGTGCTGATCCCTCGCCGCGGTCGTCGCGAGCAGCCCGGTGCTGCACCTGCGATTCGTGATCGACTCACCGGCGTCCCCGGCGGCGCTCGGCATATCCGCCGACGACCGCCTGCTCGGCATCGGCATGGAGGCCCTGCGGATCGTAGGCACGGCGGACCCGACGCAGCGCGATCCGGGGTAGCTCCGGTTCGGGCAGCGGGGTGTCACGCTCCTGACCGGCCGCCGTCGCCGCCAAAATGCCTGAAGAAATGCATCGCGGGGCGCTGGAGACTCGGCCGCGGCCCCGCTACATTGAGGAACGTTCACCACATAGCGAGTGCCGCGTGCGGGGAGGGCTGTGACATGGGCATCGACGTAAATCGCGAGCGGGCGATCGACCTGGCGTTGAGCCAGATCGAGAAGCAGTTCGGCAAGGGCGCCATCATGAAGCTCGGGGAGGGCGGCGTCATCGCACGACATCCCGGCGCTGCCGACCGGCTCGCTCGGCCTCGACATCGCGCTCGGCATCGGCGGCATGCCGCGCGGGCGCGTGGTCGAGATCTACGGACCGGAATCATCGGGCAAGACCACGCTCGCGCTGCAGCTGGTCGCCGAGGCGCAGAAGCGCAGCGGCATCTGCGCCTTCATCGACGCCGAGCACGCGCTCGACGTCGGCTATGCGCGGAAGCTCGGCGTCGACGCCGAGGATCTGCTCATCTCGCAGCCCGACCACGGCGAGCAGGCGCTCGAGATCGCCGACACGCTGGTGCGCTCGGGCGCCATCGACGTGCTGGTGATCGACTCGGTCGCCGCGCTCGTGCCGCGCGCCGAGATCGAAGGCGACATGGGCGACCCGCAGATGGGCCTCCAGGCGCGCCTCATGTCGCAGGCGCTGCGCAAGCTCACCGGCACCATCTCCAAGTCGCGCACGATCGTCGTCTTCATCAACCAGATCCGAATGAAGATCGGCGTGATGTTCGGCAACCCGGAGACCACCACGGGCGGCAACGCGCTCAAGTTCTACGCCTCGGTGCGGCTCGACATCCGCCGCATCGGCGCGCATCAAGCACGGCGAGGAGGTGATCGGGAACCGCACGAAGGTGAAGGTCGTCAAGAACAAGGTGGCGCCGCCGTTCCGCGAGGTCGAGTTCGACATCCTCTACGGCCAGGGCATCTCCAAGGAGGGCGAGCTGCTCGACATCGGCGCCGAAGCAAGGCATCATCGAGAAGTCGGGTGCGTGGTACGCCTTCGAGGGCGAGCGCATCGGTCAGGGGCGCGAGAACGCCCGCGACTTCCTGAGGGAGCACCAGGACGCCGCGGCCAAGATCGAGGCCAAGGTGCGCGAGAAGCACGGACTCAAGCCGGACGTGGTGGGGCACCGACGCCGGCGGAGCCGACGAGCAACGAGGGTGCAGAGGGTGGACGGGCGGCGGATGTCGCTCGGAGGGGAGGGGCGGAAAGGACTAGGAGCGACGTGGACCTGCATACGATCCTCGCCGAGGAGTGAATCGCGGTGCATCCGACATCCACCTGAAGTACGGCATGTCCGCCGATCCTTCGGGTGCACGGCCATCTGCTGCCGGTCGAGGGCTATCCCGCGATCGACCGCGAGGGCATGGCGGCGCTCACCGGCGAGCTTGCTGACCGAGTACCATCGGGAGAAGCTCGCCGAAGCAGCTCCAGGTCGACGCTGGGCTACGGACACCCGGAGTACGGGCGCTTCCGCGTGAACGTCTTCTACCAGCGCGGCGAGCATGCAGGCCGCGCTGCGCTTGATTCCCGCCGCGCGTGCGGCACATCCGCGAGCTGCAACCTGCCGCCCATCGTGGAGCGCATCGCGCAGGAGCGGCGCGGCTCGTCCTCGTGACCGGCACCACGGGCAGCGGCAAGTCGACGACGCTCGCCGCCATGATCGACCAGATCAATCGCACGGCGGCGCGCGCACGTCATCACCGTCGAGGACCCGATCGAGTACCTGCACGGCGACGAGCAATCGATCATCACGCAGCGCGAGATCGGCGTCGACTGCATGACGTTCGCGGCGGGGCTCAAGGGCGCGCTGCGCCAGGACCCCGACGTCATCCTCGTCGGCGAGATGCGCGACATCGAGACCATCGAGACGGCGATCCTCGCCGCCGAGACGGGCCACCTCGTGATGTCGACGGTGCACACCCTCGACGCGACGGAGACCATCACCCGCATCATCGCCGCGTTCCCCGAGCATGCCGCCCGCAGGCGCGGCTCATCCTCGCGGGCATCTCTGAAGGGCGTCATCAGCCAGCGGCTCGTGCCGCGCTCCGACGGCATGGGCATGGTCCCGGCCATCGAGGTCATGGTGTCGACGGCGCTCGTGAAGGAGTGCATCCAGCAGCCCGGAGCGCACGCGCGAGCTGCGGGACGTCATCGCCAGGGCTACAGCACCTACGGCATGCAGACCTTCGACCAGTCGCTGATGCAGCTCTGGCGCGAAGGCTTCATCACGTTCGACGAGGCGCTCGCGCAGTCGACGAACCCCGACGACTTCGCGCTCAAGGCGCGCGGCATCAACTCGTCGAGCGACAGCCGGTGGGACGAGTTCGACAAGGATGAAGAGCCGGAAACGGACGAGGGCATCAAGGTCGACCGCTTCTGAGTCGACGAAGTCCCCGCGCCCGACGCCGAGCCCGCTCGACGTCGCGGCGCGCATCCTGACGCGCGCGCCACGGAGCGAGGCGGACCTGCACGCGCCGGCTCGTGGCGCGCGGCTATCAGCAGGTCGACGGCCACGCGCACCGTCGATCGCGTGCCGCGAGCTCGGCTACGTCGGCGACGAGAAGCTCGCGCGCGAGCGGGCGCGGTCGCTCCGCGAGCGCGGCGCCGGCAGCTTGAAGATCGCGGCCGATCTCGAAGGCCCGCGGGCTGCCGCGAGCGATCGTTTTCGCGGCCGTCGAAGCGTCGTGCGACGGCGAGCCCGAAGCCACATGGGCGCGCCGCGCGCTCGAGCGCTCGGGCCGGCCGCACGGCGCGAAGGCGTGGCGGCTTCTCGCGAGCCGCGGCTTCCCAGAGGACGTCGTGCTCGACGTCGTCGGGGATCCGGACGAGTCGTTCGACTGACGCCGGCCTCCTGCGGTAGCGATCGGAACGATGGACGCGCGCATCCGTCCCGCCACCGCCGCCGACGCCGACTTCGTCGCCTGGGACATCCTCACCGCATCGCGAAGCCAGCTGCCGCTCGGCGCGTGGGATCACTACCTGGCCGCGGACGAGCCGGGCGTGCTCGCGTACCTCCACCGCATGGTCACGCAGGACGTGCGCTCGTTCTGTCGATGGGAAGGTTTCCTGATCGCCGGAAGTCGACGGCGAGCCGGCCGCCGGCCTCTCCGGGTACGCGTCGAGGCGATCCCGCGATGGCGAATCCCGAGCCGGCGCTCACGGCGGCGAGCCGCGCGCTCGGCTGGAGCGAGGCGGAGCATCAGGCCGCCGGCGCGCGGCTCGGCGCCTTCCTCACGTGCGTGACCGAGCCGCCGCCCGGATACGTGGGTCGTCGAATGGGTCGCGACGCGGCCGGCGTTTCGCCGGCGGGGCCTCGTCCACGACCTCCTGCTCGCGATCCTCGACGTCGGCCGGCGGCGCGGCTTCGCGCGATCGCAGATCATGGTCTTCATCGGCAACACCGCCGCACGCTGCGCCTACGAGCGCGCGGGCTTCCGGCTTCGTCGACGAGAAGCGCGATCCCGATTTCGAGCGGCTGATGGGCTGTCCCGGAATCGCGCGTCTCCTGCGCGATCTCTGACGCGCGCGTCGTAGCATCTCCGCTCCCGCGTCGTCGACGACGACGCCGCGCACACGCTGCCCAAAATGGGCCGGCGGCGCGGTACGCGCCTGCATCCTGGGCTCGGCTTCGCGTTTCGCGATCGCAGAATCCACACAAATTCGCTGGGGGCGGGGATGTTGGGGGACGGTGGTTGTGCGGGGGCGGCACATTCGTGTCGCCGCAAAATGGGTCGCAGGCTCATTCGTGCTCGCCATGGCGGCGGGGATGACGGCGAGCACGGCGGCGGCGCGGACGAGCTGTCCGCTGTCGACGACGGTGCCGCCGTTCGCGGCGAGCGTCGGCGATCGATACGAGATCGTGACGACGGACGGCGGCGACGGCGATCTCGACGGCGCCGCCGACGGCTCGTGCCACGTCGTCGTCAACGTCTGCCGCGCGCGGACGCCTCGCTCTGCGACGGCGCCACGCTCGAACACACGGCCGTGCGTGTGATCGGCCGGCGCCTCGCACGCGAGCCGCTCGCGCTGCTCGAGACCCGCCTGAACGACGAGCTCGCCGCGCTGCCCACGTCGTCGGCGCCGTGCCGCCCGCTCCGGATCGAGCTCTCGGCCGACGACGGCATCGCGCTTCGCTTTCGGTCGGACGCGGAGTCGGAGCGCGGTCGCAGCGTGCTGCGACGGAGTCGGCTCGGCCTCGTGTGCCGCGCGGCCAGCGACGCGGTGCCGAGCCACGCCCGCTGCAACGGTCGCCGCGGTTGCCCGCCGCGCGGGACGGCCGCCTGCGGCAACGACCTGCGCGACGTGCAGACCGAGCGCTGCGACGGCGGCGACGACGTCACGTGTCCGGGCACGTGTCGCCCGGACTGCTCGTGCGGCATCGAGGAGGACGACTTCGACCTCGCGCCCGACGCCGTCGTGACGGCGTCCTCGAGCGCGTCGGACAGCGCGCCGGGCTTCGCCGTCGACCGCGTCGTCGACGGCTGGCCGGGCAAGCCCGAGCACGAGTGGACGTCGAGCGGTGAAGGCCAGGGCGCATGGCTCAAGCTCGAGTGGCCGCGGCCGGTGCGCGTCGACGGCGTCGTCCTCTACGACCGGCCGAACGTCACGGACAACGTCACGAGCGGCGCGCTGTTCGTCGACGACGATCCCGAGCCGATCGCGTCCGGCGCGCTCGCGCCGGACGGCGCGGCGACACCTGTCGCGGTGGGCGATCGGAGCGTGCGCACGCTCACGTTCGTCGTGACCGGCGCGACCGGCCAGAACGCCGGCCTTGCCGAGATCAAGGTGGTGAAGCGCGGCCGCGGGCGTCCGAAGGGAGACGACGACCGACGACGACGTCGACGACCACGACATCGCACTGACGACGACCTCCCGACGTCGACGGACGACGCTCGACGCTACCACCCACGCTGGAGGATCCGACGACGACGAGCTCGACCACGACCTCGACGAGCACCACGACGTCCACGTCGTCGTCCTCCTCGACCTCGACCACCGCGTCGACCACGACGCACACGACGACAGCTCCACCACGTCGACCACCAGCTCGACGACCACCTCGACGTCGACCTCGAGCCTCGACGTCCACCTCCACGTCGACGCATCGCCCGACGACCAGCTCGACATCGACCGTCGACCTCGACGTCCTCGTCCTCCTCCACCTCGTCGTCGAGCTCGACCAGCGCGTCGACCTCGACCTCGTCCTCGACGGCGCCGACCGTACCACCCACCACGACGACGCTGCCGCCGTCGATCGGCGCCACGTACTACATCGCACCCGACGGCAACGACGCCAGCACCGGCAAATCGGCGAGCGCGGCGTGGGAAGACGTTCGCAAAGGCCGTGAAGGCGCTCGCTGCCCGGCGACACGCTCGTCGTCGGCGACGGCAAGTACACGCGCGGACGACTGGGCATGCCGCTCATCGACTGCTGCGAACGGCGTGAAGAACGGCACGGCCGACAAGCCGATCACGATCCGCGCCGCGCACGAGCGGGCGCGCGTGGCTCGCGAGCGACGGCATCGGCGACGCCGCTCTACGTGAACAAGTGCAGCCTGGTGGAACGTCGTCGGCCTCCACGCGTCGAGCGCGGACAACACGCGCGGCGAAGGCGTGGGAAGGCAACGTGATGCGCTTCGTCGAGAGTCAGCAACGTCCAGATCCGGCGCGCGCTCGTCGTCGCGGCCGAACCGCACGTGCCCGAACGGCTCGCTCACGTACTGCAACGCGCACGGCATCGCGATCGAGGACTCGCATCACGTCCTGGTCGAGGACAGCGAGATCTACGACTTCCACCGCCACGGCGTGAGCGCGTTCACGCTCGCGCTTCATCACGGTGCGGCGCTGCTACATGAACCCGTGGGACGCGACCGGCGGCGCCGGCGGCGGCTCGACGGGCGTCATCTTCTACGGCAGCTCCGACAGCATCGTCGAGAACGTCGTCGGCGAAGGCGTGTACGGCCTCAACATCGCCGGCGGCGTCGACGTACGACGGGCGCGCCGGGCGGCTACCGGAACAAGCTCCTCGGCGTCGTCACGCTGAACGCGAAGCACGGCTCGACGCATCCGCGCGCGGAAGTTCAGCGGGCCCGTGCTGCCCGCCGGCGACAACCTCGTCCAGGACAGCGTCTTCGTGCAAGACGCAGAACGTCGGCGTCTTCGCCCGCGGCGCGAACGACACGCACGTCGAGAACGTCTCGGTGCTTCGACACGGTGGTCGACGCCGGCGTCGTCGGCGACCAGGACCTGAGCGAAGGCGCGCCGTGCAGCGCCAACCCGAAGGGCTGCAGCATCACGGCGCGAGAACCTCCTGTCGATCGGCAACACCGGCAGGGGCATGCGCGTCGACACGAGCGATGCATGAGCGAGCTGGTCGCTCCAGACTCGAACCTCTAGGGCAACCGCGGGCGGCAACTTCCCGACCAGCGAGACGCCCGGCGACGACAGCGGCAACATCCGCCGCTCGCAGTCGGTCGCGCCGACCGGCATGGGACGCGGCGCCGGCAAGTGCATGCTCTGGGTGCCCGACGGCTCGAACATGAAGGGCGCGGGCGCCGGCGGCGCCGACATCGGCGCGAGCGTGCTGCGTCGCTACCAGTGACGGCGCGCTCACCAGCGCAGCGGCTGTGGGATCGCGACGACCGGCGCCTTCCCGTGCGGCGCGACGGTCGCCCGGCGTCAACGACGACCCAGCGCACCTGCAGCGGCGTGCACGAGCGTCTCAACGCGTGGACACGAACGGCTGCGCATTCCCGGTGGGTTACTAGCGCTCGGCGTCGCCTCCATGCGGCGGCTAAGCCCGCCGCATGCGGGCCGCAAGGCTGCGGCTGTCCCCCGACGAGCGGCGCGGGCCGCGTGCACCGCGTCGCTCATCAACGTGACGGACATGAGCGCGCGCGCGCAGCGGTTCTACCGGCGCTGGCTCATGCCGAAGCTCGGGTGTACCAGGCCGGCTGGGAGTACGAGGCCGGGCAGGGGTTATCTGAGCCTGCACCGGGAGCTTCTGGAACTCAGGCCCGTCGACCCCCGCTTTACCGCGAACGCGACGCCTTCCACGGGGGCCGCGTCCGGGCTCTGCGAGGATCGCCTTCGCCGCAGAACACGCGCGCCGAGGTCGGCAGCGCTCCACGGCGCGCTCGTCGACCGCGGCGTCACGATCCCCGGACCTGCCGCGCCGAGTATCCCGAGCACGTGCCCGGCTACTACGCCGTGTTCTTCGCCGGTCCCGACGGTTGAAGCTCGAGCTCGTGCACATCCCCGGCTAGGAGCGCGCCCCGGAGAAGGCTAAGACCCTCCGCGCGCGCAGCGCGCGGCCGAGCGCAAGCGAGCCGGGAGGCCCTGTCGCGGCTTTGTTATGACGGGCGAGGGACAGAGTCCCTCGTGTATTACTTCGGCCGCGGCCGAAGGCCGATGACGACCAGTGCCACGAGCACGATCAGCCCGGCGAACGTCGCGCCCCGGCCGATGAGCACGATCGCCGGCTTGTAGACGAAGCGCACGCGATGCGTGCCGGCCGGCGCGCGCGGACGCCGCGGAAGAGGTGGTTCGTCGCGGATCTCGGCCGGCACGTCGTCGACGGTCGCGCGCCAGCCGGGATAGAACGAGTCCGCCAGCACGACCAGGCCGGGCGCGTCGAGCGTTGCGTCGATCTCGACGACCTCCGCGTCGTCGCGGACGATCGTCGCCGGCCGGCCGCGAGGCACTGGGCCGGTTTGCGGCAGCGGTGGGCCCGACGAAGCTTGCCGTCAGAGGGTCGAATGCCGCCGCGCTGGTCAGCGCCAGCAGCTCGACCGGTGGCGCCGTCGTCGTGCGGTACGGTGACGTAGGCGCGGGCACCGCGGTCTGGTTCTCGAACAGTAGAAGGTCGGGGCGCGGCAACGGCAGCGGATGCCAGCCGAGGTTCGAGGGTCAGCTGGCGGACGTCCGGGCGGTCGAGCATGTTCGCGGGCAGCAGGACGAGCCGCGTCGCCGTCAGGTCGATATGGCGCCGCTGCGCCGCCAATCGATCGAGCCCGGCCGTCGCGACGTTCGTCAGCATGCCGGCGAGCGGCCGGACCTGTCCTTCGAGAGATACGTGAAGTACTGGCCTGCCGGCGGAGCGTGATCGTCTCGGAGTCGTCGAGGGAGCGCACGCCGTGCATGCCGGCGAGCTTCGGCGCGAACGCCGTAGACGTGAACGGCTCGCGGATGATCCACACGTTGCCGGAGCCTTGTTGCGCGCGGAGTGCGTCGTAGACGTCGTCCGCCGCATGGTACGGCCGCGCCTTTTCGCGCCGCGATAGGGGAGCAGGCCCGGGGTACTGGCAGCGAGGAACGCCCGGCGGTCGCCACCGCCAGGAGTGCGACTGCGCCGCCGTCGATCGTCGCGCACGGACCGACGACGAGCACGAGCACGGCCGCTGGCACCACGACCGGCAGCGGCGCGCCCTGTGCCGATGTGCCCGGCGATCAGCGCGGTCGCGGCGGCGATCACGGCGATGCGCGCGACGCCGAACCGTCCGGGCGGGGCTGTCGCCGTCGGTTTCGGTCCACAGCGCCGACCGCTCGCTGCGGCGACGGCGAGCGTGAAACGGTGAGCAGCATGAGGTATCGTTGCCGAGCGCGAAGCCGCCGAGCAGCAGGCACCACCATGCGGACCGCTCATGGCGGCGCGCACGAACGGCACGGCGGCGAGAAGCGTCATTGCGACCACGCTGAAAAGCGCTCGCCGCGTCCCACCGCCTCGCCCGTCATGTGGGCCGCGCGCGTGCCGAGCCGCGCCATCTCCATCGTGGGCCGAGCTGGACGCCCGCCGCGAGTGTTCCGAGCGCGACTGCGGCGGCGAGCCCGGCGGCGACGAGCCAGCGCGACGCCGGCGGTCGATCGCCGAGCAGCAGCGCGAGCCACAGCGTCGACCACGCGCAGAGCACGGACACGGTGACCTCCGGTCCGCCGGCGAGCCAGCTCAGCCGTCGCGCCGGCGAGGAATGCCGTGCCGTGCGCGCTCGGCCGTCGTACGAGCTCGACGATCGCGATCGCACGTCGGCAGCTACGCGACCGCCTGAGCAGCGGCGCGAAGAGCCAGGCGCGAATCGTTCCAGGAGCGCGAACAGCACGGCGGGCCAGCATCGCCGCCACCGCGCCGACGCCGATGCGTCCCGCGAACCACGCCGTGGCGTAGGCGACGACCAGCAGGTGCACGATCGCGAGTACCGCGAGCGCGACGTTCGGCGGCAGCACGAGGAAGAGCAGGTGCGGCGGGTAGAAGAGCCCACCTTCCGGCGCGCCGAACGCGGGCAGCCCGCAGAGCTGATACGGATTCCAGAGCGGCAACCCGCCGTCCGCCAGACGGCCGAAGAGCGTGAGAGGTAGGTGGATAGAAGAAGAGCCGGAGATCGGTGGTGACGATGTCAGGCCCCGGGCCGGCACCACGATCCTGAGCCACCAGAACGCGAGCACCGTTCCGCCGAGCGCGAAGGGCACGAGGAGCCGCGACAGGGCGGAGGGCGGGGGCACGCGCGGCGCAGTCATACCACCTGACTGGATCGGGCAGCGACGCGCGGTGCCCTCGTCTATGGCGTCGTGATCTGACACGGCGCTAGGAACTCGCGAGAGGCCGTGATCGACTTCGACGCGCACGCCGAGCGCATCGGCCCGCGATCGGCCACATCGATCCTCGAGAGACGCGATCGAGCCGGAGCTTCCGCTGCGCGCTCCTCGCCGGTGCTCGAGCGCCTCGAGCGCGACTACGAGATCGTCCCGTCCAAGAACTCGGGTTCGAGGGGCACCACACGGTCCGGCATCTACAACCTGCTCGCGCACGGCAAGCTCTACGAGGGGATCCCGGTGCACCAGAACGTCCTGCCGGTCGTCGAGGGCGTGCTCGACCCGGGCTGCCTCGTGTCGTCGCTCTCGTCGATCGCGATCGATCCCGGCGAGACGCGCGCAGCCGATCCACGCCGACGACCAGCTGATCCCGCTCGCGAAGCCGCACGTCGCCGACCGGTCTGCAACACGATGTGGGCGCTCACCGACTTCACCGAGGAGAACGGCGCGACGCGCATCATCCCGGGCTCGCACCTGCGCGACCACTCGCCGGCGTACGGCTCCAGCACGTACGACAGCATCGCCGCCGAGATGCCCGCGGGCAGCGTGCCTCGTCTGGCACGGCAGCCTGTGGCACGGCGGCGGCGCGAACCGCATCGGCGCGGCGCCGCGTCGGCATCGCGATGAACTACTGCGCCGGCTTCATCCGCCAGCAGGAGAACCAGCAGCTCGGCATTCCCGCGCGAGATCGCGCGCGGCTTCTCGCCGCGGCTGCGCGAGCTCGTCGGCTACGGCGTCTACAGCGGGCTGATCGGTCGCATCGACAAGCAGAGCCCGAGCGGCTCCTCGACGAGGGCGGACGCCAGCGACCCGGGCGTGATCTTAAATCTCAATACGCCGGCAAGGGCTGACGAGGATCAGTCGATGACCACCGGACGTTGCCCTGCGGCGCCGTGCGCGCTACGAGCTCACGGGCACGCCGATCGGCATGGTATCACTGCCACTGCGCGCAGTGCCGTCACGCGAACGGCGCGTCGTTCGCGACGAACGTCATCGCGTCGGCCGACGACCTGGAAGATCGTCGCCGGCAAGGACGTGCTCGCCGCGTACGAGTCGTCGCCGAACAAGCAGCGCTTCTTCTGCCGCGCTGCGGCTCGCCGATCTACAGCCACGCGCAGGCGACGGCCGCGATCGTATCGATCCGCGCCGGCACACTCGACGACGATCCCGGCTTCGGCCGAACGCACATCCACGTCGCGTCGCGCGCCGTGGACCGACCTCTGCGACGGCCTGCCGCAGAACGCGGAAGGGTTCTGACCGATGACGGCGACGTGCCCTGCGGGCGGCGTCCGGATCCAGATCGGCGGCAAGCTCGGCCCCGTCGTCTACTGCCACTGCACGCGCTGCCAGAAGGCGAACGGACCGCGTTCGCGGCGAACGCCGACGTCCGTGCGAAGTACTGACGATGGCGCAGGGCGCGGACCTCGTGCGCGAGTACGAGTCGTCGCCGGGCGTCGTGCGCGCGCCCTATGGGACGCGGGTCGCCGCTCTACAGCCGCCGCACGAGCAACCCGGACTTGTTCCGCGTGCGTCTGGCATCCGACGCCGATCCTGAGCGGCGTGCCTCGCGCACTTCTGGGTGCGGGCGACAAGGGGCGCGCTGGTTCGACATCACGGACGCCTTGCCGCAGTTCGCGCTCGGCACCGACGAGCACGCCCGGGATCATGGATACGACGACCGCCGCGATGGCAAAGAAGGGGCCATGAGCGACGCTGCACGGGCGCGGTTCGAGCATGGAGCAGGGGAACGGCCGAGGACTGGGCGATCATCAGCAACGCCACTTCCCCGTGCTTCGCGCGGCGGCCTCGCCCGACCGCGTGCTCGGCGCACCTCCGCCGCCTCGCCGGCGACTACGGCGGCTTCCGCCGTCGACCGGCCTGGCCGCACCTGCCTCCAGACGGCGATCTGCCTGCGCCCACCGCGCCGGAGCGCGACGAGGAGTACGTCGTCTGCGCGCTGCTGCACGACATCGGCGACACGCTCGGCAGCGTTCAACCACCCCGACGTCGCCGCGGCGATCCTGAAGCCGTTCGTGTCGGAGGAGAACCACTGGATGGTGGAGAAGCACGCGCATCTTCCAGGGCTACTACTTCTTCCATCACGTCGGCATGCGACCGCGACATGCGCGAGACAGTTCCGCGGCCACCCGTGCTTCGAGCGCACCGCCGAGTTCTGCGACGCGCTACGACGGCCCGGCGTTCGACCCGAAGCGCGAGACGCTGCCGCTCGAGTTCTTCGTGAGCCGATGCTCCCGCACGCGTCATGGCCTTCCCCGAAGCGCTCCATGTACGTGACCGCCCGCGCCGACGCGTGAGCGACCGCGCCGCCGCCGACGCCGCGCGCGATCCCGCGCGTCTACATGGCGGCCGAGCGGACGTTCGTTCCTCGGATCCGCACGGGGCCTCGCGCTCACCGGCTTCGGCTTCGTCGTCGCGCGTTGCGGCCTTTTCCTGCGCGAGGCGGGGCCGACGCCGACGGAGGAGCAATACGTGTAACTGAATCAGCGCAATACCGCGGGTCCATGCGGCGACGCCCACCTCTCGAACTTCGGGATCTTCGCCGCCCCCGACCGCCGCCTGGTGTTGGACGTCAACGACTTCGACGAGACCCTCCCGGGCCCTGGGAGTGGGACGCTGAAGCGTCTCGCAGCGAGCTTTCGCGATCGCCGGGCGCGACCGCGACTTCACCCCGGAGGAGACCCGCCGCCGCCGTCCTCAGCACGGTCCGCGAATACCGCGAGGCGATGCGCGAGTTCGCCGCGATGCGGAACCTCGACGTCTGGTACGCGCGCCTCGACGTCGACAGCCCTGCTCGCCGATCTGGCCAAGGTCGCCGACCGCAAGCAGATGAAGGCGGCGCGGCAAGAACGTGGCGAAGGCCAAGAAGAAGAACAGCCTCAAGGCCTTCGATCGCCTCGTCCACGAGGTCGACGGCGAGCCGCGGATCATCAGCGATCCGCCGCTGCTGGTTCCGGCCGGCGAGCTCGTCTCCGAGGATCAGGCGCCAGGCGCTCGAGGAGCGGATCATCGAGATGCTCGGCCGCTACCGCGAGAGCCTCAAGGGGACCGCCGCCACCTCTTCGACAGCTACCGGTTCGTCGAAATGGCCCGCAAGGTGGTCGGGGTCGGCAGCGTCGGGACGCGCGCCTGGGTGGTGCTGATGATGGGCCGCGACGGGCAGGACCCGCTCTTCCTGCAGGCCAAGGAGGCCGAGGCCTCGGTGCTCGAGCCCTACGTCGGCGCGAGCGAGTTCGGAAACCACGGCGAGCGGGTGGTCGAGGGCCAGTGGCTGATGCAGGCCGCGAGCGACATCCTCCTCGGCTGGCTTCCGGCGCTCGGGTTCGACGGCGGCAGGAGCGAGACTTCTACGTGCGCCAGCTCTGGGACGGCAAGCGATCGGTCGACGTCGAGACCCTGCCGCCGGAGGGGCTGGAGATATACGGGCAGGTGTGCGGCTGGACGCTGGCCCGAGCCCACGCGCGATCCGGCGACCGGATCGCGATCGGCGCCTACCTCGGCAAGGGCGACAGCTTCGATCGGGCGATCGCCGAGTTCTCCGAGCGCTACGCGGACCAGAACGAGCTCGACTACTGTGCAAGCTCGCTGACGCGTTTGCCAAGTCCGGCCGCATCGAAGGGTCGAGACGGACCTCGGCCTAGATCGGAGGCAATCGGAACTCAACTCCCGCACACATGATCAAAAAGGAGCCAGCGATGACTGATCACATCAGTGGTGCCGAGGCAACGCAATATCGGGGCAGCGGTACCGAGGCAACGCAATATCGGGGGTGGTCGGTGGCTGCTCCTAATCGTCGGTGTACTCAGCGTGGTCAGTGGGGGTGACTATTCTGTTCGCTGAAAGCGACAGCCTGGCGACGCTGGCCGTCATCGCCGGCATCTTCCTCTGCTGCTCGACGGCATCCTCGAGCTGGCCGACTCCGTTCGTGCGCAGCACCCCCCAACCGCGGTCTGGTCGCCCTCATCGGAGTCCTGAGCGCGATAGCCGGGGTCCTCCTGATCCGCCACCCCATCGGGGGTGCGTCGCCGCCGTCGCCCCGCTGATCGGGATCATGGCTGATTGCCGTCGGCGTGGTTCCGCTTCGCCACCGCGTCTCGAGGAGTACGGAGAACCGCGCATGGCACGCCCTGGCGGGAGTCGTCGAGGTGATCGCCGGCGTCGTGATCGTCGCCGATCCGAGATCGGCTTCGGGACCCTGGCGCTCTTGGTGGGGCCGATTCATCTTCAACGGGATAGGGATGCTCTCGCGCTGGGGTGGAGTCTCGGCATGCCGCGGCGCGGTATGGTTCTACCTCTGATGCGCGCCGCGGCTGAGTCACCGGGCGGCGTCGTGGAAGGTTTGTGGCGGTCGTGGATCTGATCGGACCCTCTTGAGCTCGGGCTCGTGGTGGTCCTGGCGGCGGCGGCGCCGCTGATCGGCCAGAGTCCTCCGGCTGCCATCGATCCTGGTGCTGCTCGCGCTGGGGTTCGGCGCGGGCGCGGTCGGTGCGCTCGATCCCAACGCCCTGCTTGGCGAGCAACTGATCTCCGCCGTGGTCTCGGTTGCCGTCGGGATCATCCTGTTCGAGGCCGGGCTCGGCCTGAAGCTGAGCAAGCTGACCGGCGACGTCGCTCGCGTCTCCCGCCGACTGGTGACCTCGGAATCCTCGGTCACGTGGGCGATCGGACGGTCGCCGCCTACCTGCTGTTCGATCTGTCCTTCGAGGTCGCGCTCGTGCTCGGCGCGGTGCTCGTCGTCTCCGGCCCGACGGTGGTCGGGCCGCTGCTCGAGCTTCATCCGCCCGTCGAAGAAGGTCAACCTCGTCCTGAAGTGGAGGGCACCCTGGCCGACCCGCATCGGCGCGACGCTCGGCGTCGTCGTGTTCAACGCCGTGATTGCCGGGCATGCGAAAGCCGGCGAGGAGATCTTTCAGTTCCTCCTCAACGTCGGGGTGGGCGTCGGTCTCGGCGTCGCCGGCGCGGCCCTGATCCTGGCCTGGGCGCGCATGGTTCAAGCCCAACCAGTCACAGGCCGTGACCGGGACGTTGATGTTCGTCGTCGCGATGGTCGTCGGCGCCGATCTGCTCCGTGATGACACGGGCCTGATCACCGGTCTGGTGATCGGCGCGATCCTCGTCAACCAGCCACCCCGCGGCACCGAGCCGGCGGGAGCTGGCGATCCAGACGGCAAAGCTCATCCGCTCGTGGCGCGAGCGGATCGGCACGCTCTCGACGCTTCCTGATCGGGATCCTGTTCATCATCCTCTCCGCCCGCGTCACGCCGCACCAGATCGCCGAGATCGGGTGGGTGAGCCATCGCCTTCGTCGCCGTGCTCGTGTTCGTCGGCCGGCCGCTCGCCGTGGCGCTCTCGACGTTCGGGCTCATCGCTTGACTTGGCGCGAGCGGGCGTTCATCGCCTGGATGGCACCCCGAGGGATCGTCGCCGCCGCGACCTCGTCGACGTTCGCGCTCGGCCTGAGCCAGGCCGGTATCGGCGGCGGGGCGCAGGACCTGATCCCGATCACCTTCATCGTGATCGTCGCCACCGCGCTCATCTACGGGCTCAGCGGGGGCCCGGTGGCGCGCGCGCTCGGCGTCGCGAGCACGGGCCCGGGTGGGGTGCTGCTGATCGGCGCCAGCCCGGTCGGGCGCGCACATCGGGCGCGCCCTTCAATGACCGCGGGCTGACCGTGCTCGCTGTGGACCGCCAGCGACGAGTACGCGCGCGCCGCCGAAGCCGACGGGCTCACGTGTGTACAAGGGCAACCCCACGCAGGACGCCAGCGGAGACCGCCCCCTCCGATCTCGACGAGCTCGACTACGCGCTCGCCGTCGGTGACGATGAAGCCCTCAACGCGATGGTCGCGACCGACCTCTCCGAGTACTTCGGTCCGCGATCGCGTCTTCCAGCTCCCGCCGGCGACGAGCGGACCGCGGACGTTCTACACCAGGGCGCAGGTCCTGTTCGACGACTCAGCCACCCATGACGAAGCTCCTGTCCCGAATCGAGGCCGGTGCCGAGATCACCGTCACCGAAGCGCCGGCGGCGGGAAGAATGGAAAGGACGCCGGCGCCGACCGGGCGGCTGCGCTGCCGATGTTCGTACACACACCTGGCAAGGACCTGCGCATCCTCACCGCAGGGGACCAGCCCGATCTACAGCCGGGCAGGAGCTGATCGCAAAGCGGTCTGGCGTTGCGGAAGGATGATCGCGACTGGCGCCACACCCTGCCGCTGGCGATCGCGATGGTCGCCGGCCTACGATCATCAGCGCGTTCTTCGCGCGACCTCCCCCGAAGTGGAAGTCCGATTCCTGGCCGCATTCGTCCTCGGTGCCGCGGGCCGCGCTGCTCTCTCGTCGTCACCGTCGCCACACCAGATCGCTCACCGCATCGCCGGCGGCGCTCGGAGGCGGCGACGAAATCCGACGGCCAGGCTCGAGATCGCGAGATCCTGGCCCTTCTCGCGATCTTCGCCGATGGTCACCACGTCTTCCATCGCCGCAAGCGGACGGAACCGCCAAAGTGGATGGGCGAGCTGCAGACGGCGACTCCCCGTGGTCCACGCTGACGCTGGGGTTCCTCCTCTTCGCCCTGTTCCCGACCGACATCGTCACCTCCGGTCACCGTCTCCGCCGCCCACCTGGCCAACCACGGTCACCCGTGGCCGCACGCCCTTCTCTTCATCTTCTTCTTCACCCTTCTTCCTGGTGGCGCTCCCGGCCCTGTCCGTACTTGTCCTGGGCGAGCGCGCGAAGAAGGAGACTTGCCCAGGATCCGCGACTGGATGGACGCCAGACTACGTGGATCGTCAGCGAGGTCGTGCTGGCCTTCTTCGTCCTCATCGTCCTGACCGAAGCTAGGGCGAGCCCTGAATGGAGTGGTCGCTGGCGATCATCGCGCTCGCGGTCTTGGCGGTGTGGCGTCGGTCTCGGGGCGAATCGCCGGCACGCCCCTGACCCCGGCGATCCTCTTCGTCCTGATCGGCGTGCTCGCTCGGCCCCGAGGGTCCTCGGCGAGGGTCGACCTCTCGAGCTCCGGCTCGACGGTGCGAGCGAACTCGCCGAGGCCACCCTGGCGCTGGTGCTGTTCACCGACGCCTCGCGGATCCAACCTGGGGGGGACTGCGCACGCGACGCGAGCGCGTTCCCGCGCGGCTGCTCTCGGCATCGGCCTGCCGCTGACGATTCGCCCTCGGCGCTCTGGCGGCGGCTGCCGTCTTCGGTGAGCTCAGCATCGAGGAGGCGGTGATCATCGGGGGCGTGGTGCTGGCGCCGACCGATGCCGCGCTCGGCCAGGCGGTCTGTCACCAACCCCCGAGCTGGCCCACACGCATCCGCCGGGGCCCCAACGTGGAGAGCGGGCTCAATGACGGGATCTGCGTGCCGCTGCTCTTCATCGCGGTGGCGGCAGCCGACGACCACTCCGAGCTCGCAGGCGGGCGCGGCGCCGCGACGCTCGTCTTCCAGGAGATCGGGCTACGGGATCCTCGGCGGCCTGGCCGCCCGGCGTCACTGATCGCCGCGATCATCCGCTTCGCTCGAGCCGGGCGAAGGCTGATCGCCAGGCGCATGGCTGCCGGTGATCCCCGCCGCGGGGGCCGCGCTCGCATACGGAATCGCCGTCCGGACTGGACGGATCGGGCTTCATCGCAGCCTTCGTCGCCCGGGAGGGGGTCTTCGGCGGGATGCTCCGGCCGCGACCCCGCCGAGGTGAATCGCCTGGTCGAGGGTGGTGAAGCGTCCTGAGCGGGGTCACCTTCCTGCTCTTCGGCGCCATCCTGCTGGGTCCGGCGCTCGCGCAGGCGAGCTGGCGCCTCGCCCTCTACGCCGCCCTCAGCCTCACCGTCGTGCGGATGCTCCCGGTCGCGATCGCGATGCTCGGTCGCCCGAGCGCGCCCGGCGACCCTCGCCTTCATGGGCTGGTTCTGGCCCTCGCGGGCCTCGCTCCTGATCAGTCTTCGCCGTGATCGTGGTCGAGGAGTCCCAGCTCTGCCCCCACCAGTGCGATCCTGCTGGCGATCTACCTCACCGTCCGGCCTCTCGATCTTCTCCTGCACGGGACTCACCGCGGCGCCGCTGGCCGGCCGCTACGGGCTTTGCCCGGTATGAGGCCCACCCTCGAGGGCCGCCCCCGATGGAGGAGCGCCGGCGACGGTGACCAGGCCGCGCCTAAGGGACCGGCCTACCAGACGGCCAGCCAACGCTCGCTTCGAGCTATCCCGGCGCCCTGCGCCTCGGGCGGATCTTCCTTGGCCGGGTGCCTGGCGTTGTCTGGTGGCCTTTCGCTCCTCGCGCTCCCTCACGTACCCGACGCCGATGCGCACGTTCAACTCGACCAGGATCCCGGATGCCGGTCAGCACGTAGAAGGCGGTGAAGAGCTTCAGCGCCGTCATGCGTAAGCGTGAGGCTCGGGTCGGCGACGCTCGACGTGGTCAGCGTGCAGACGGCGAAGTAGAACCCGTCGACCACGTTCCAGCCCTCGCCAAGCGAATAGGTGACCGTCCCGAGCAATACGAGGGGAAGACCGCGGCTCCCGCGAGGACGGCGCGAAATACTCTTCTTCCCTGGCGTACTTCATCGCCCTGAGCATGCGCCGGAGCATGGACGGGACGGCCACCGTGACGAGCATGTGCCGGAGCTTGTGGGGCTCTCTTGCGTCATCGCCTCCGCAGTATCGCGCTCCATCCAACTCCCAGAAAGCGATTCTTCGCGTTGACCCGTCGGGGCGGACTATCTGACCGCGCGCGAGTAGTTCATGAAGGTGCCGACAGGAGTACCACTGGAACAACTTCGTCCCATCGAGTTCCGCTTGAGATGCCTGATCGGACAAGGAGGAAGTGATGAAGATCAAGCTACGGCGACCTTCACCGGCAATGGCGGCTGCGCTGCTGGCTCTCTTCTCGCGGTTGGCGGCAACGTCGTCGCTTATGGGCTGGGCCGGAACTCGGTCCACTCGGGACACGCGCCGCAGAGCTGAAGGCTTCGACCTCGCCACTTCCAGCTTCGGAGGTCGGGTCTCATCCTGGATCTGACCCCACCGCCCATGACGGCATCTACACCGGCGCTGGCGGGCGCGCGAAATGCAAGCGAGAGGCGAGCGGCTAATCACCGGCGGCTCATCACAGACCGGCGAAGCCGGCACCCCCGTATATGCGGTTGTGGATGAAGGGCCGGTGCCAGTTGAACAGGCTTGGCGGGTGAGGTGGGCTTCCGACATGGGGGAGTGGCGAGCGAAGACGCCGTCGTTGCCCTCTTTCGTCTAGTTCGGTAGCCCGGTCGCGGACGCCGATTCGCTGCGTGTCAGCTGCCCCCTGCGAGACGCGGTCGGCGCTGATTGAAACCCTGATTATCGGTCCCAAAAGTGGGTAATAAAGCCGGTTGCACGGGAGTCGTTGATGAAGTGACTCGCGGAGTCGGAGTGTCGGAGGCGCAATGAGGCGATTTCGGCAGCGGCGGCAATGAGTGAGGGGGCCAATTTCACTCCTTCCCGCCCTGTTGTAGTGATGGGTCCGATCTCTGCCTCGACCGACGCCGAAACCGCCCCCCGACGAGCTGTTCCAGAGCCTCGTCCGCGAAGGGCCTGACGCGGAGAGGCGCTGCGGACGCAGCTCGCAAGCTCGCTATCCTGACTGCTCGGCTGACGAAACCGAGAAGCGATCCAGTACGCCTGCAAGAGCTTTCTGACGAAGCCGAGGGCATCGGCGCTCCCGGCCAGGTCTACGCCTGATTCGCACGGCAGCGCATCGCAGCCTCGGCCGCGAAGCCGACAGGCACCATCGCGAGGTCGGGTCGATCCCGGCGGGGATGCTTGGAGCGGGTCGGCGCTGAGGTCGCCGGCCCGGTCGAGGAGCTGATCGAGATCGACGACGCGGACCTGGAGCTCTTTGGTCAGCGAGGTCTCCTCCGCTCTCCGAGCGCAGGCGCGACGTCCTCGCCCTTCACTTGCGCCGGCTGCAAGCGCTCGCAGATAGCCGAACGTCTCGGCCTGCCCGAGCGGGCTCGTCAAGCGCGACATCGACGATCATGGATCGCGCGCGGCGACCTTTGCCGCTCAGCTGGCGGCGGTTGCGAGCGCGGCGAGCCGCTGGTGATGCGCCTTCTCTGCGGCATCTCAGACCCGGTGGAGTCGGCACAGGCGCGCGACCATCTTTCACATTGCGGGCGCTGCGAGCTGTTCAACGATCGGCTGATCGCCTGGCGCGAGAAGGCGGCGATGCTTCCTGCCCCGGTCGCCGAAGGCGCGAGCCCCGAGTGCTGGGGCGGATCGCGAGTCCTCCACGGAGCGGTGGCGTTGGCCGCGCTCAAGCAGCACGTCCGGACGGAGGGGCGCAGCTCAAACAACACACGACGATTATCTTACTACCGCGCTTGTCGATCCGACGCCCTCGCCGCCGCTCGCCCGGCACGGCTGCCGCCGTGATCGCGAGCTGCATCGCGATCGGCGGCGGGGCGGCAACGTACTGTCGAGCAGGGTGTCGATCCTCTGGCGCTGGTGAAGGGCCTGATCGCCGCTGCGCCTGCGAGCCTGAGCCGACGCCGCCGGCCGAATCGGAATCGACGGGACTGACTTGCCACGCCGGCCGAAACGCCGGTAGTCGAAGAACCCGCGCCGACCCCAGAACCCGCGCCGCAGCCTGAGCCGGAAGCGCAGCCGGAGTCCGGAGCCGCCGCCGCCCGAGGACAGCTTTGAGCCCGTCTCGCCGGGCTATGCGTCGAGCGAAGGCGGATCGGAAGAAACCTATGAAGCGTCGGAAGCGGCGCCAGTCGAAGGCACGCAGTCGGAACCGGCTCCCGCCCGGGCTCCGGCCCGCAGTTTGAGGCCCATAGATGTAAGTCCCTCTGCTCCTCGACTTCGCCCCGCTTCGCGTCTCCGCGCTCGTCGCCATCGTCGCCGCGATCATGCTCGCCGCCGTGCTCGCATATGCCCCGCTCGGCGAGCGCTGGCGAATACATCGATCTACACCTGCCAGGCTGACGAGGCCGGCTACGTCAGCGCGGCTCGAGAACTTCGCCACCCGCGGGATGAAGTGGAGGCGGGCGTGCGATCCACGCGGAGACGGCTCCTGAGGGCTCAGTCACCGCGAACGTCCCTCGTGATGGTCGCGGAGCAGGGGGCGCAGTCCGGGTTCATCCTCAACGCTCCGCCAGGGATGACGTTCTCACGCTTCCGCTGGTCGGGCCAGGCATAGCGCCGCGACTGCCGTTACGCTCCTCCAGCTCGCCGAGCGTCCCGGCACTACCCCGGTCTCGATGAAGAACGTGCGCGCCAATCGGGGCTGCCCCCGCCCGGCATGGCGCAGTCGTCCGGGGCACCATTTCCACGCGCCTATGATCTTGGCGGCGCGACCCGAATCGTCCAGCGTCGTTTGCGCCGGAAGTCCGAAACACGATTTCGTTTCGGCGCGAGGGCAGAACTACATCCGAACGTTCTCCGCTGAGGCTACGGTGGTCGACGGACGGCGCCATCAGTCGGAGTCGTTCAGGACTCAGCGCTCACGCAGGGCCAGTGGGTGGCGGGAAAGCAACGCCTCGGCTACGACGCCTCTGACAATGGGGTCAAGAGCGCGTCCGGGTGCTCATCAGCGGTGGGGGCGGGGGACCGAAGCTCGGTCATGCGACTACTCGCAGAGAATCCCTTGTCCTAATGGGGGTGGGGCCGATTGCTGTCAACACCACGGAGCGTCCGCTCGCAGTCGCTGACCGTCAGTCGCCGAAGACGCAGCGGGCAACCGCGCGGAGTCGGGTGCCGTAACGGTGCGGATCGACAACGCCGCGCCCGGCGCGGTGCCGGTCGGGTCGGCGGCGGAGAGACCTGGCGCAACGCCAACGACTGACGTCGCCTGGGCCAATCCGAGCGAAGGCGACCGGGCCCGATCGCCGCCGCCCATTTCCGCCTCTGTCGCGCGGGCGGCAGCGAGTGCGTAAGCGGCGACCGCGCCGTGGCCGGATCGCGGCGATCGACAGCCCGCGGTTCCATCGCCGGGCGAGTGGGAGCTGCGGCTCTGGCGCAGGACGCTGCCGGCAACCAGCAGGCGTGATGTAACGCCTCCCAGCCCGTCCGCCTCCGCTTCGGTCCCTGAGCCGCCGCAGCTCGGCTTTGAGAATTCGAGCGTCGAGGACCCGACGCGAGCGTCGGTCCTCGTCACGCACCTGGATTCCTGCCGGGCTGGAGGCGGGATCGAGATCAGCCGCGCGGGGTCGGAGCTGGCAGGTGCTGCCGACCACCCAGTGAGGGCGATCGCCTCCTAACTCGCATTGACGATGCCTCCCGCCGCCCGGCGACTACGACTTGCGTCATGCAGTGCACGACTCAGGCGAATGCAACCTGGCAGACACCGATCGCCGCCTCGACGGTCAGCAGATGCGGCTGACGCTGCTGCTGCGGGTCGCGACCGCGATGAAGGCGGGGGTGGTCGAGAAGCGCAGCGTCACCCGCAAGGGGAAGAAGGGCAAGGTGCGCCGGATCGTCCGGAGCTGCGTGCCAAGGTCCTTCGGGGCGCGCAGCATCTCATGGCCGCCTGTCAACCGCGCGGGTCACCCGCTGACGCGAAGGCACACCCACTCGCGCCCGAAGGAAGGACCGAGCAGGTCGTCGTGTGGGACCGTGGCGACCGACGCCAGCGGCCGCTTCGACCTACACGGTCGAGGCGCGCGCCCGCAAAGCTTCCGCTTCGCCTATCCCGGCACGGCGACGATCCTGCCGGCCGAGGACAACGCGACCCTGTTAGTCAAGGGACCTCGACTCACGGTGAGGCCGGAAGCGCAGAACGGGGATTCCGTCACCTTCAGCGGCCGGGTTATGGGCGCCCGCTTCCTGAGGCGAAGCTGTTGGAGTTGCAGGTCCGGTTCACGTCGGGCTGGTGACGTTCCGAATGGTCCGCAGCGAGGCGGACGGCACCTGGAGCATCCTCACCTTCGATCAGGCACCTGCGGCGAGCAGGAGTTCGATTTCCAGGCTCATCTCGCCGATGAGGCTGGCTGGCCGCTGGAGGCTGGCAACAGCCGGACGTTGACTGTCCGAGTGAAAGGGCAGCCATGCTAGGCGGGACAGGTCAAATCACCCAAGTCGAGGAGAGACCTAAATGAGAGCGTTGCTTGACCGCCTCACCTTACGCCAACGTCGTCGCGACCCTGGCCCTGTTCATCGCCGTGGAACTGGCGGCGCCTACGCGGTTTCCAAACTCGACGGCTCTGACATTAGGAACCGCAGCTTGATCGGCAACGAGTTCTAAGTCGAACTCGATCGGCGGCAGAGTGGTCAAGGGATCGAGCCTGCGGCCGGTCCCCCGCGCGCAGAACTCCGCCCGCCTCGGCGCCAGCCCGCCGCCCGCTTCCTCGATAGCTGCCCGCAGGCGTTCGCCCTGACGATCCCGGTCGGGGACGTGCGTGCTGCTGAGACCCAGGCTCGTCCGCCTCGGTCGTATGGAAGCGCCGCCTCGACTGCGCCCTGACCGACACCGAGAACGAGCCGGCCGTCGGCTGCCCACGCATCAAGAGCTGATGGTGGCACTCGCGCAGCCGCAGATCCAGCTCGCGCCAGGCGGCGAGCTGACCAGCGAGGTCTACCTGTCCAGCAGCAAACCCGGCGCGGTCGACGTCCTCTACGTAATTCAGGAAACGGCAGCGTCGGCATCACCGAAGACCTTGGCGGCGACAAGAGCTACCGCCGCGTAGCCGATCCCATGAACTGAAAGCAACGAGGAGAGCCTACGGCAAACATCGCCCAGCACCTGGACGTCCGTCTCTGATCGCGATCAGGGTCTCCCTCCTGGTCGGCGCCTCTTCCCTGACGCTGGTCGTGATGCTCGCCCTTGGTAGCGTTCTCCCGGCTTCGCCTTTGGCGGGCGAGAGCGACAGCGAAGGCGAGGGGACGGCGCCGCCGGTCGGTTCCGGTCGATCCGGGGTTCGATCCCGAGGAGAAGAAGAAGCGCTCGAAGAAGCCCCGGCAGCGGGCGGCGACGAAGAAACCGGCGCGGTCGAAGCCGAAGCCGAAGTGGACCTGAAGCCTGGCCGGTGGCGACCAGCGCCGCCGCCGAGGCACCTGACGAAACGGCGCTGATCGCCGCCGGAGCCCGCCGCCACGACGCCCGAACCTGAGCCTGTGCAGCCAAAGGCGCCGGAGGCGACGACCTCCGAGCCGGTCGCCAATCAGTCGATCACCGCGCCGAAGCAGAGGCCCACCGAGCAGCAGGCGGCGTCCTGGGCACGACCCCGGGCGAAGCTGCCCCGGCGAGCGAGCCGTTCGAGGAAGCACCGCCGCCCGCCGCCCCAGCTTCGCCGGACCAGCTCCGGTTGATCGGTACGGCCAGCATCTGGCGGAAGGACTCCTACGTCGTGCAGTCCGGCGACTGCCTCGGCACATCGCCGCCGCCCTGCTTCCGGCGGGCGTCAGCGATGCGGAGATCGCGGGGAGGTCGCGCGCCTCTGGAGGCTGAACGAAGACAGCATCGGGACCGGCGATCCCAGCCTGACTATGCTGACCGAGCTGCGCTCTGCGTTGAGCAGGTACTGGACAGAAATAGGCTGCGGTGCATGGATACGCCCTCCGACGCAGCGATCATGGAACGCGCGCACAGCCTCGCCAGCGAAGCGATCCATGGTCGCTCCAGCGCCGGAGGCTCAATCAGACGAGCCAGAGGACGAGACATTCGCCCGGCGCTGGCTGACTTCTTCAGTTTCTGGTTGTGAGCTTGCGTCGTCTACGGCGGGCCGGGGTCCTGCCACGAAGCCAGAGGCAAGCCGGCCGGCGATCGAAGGCCATCGGCGAGTTCGATGAATCATTGCCGTACCTTCAGAGGATGCGGAATGTCGGCGAGCACGTAGACGAGTACGCACCGAAAAGGGACACGATCGTGTGTTGACCGCCGAGCCCCCGCAGGTGGGCCGCGTTTCTGACAGCACGACGCTCGAATGGCTTGGTGGTGACTCTTGAACGCTGACGATGCTCTGGCCGCTGAAAGGCTTTATCTTGGCATCAAGGGCGCATTCTCGGTTTACTCAGTCCAGGGAAGCCCGAAGTGACGCGACAGCGGATCGTGCTCGCGCCATTTCGCCAGCAGGCGGCGATCTCCTCGCCACCATCCGGCGAGCGATCGGGACCGTAGAGTGGGTTGCCGTCCTCGCATCGCGGGTCGTAGTGGGGGAGCGCGGCGCAGAACCCCGCTACAGCTCGGCAGCTGGGCGCGAGGTCGGACCAGTAGAGGCGAACGGAGATCGGCCGCTCGTGGTCGGTGCCTTTAGGAGGTCGCGCCTCCCTGCCGCTGATGGCCAGCCTCGGCCACAATGGGTCTGGGTACTCGGTGAAGCGGAAATCGTGGTGCTTCGGTTACGCATATGGCCGGGGGAGAACTCATCGCGCGCTTCCTTGGAGTGCTTCGCATCCAGCGTGCGGCTTCGTCCCTGCCTTTGGCGGCGAGCGAGATCAGGTAGAGCACTCTGATTAGCTGGCGGACGAGGGCGGCGCCCGGATACCAGAGCTCCGCGTCGAATCGAGTTTGACCGCGCCCTCGCCCAACTCGCCGGCCATCTCGGTCATGGTCGCGAACCCGACCTCGGCTGCGTCACTGTCGAAGGCGTGCGAATCGTGAGGCAGGCCGTTCTCCGAAAGCCGGCGTGGGACTGGCGCGAGCGATCTGCTCGCGCAGCGCCTGTCCCTCGTCGTCCGCCAGCGCACTTTCCAGAAATGCAGCCACCTCTTTACTCGCATCCATCGCGGCGGAATCATCGCAGGGGGCCAGTTTTTCACCCGGCGCTCCTGTTGAAAGGTGAGATGGCAATCACAACAGCAAGCAGGCGCAATTGCAGGAAACGAGCCGCTGTCCGAGGAGACGGTAGAGATGGTGGCGGCGATGCTGAAAGTGCTGGGCGATCCGACCAGGATTCGCCTGTCGCTGCTGATCGACCGGGCAGCGCCACGGTCGGCGCCCTGACTCCTTACTTCTCCGTGAGTCAGCAGCGGGTATCGCAGCAGCTCGCCGTATTGCACCAGGCGGGCATCGTGAGCCGTCATCGTCGGGGAATCCACGTTTACTACGAGTTGGTCGACTTCGCCTGCTGGTGGGTTATTCAGCAGCTCGCCCAGGGCTTGTGACGAGTCCTGGTAGTTCCTCCTAGCCCTCGGGAAAAGTTGTCCTACGGGGCGGCGTTCTTGGGACGCCCCGCTCATGCGTGTAACTGACACACACTCACAAGGATTCGCTTGTGACCTTGTGGTTACCTTCTTGACACTTTCGACACCCTGTTGTCGTGGAGCTAAAGCAAATCGGCTGGCACCAAGCACGACAACGGAGGTGGTCTAGAAGTGTCAATAGGAATTGGTACTCAGTCCAGGCGGCGCGAAGGTGATGGCCGCCGGTCGGCTTGGCGCTCCGGGCTGTGGGCCGCGGCGCTGTGGGCGCTGGTCGGGCTCTGCCCTGCGGGGTGTCTCGGGTGTCCTCTCCGAGCCCCGTAGAGACGGCTCGCCCGCCGCCGATCGAAGCAGTTGCCTGATCCCGCCACCGCCGCCTTCGCGGTTCGGTTCGCGCGGGCTCATCTCACGGACGCTCGCTGCCGCAGGCGTTGCTCCACACCGCACCAGGCGCGTCGGTGCCGTCTGCCCAGGCCGTGGCGCCAAATGCCCAGGTCGAGCAGGCCGAGGTCGCCGGTTCGCGATCTCGGCGACAGCCAGGCGATCGCCAGCGGTCGCTCGCGAGCCTGACGACGCCCGCACTCTCATCACCCGTTGTCCCGATCGCCCCGCGAAGACGCGGCTGAGTGTGGCGGCTCTGAAAGCTGGCGCTCGTCGCGGGACCGGCAGTGGCCGGGGGCGGTCGAGCCGCCCCGCCCGTCGCCGGCCCTGACGCCGAAGCGATAGCAATACGTAACTGAACGAAGTACAAC
>ERZ1370068.746-contig-10682_pt1 | contig 46131 bp, 68 predicted proteins | sample MGYA00561227_ERZ1370068 | MGnify/ENA primary metagenome ERZ1370068 (study PRJEB38410, sample SAMEA6850437) | metagenome | study: Metagenomic assessment of the ecological functions of the soil: analysis of the soil microbiota associated with the... | reverse complement strand
TCTTCATTCAGATTACGTATTGCTGACCTGCTGAGCTGGCGCTTTGAATCTCGCCGACGCGGCCCCGTCTGCGGCTCGTAGGCCTCGCATGCGAAGGCCGCCAGCGCGGAGCTCAGATCGTGGTTCATCTTCATGGACCAACCGCGGTGCAGCACCGGGATCGATCAGCGGCGCCGGACCGTCGGAAGCCAGTGCGCGTCGGTGATACTCGTTCGCCCGCGAAAGTGAATATCGCCACCGGATGACGCTGGTTCGAAGGATCGGCATCGACGTCGCTTCTCCAGGACAAAGGCATTGGATTATTACACGAAGGCCCGACGTGGCCAGCAGCTGGCGCTGCAGCCATACGGCAATTCTTCGCGCTCTTCAGAACTCGCCAGAACCAGGTGATCGGTGACCGAAACCACGCGCGAGGTTTCGATCTTGCTGCGGTCCGCCAGTGGCTTCCGCCGCAATCAGCCACGGCGCGGATTACTATCTGATCGTTCCGCAGAGGACGCTGTCTCAGAGATGTTGACGGCGCAACGCGTATGATCCCGCTCGCGCGGACATCATTGCCGTCGCCGGACCACGTCTGGCGACGTCGCGGGGCGATTCTGCGGGCGCGCACGGTCATCTGCGCGCTGCCGTTATTTGCGACGATGCAACGCGCTCTTGAAGCCACGCGGAACGGCGATCTGCGCCAGCGCCGTCATCCAGTCGCTGCCGATACAGATCAGCAGTCTGCCGGCGCGCCAACCTCTGCGCGCGCCGCTGGCAACCCAGTCGCAGGCCGCGATCGACAGAGCCAGATCCGCTCGGACGCCATCGCCACTGCATCATGTATTGCCAGCAAGGGTCTTGGATGGCGGAAAAACGGCTCGTCGTGCTGGATGAGCGACGACGCGCCGGGCGATCAGGACTCGGCTGATTCAGCCGCTCCCGACGCCAGATCGGGAAGCTGGCGCGATCATTGGCGCTTCAGTACCGCATGAGCGGGCCGCCCCATCGCGCGTCGGCCGAAAAGCGCCTGCCGATGTATTCGTTGTGACCGCGTAGATCGATTGCACTCTTGGCGCTCTTTTTGAAGGCGCTGCTGCCGACGGTCGCCTGGAGCGATTCGGAGAGTAGTTCGACGCCAAATACCAGCCAGTTTCACCAGTGAGCATCCGGGCGTTCGTGGGGCTGTAGCTTTACGATCAGGGCGCGGCATCGCGAGGCATCTTCTGTGCCGGGGCGCCAGTCGATCGACATCCGGCCGACGCCATCAGTGACGCGGTCGACCGTGCCAGAACGCTCGTGAACGCTCGCGACAGCCTCGACGTCGTGAGCCATGATCATCAGCCATCCGACCAGCGGTTTTCAGGTCGAAGAAGCGCGCCTCTGGGCGCAGAAGATCAGTCGTCGCGCAGATCGTCAGGTCACGCGCTGCAACCGATGACTGCATCAATGGCCTCAGCGTCCAGGCTGTGAAACGCCGCGACACGGCGGCGTGGGGCCGGCGACCATATCGATGACCGATCGGCCTGGTGCCAATCAGTCGACTTCGACCACGTGGGCGGCTCGACGACCGCCACCAGCGGAAGAGCAAGGCGCGATCACGCCTGATCAGCCGCGAGTGCCGACGCACCGCGGCATATCGGCAGACGGCAAGCGCCTTCAGTCAGGTGCGCGACCGAGCGCCGCTCCTCAGCCTCGGATCATCGACCACCATCGAGCACGATTTCCTCACTCAACTTGCCATGGATGCTGAAATAACGTGATACCCTGCTGGCTCAAAGGCTCTCGTGGCGGCATCCTCTGATTCTTTGGCCCGGCCTCGAAGGGCTGATCTGGCTGTGGCGATGGACGATGCAGCAAGATAACGTCATCAAACTTTCTTTCCGCTCGCGAAGTATGCGCGACCGATTGTCACGGATCTCTTCGCTGCTCGAGGCGTCGACCAGGCGGCGTCTCGCACGGACCTCGACGCTCCAGCCAGCCGCGCGCCAGGTCCCCGCTGGCTGGCGCGGAAGAGCGTCGATGCTCTGCCAGCTGCACAGCCTCGCGTGCGCGGCGTTATCAGATCTCTCGGTGCCCGCGACACATTTGGCGCGATTGACTCGTCCGTCGACCTGCTTGGGCGTGATGTCGCGATGGTGCGAGGAACCCTCTGCGGACGCCAGTAATCTCGCGCTGGCGTCGACGAAGCGTGGTGACGTCGACCGCCGGGCGGTCCCGACGAAATCTGAAGTCATGCTGCAAAAAAACCAGGTCGACTTGCGCTCCCAGTGGGTGGCCGCATGCACCGTCTCGCCAGCGCCTCAAGCTCATCCGCGGTGCGGCTTCGAAATCGTGTATACGTGGTGAGGTGCGAGAGCCGGAATTTCCGATCGTCGTGGCGCAGTGTATCGCGTATCCACGGACGCTGGACCTCATTGATCCGGGATACGACCATCGAAAGGATCAGACCGCAACCAGACGATCGATGCGGATCCAGCCCAGCGCCGGGTGACCGTAGTGCTGAGATGCTTGCGTTGGTACCGACCAGAGCGCGCCGAGAGTCAGCCGGCGTCGACGACGGCGCAGCCAGCAGCCCGATCGATCAGGTTCGATGCGGCGATCAGTATCAAGGTGGCGCTGGCGCAAATCACGCCGGGACCGGCTCAGGCACCGGATGTGTTAATGTTAGCCCCGCCGAAGTCAGCGCGCGCATCATCGAAGCGTCGTGCGCGTGAACGCCGGCGACATGTTCCTGGACGCGCTTCAGACGCTCAGATCCTGCGCCGCCTGGTCGCTGGTGACCTCGTGTTGAAAGCGCCGGGCGGCGGACCCAGGACCGGCGGCGGTGCCGAGCCTGGTTATACGGATCGATACCGATATGCGACGCGCGACGAACGAAGGCGTCGTCGAGACCAGCTCGACGCGCCAGAAATCCAGAACGACTGCGCGGTGCGATGTCACGCTCGTCGGCGCATATCAGTCTGCCAGTCAGATAAAAAGTCGCGTAAGCCTGGCGGGGCGCCACCAGGCCCGCCGAAGGCTCGCTGCGGATCTCGACTCGATCTGCTGCCAGCGCTGCTGTCAGTCTATCAGCGCCGACCGAGCCGCTGTGCCATTCAGGAAGGGCGGACGGCGCGATCAGCGCTGACGATGCCCGACCAGCGCCTGTGCACGGCATCGCCACCGCAGGCATCGGTCGCTGCGCTCCGACCGTCCTGGGATCGTGAGGAGCGCCAGGTCGCCATCCCAGACCGCGCGGCTGCTGATTCGCTGCGCGCTCGACCAGCGCTGGATGCCGCGCGCCGGGCGCCGCTCGACGGGCGTGCATCAGGCCGACGCCTATTGCGCCTCCCGCCGCGTGCAGCGCAGACCGTGAACAGCTGAATCGGCGGGCGTCAGCGCCAGACATCGTAAACCACGCCGCGTGCCCCGTGCCAGCGCCGCTTCAAAATCGAGCGCAAGCCGTGAACGGTCGTGCTGGGCGGTGGTCTGGCGAGATGGTCTCAGCAAACTACCGCGCGATCTGATCGACCGCATTCTGCTCTGCTGAGTCAGCCGCCGGGGCACGCGCGAAGATAAGGACGCCTCGACGATCGTGTTCGAACAGCCGCGGTGAACCGGTATCGCTGGATGACTGATCATCTCGCGCGTGACAGCGGTCGTTCTGTTCTGCCAGATCAGGAAGTACTTCTCCCGAAGCCGCGCGGCGAATGGCGACAACTCGTGGGATCTCGGCGTGCGCGAACGCGTCGCAACCGCTCGGCGCCTTCAACCGTATCCAGCTCTCCGAGATGTTACGGCCGCGCTCGGTGCCGAGATCGCCGGGCGGCTCGATCCGCGAGCACTGAGGCGACTCTTCATCATACGCCCAGCGCCGAGCCTGGTCAGTCTTGCTCGCCGTTGTCCGCCGAACAAGCGAGAGGATCGGCGTGTCAGATGAGCGCACCGACCGAAGCCTGCATCTGTCAGATGTCGAACGTTGACATAGAACGCCGCGTCGCCGATCGGCCTTATCGACATCGACGCCGGCCCCAGGCTGGCCAGTGTCGCCTCGCCCGCGATCGGGATGAAGGCCGGTCAGCCAGTCGCTTCGGATGGGCGCCGCCGCTGACCAGGTCACCATGTGCCGTTGAAGCTTAAGCGCCAATTCCGCCGACACCATGGACCCATCACCACGATGTTGAGCCCATTATCGATACATTGCGGCCAGCGTCGCTCGGGCGCGGCACTGGTGTGGATGTTTTCTTGCGGGCTGCCTGACCCATTTCTGAAAAACGAGCTGCCAGTTAACGCATCGCCTCTGAGACCGAGCGAACATCGTGACCGGATGGACGCTCGTCAAAGGCTGCTGAAATCAATCAGGCGCCTGGCGGCGTTTCGACGACGCCATCTCGGCGAAACGTAGCGCCTTTACCGGTGATCCGGGCGCTGGATTATCGATCGCTCGGCGGCACGGCGTTTACGCCACAGTTTCAGCGCGCTGGCGTCTCCACCAGATCGGAATCGGCCGGGCTTTTTATCGATGTGATCGATCCGAACCTCAACTGGCGGATGTTCGTGGCCGAGCCGGGGAGCTTTGGCGGCGATTAACGTTATCCGCTCGCGATCTCAGCCACGCCGAGCGCTCGACCAGTCTCCGACCGGTTCCACCTAACGTCACAGGCTCGACCAGCGCCTCAAAGGCGTGCGTTCAGCGTCCGGTCGCGGTGCGGCGGCTCAACAAACGTCCTCGACCCTCGCGGCGTAATGGCGCGGGCGCTCAAACAACTGCTGGGGGCTGATGGTCGCTGGATGTCGCGGCGCGGGCGGCTTCACTCCCGTCGGAGGCGGCGGCTGCGCGTGACCAGCCCTGATGGCGCGTCGGCCTCGACGCGCCTCGCGCTCATCGCGACTTCAACGGTCTGCCTCCACTCTGCGGTGCGGCGTGCTCGGGAGTGGGAGGCAAACCGTGAAGGTGTCCAGTGAAGGCGCTGCAATCATCGCATCAGTTCAAGACTGCAGCGCCGGTGATCGATGAAACCGGTCTCTCCACTCAACCATGGATTGCACCATCTGGCTCCCCGTTGCGACTGGACGCACCACACGCTCAGTGGCGCCTGATGACCAGCCACCAGAAGCGCCAGCTGGTTGGCGGTACGGTGGGTCGCCGCTGCTCAGCGCCGGTGCTCTTCCAGCGACCATGCTCTGAGCTCGACTGACGACGCCGCGTGGACGCGATCGTGCTGGCTCGGTCGCGGATCCCCACGAACCTGGCCGTCGGCAGGCGATAAGCGTCAGGCGCGCCAGTTTCTCGCCGCCGTCGTGGCCCGCCGTCGAGGTGATGTGTCGCGTCGATAGCGATCCCGGCAATTCCGCGCGCCACTACCACCGATGCTCTGGCACCTTCGCGGCGGCCGCCGCCACCATATATATGGCTGACCGAGGACGAACTGGTGCGCGCCTTCGGCATCTGCCGGGAACCAGTTGCCAGGATCATCAGAACTTCTGGCCGACGGCACCTGGACCAGCCTTCACCCCGGCTGAGTCGGCATCTTGCATCATCGCCCGCGCTCTCGCCCGATCCGGCTTCTGGGCCGGGAACTGATTGTTCGAGGCGGCACGGGTTTATCGCGCGTTGCGGCGACGTCAGACCGGAAGAGCGGCTCGACGAGCTGCTCCACGAAGCCTCAACCGCGTCTGGGAGCTCAAATCCGACGTTCAGCCATGTGGCTCGATCTTCGGCGTACATGGACTGCTGCGGCATGGAAGAATCGCGGCGTGCGCGAACATCGTCTGGATCTGCTGCCGGACGCGCTGGGCCGGTGCTCTGGAATGCTCGCGTCGGCACGCATATGGGCTTCGCGGCAGTTCGCTTCACCTATCTCTGCGATGATCCTGACCGCGGGCGCGAGCAGTCTCGCCAGCGAGTTCGAGGACGACGCTCATTTTTGCCGGAGATTCTCGCCGTGGCTGCAGAGTGGCTTTGATCGATCGACGATCGACTACCTCGGCGCGGTTCGTCGCCATCCATGGTCAGCTCGGACGGCATCGTCGAAAAGTGGGGATCACCCCGGGCCGGTTCAACCGATGGCGCCGGCGAGATCGAAGGCGAGGTTCGCGGCAACGCGACCTCATCCATGCCCCGAACTGCTGCGCGGTCGGGACGTCCGGGCGCTCGAGGCCGCCAGATCTCGGTCACCTGGTCACAATCACTCACCTGCTGAAGACCCGTACATGAAAAGCGCGAAGCGCCTCGGTAATTCACTGGTGTCGATCGGAATGCTCACCGCCCGAAAATGAACGCCTCACCGGATCGCCGATCGGGCCGCGAAGGGAGCGGTCATCTGGTACACCCTTCGCGCCGACGACCTGAGAAGTCAATAGCTGTTCCGAGATGCCTAATACCTGTTTGCCATCAGACCCGAAGTCAGCGGATATCTGGCGCATCCTGCAAGCATGATGCGGAAGATCTGGGCGAACCTCAGCTCATCGACGTGATCCCACTCCGTGCGTGACTCGATACTGCTAAAAAGAAGAAGCTGTTGAGTGCTCACCGGCAAATGCTCGACGTTTCCCGCGCCGGGCGGACAAGGACGACTCCTATTGCCTGCTTGTGCCAATCAACGTGATCGCCGCAACACCAGCTCGTAACCGCCGGAAACGAAGAACTGGAAAGGATCTACTGGACCGAAATGGCGCGGGCCAGATGGTGACGGCGCATCCGGGCTGCAGCACGGCGTGATCTCGGCTACCACCACATGCTGGCGCTCGTGCAGCTCCACGGCTGGGACTACTTCCGGCAACTCGCCGTTCAAGCTCATGCTCCTCAGTCCGCAGATCCGATCCGGCGGCGTGGTGGCGTCCGGCGAGCGTCGGGTCGCGGTGGACACGGCGACTACTACTACTATCAGATGAAGAGAGGCAACCCGATCGGTCGTTTCTCCCGGGAGGGCGTGCCGCTCGTCTCATCTCACCGAGCGCGATCCCCGCCCGAGACTTCGCGCCCACCCGAACGCCGCCAAGCTCTTCCACGGACTTTCACCTTCACCCCGCGAGCTCAGCCTTAAGTGGTATGGCCGGACAGCGAGGGGCTCCTCACACGGGCCATCCCAGGTGAAGTACCCGACCGACAAGCCGAAGCTGTCGGATCTCAAGCTAACTTACCGTCCTGACCCCGGAGGAGCTCGGGAAGCGGCAACGAAGGGAGATCAGAGGCCAGTTCGTCGAGGTTCTGCGGAGCCTGAGCCGGCCGTGGAGCTTCGCGCGTCTGCAGGGCCTGGACCGCTCGCTGCCGGTGCCGGGTCGCGGCACGGCGTCTTTCGCGCTCGTCGATGCCGACCGGCGCTTCCGATCGACTGCGGATCGGCGTCGCTCAGCGTGGGCGGGGAGTCGGGCCACCGCCTATCGGCGTGTCTTTGCCGATCCCGCGCTTCAAAGGCCGCTCTGGAGCACGATCGTTGCTCGCGTTCCGGGTGGGGCTCGCCGCATCCGATCGCGCTCCGGCGCTTTGCCACGCTCGCGTGAGCTCACGGCGCTGCGGACGTCCCCGGCGCGGCGTGATCCGCCGATCTCTGTCATGGCCTCGCGTTCATGAGCGCCACACCTGCCTTTCTCGGGAAGTGCCTTCGCGTGGGTGATGTCTCCGCGGGCCCCGACGCCGGGCTCCTCAACAAGCTCTGGCGCAGCGTGACGGCGCTCCCGGCAGGCCCTCGATCAACATCTTACCGCCATGCCGGACTGGTCGATACCGTGGTGACGATCTGCACGTTTCCCTACGTCCATCCCCGTCACCGATCGCCTTGCTGTCGCTGATCGCCTCCGACCTTGAAGAGGCGGCGGCGATCTCCGGCGCTCGACCGGCTCACCGTCGCGCACGGTGATCTGCGCCGATGGCCGCCAGCGCTCCCCGAGCGGCTGGCATCCTCTCGGTCCTGCAGGCCGCTCGCCGCTGTTCGGCTCGCCGGCGATCCTGGCGCACGCCAGCCGGATTCCCGCCACGATCACCGCGCAGATCTGGACGTTCTTCCGGATTTCCGCCGAAGACCATCCATGGCGCGGCGTTCTCGGTGCCGCTCCTGCTGGCGACGGCGCTCTGCTGCTCGATGCAGAAGCGGCTCTGGGGCGCCGCAGGTACCGCGCGGTGTCGGCGGCAGGGCGGCCAGCGCCTGGACAGCCGGTTCAGACTGGGGCGCTGGCGCTGGCCCGCGTTCTGCGTCGCGGTCCTGGCAGGCGATGGCGTACCGCCCCATCTTCCTGCCCTGCGCGGTGCTGGCGAAGGCATCGGTGCTCGCGCGCCTGGGCTCAACCCGCTCACCTGGGACAGCCTCGCAGCTCGCGAACTTCGCGATTCGCCTTCTTCCGAGTACAGCGCCAGCCCCAGATCGGCGATCGTCAGCAACACGCTCGTGACTGGAGCGATCGCGACCTGCCTGCGTCGGCGCCGGGCTCGTGGTCTTGCTGTCCTACGCGTGGCGGGCCGCCGCCTGATCGTCGGTTCACCTAGCTGGTGGCGTTCTGGCCCTGGCGCCCATGCGGTGGTCCGGGTGTCGTGCTGGCCAGTCGGCTCTTCATCGCCTCACGCGCCCTGCCGCTGCTGCTCTACGGCACGCTCACCGGATCCTGTTCATCAGCGTACCTGAGGGGAGGATGCCAGGTCGGCTACGCGCGAGTCCGACACGACCTTCCACGGGCGATCCCTCCCAGCTCGAAGGGATGCCGGCCGGATCACCTGGGCGGCGGCCGCCTGCCGCGTGCTCCCGACGTCACCGCGCCGCTCTGCACCGCAGCGGTGTGATCTGTAACCTGGTGCTCCCCTCATCTTCGTCGGCGTGATCACGCGGAAGCTGTCGGCCTCGAATCAACCTGTTCACGCCGGCGACCAAGGTGATCATGTTAGTGCGTCTTCGACCTCAAGGAAGGGAGCCGCAGTTCCGAGCGCCATCGCGCGTCCTCGGGCTCATGATCAATCGCCCGCGGCATGACCATTCGCGATGTCGCGCTCGTGCACGCAGCGCGATGCTGGGGCTGGGATTTCCATGGCCGCGCGGGGTAGATTATCGTCGAAGACTGGGTGTTGGTAGGCGGAGGAGGGGCTCGAACCTCCGATTCCTTTCGGCCGCCTGTAGGGGGCCGCGCTCTCCCAGCTGAGCTATCCGCCAATCACCTGCCGCCCGCGCGTAGCTATCCTAGCACCTCGGTGGCTTCGGTCGACGGGTCCGCTGGCTTCCTCTGCCGGTTGCCACGCCTCGCGGTTCGATGGCGGATCGCGACACGCCGCTCCCCGATCGTCCTCGCCGGCGTGCGCGACCGGCGGGGAGTCTGAATCCCGGCGCCGGGGCGCCGCCATGAGCTTTGAGGAGCGATGCGCGCGCACCGCAACCGGTGTCGTCAAGTGTTTTCGGGTTCCGATTGCCGGAGGAGACCGACCACGCTCCATCTGGCCGCCCTACGGGATGACCGTCAAACGCGCGCGTCGCGATCGGCGATGTCGAGTCGTCAGGGGGAATGCGGATCGCTTCGCTTCGAGATCCCGGCCAATACTGGCGCTCCGGACACCTCGGCGGCTACTGGCTGAACTTTCCGACGACCTCGCGATCCAGTTCGGAGCGGCGGGGCTGTGCCTCGATGCGGTGGCGCTAGCGCCCGGTTCTCGCCGGAGCTTCTGAGCACCTTCTGCACCGGGACGGCGGCGGCTGGGAACATGGCCATCATCGGTGAAGGCGATCGGCCAGCAAAGACGGGCGTACTCCTGCGCTGGCTGAAGTCGTGGTCCAGAATGGCGATCAGCGCGGCGCGCCCAGAGATGATACCACAGCTGCGGCGGTAAGGACGGCCGGTACGACGGGCTTCCGGATCAGGTCGCTGGGTGAGCTACAAGGCCAGCAGTGGATGACGTTCAGGTCGCCCGATCGGAAGATCGGCACCTGAGCACCGGACCGACCGCCGGTCCTCACCGGGATAACGCCGCGGATCCAGCTGGCGGATGGCCAGGCCGGACGACCCTCGCCGGCTCGTGGTCGATCGGACCACCGCCGACATCTGCCAGCAACGATCCGCGGCGAAGCACGTGGAAGCTCTGGCTGTTGCCGCGCCACACCGGAAAAGAATCGGCGCAGCGCCACGCGATTTCTGCGTACGCCTGGTGCGACAGGCTGATCGTTTCCAGGATCGCGGATCGCCGAGTCCCGACATGTGAAGGCGCCTGCCCTCGTAGCTTCGTGATTCGCCCTTCCGCCCTGACCGATCGCGGGGTGCAGCGCCCGCGAGATCACCGACGGGAAAGAACAGCGCGCTGCTGAAGTCTCCGAAGGAGCCGGCGCGCGAGAATGCCCGGCACCGTTGCCGGCGCTGGAAGCGCGGCCTCGCCAGCGCGGATCATCATGCACCGACCCGCGGCGAGCCCGCGTGAAACTCCAGCTCCATCGTATCTCGAGGGACGGGCTCCTCGCAGGAGCCGATGCGCGGCGGCTTTCGGATGTTGCCGACCGCGGTCACGAACATCGCGATCGTCACGCCTGATCGACCAAGCCCTGTCGCGACCGGCGGCAGGAGCTGTCCGTCACCGGTCTTGATCAGCGAAGGGTGGCCGGGGGCCGGGGGTGCTGGTCCCGCCGGCCAGAGTCGGATCCACGGCGCGGACGACTTCGATCCGTCAACTTCACCGCCGCGCGACTTTGTCATCGCAGCTCTGCCGGCGGTCGAAACCGACCGCTTTCAGTGCCACGAGCAGCCGGCCCGCAGAACGGCGCCGTGGAAGGTCCTGGCGCAGGGTGCACCGGCTTCTCGAATCAGGCGACTCAGAAAGATCGTGTTGGGGTCCTCTTGCAGTCATACCGTCAGGTCGATCAGCCGCCGGAGAGCCGATCGCGGCGCAACTCCGGCGACGAGCTGCGCGGCGGCCCCGGGTCCCCGCTCGCTCGGCGCCTGTCTCGCGACGAATCCGCGCGACGGCGTGATCAGCCCGGCGCATCATCACCGTGCCGACCTGGTGGATCTCACGGCAGCAGCGCGATGGACTGATTCCTGACCACGTCGCATTTCAGATGAATGGCATCGTGGACCAACCGGGCGGTGCGAGGTTTCCATTGGCCGGGGCGGCGTCACGGTCGGCCCCTGCGACCGCCTGGCAGCTCGATTCAGTTGCTGGCCCGCATGTTGAAAACTTCGATGCGTAGGCCGATCCCACTGAGATGGAGAAGACCGCCAGTGATCTGCGCCATGGCGTGATAGACCGAGGACGTGTGTTCCGTATCGACCGATGTCGGCGCCGGCGGCGTGATCTGTCGGCCGGGCACCGTTGAACTGATACGGCAGGCGAGATCAGATCTCGGAGTTGAGGTGATCGGCGCGGACCAGATCCAGCCGAACCGCCGCTGCCAGCATCGGGGACTCGCTTTATCGCAGAGCTCAGGATCGCCGTCGCCGTTGCCACCCACCGCCATCTGCTTTCGCCATCGTCGTCTACGCGTTTCGGTCGTCGGTGAGGCCAGATCTCGGCGTTGAGGGCGGCAGCTGCGGGATGCGAGCACGTTCCGCGTTGCTGGATCCGCCGGTGACGACCGCGGTGCCGTCGGCGAGGTCGTCACGTTGTGGGTCACGCGGGCGAACTGCCATGTTCGCCGTCTGGCGCCAGGTCGGGCTGCCTACGAGCTCAGGTCGAGCACGTACGTCGTCGCGCCCGACGTTGCCCTGCCCATCGTCCCAGAGCTGGACCGCCTGCCTTCATGATCTTCTTGCCCGGCGCGCGATACATCACCGAGCTGCCGCCCTCCCGCGGATACTGGGATCAACCGGCTGGCGACCGTGTTGCTGCGCCGACGTCGATGACCTGCATTACGGCGCGACGACCTTCGGCCGACGAGCCGGCCACGGACACCCGTGACCGTCTGGAAGCACGGACACGCGGGCGGATACTGCGTCGGGCTCGACGGACTGCGGCGCCGGTCAGCTGCGACCACGTATCGCTGGTCGGGTTGTGTACCTCGGGCGTCGACGCCACGCAGCTCCGAGCACGTCGCATGACCTGCAATCCCTGGCAGCCCGGACTCGCCGTCACCCAGCGTGATGACGGGTCGGATACCACCGCGCGGTGCGCCATCTGACGCCAGCGCCGACCAGGTCTGCGTCACCGGGATTGAAAGCGCGTGAGCCTGACGTCACCCCGATGTCGTAGTCGATGCTTGGACGCCGTCGACCAGCACCCGGCCGTCGCCGAGCACCGCGTCTGCCGCGCAGAAGTAGCTGAAAGCTGACACTCGTGTCGGTGACGTCAGTGAACGTGTCCGGTGGCCGGGGTTCACACCACGGACCTGCTGGTCAGCGTGAGAAGATCCCACGCCAGCACCTTGCCGTTCGGGGGCAGCACGCGCGAGGTGGATCGCCACGATCGGCGCCACGTGAACGGCCCGGCCCAGGCGCCCTTCTCGCTGCGCCTGCGCTGACGCCACCGTCACCGTGCGTCGCTGGTGCGAGGCGCCGCTGCAGGTCGAGGCGGTCACCGATCGCGGTCTGGATCGGCGACACCGACCCGGCCGTCGCGTAGAACGGTCGTCGACCGGGCTCGCGCCAGGCACCGTCACCGGATGCATGAGCCGCAGCGACCGGCAGTGTTGCTCGAGGACAACGCCGTCACGGTGGTCCCGCCGGCCGGCGCCAGCTGGGTCAAGCTGACTGCGGCGGTGCGTCGACAGTACCCGGCCGGTCAGGCTGACGATGGCGTGCAGGCAGATTTTCGGAGATCGACGGGACTGCCGGCCACCGCCGCCGCTGAACCTGGCCTTGGGCGCCGCCATCTGCCGCGCGAGATAGATGTCTGGCCCTGCTGGAGTGTGAACGCGCCGCGACGGGACCGGCCGCGCACCTGATCGCGTCCTCGGTGGCCGCATGTCCATGCCGTTGAGGGTAGCGCGCCGCGTAAACCCCAGTTCCCGGTATTGATGGTGCCGGAAGTTCGCCGAAGTCGTCCATGGCTACGCCGAAGATCAGGTCGCCGTTCGCTGCCGTCGTCGCCGCGGCGGTACTCGTGACACTGTTGGCGGCTGTCGTTCCCGCGCCCTGATTGTGCGTGGCGCACATCCAGCGGTGAAGTGGTGGCGACCCCGCTGTACTCGCTGATGACGATCCGCCGATAGCCGCCCGTCGCTCCCCAGGGTGACGGTGACGGTGTTCAGCGCCTGGCCTTGGACGTTCAGGCGCAGCAGAGGAGTCGCCGGCCCCTGCCGCGCGCCCGAGTCGAAGTCGTTCGTGGCGACCCGACGTACGTAGTTCCCGAGCCCGTCGGCTCGCGCCTGGATCGCGCCGGCGCGCGTTGTCGCCCCAGCTCACCGCGACCACGATGAGGCTGCCAGCCCAGGTTGCTGACCGGTGAAGGCCTCCGAGGATCGTCCCGGCTCGGCGTAGCTCGCTCGCTCGTGGCCGGCCGCCTGGACGAACGTGATCTGCCCCGCCGCCGCCGCTGCCCTGGGTCACGGTCATCAGGCTCGGTCGAGCCGGTGATCGTGCCGGACGTCGGCGGTGATCAAGCGTCGTGGAGCCGGTCCCGACCGCCGGTCGCCAGACCCGCGCCCGGCGCCGGCCGTGTTGCTGATCGTCGCCACCGCGGTGGCGCCGACGAGCTCCAGGTCACCGTGCGTCGTCGTCGTTCTGGAAGGTCCCGTCGTTGAACGGCGCCGGTGGCCGTGAACTGCGCTGCGTTGCCCCGCCCGAGACGATCGACGGAGTTCGCCGGCGTCACCGCCGGCGAACGACGACGTCACTGTCGCGGTCGGCGTGACCGTCAGCCGTTCGCGGTCGTCGACTGCCCCCAGGCGTCGCCCAGTCGGGACGACCGCGCTTGCGCGTCGTGGCGACCGAGCCCGGCGGTGGCGCTGAACGTGGTCGAGCCCGTCGTTGGCGGGCACGAGTCACGGAGGCCGGCAACGGGCAGCGCGGTCGGATTGTTCGACGACAGCGCGACGGTGCTGCCGCCGGACGGCGCCGGCTGATCTCAAGGTGACGGTGCACGTCGTGGAGGAGCCGACGCGATGCTCGTCGGATTGCAGACGAGCGAGCGCAACCCTGGCCGCTCGGTGCGACGGTCACCGTCGCGGTGGCGCTGCCCGTTAGCGTGGCGGTCAGGGTGACCGTCTGGGAGGTGGCCGACCGTGCCGGCGGTCGCGGTGAAAGTCGTCGAGTTTGTCGGAGCCGGGCACGGGCACGGAGGCCGGGACCGGGAGCGCGGTCGTGTGTGCTCGAGGCGAGCGTCACGGTGCTGCCGCCGGCGGGGCGGCCTGATTCAACGTGACGGTGCACGTGGTGGACGCGCCGGACGTCAGGCTCGCCTGGTCGCAGCATGGAGCGACACCGATGGGCCGCCGGAGCCGCTGGGCGTCACGGTCACGGTTGCGGTGGTGCTCACGCCGAGGGTGGCGGTCAGGGTCACCGTTCTGGGATGCGGCGACCGTGCCGGCGGTGGCGGTGAACGTGGTCGAACTCGTGGTGCCGGGCACGAGCACGGAGGCCGGGACCGGGAGCGCGGTCGTGTTGTCCCGAGGAGAGCGTGACGGTGCTGCCGCCGGCGGGGCGGCCTGATTCAAGGTCACGGTGCACGTGGTGGAGCCGCCGAGATGACACTCGTCGGATTGCACACGAGCGACGACACGGCCGGGCGTCCCGAGCGGCGTCACGGTCACGGTCGCGGCGGAGCACGCCGCCGAGGGTCGCGGTCAGGGTCACGGTCTGCGACGGTGGCGGCCGAGCTCGCCGGTGGCCGTGAACGTGGTCGAGCGCGCGGTGGCCGGGCACGGTGCACGGAGGCCGGTGACCGGGCAGCGCGGTCGTGTTGTTCGAGCCGAGCGCGACGGAGCTACCCGCCGCTACGGGTGGCCGGTTGACTCAGGGTGACGGTGCACGTCGTCGAGCCGCCCGAGGCTGACGACTCGTCGGATTGCAGACGAGCGAAGCGACACGACGGGGCTGCCGCCTCCGCCCGTCGGCGCGGGCTTTTGAAGGCCGCCATCTGGGCCAGATAGCTGTCGGCGCGCGGCTGTAGCGTGAAGGTGGCGGCGACTGGATCCGGCCGCAGCCTGGATCGATGTCCTCCGTGGCCACGTCCATGCCGTTGATGGGCGGCCCGCCGGCGTGAATCCGGTCCCGGCGGTGATCGTGCCGAAGTTCCCGGAATCGTCCATCGCCACGCCGAAGATCAGGTCGCCGTTCGCCGTCGTCGTGGCCGCCGTGCTCGTGGCCCCGTTGGCCGCCGTCGTGCCGAGCGTGCCCTGGCTCTGCGCCGTGACGTCCAGCGGCGACTGTCGTGGCGATGCCCGCTGTACTCGCTGACGACGACGCGCCGATAGCCGCCCGGTCGCGCCCAACGTGACCGTCACGGTGTTGGCGCCGGCGGATGTTGAACGCGTACAGGGTCGCGAGGCCCTGGCGGTTGCCTCGAGTCGAAATCGCTCGACGGCGACCGAGATAGGTGTTCCCGAGCGTGTCGGTCTGCGCGGATCGATTGGGCGCCGGCATTATCGCCCCAGCTCACGGCGACGACGATCGAGATTGCCGGCGAGTGTTGGCCGCGCCGAGAGGCTCTGCGCGATCGTCCCGCCCGCCGAGTCGTCGCTCGATGCTCCGGCCGCCTGAACGAACGTGACCGGCGCGCCGCCCGACGGTCACGGTGCAGGCAACGGTCGAGCCGGTGACCGAAGCCGGACGTCGCCGCGATCGCCGGAAGCCGGCGGCGACGCCGGTCGCGCAGGCCCCTGGTGCACCGGCTCGTGTTGCTGATCGTCGCGACGCCGGTCGATCGGACGACGCCCACGTCACCGACGTCGTCAGGTTCTGGGTGCTCCCGTCGCTGAAGGTGCCGGTCGCCGTGAACTGCTGCGTGCCTCGCCGATGCCGATCGAGGGATTCGCGGGCGTTATAGCCAGTGAGAGACAACGTGGGGGTGGGCGTCGACGGTCACGGTTGCGGGTGGTGCTCACGCCGAGGGTGGCGGTCAAGGTCACCGTTTGGGACGCGGCGACGGTGCCGGCAGCGGCGGTGAACGTGGTCGAGTTCGTGGCGCCGGGGCACGAGCACCGAGGCCGGGACCGGGAGCACCGGCGTGTTGTTCGAGGAGACGTGACGCGTGCTGCCGCCGGCAGGAGGCAGACTGATTCCAGGTGACGGTGCACGTGGTGGCGCCCGGAGATGACACTCGTCGGGATTGCACGCGAGCGGGGTCACCTGCGAGGAGGGGCGTCGCTGCGGTACTGGTTGCGGTCGCCACTCGCCGACCGGTCGCGGTGACGTCACGGCGGGGTGGCGACCGAGCCGGCGCTGGTCGCGGCGTGTATGGAGGTCGTCGTCGCCGGCGCCAGCACGGCACGGCCGGGACCAGGAGCGCGGTCGTGTTGTTCGAGGAAGGAGACTGTGACGGTGCTACTCGCCGGCGGGGGCGGCCTGATTCAAGGTGACGGTGCACGTGGTGGAGGTTGCCGGGGCGGGCCCGGTCGGGTTACGGGGCGAGCGCAGCACACCGCGGGGCCGCTGGCGGCCGGCTTGAAGAGCGGCCATCTGCCGCCAGATACACACTCGGCGCGGCTGAACGTGAAGGTGGCCGCGGCGGGACCTCGCGGCAGCAGCCTGGACCAGGTCCTCGCGCGGCCATGTCCATGTTGTTGAGGGGTCACCCGTCTGGTGAAGCCGGTGCCCTGCGGTGATCGTGCCGAAGTTCCCGGAATCGTCCATGGCGACACCAAAGACCAGGTCTGCCGTTCGCCGTCGTGGTCGCCGCCGTGCTCGTGACCCCGTTGGCGGCGTCGTGCTAGCGGGCCTCGATTCGTGGCACGGCGACATCGAGCGGAGCAGCGGTCGGCGACCCCGCCGTACTCACCGACGACGATGCGCCGATAGCCGCCCGACACGCCCAAGGTGACGGTGACGGTGTTGGCGCCGGCCCGAATGCTCGGAGCGTAGAGGATCGCGAGGCCCTGGCGGTTGCTCTGGATCGAAATCGTTCGACGCGACGGAATAGATGTTCCCGAGGGTATCGGTCGCGCGGATTGACGGCGCCGGATTGTCTCCCCAGCTCACGCCGACGACGATCAGGTTGCCGCCGTCGTATTCGCGCTGGCGAACGCCTCGCGCGATCGGCAGTGCTCGTCGAGTCGCTCGTCGAGCCGGTCGCCTGGACAAAGCTGACGGCGGCGGCCGCCTGCGGAGAGCCAAGGGCGGAGATAGCGACCAACAGAAAACCCGCGAGTACCCGGAATCCGCTATGGCTTGTCATGGCTCTCCGCAGGAGGACTGAAAAGAATCACAACAGGTGCCGCCAGGAGCCTCAATAGCACACCGATCCCGCGGTTTAGCGAGTGGCAAAGTCGTACCACGCCAGACGGGAGCCGGTGAACAGCGGAATTGCGGCTTACGGACGACGCATGTGCAGATCTTTTCCACCAGACCAGCACGTGCGCACCTCACCGGGGTGAACTGGGCTACCGTGTCGTCCGTTTTCGCCGGAGTCCGCGCTCCACCACGCGCTGTCCGGGGCAGAATGTCCGCGCAGAGTCCATGCAGGCCTGCGTTCCCCGGATCCACGCCACGCCGAAGATCGATCATGGAAGAACCGCGCGAGGGCGGCACGGTGACGTCGCCCATGGTTCAGCCGTAGGCTCCTCCGAAGTTCCCCTTCGCCGCCGAGCGCGGAGCTCTCGATCGCTCCTTCATCCGGGATCGCCTGGACCGGAGCGGTCAGTGGTTCAGTCAGGTTCTCAGCTGGGTCAGCACCTTGGTCGTCGTTCGTCTGCTGGTCCCGGAGGACTACGGCTGGTCGGTATGGCGACCGTCTATCTGGGGCTCGTCGCGCTGATCAACGAGTTCGGACTGGGGCGGCGATCATCACTCCAGCGCGATCTCGGGGAGCACGATCGGCAGATCACCACGCTCTGCGTGCTGCTCGGCCTCGCGGGCTTTGTCATCTCTGTGCGCCGCGGCCGTTCCTCTGTCGGTGTTCTTCTGCGCGCCGGAGCTTCGCTGGGTCATCACGGTGATGAGCCTGCGCGTTCCTGATTCTGGGTTGCAGACCGCCCCTTCCGGCCTTGCTGCAACGCGAGCTTCAGTTCAAATTTCTGGCGGTCAACGAAGGGATCCAGGCGATCCTGCAATCGGCCCGGCACGGTCGTGCTGGCGCTGCTGGGATTTCTAGCTACTGGCGCTCGTGATCGGCGGACCGCTCGGAACGACGAGCGCGACCTTGATCATCGGTGTCACGCCGGTGGCTGTGGTTCGGCTGGCCGCGCATCGGCTCGATTCGTACTGCGCTGACGTTCAGCTGGCAGATCCTGGTGACCCGCCTCGCCTGGTGGATCACGGTCAGGGCGGACTACCTGATCGCCGGGCGCATGCTCGGTCAAACCAGCGCTGGGCGTCAGCAGCGTCGCCTCGACGATCGCGCACCTGCCGGCGGAGAAGATCACGGGGCTCGTGGCGCGCGTGAGCTTCCGCTCTTCTCGGCGGTGCGGCACGATCGGGCTTCCTCTGCGCCGGTACGTGCTCTCACTGACGGAGGGGCTTGCGCTCCTGGCGTTCCCGCTGGCGTTCGGCCTGCCGCCCTCGTGACGGACGAGTCTCGTGCTCGGGTGGTGCTGGGCACCAAATGGGCCGACGCGGCTCGTGCCGCCGGATCCTCCTGGCGATCCTGACCACGCTCAGGGCAGCTCTACCCCGTCGTGCCGCAGGCACTTACGGTGACGGGCGGAGCCCGGTACATCATGTACTGCCGGCGTGGTGACGGCTCGGTACGTCGCCGCCGGGATCGGCTTCTGCCATCGGAAGCCTGCGTGGGGCCTCGGTCGGAATCGCGGTGGATGCGGTGCATCCTCCAGCCGCTCAACCCGGCGCCGGTCTTCTGGCTCCTGAAGTCGCGTGAATGCACGTCACGGTTCGCGAGTAGCTTCCGATCAAGCTGTCCCCTGCGCTCACGGGCTCGCTGGCGATGGTGCCCTCGGCGGCCGTCAGTATGACCGTGCCGACGCAGTGGGCCGCTCTGCGGTTTCCGCTTCGGCGCCGAGGTGCTGGTGGGCGGCGTGGCCTACGGGTCGATCATCCGCATTGCTGCATCGCGACCGCGTCCGCGGGCTCGTCGACCTCGTGCGGGCGGCGTCGGCGATGAGCGGCTCGGTCTCGCCTCGCGAGTTTTCCAAGCGAAACAGGTTCGGGCCGCGATACCTCCGGCGACGACTCCGATCTGAAGGCCGCGCCCGGAGAGCCTGATCGCAGTTCCGCGGGCTCGGGGATAAAGCCGTTTGCTGATCCCGGACAGCTACGGAGCGAGTTCCTTCTACACGATGGCGGCCCGCGATCCCGAGAGCTCTGTCTGGTCGTGGCTCGCGCGGCTGCTTCACCCACGCCCAGTGGGAGCGGCTGCGACGATCTGGGATCTCGTCATGCCCGCATTCTGTTCGTGATCGGCGTCGCCGTTCCCTTACTCATATGCGGCGCGGAAGGACCGGGGCGATTCCGACGCGGATCTTCACGCACGCGGTGCTACGGGCTCGCCCTGCTGGTGCTGGGCGTCGAGCTGCAGTTGGCGCGTGCGCACCGTCGGCGATGTCTGCGTGGCCGTTTCTGATCCTGGCCCTCGGCCTCCCCGTCCGGCACTCATCGCCCGGCTCCGTCTGGCGTGGCCGAGACGCGGGCGCCACACCCCACCGTGCTGTGGTGGGGCGCGGTGCTGTCGGTCTCCACGGTCTCCGACTCGCGCGACACATCGATCAGTTGCGAGGCCTGTCCTTCCACGACATCCTCGCCGCAGGTCGGCTCCTCGGATACGTCGTCGTGTTCGCGCTGAGTCGCTGCACCTCCGGGTGCGCGCCCTGAGCTCGCTGGGATCCCGTTCGCGTACTGGCTGCGTTCCTGATCGTTCCGGCGCCCGCACCCGGCTTCGACGGGAGCGCGGTCGGCCCCCGCCCTGGTGACCAGGCTTCGCGGCTACTGCCCCCACTGGAACAAGAATACGAACCTGGCGGCGACCTTCGACGCGTGGTTCTGAACCTCTTCCCTACCGCCGAACCCTATCTCTTCAACGAGCACGGCTACCAGATCGCTCAACTCATCCCGGCGATCGCCGCGACGATCTCGACGATCGCGGGTGACTACTCTCCGTCGGGACCTGCCTCGGGCGCAGATCCAGTATGGATTGGTCCGGGCCGGCCCGCTCGGCGTGCTCGGCGGTCTGATCCTGGTGGGTCGCCCTGCCCCATAGTCAAGAGTATCTGACGCCCTCGTGGACGGTCTTCAGCGTCGGCGTCGGACACTCGCGTGCTGGCAGGCCTGTATCACGTCCGTCGATGTCCGCGGAGCCCGTTCCTGGGTGCTCCCGTTCGTGGTGGCCGGCCGGAATCCCATCCTTCTGTACACACTCGCCGTCCACTCATCGCTGGTGGATCGTGAGGTGTGGCGACGCGCGCTCGGCCGGGCGCTGTTCGCGGGCTACTGGGGACCGGTGCTGGAATCCGTCGCGTGCGGGCTGTCGCTGTGGCTCGTCGCGTGCGCAGCTTACCGGCTGAAGGTCTTCGTTCGCATCTGGAGCCGGCGGCCGCCGCGTCGAGCGCGGTGTGATCGAAGAGGTCGAGCGGGTCAGGTGCCCAAGCCGATGCCGGCGTAGCGGGCGATCCGCCGCTTGCGTCGAGCATCCGCCGGCCGTCGACGATGAGTGGCGCCGTCGGCATCCGCGCGCGAGTAGCTCTGGTACGCGCTTGAACTCGTCCCAGCGCGTGACCAGCACCGCCGCGTCGATCCCGGTCAGCGCCTGTCTCGAGCGTGCGTCGACGAACCGGATTCGCTCGGCGGGCAGAACCCGTTTTGGCTCGCCTCGGTGGCAACCGGGTCGTACGCCGACACCAACGCGCTGCGGGCGAGCAGCTCGCCGGCGATCGGAATCGCCGGCGACTCGCGCATGTCGTCGGTATCGGGTTTGAACGCGAGTCCGAGGAGGCTCACCCTGAGGCCGCGCAAGGTCGGAATGCTCCGCCCAGGATCTCGATGACTCGCTGCGGCTGTTTGAGATTGATCTGGATCACCGTATCGAGGAGCGGCATCGGCATGGCCGGCGCGCTTCGCCGTGGGCTACCAGCGCCTTGACGTCCTTCGGCAGGCAGCTGCCGCCGAAGCCGCAGCCCGCCTCCAGGAACGGGCGGTGATGGCGCGGTCACTCGCGCGCCGTCCGCGAGCGGCGTCGTGAAGTAGCGCGCCATGTGCACGCCCTGCATCACCTCCGCGACGTCCACGCCGCCCAGTCGGGCGCACAGGTTGCCGACTTCGTTCGAGGAACGAGATCAGCGTCGCCAGCACGGCGTTCGACGTGTACTTGATCATCTCGGCGGTCTTGTTGTTCGTGCGCAGGACCGGAACGTCCCGGAACGGCTCATACGCGCGCCGCCAGCGCGTCCACGCTGCGCTCGTCCATGCCGCCGATGACGATGCGATCCGGCTCCATGAAATCGCGCACCGCCACGCCCTCGGTGAGGAACTCCGGGTTCATGCCGACGCCGAAGTCCACTCCGGCGCGGCTGCCGGAGGCTTCCTCGAGCGTCGGGAGCACGACCTCGTCGGTCGTGCCGGGCACCACGGTGCTCTTGACGACCACCACGTGGTAGCGGCCCCGGCCACGCAGGGCGGCACCGATCTCGCGCGCGGCCTGCTTGACGTAGCGGAGATCGATGCGCTTGCCATCGAACGGCGTGCCCACCGCGATGAAGGTCATCTCGGCTGTCGCGCACCGGCGGCCACCAGGTCACGTCGTAGCCGAGAGCCGCGTGCCGACGTGCCGATGGCAGGAGCGCGTCGAGACCGTTCTTCGTGGATCGGCGCCTCGCCGCGATTGATCCGATCGATCTTGTCCTGATCGACGTCCACGCAGGTGACGTCGTGCCCTGACCTCGGCGAAGCAGGCACCCGACACCAGGCCGACGTAGCCGGCGCCGATGACTAGAGAGCTTCATCAGGCCTCCTCCGCCTCTCGGATGGTAGTGATACCAGATGAGGGAGCGCCGCAGCCCTTCGTCGAAGGGCACGCTCGGTCGTAGCCGAGGTGGCGACGCGCCTTGTCGATCACCGGACAGCGCCGGTTGGGATTGTCCACCAGGTAGTCGGCTTCGACGTTGGCCTTGCGCACGAGCTGGCCGCGATAGTCGAAGAGCTCGTCGCGCGCTCGGCGATGACCCGTTCGGCAAGCTCGCGCGATCGAGATCTCGGGCCGCTCCGTGCCGATGTTGTAGCGGCTCGCCCGGGTGACCCGCGACGAGCACCTTGTAGTAGCCCGTGATCGCGTCCGCGCTGTAGCAGAAGGTCCGCGTCGGCGCGCCGTCCGGAGTACATGACGAGATCCCGCCCGTGGAGCACGTCGCGCGCGAAGTCCGGCAGCACCCGGCCGTCGGTGATCTTCAGCCCCGGCCCGTAGTTGTTGAACGGCCGGGCGATCTCGACGGGCACGCCGTACTGACGCGCGAAGGTGACGCAGATCGTCTCGCCGAAGCGCTTGGACTCGTCGTAGCACGCGCGCGGTCCGGTGCACGAGACGTTGCCGCGGTAATCCTCGGGGGTCGGGATCGCCTGGGGGCCGGATCGCCGTAGATCTCGCTCGACGAATAGAACAGAAAGCCTTCCACCGGCTCGCCCGCGGTCGGCCTGGCGCACGCTGTAGTCGAGCAGGTTGCGCAGGCCGTTGATGTTGGCGTCGATGGTCTTGCAGTGGATACTTGCGGTAGTAGATCGGTGACGCGATGCCGGCGGCATGAATGATGTAGTGAAAATCGTCGATGTCGGCCGGTAGCGGCTGAATCATGTCGTGCCGGCGAAGACGCAGGTTCGGATCGCCCTCCAGCGCCGTCAGCCACGCCGGCGTGCCGCGCGCGAAGTTGTCGTACACGGTGAGCTGGATCTGCGAGCCGGCGCCGGCCTTCTTGTTCCAGTGCAAGGCCGCCAGGACGAGGTAGTACCCGAGGAAGCCGGCCCCACCGGTGATGAGCAGGTTCTTGCCCGCCATCCGGCCGATCTCGTCGCGCAGGTTGCCGCAGATATAGTCGAGATCGCGATCGAGCAACTCCCCGAGCCTCGGCAGTGCGGAGGTGGTCATGGCCTCGATCCTAGGCGGGCGCGGTCGACGAGCCGCCGTGGTGCGCGAGGTCGAGCACCGCCTTGCGGCAGTAAAAGGCCTCGGCGTAGCCGCTCGGGGCGCTGGACTCGATCCCGCGCAGGCGCATCAGCGCCATGAAGGTTTCGCGCGTGAACCAGTGCTTGTCGCGCTGGCTCGGGAAGCACTCCAGCAGGTTGGTGACCTTCGCCTCGCAGTGCGCCTGCTCGAGCGGGACGAACAGGTTCGGCGCGCCGAGGTCGCCGTCGTACTTCGGGATCTCCTGCTCCAGAATGAGGTGGCTCCGGAAGGTGTTCCAGGTGAGCTCGCACACCAGCCGGTGATCCTGGTGCAGATCGCTCCGCGTGTGGGTGAGCACGAGATCGGGCTCGACGTCGCCCTTGAGCTCCTCGAAGAACTCCTTGATCCGGGCCCCCTCGAACGGGAAGAAGCTGTTCCGGAAGTCCTCGATCACGACCTCTTTGTGGCGCACGCCGCGCAGGAATCGCTCGGCGCTCGCCCGCGCCTCGGCGGCGCGCACCGTCGACGAGCTCAGTACCACCCAATGGACCCGCAGTTGGGGAAAGTGCTCGGCCAGTCTGAGCACCGATCCGCGCCGCTGCCGATCTCGATGTCGTCGCAGTGGGCTCCCAGGCACAGGAGCGTTCGCGCCTCGCGCGACGAGGCGCCCAGGGGAAGCGCGAGCAGCCGGTTACCCGATCTCCGCCGCGCGGATCACTTCTTCCACACCGTCCACGGCGTGTCACCGCGCGCGTGCAGGTTGTCGAAATTCGTCTTGTCCTTGAAGGTGTCCATGGCCGCCCAGAAGCCGTCGTAGCGATGCGCGATCAATCGGCGCTCGGCGATCAGGCGTCGGAACGGTTCCTCGACCAGCTCTTCGCCGTCGCGCATGTAGTCGAAGATCGCGTGGCGCAGGACGAAGAAGCCGCCGTTGATCCGAAAGTCGGTCTCGTGCACGTGGCGAATGTCGTGGACGTACCCGTCGTCGTCGACGTCGACCCTGTGGAAGGACTGCGACGGGCGCACGCTGACGAAGCTGGCCACCGCCTGCCGCCCCTTGAACGTCGATGTACTCGCCGAGCGGAAGGTCGGACAGCCCATCGCTGTAGTTGGCAAGAAACATCTCGTCGTCGCGGATGCAGCCGCTCGACCGCCTTCAGCCGCTGGCCGATGTTGGCGTTCAGCCCGGTATCGACGAAGGAGATTTTCCAGTTGTCGATGTCCCGGTTGTAGAGCTCGATGCTTCTTGCCGCCGTGCGACATCTGAAAGTCGTTCGACATGCACTCGTTGTAGCTCAGAAAGAATTCCTTGATCAGATCGCCGCGGTAGCCGAGACAGAGGATGAACTCGTGGTGACCGTAGTGGGCGTAGTACTTCATGAGATGCCAGAGAATCGGGCGATAGCCAATCGTGACCAGCGGCTTGGGAACCGTTTCCGAATACTGCGCAAGCGGGTGCCGAGGCCGCCACAGAAGAGAACGACTTTCACGAATTCTCTCTCGTTCCGGGACTCGTCGTCATGGGCGCGCCACCCGCGAGCGAGGCGACGCTGCTTCCATCATACGGTACGCCGCGGGTGTACCGCGACGTTCGCGATCGCGCCGACTGCTCGATCATCCAGCCGAGCCGGTGCGCGTGACCCGCGAGTCGGACACCGGACCGGAGAGACTCGCGCCCGAATCCGGCACCCGTTCCAGCCAAATTTCACGCCAATAAATCAAGATGTTGCGCGGACAGAAGAGCCGGTATTTGGTCGTTTCCGCGCGACAGAAGACATCCTGCAGGACGATGCAGGGGGTTAGAGAACTCCAGCATCTTGCCGGTTTTCTCGTCGAGGATGCGACGCACTCGCTTGACGACACGATAGGTGCCGCCGCAGTAGCGGACCATTTCCGGATCGAACCATAGGCCTCGATTCTTGTGATCGCGACCCAAGGTCGCGAGGATGTCGGCATAGGACTTGACTCGGACGAGCTCGCCGGGCTTTAGATCGAGCAGAGCCGTTGGCGTCTTGTCGAGGGTTCCGCCGTGCAGCGGAAAGGGCACGCCACCCCGACGAGCCTGAACCCAGTCGTACGCCGCGACGCAGGCGCGGTATCCGACGCCGCGGTAGAGATATTCGCGAAACGCGGCGAACAGGAACGAGCGAACCAATCGGCTGATCGGCAGCCCGTTGGTCACGATGTCACGCACATACTGGCGGACGTCCCACCACTTCAGCGGTTCCGTGAAGGCTTTCAGCTGCGTGATCTGACAGCGGTAGGTCCGCTGGTCGGCACCTCCGACCGCCGCACGCTCGACATCGCGCTCGGTACACCGGACCGTCGCAGCCGCGCGCTGGCTGGCCGGCGCCCGTCGTGGATATCGGATCGGCGTCGACGCGCTTCAGCCACGCCTCCCGCCAGAACATGAGGCAGCCTGCCTCGCACCCGCCGTGCGCCGATCCGTCGCAACGGAGGTCGCGGAGATGCACCGTATCGTACAGACGCGCCGTCCACCCGTCTTGTCGACGGTGTCGCAGGTCTTGTCGGCTCGGCTTGTGTATCCGAAACCGCTGGCCACAGAAGCGGAGCATCTCGGGCATGAACGGGAGTCCGTCGCGCGTGGCGTCCGGCCCGAGCGTGGCAAGGATCTCCTCTTTGCTTCGAACTTCGACCAGCTCTCCCGGCCGCAATCCCAGCCGTCCGACTTCTGCCGCCACGAGATCCATCCTCCTACCCGACTTCCGCTCGGTCCGCCGTCAGGCGCCGATACCGTAATACGTGAAGCCCAGACCCTCCACGAGCGAGCGGCTCCATATGTTCCGACCGTCGAAGAGGACCGGCTTTCGCAGCAGGCCACGCATCCGCTCGAAATCCGGAAAGCGATACTCGTTCCATTCGGTCGCGAGGAGCAGGCCGTCGGCTCCCTCGAGGATCTTGTACGAGTCACGTTCCAGAACGACCCGATGTCCGGAGCACTTCACGCGCGCGATCGATCGCGACCGGATCGGTCGCGCGAACCCCGGCACCGCGCGCCAGGAGGCCGTCGATGATCTCGATCGCCGGGGCCTCGCGCATGTCGTCGGTACCGGGTTTGAAGGCGAGGTCCCCACACGGCGAACGTCCGACCGTCGAGGAAATCCCCGTATTCGCGGCGAATCTTGTGCAAGAGCACCCGTTTCTGCATCCGGTTGACGTCCAGAGCCGCTCGGGCCGTGCGCAGATCGAGGCCGCAGCTCTCGCCCAAATGGAGCAGCGCGGCCAGGTCCTTCGGAAAGCACGAACCCCGAAGCCCGTGCCGGGAACAGGAATGACGTGCCGATTCGCGAGTCCGCCCGACCCCGTGGCGAAGATGCCCGACGTTGGCGCCCACACGCTTCGCAGAGTGCCGGCCATCTCGTTCATGAATGAGATGCGAACGGCGAGCATGGCATTCGCCGCGTACTTGGTCAGCTCCGCGCTGGCCGTATCCATGACCAGAATCCTGTCCTCGCGTCGCATGAACGGCGCGTACATGGCCCGGAGGAGCGCGAGGGCTTCGGGGTCGTCTCCTCCGAGGATGACGCCGATCGGGGCTCATGAAGTCCTGGACGGCGGCCCCCCTCCTTGAGGAACTCCGGATTCGAGACCACCGCGAAGTGGTGAGTGGTCTTCTCGGCCACCAGCGCCTTGACGCGCTCCGCCGTCCCGACCGGGACGGTGGACTTTGTGACGATCACCTTGGGACCGTCCATCTGGGCGCCGACGGCGCGCGCGGCCCTCCACCGCCGACATGTCGGCCTCGCCATTCGGGCGGGCGGGAGTGCCGACGGCGAGGAAGATGATGCAGCGAGCGTGCTCGACCGCCATCTTGAGATCGGTGGTGAATGTCAGGCGGCCTTCGGCAAGATTCTTGGCGACGAGCGGCGCCAGACCCGGTTCGTGAAACGGGATCATTCCCGCGATGAGGCAGCGGACCCGCTCGACGTCGTTGTCCATGCACACGACGGTGTTGCCGGGCTTTCGGCGAGGCACGCTCCGGTCACCAACCCCACATATCCCGATCCGATGATCGTTATCCGCATTTGACAATCTCCGACGCTGAATTCTCTTCGCCCGACCCTAGGTGACCCGGCGCGCGCTGATCCGGTCCGAGCGGAGCCGCGCGATGAATCGATCGTGAAAGCTTCTCGCGGGTGGAGCGCATCTCCGGTCAGCCCGACGATTCTATTGAGCCGAGCGACCGGGCCACCCGGCGTGACGATCGCTCAATTGAAGTGGAAGGGATAACCGAACTGCACGCCGAACCTGACGACGTTCTGGTCGACGTCGCGCTGCTCAGTCGAGTGGCTGCCGGTACGCTGATAGATGAACGTGTACCCCGCGAAGATCGTGGCGTACTGATTGAACTGGTACCGCCAAGGCGGCCCTGAGGTTGACCGAGCTGACATCGACTTGCTGAGGATCGCTCGAGCTCAATGACTCCGCCTTCTGCTGTACGAGGGGCCGAGCAGCACTGTGAGGCCGCGGATGAGGGTCGTCAAGTAGAGGGAGGCCGAAACCGTCTGTATCGGTCGGACCCCCGAAGCCACCGGCGACGTAGACGCCGCGGGTGTATTCGAGACCCGCCGTACCGAACGTGAACGCCGCGTCAGGCGCGCGGTCCCCGTCGGAGTCACGGTCCATCCGCCCGAGATGTTGGTGACACCAGGGCCCCTTCCATGGCGACGGTGAGGGCTTGCTGTCAGACGGTAGCTGAAACCGAGGACCGGCGTGTACGTCGTCGACGTGTCGCCGACTTGCGGGACCACATAGGAGAAGGTAAAGCCCACGCCGCCCGTGAAGCGGGCGTGAACGCGTGGCCGAATGTCGTCCCGAATCCGTACGGAGTCCGAGTCGAGGCCGGATCCTGAACCCTGAAAGCGCAGGACGCTGCTAGGATCCGCTGATGTTCCAGGTATCCGACGGCGTAACCCGCCACGACATGCTCGGGTGATGGTATTGGTCCACGATTCCTCGCGGCCGGTCGCGAAGCCCGCGACGACACCGCTGTTCCGGTCCCACACGAATGAGTCTGTGAGCGATAGCGTCAAGGACTGGGTCGCTCGATGAGTGCCAGCGCCGACGAAGCTATGGTTCGCCAGCGCGCTGCTCAGATTCGACTCGCGAGCGTAGAGCTCGGCGACGGTTGCATAGCTGAGACTCAGCTGGTAGTTGGCCCGGTTGGCCACCAGCAAGATGGCCGGGCTGACGCGCCCGACGAAGTCCCACTGTTTGTTCGAGTTATCGAGAAAGATGTTGTCGTTGTACTCCTCGGACAAAATGAACGACGGCGTCAGGGTCACGCCGCCGCGTTGGGGACCGAGGAGTCCCAGGGAGCCCCAGGGGAACGCGGCAACCGGTAACCCGCTTTGTGTTCCGAAGGCCGGGGTCGCTCAGGGGCCGCTGTTGCAACTCCCTGGCCGGGCTAGGGGGCTGGCGGGGCTGGGCGGCGGCGGCGGCTGCTGCTGTGCCCACGCGCCGATGCCAGCAGTGAAAGGGCGAGCGCGGAGATCCCGAGCGCCCTTATCCCCGTGGCGAGACCATCAAGCTCGATTGTATAAGGCTAGGCATGGGCGGGCCGCCTGATTATTCGAAGAGCCCCCCGGAGGCGCTGGCTCCCCGTCGTGACGCCGGCGATAGATGCTCGCCGGAGTCTCGAGTGAGGGAGCCTGCGAATTCCCGCTTGCGAATACCCTGTCGACGTGCGAAGTCTCCGAGTTACCGTGTCGCCTCGGACCATGGATTCTGGTCGCGCCGTCATCCCGATGACGGCGCTTGATCGAGCGCTCGGCGCACCGCCGGCGGATAAGCCTGGATTTCCAGCATCCAGCTGCCAGCCAAGCGTGGCATCCCGCTTGCAAAAATTTTAGAACGCGATGCGCGCCACCCTCTCCGCCCGAGGGAGCCGGAACGGCATCGGACGTTGCCGCCAGGGCAGTCTTCACGGCGAATCGGTATCCCGTCCCGCGCTGAGACGAGGGCGGCACCGCCCACAGTGTCATTCATGAGAACGGAGGTTTGGATGCGGCGTGTTGGGACTCTTCTCTGGCCGCGCTCGGCCTGATGCCGGCGGCAGCTGGCGCTTCAGCACTGAGTGATGCTGCCGCCACGCTTGCGCCGGAACCTGGAAGCAGCTGACGACCAACGGCGCCAGCATCATCGTGAAATCGAACGGCGGCGACATTCTCGAGTACGCCAACAAGGGCGGCTGGAACCCGCTCAACAACCGGGCGTACTACTGCGGAGCATCGCACCACGATTGCCGTTCGTCGCCGACCTGTGTGCAGTACGACGAGGCCACGAACTCCTGGTCCTCGATCGGAGTGCCCGGACCGGGCAGTTCGATATGGTCCACGGCTATGACCACAACGCCGTCGACACGCCCCGGAGCGTTCTACTTCAGGAAATACAACACGACCCAGGTCTGAAGTACGTGCCCGGCTCCGGCTGGAGCTCGCTGCCGACGTTCAATCTCGGTGGGCGGCGCCACGCTGCTCAGGTCGCCGCCTCGCTCGAATACTTCGCGGCCATGGATCGGCTCGTGTTCTTCAACTCGTGTGGCGGCGGCCTACACTACTACAACCCGGCGACCAACTCGTGGACGACTCAAACGGTCAGCGGCATTCCCGACGGCGGCATCCACACGCTTTCGGCTAGCTCGGGGCATGGGTTTTACCACTTCGCGGCGGGCAATAGACCAACGCCGTTCAGCGCGTGAGCACGTCGCAGTCCGTCTCCACGATCGCGACGCCGCCGGGTTCCGTTCAGATCCTCAAGTCGCTCATGGTGGGCGATCCGGCGAGCGGCCGCCTGCTGTTCTTCCGAGGAGACGGCAACATCTACGAGTACCGCCAGGAAAGCAATCAATGGGTCGACTCCGGCGTTTCCTGCGCTTCAGCGGCACGTCGAGCCAACTGCAGCTCGGGAATCGCCATCCCGATCTCCACGTACGGCGTCATCATGCTCGCGTGTACGTTCAACAGTCAGAGCACCGTGCAGGTGTGGCTCTACCGGCATGCCAGCCCATCGAGCGCCCCAAGCCCCAGGCGCCTTCGACGCTCGTGGTTCGGTAAATTCATCAGACGGAGGTTCGATTGACACCGATGAGGCCGCAATTCCGAATCAGATGGTCCGGATGGGCGCCGGGAGCAGCCTCCAGGGCTCTCGCCGCGGTCCTGATCGGCATGGCGACGGGCGACGCTCACTCGCAGGCGCGACGAGCAGTGATCAGACTTCGGCCAATCGGCGCGGCACCCGGCGTCGTCCGCTGTTGGGGCTTCGATAGCGCCGCCGATCTGGCGCCGGACAGCAGAGGGCCGAAGGTCTTCGCCAGTAACAACGGTCAAGGGCCCGTCCAGGCGTCACTCGATACGACTCAGAAAGCTTCCGGCGCTTCTTCGCTGAAATTCAACCTGCCCTCGAACTCTGGCTCGGACTGGGGCGGCTCGTGGCACTCGAACTTCAGGACGACTTCTCGGTCCAGTTCGGTCAAAGGCGAGGAGCAGTTCTTCATTCAGTACCGCGCTTTCTCGATTCGATCCAGGGCTTCTGCCCCGACAATCCAGGACCATCGACGGCTTCGCCGCGCGGCTGGAGAGACGCGCACATTCTCGGTGGAAGGCAGCCAGGCCGGGATGCCGGGGACCTATTCCCTGCACCGAGCTCGAGATTGTCTATCAGCAGGACAGCCGGAACACGCCAGAGCGGCATCATCGGCAGCAAGTACGGCTTCATGGGCAGGTACATCACTCCTGTGGGAACTTCGATAACGCCTGCCGAGTGGAACGGATGGTACGCAGACTTAAGGCTGCGGCAGCAGGGACCGCCGTTCTGCTGTTGCCCCAACGACCGAGCGGCGGCCGCCTCTGCTACGTTCCGAACGAGTGGATGACCTTCGAGCGTCCGGGTAGACATCGGGACGTGGAGCACTGGCCCGTCGTCAGTATCCGGTGGTATGCGGCGCGAGCAGGAGCGACCGCCGAGTGTGCTCGTCATGGATACGGCCTCCCGGCAAGCCCGGCGGCATCGTTGCTGCATCGACACTCCGGGCTCGGGCTCCGGCACGAACCCCGGCGCTAAGTACGGAAAGATCTGGCTGATCCCGTATCACACCAACAAAGGCTTTTCAGCGCCGGGGGACCCACCGCGCCCACGGCGATGTGGTTCCGGCGAGTTGATCGTGTCGCGGCAGGACATCGCCGACCCGGGCGCGGCGTCGGCGGATCTTCTCGCCGACCTCTCCGACGCAGCTGAGCGTCAGGTAGCGCGCGGCTGCGATCCACTAGCGCTAAGCGCGGTCTCGACATCCCACCGCCAGGGAAAGCGTGGCATCCCGCTTGCAAAAATTCTAGGGCGTGATGCGAAGTGCGTTACCGAGATTTTTCTGCTGTTTAACCATCCCAGGTCTCTCCGCCCGAGAGCTTCTGGAACGGCATCGGACGTTGCCGCCGGGGCACTCTTCGCGGCGAATCGGCATCGCGTCCGCACCTGCGATGAGACGAGGGCGACACCGCCCATGGTGTCATTCATGAGAATCGGTAGGTGCGCTTTGGATGCGGCGTGTGGGGATCCTCCTCAGTCATCATCGGTCTCAGCCTGAGTGCCGGCGAGAGCCGGTGCCCCAGCGCTGAGCGACGCTTTCGCCGCCAAAGCTTCCGCCCGGGCGCGTGGGTCGAGATCACGACCGCGAGTCAACAGAGCGCTACTCATCCGGTCCAACGGCGGGCGACCTGATGGAGTACGGCAGCAAGATGCCTTGCGCGCTGGGACGACCCGGGCTCGCGGCAGATGTTCTTTTGCGTGCGCCTCGCACCACGGCTCGTTCTCCCCGGAACTGCGTTAGGAACAACGACGACACGCCAACAGCTGGAGCTCGATCGGCCTTCTCTTCGCGGGCGGCTCGGGGCCGGACCCGATCGAGCCACACCTACGACAACAGCGCAGGCGACCCGACCCGCGGCTACTTCTACCATCACGCCTACAACTCGCTGATCACCTACCGGCCATACGATCCTGCACCGCTCGTGGAGCAGCCTGCCCGCCTTCGACATGGTTTCGGGCCAGAGCCTGCGGTGCTGCATCTCGATCGGGTACGCCCCCAACCTGGATCGCCCTGATCCTGTTTGCACCCACGGAGCAACATCACTCCACTACTACAGCGAGGAGCAGCAACGCCTGAGAGGCGCCGAACGGGCATTTCGGACAGCCGGCAGCGCCGCCTGCTCACCACACGCTCTCGGCCTACGGGTCGGACAACGGCGGGTACTACTTGCCCGGCGGCGGCGCGCAGACGCCGAGCACGGTCGCGCGGGTCAACGGCTCGCGGGCCGTCTCGGCGGTACGGCGGCGCCGACCGGGAGACTGGGACATCCTGCACTTTCCGTCGTCGCGGCGGACCCCGTGTCCGGGAAGGTGCCGCAGTTCCCGGCGGGCAGTACGATCCGCGAGAGTACAACGCAGCCTCGAACAGCTGGCGCGACACCGGGATCACGGCGCGGGTTCCAGTCGAGCGGGGACAACAGCTCAGCCTGTCGGGCCGATCTCGACCTACCGGCGTGCTCATGATGGCTCTGCGGCACCAACAGCCAGACGGTCGCGCACATCTGGCCTCGGCCAGCTGCGCGAGTGGGATCACGGCCGGCCCCAAACCGCTGCCGCCTGCGACGCTCCTCGTGCAGTAATGCAGCAGATGGAGGATCGATTGACTTCGATGAAATTTATGGGGCGAGACTCCTCGGTCTTGTTCTCGCCGCCATCCTGATTGGCGTGCCGACCGTAACAGTCACCTCCGGGCGCGACGAGCGCCGACCAAGATTTCGCCAACCGCTGCGCGGCACCCGGCGTCGTCCGATGCTGGAGCTTCCGACAGCGCGGCGGACCTGGCGCCCGAGCAGGGGCCACTCGGCACCCGCGCGAAGCTCTATGGGGCCACGGGACGGCCATCTGCCGACCCTCGACACGACGACTAAAGCGTCCGGCGCCTCCTCGCTGAAGTTCGAGCTGCGCCCCGGCATCGGCGCGGACTGGGGCGGCTCGTGGCACTCCAACTTCAAGGACGACTGGTCGGTGCAATTCGGCGAGGCCAGACGTTCTATGTCCAGTACCGGGCACGGTTCGATCCCGGGATGCTCCGGCAGTTCGACACCAACGACGGCACGCCGCACGGCTTCAAGACGAGCATCACCGGCGAGGGCGATCAGGTCGGCGAGTCCGGCAACATGGAAGTCTCCTCCTGCACCGAGATGGAGATCGTGTTTCAGGCGGACGCGCGGGTCACCGCCAACAACATCCGGGGCAGCGGTACCAGTTCGTCAACAACTATCACTCCTGCGGCAACTTCGACTCCTACGAGTGGTTCGACGGGACGCAGATCCGGATGCAGACCCACCCGTCCGCCCCGCCCTGCTACTACCCCAACGACCCACACGGGCGGCTGCGTCTATTACGCGCCGAACGAGTGGATGACGTTTACGCAGCGCGTGGACATCGGCACCTGGAATACGCCCAGCTCCCGCATCCGGTGGTACGTGGCTCGGGAGGGGCAGCCGCGCGTCCTCGTCAACGACACTGCCGATAAGGCCGCCGGGGGCATTGTCCTCCACCACACGCCGGGCTCAGGCTCGGGCACGAACGTCAACGCGAAGTACGGCAAAATCTGGCCCTGCCGTACATGACGCAGAAGTCGTCGTCGCAGAGCCACCCGATCACCTACATGTGGGTGGACGAGCTGATCGTCTCTTCGCAGGACATCGCCGACCCGGGCGCCGCGTCGGCGGATCGTCTGGCGCCGACTTCTCCGACGCAGCTGAGCATCAGGTAGCGCGCGGCTCGATCTCGAAGCAGCGGCCGGGGTTCAGCCGCCGCGGAGCGGACTCAGGCCGGGGTCGAGGGCGTAGTCGGCTGCGTCCCCGCGCGCGCGGACCAGCGCGTCCCGGCCGGCGTCGACAAGGATTTCGGGCGGCGTCGGATGGCTCAGGAAGTTCAGCGGACTGGCGGCCCGTGCGTACGCTCCAGACTGGAAGATCACCAGGAGGTCGCCGACCTCCGCCCGCGGCAGGCGGACCCGCGCGCGAGCACGTCGAGCGGCGTACACAGTGGTCCTGCCACGTCCACGGGATCGTCGACCGCAGCATCGAGCCGGTTGGCAAGCGCCACCGGATAGTTGCGCTTGATCGTCTGACCGAGGTTGCCGGATGCCGCGAGGTGGTGGTGCATGCCGCCGTCCACGATCAAGAACTTCTTCCCGCGGGAGATTTTGATGTCACTGATACGCACGACATAGACCGCCGGCTTCGCCGACGAGGAATCGACCCGGTTCGACGATGAATCGGGTTCCGGCGAGGCGAGGATCGGCGGCGTACTCGGCCATGAGACCCGAGGCCCGTACGGAGCGCTTCCAGGTCGAGTGCGCGGTCGTTCTCGAAGTACGGAATCCCGAGGCCCCCGCCGAAATCGACGGTCTTCACCGGGTGGCCAGTGATCTCCGCGGCGCGGCGGGCGATGTCGAGCGCCGTCCGATACTGGCCGACCAGGACTTCCGCTTCCAGGATCTGCGTTCCGGCGAACAAATGGATACCCCGAAACTCGATTGCCGGCTGCTCCAGCAGGAGTCCGAGCACCTCGTCGAGGCGCTCCTCGTCCACGCCGAAGGGCAGCGGCTTGCCCCCCATGCGCATCGCCCCGCCCTGCGCTTCGGCGCCCGGGTTCACGCGCACGGCGACACGCGCGCGCGAGCCCAGGCGGCCGGCGATCGCGCCGATGCGCCGGATCTCGCGCTCGGACTCCGCGTGGATCTCGCCGATCCCGGCCTTCAGCACGAGCTCGAGCTCGGCCTCGGTTTTCCCGGGGCCCGCGAAAATGATATCGGCGGGGCTGGCGTTGGCCGCCAGGGCCTGGTGGAATTCGCCGGCCGACGCGATCTCAAGACCGCAGTCACGCGAGAGGAAGATCTCGAGCAGCGCCCGACTCGGGTTGGCCTTGATCGAATAGCAGATGTGGAAGCCCTCAGGCACCGCGCGGCGCAGGCGCCGGATCTGCTGCTCGACGACACGCCGGCTGTAGAAGAACGCGGGCGTTCCGTGACGAGCCGCGAGCTGGGTTATCGGCACCCCGTCGATCACCAGCTCACCGCCGCTGGCGCCGAAGTTCTGCTCGATCAGCGCGCCGACCACTCCCGCCATCTCAGCCCTGCTCGTGGCGGCGGAGCGCTGGATAGTCCACCTTGCCGCTGGAGGTCTTGGGCATCTCCTCGAGGTACCGCGACGAGCTTGGGAACCATGTAGCGCGGAAGATGATCCCCGCAGTACGCGATGAGCCGTTCCACGTCGACCGGCCCACCGTCGCGCGCGACGACGAACGCCTTGACGGCTTAGCCGAGAACGTCGTCGGGGACTCCGATCACCCCGGCGGCCCTCACCTGCCCGCTGCGGAAGAGCACCTCTTCCACCTGCGGTCGGGCTGATCCGGAAGCCCGACGATTTGATCATCGTGTCGCGCCGCCCGACGAAATAGAGGAAACCGTCCTCGTCCATCTTCACCAGGTCACCGGAGTAGCAGACGAGCTCGCATTGCCCCATCGCCGCGGGCAGAAGCGGATTCGGGCGGAGCACGCGGGCGGTGTCCTCGGGACGCTTCCAGTAACCCAGCGAGACGGTCGGGCCCCGATGCACCAGCTCTCCCACTCTCCCGGCTTACAGCGGTGCCCTCCTCGCTCAGCACGAGGATCTCCGTGTCCGGAATCGCCCGGCCCATGGAGCCCGGCCGACGGTCGAGCTCCTCCGGCGGCAGATAGGTCGAGCGGAACGCCTCGGTCAGTTCCGTACATCAGGACGATCTCGGTCGTCCGGAGGCGGCGCGCAGCGCGGCCAGTGTCGTTTGCGGCATGGCGCCGCCGGTGTTCGTGATGTAGCGGAGATCCGGCAGCGGCTGCTTGGCCAGGGTCGAATTGGGCTGGGCCAGCAAGTTCCAGAGCGTGCCGGCACGCCGGCCAGCTCCCGTGATTCGCTCCTTGCGGAGCATCTGCACGATCTCTCTCGCGAACGAGAAGGTCATCGAGCACCAGCGTGCCGCCCTGCTGGATCGAGGTCGTCAGCTGGTTCATTCCCGCGTCGAAGCTGAACGGCAGAATGGCCAGGATGCGGTCCCGCTCGGTGATCCCCAGATAGGTCGACACGATGCTGGCGCCGGCGACGACGCGTTCGCGTGGCTGAGCATCACGCCCTTGGGCTTACCGGTCGAGCCCGACGTGTAGAGGATGGCGGCCAGGTCGCTGGAGATCGTCTCCTCGGCCCAGGGCTCCGGCGGGACGGTGGCGCACAGGTCGTCGAAGGCGTACCGCGGCAGTGGCCCGGTCTCCGGCGCGCACTCGCCCACGACCACGATGAAGCGAAGCGATGGCGCCGTGGCGAGCACTCCGCGCGAGCGTGGCGAGTTTCGCCGGCGTGGTGATCAGCGCGGTCATCTCCGCATCGTTGACGATGTGGCCGACCTGATCGGGAAACAGCTGATGGTTGATCGGCACGTAGACGCCGCCGGCCATCGCCGCGCCGAACTATCGGAGACCACCTGCGGCACCGACGGGTCGAGGTCGGATGCCGACGCGGTCCAGACGCGAGAGCCCGGCCTCGCGTAGCCCGGCGGCGAGCTCGGCACGCGGCGCAGCAGTTCCGCATAGGAAAGCCGCTGATCGCCGTGGAACCAGCGCCTCCTTCTCCGGCGCCCGTCTCGTGCTCGCCTGAAGCGTATGATGGATCCAGCACGTCCAAAAAGAGCCTCCTCCGCGACTACGCCGACTCGATCACGAGCTTCGTCTCGCGCGAGCTCGGTCCGCCGTCGTGCGTGGCCTCCACGTCTCGAAAGCAAATGAGATTCTCGCCGCCCAGCAGATAGTCGAACGGGTACTGACCGATGCACGCGAAGAAGGCGCGGCCTCGTTCCCTGCCACGGCAGGAGCCAGTCGTCCAGCTCGAGCGAGATCAAATGGGTTCGCCGAACCCAGTCCGTGTTGCTCCGGAACAGAATTGGCCTGCGCGCCTTCGATGTCGATCTTCACGATGAACGGCGCCTCGACGCCGAACATCACGCATATCTCGTCGATCGTATAGGCTCGGATCCGGTCCGCCGCCGCCGAATCCGCCACCACCCGAAACGAGGCCGGAGCCGGCCTCCGGATTGACGATCCGCAAATCGCCCGGCTTGTCCCAAACCCCGCCCTTCAGCACGGCGACCCGATCGCCGAACGCGCTGGACGTTCCGCGCCAGCACTTCGAGGTTGTCGGTCTCCGGCTCGATCGTGCACACGCGCGCTTCGGGGAACTGCTTGGCCAGCCAGAGCGTCGCGAGACCGATGTTCCCGCCGCAGTCGATGATCAGCGGCCGCTCGCCCTGCCGGACGAATTCGCGGTACCGGGCGAACAGGCGCTCGCTCTGCGGGAAGCGCCGGAAATCGTACTGGCACCGCACCAGGCACTGCCAGAACATCGCGTGGTCGCTGACGCTGTCCCGCAGATAGACCGGCGCCTCGTAGCCCCGCACCCGGTAGCCTCGGACTCTCGGCGATCCAGGGCGGCTACGCTCAATCTGGGTCAAGAGTCTCAGCCCGTGGAACAGTCCGAACTGCCTGACGTAGTTGGGAGATCTCGACAGGCCCTTGTAGAGGCTCGCCATCGCCTCTCCGAGCGCGCTCATCGCGCAGCCACGGCGTGCAAGGTCAGTGGACGCCGTTCGGACGGCGTTTGGTCTCGACGAACGCGCCGAGCCGCTCCACGCTCTGGAAGTTCTCCGGCGTGAGGCTCCTCGTCGACCACTGTGATGGCGAACTCCGCCTCCACGAAGCTGACCAGATCGAGCACGCCGAGCGAATCGATGATGCCGCTGTCGAGCAGCGGCAACGTGTGGGTCAACCCTGCTTGCGCGCCTTCGGGTACTCTCGAGAATGAAGCTCGCGATGCGGTCTTGGACGTCGGGCATCGGTCTCAAAAGTCCTTTCCGTTGTCGAGATCAGCTGTCACGGTCACCCTCGACGAGGGACCAGGGTTGGGCCCCGGCGGCGTCCATCGCCACGCCGCCATGCGGGCCGGGCGCGAACAGCACGATGGGCGCGGACTCGCGCGGCAGAAATCCCAGTCTCCGCATGACCGGATAGAGCGGGTGGGTCGACACCATGTGGATACTGACGGTCGCCGCGTCGCGTGCGCGCTCGCGCGCGAGGATCCCGGCGACGAGACTGCGCGCGACCGCCGGCGCGCTCGCGCCGAAGAGATCCACGATCGTCGTGTTGCTCTCCGTCGCGGCGCAGGACGGCATAGCCGGCCAATCGCGAGCCGCGGCGAGCCGTCAGCATCTGGAAGGTGCTGTAGGGATTGTCACAGAAGCGCCAGTTCAGATACGCCGCCGAGCGGTACACGCTGTTGCCGTGAGTCGGCCTGGTGGTCGACCGCCAGGGCCGTGAATTCCTCATCGCATCGACCCTCGAGCGGCGCGACGTCGACGCCGCGCGCCCGGCACGGCGGTCAGATCCAGCACGCGCAGCCCCAGACGGCCCAGGAGGCCGACACCCTTCGCCAGGATCGGCATTCGGATCCGGTCACCGAGGATGTGGTCGCTGCGCAGCGGCCGAACGAGACGCACGAGCCGATCGTGCTCTCCGGATCTTCAGGCGTCCGTACACGGCATTCAGGCTGGCGCTCGGGAAATCGTACGCGACCGCCACCCATTGCGGCTGAATCGCCTGCAGGCACGCCTGCAGGAGCTGAATGGCCGGCCCCATCACGCGCAGACGCGGCGCCAGGCAGAAATCGCCGAGCACGCTCCCGAGCTGGACGCGCCCCTCGTAGTACAGAAGCCGGGGAAGACGGCTGCCGCGCCGACGACGTCTCCGCCGTCCTCGGCAAGCCACGCCCTGGCGACGCCGTCCGGATTGCGCAGATAGAGCCATTCGTACCGGCGATCGCGTTCGATCCCTCGGTGAGATGTTCCCGAAGGACCCGGATCAGCGCCGTCCGGTCCTTCTCCAGGTCAACCGCGCGCAATATCCACACGCTCAAGACCGTCGCTGCAGGCGCATCCCTTCATCCTACAAGATGTCGTCGACGCCGGCACAATTAGCCGCCAGACCTCACCGCGAGAAGGTGGAGCGTGCGCTGACGAACCGTTGATGCCAGAGGTTGAGCATCATGATCGCCCACAGCTCGGTCGCGCGATTGCGCACGCCGCTGCCATGCTCGCGCCACATCCGCTCCACCGACGGACCATCGAGATAGAGCTGTGTCGCCTCGCCCTCGAGCACATTAGCGCCCGCGTGTAGTCCCGCAGGTCACGCCGCAGCCACTCCGCCACCGGCACACCGAAGCCCATCTTCGGGCGATAGAGAATGTCCCGAGGCAGAAGCCCGCGGAGCGCCTTCTTGAAAGATATGCTTCCCGTCACGGCCCACCAGCTTGAGCGGCGACGGGATGCCCGCCGCGTACTCCATGAACACGTGATCTAGGATGGGACAGCGTACTTCCAGCGAGACCGCCATGCTCGCCCGGTCGACCTTCGTCAAGATGTCCTCGGCCAAATACGTCTTGATGTCGAGGTACTGGAGCCTGCGACAGGTGGTCGGCCGCCGGAGCCTCGCCGGTACAGATCCTGGAACAGATCGGCTGGTATGGTAGTCGCCGAGCTGATGCTCGCACGTCGCCGCCTAGGATCGACATGCTCATCGTCGTCGTCGAAGGCGCCGACCGAGTAGAAGTACGCGTCGACCGGATCGCGACCGACGTTCGAGAGAAACGCCTTGCCCCGGAAGACCTGCGGCAGATAGTCGGCCTTCGGGTACAAACCGTCCGAGGCCGGTGAACAGCGGGCGCCGCAGCGGACCGGGCACGAGATCCCGCACGAAGTTCTCGCGCATGTCGAACCAGTATCTGCGGTAGCCGGCGAAGTTCTCGTCACCGCCATCACCGGAGAGTGCCACGGTCACCTGCCGCCGGGCTGTTTCCGAGACGTAGTAGGTCGGCACGGCCGAGGAGTCCGCGAATGGCTCGTCGTAGTGCCACGCCAGCTTCTCGATCACCCGAATCGCCTCGGGCGTGACGTGGAACTCGTGATGGTTGGTGCGGTAGAGCTCCGCGACCCGCCGCGCGTACTCGACCTCGTTGTACTTCGCGACGCTGAACGAGATCGAGTTGGTGAGCACCGGCTTGTCGGACGCTTTCGCCATCATCGCGACCACCGCCGACGAGTCGACGCCGCCCGACAGGAACGCGCCCGAGCGGCACTTCGCTGATCATCCCGCAGCCGTGTCGCCTCCTCGAGCAGACCGAGCAGATCCTCGACGATCCGAGACTCCGGGCACGCCGTGACGCGGATTGAAGGACAGATCCCAGTACGGCGTGAGCGCGATCTACGGTCCCGGCTCACGATGAGCTGGTGAGCGCGCCGGAAGCTTCCGGATGGACCGGAAGATCGTCTTGGGCGCCGGCACGTACAGCAGCGAAAGTAGTCGGACAGAGCCGTCAGATCGAGGTCACGCGAAACGCCGGCGCATGTCGAGAATCGACTTGATTTCCGAGGCGAAGATGAGCCGATCCCGTCGAGCAGGTAGTAGAGCGGCTTTTGCACCACGGTCACGCAGCCAGCCAGAGTATCTGCTGTTCTCGTCCCACACCACGAAGGCGAACATTCCCCGGAAGCGCTCCACCGCCCGCTCGCCCCATTCCTCCCAGGCGTGGACGACGACTTCACGTGTCCGAGCGGATTCCGGAAGCGGTGTCCCTTCGCCTCCAACTCGGCCACCAGCGACTGATAGTTGTAGATCTCGCCGTTGTAAGTGACCCAGATCGTTCCATCCTCGTTGCTGAGTGGCTGCTGACCGGAGGAGAAGGTCGATGATCGACAGGCGTCGATGGCCGAGTCCCACGTTGCCGGCGCCGCTGTCGATGTCGTCCTCGGCGCAGCGGACCTCGCGCGCCAGTCTCGCTGCGACCCCAGGCGGTCGACATCGGACCGTTGACGAAGTATCCCTCCTCGTCGGGCCCGCGTGCGCCAGGCTCCGGGTCATGCCGAACGAGGAGGTCAGCGTCGACGCTTATCGCCGTTGCGGTGGAAGACGCCCGCGATTCCGCACATGTTGACTCGCCCCTATCGGCCCCGGGTGGGCGCCGCTTTCGTTTCACGAGGGCCACGCCGTGGAGTTCTGGCCGGCTCCGGATCGAGCGCTCGCTCGGCGCCAGCCCTACCCTGCCGCGAGGCGACTGCCGGTCGGCCCGGCCGGATTCCACGCTTCTTTCAGTCGTCGGCGCGGACCGCCATACCGCTCCGCGCGAGCGCGGGCAGCTTCCAGGACGCCGTCAGGATGCTCATATGTGTTGGACCAGGCGTGGACGTTCTCGATCCGGTGTCGCCCGGCTTCGCCGAGCGTCCGTCGCAGCGTCGCGTTCGAAGCAACTGGATGACACGGTCGGCGAACGCGTCAGGCCCATCGCCAACCAGGAAATGCTCCCCGTCGACGGCCAGGATACCGCCAGCCGCCTCCGGCTGACGACCGTCGGGATCCCATCGCCATGGTTTCCAGGACCTTGTTCTGGACTCCCCGGGCGACGCGCAGAAGCGCGATGGCGGCCGCCGCGTCGCTGAGGTGAGGCCGAACGTCGGCCGCGCCGGTGACCGGAACGCCAGGCATCTGGGCCTGAGGCGCGCACACTTCTCGTCGGATTCGAGCCGATCACGCGCAGCGTGGCCCCCGGGCACACTCGCCCGAACGCGCGGCCAGATCTGGGTCGCGAAGTGGAGGATGCCGTCGACGTTTGGAAGTGGTCCATTCGGCCGAAAATACGATCGTCTGCGGGCAACGTCCGGCGCTGGGGCGCCCGACCGGAAATAGCTCGTGTCGACGCCGGTCGGGCATGACCGCGCACGGGACCGGCACCTCGAGCTCTCCGTACTCCGGTCAGCTCGCCTTGTGTCGACACGCTGCAGTGATCGAACTGGCCCGACCCGGGCTTCGTAACGTCTGAGCCTCGCCCCTTCGCGGCCGTACCCGCCGACAGCGGGAACGGCCGGCGCCGCGCGCATAGTCGAGCCACTTGCCCGAATCGATGTCGCCGAAGTCAAGTGCCCAGTCCGCGCCGTTCAGGGCAAGACGCACTGGGCGAAAGGCCGCAAGTGGACCGAACACGAGATCGAAGGTGGTCGTGACGTGCCATCTTCGCGATCGCGTCGGTCAGCCGCGCTGATCAAGAAATGACCACCGACGACGGAACGGGGCCTGCCAGCGCAGCGACCGCTTGAAGCGGCGCGCCGGAAGCGGCAGGACGTCGGCGATCGCTTTCCGATGCGGAAGCCTTTCAATGGATCTCCCGCGCGCAGCTCCTATCGGACTCCGCCAGACTTACGACCACCACCGAGTACGGCCTGGCTGGAGATGACGGATCCTGTCGAAGGGCCGGATCGCCCGCCACAGGCTGGCGGGCTACGGAAGTCGATGGCAGATGAAGAGGATCCAGCGTCTCCAGGTCGCGGATGCAGCGGTGCCCGCCCTCGCCAGGCGCGACGGTGGCCTCCATCAGTGACGAATCGAACTACCAGCTCGAGCGCATGATCGGCGCGGGAGAGGCGATCAGATCGTGATCTCGCCCCTCAGCGCGATGGACAGCGACGAATCTCGCCCGTGCCCGGCGTCCCACGGTCCAAGAGAAGTCGCGGCGTCACACACGGTCTGCTCAGAGCGTGTCCCGGACGAGAGATCGACGTCAGAGTCGTTGGCGGAGCCGGCGCGCCGATCAGGTTGCCGAACCCCCACGCTGGCGTCGACGACGATCGGCCTTCCAGGAAGCCGGCGCCACGGCCTTCTTGAGAAGGCCACTTCATGAAGTCAGAGCCGCGTGCACCTTCAGATGCGGATGGCGTTGCGGCTCAGTCGTCAGCGTAACAGGCTCGTGATCGACGAACGGCGCACGACATTCGATGGATGCGGCCATCACGTCGTCTTGTCGGTCAGCGCCAGCGAATCGTCCGGCAGCGGCGGCGCTCGGGTCGAGCGTAGATGTTCTGGGCAAGGTCGTCGGCTCCACGCGCACTCCCGCGAGATTGCCGCGCCAGGGCAGGCTCCGGCGGGACGGGCCTGCCGTCACCTGGCACTGGCTGGGCCCCGCATCTCGGGGGGAGAACAAGGTCGCGTGGCTGGAGATACCGTCCTGCCGGTGGCAGCTCGGACGTCTCCACGGGCGCGCGCTGGCCAGACCTGGCTGCTCAGATTTCACTCCAGCGAATCGTCGATCCTGTGGAAGCGGGGCGAGTACGCGTGGTAGCCGCTTTTGTCATCACCGTGCGGGGAAAGGGCCGGTAGCGGCGCTCCGGTTCGCTTCTCCGGGGTAGCGGCGATGGCCTCCAGGCCCAGCTCGTCGCCACCGACCCCGGAGAGGGATCACGGTCGCGCTCTCGCCGGGCCAGCTGAGGCGACGAGATGGAGTCGTGATGAAGGCTGAGTCCGCGATCCGGCTCGAATCGTCATGCGCCAGACGAGGCTTCGGCAAGAGCTCGCTGCACCACCTGGGGCTGACGATGATCTCACCGGGAGAGTGATCCGCTCGCGAAGGCGCTGGGCCACGATGCGAGGCGTGGGGCAGCTCGACCGGCGGCAGCGATCCCGCGCCTCGGATCCGATGGGAGCTGAGGTCACTCGCTGGCCGGTCCCGCTGAACCGGTGGCCCATCGCGGCCACGATCGCGCTCCAGTCGATCCCGCCAGCGCCCCAGGAATGCGCGGAGTGGGACGTCGCTGACCGGGCGGAGCGCGAACCGGTCACGGAGGCCGTGGCCCGCGCCCGCTCGATCCACTCACCTCAGCAGCCGTTCCTCGATCCTGATCAGATGGACGTCCCAGTACTTCTGCACCTGGACCCGCCCCAGCCGCTCCTCCACGACCAGATGGTGTCCGGGCGCGGAGCTTTTCGATCCCTTCGAAGAGCGTCCTCGGGGCCAGCTTGCCACGTATCCGAAGGGGCCCAGATAGTCGTGCGGAGACACTGCACGATCCACCGCTCCGGGCACCTCGGCCTCGAAGGGATGCCCAGCATGAGTCCTCGAAGCGAACACGAGCCGACCGGTCTCTGCGGCGGACGTACTGAGAGTTTCTTCCCGGCATCGAGTCCCGGGCGAGGACGGGCCAGGAGCGCCACGGGGACGTCCCAGGCGCCGGGAGGCGAAACAACCCGCAGCGGCTTCTGAACAGAAACCGAGTCCTTCCTCCTCGCAGCCACAGGTGGACGAGGCACCTCCGGTGATCGGGCCGTTCGGAACACGTGCCCGCGCTGCTCCAGCGCCGGGCGGAGCTTCACGAGGCAGCACTGTTTCCCGTTACACACCGCCCAGACCGTGTCGTCCCTCGTTGCCGATCGGCTTTGGCTGGCGCAGCCTCTCCGGCGTCGATGAGTGCTGCAGAACGAGCGCATTCCAGGGGCGATGCCCGATTGCGGCATGCGCGCCGCGTCGATCCAGGCCGCCGGTGCTCCGGGACCTTTCCGATCCGCGGCCTGGCATCTGGCGTTGGGGCTGATTGTCCTCGAAACCGACGATCCCGTAGATGCCACATCGGGTTCTCTGCCGCCTCTCCAGGCGTTGCCACGGCGCTCGTCAGGGCGGCGGACCGTGAAGGTTCGAGTGGGACTCTACGACTCGCACCGAGTGCGGCGGGCGATGGGAGCGCCCTCCAGCGCGTGTTTCACGCGCTCCTTCGACGATCATGATGACGACCGGGTAGTACACCATGTCGAAATAGGCCGCGTCAAGAACGTGCCACGATCATGAACGCCACCAGACTGGTGCGCAGCATGACGGCTGTTTCGACGACCCACGCCAGCTCCCGGACGGCTTGCCCTCGCGCAGCGGCCGGTGCAAGCTCAACAGGCAAGACTCATAGCAGGCAGGATCCACAACGTCAGCCGGAGGCGGGGCCGCCGCTCTCCGAGGATCGTCAGCCACGCTGTGGCGACCACGCCTTCTCGCCCCATCGGTCGATGTATTCCGGGGTAGTGGTCGCGGTGGTTTCCGATCGGTGAAATCGACGCCGCCGCCCGTCATCAGCCGCGGAGGCCGACCGCGCCTGAGTTCCACAATTCCAGAATCGGCTCTCCGCCGGCGTCCTCTTCGTAGCGTTCACGAGTCCCGTGCCGGTTGACGAGCCGCTCAGGAGCCAGATCGACGAGCAGCGGGCCCGTGATCAGGGCCACCGAGGCGCCGCCACGGTCAGCACCGGTGACGGCTTTGGAACGCCCAGCATGCAGGTGACGAACCCCGGCCCGAGCCAGGCCCCCTCGAGTGCGTGAAGATCGCAGCCGGGTACGATCGGCGAGTCGTCGGCCAGGATCACCCAGCAGGCCATCAGCTTGGTCTCGATGCCGCAAAGTCACCCCGAGGGCGGCAGGTTACGACGAATGCCAGCCCACGGAGTTGTTCGCGCGCCAGCCCAGCTGTTGTCCGGGCCTATGCGATCTGGCGTCCGCCGATCTCCAGGATGAACAGGCTGGCCTTGACCGCGTGGAACCGATCGAGGCGCGATGACCGGAGGCGGAGGTGGAGTCGCTGTCGAGTGTTGATCAAGGACGCCCCGGGAGGCCGCGAGCGGGGACGCTGGAGATTGTCCACGAATTGCGTGGCGCTTGTCGCCGATCGATAGATCGCGAAATAGCTCGTGCGATCAGAAGTCCATCCACGGAGCCAGGATCAGCCACGCCTCAGGCTGCCGCGGGAATCGCTTGGCCTCGCGTGACAGGACCCAGCGATCAGCGTGCAGATCGCGAGAACCAGGGACGGACGGAGGAGTCCGGCCGGAAGCCCCAGGTCAAGCTGTGCGGATTCAGGAATCAAGCGTGACGAACGCCAGATAGCCGAGTCACCGGCTGGCGCAGGAGCCACCACGCAGTATGCCGCGACGATCGAAACGAGGAAGGTCTCCGCATTGAGGTCTTCGTAGCCCGCTGCGCTGCCATCTGGACGACTCCGGCTCGATGCGCGCGGACCGCTAATAAAGACTGTTCGCAAGACGGAACACGTGCCGGTAAACAAGAGTGGAGAAACGCGCTAGCAATACGTAAT
>ERZ1370068.6359-contig-5346_pt1 | contig 46135 bp, 53 predicted proteins | sample MGYA00561227_ERZ1370068 | MGnify/ENA primary metagenome ERZ1370068 (study PRJEB38410, sample SAMEA6850437) | metagenome | study: Metagenomic assessment of the ecological functions of the soil: analysis of the soil microbiota associated with the... | reverse complement strand
CCATCCCGCAGCCGTCCTGGAGGTGGATACGGAGGCTCGGCGGGTCGCCGCCGAGCACCTGCCAATCGATCAGGCGCTGCCGCACATGGTCGCCATCAGCAAGGACGAGCGCTACTGTATACGGCGAATGCGGGCGCGGGGACCATCTCGGCGATCGATCGCCGGCCCGGCGGCGAAACGCGCAGCACGCGCGTCGGCGGCATCCCGATGGGGCTCGCGCTGAGCCGTGACGGCAGCCGCCTCTACGTAGCGACGCGGGACCAGAACACGGTGGCCCTCGTCGCGACAACTGACCTGACCGTGACGACGACAGATTCCGGTGGCCGGCAGCCCAGCTCGCGTTCGCCTGATGCCCGGACGATCGCTTCCTGCTGGTGACGCTCATCGGCAGCGGCGAGCTGCTAGCCGTGCTCGACACCGCGGCACCGAGAAGCCGGTCGCCCGATTCACTGGTCGGCGGCGCGGCGGAAGGCGTCACGATCGACACGCGCACCGGCTTCGGCTACGCCTCGGCGCAGGCGGCCAACAAGGTCGTGAAGTTCTCGTTGACAGACTGGCGCCCGGTGCTGGAGATTGCCACTGATGCCTCGCCCGATCCGGTCGAGGTGCTGCAGTGAGTCGCTCAGACATGACCACGCTTCCACGTCAATGCCTCGTGGCTCCGCCGGTTGAGCATCACGCGCTCCCGAGCCCCGCGCAGCGCTGCGCGCGGCGCCCTCGATCGACGTGGGCGTCCGAGCCGTGGAAGGGCGAGGCGAGTGGCCGTCGCCATCGGCAGCCGCGGCGTGGATCGCATCGGCGAGATGGCGGCGACGCTGGTGCGGATGGCTCCGCGCGCGAGGGGCGGAGCCCGTGATCGTGCCCGCCATGGGGAGCCACGGCGGCGCCACACGCGCGGAGGGCCAGCGCGAGGTGCTGGCCGCGTACGGCGTCACCGAACGTGAAGTCGGGGCGCCGATCGATGCGTCGATGGACGTGACCGAGGTCGGCGACAGGCGCGCTCGGCGTGAAGGTGGTCGTCGGCGTCGCGTTCCTCGCGGCCGACGCCGTCATCGTCGTGAACCGCGTGAAGCCGCACACCGATTTCGACAGCGCGGCGTCGGCAGCGGCCTGCTGAAGATGTCGGTCATCGGGCTCGGCAAGGCCGAAGGCGCGTTCCGCGCGCACTGGGCCGCCAAGACGCAGGGCTACGAGCAGGTGTTCCTCGACGTCTCGGCCTGCGTGACTGCTCGCACGTTGCCCAACGGCGTAGGCGTGCGCGCTGGTGCGAGGACGGCTCGCACCAACTCGGACGCATCGACGCTGCTCAGGCGCAGGAGTTCACGCCCGGGAACCGAGCTGCTGCAGCGCGCGCGCAGCTGGATGCCGGCGCTGCCGATTCCGGAAGTGGACGTCCTGATCGTCGACGAGATCGGCAAGAACATCAGCGGCGCCGGATGGACACCAACATCATCGGCCGCGGCGTGGACCTGAAGCCGATGCCGAACCGCCGTGCCGACGCTGTGCGCGTCATTTACGCGCGCGGCCTGACGCCAGAGAGCCACGGCAACGCCGATGCGGCATCGGCACCGGCGCGACATCGTCTCGCAGCGGCTGGTCGACCAGATGGATCCGGTCTTCACGTACACCAACGCGATTTCGGCGATGACGCCGGCGCCCGCGCGCATCTCGATCCATTTCGCGACGGATCGCCAGTGCCTGCAGGCGCGCCGCGCGCATCAGCGCCGCCGATCCGCCGCGCCGCGCATCGCCCGCATCCGCAACACGCTGCGCCCTCGACCGCGTCGTGCTGTCCGAGGCCTGCTCTGGCAGACGCTCGACCGGCAACGTCGAGGTCCTGGTGCCGCCAGGCGACTGGCAGCATTCGACGAGGCTGGCAACTTCGACGCGCGGACGGACCTGCTGCAGCCGGTTCACGCTTTGATACTCAGCGCTACGGATCCTTACAGTCCTTCGTCGCTTCGGCCTGTCGTCACTCGTCACACGTCGCTGACATGCCTCGACGCGTCGTCCTTCGGATTCCGACTTCGAGATGCCGTCGTTCCGCCTCGATGGGCGCGTCGCGCTCGTCACCGGCGGCAGCCGCGGCCTGGGCCTGGGCGTCGCGCTGGCGCTTGCCGAGTCCGGCGCCGACATCGCGCTCGCCGCGCGCGGCGCCGACGAGCTCGAACGCTGCTGCCGACGCGGTCAGGCGCCGCGGGCGCCGCGCGACGACGATCGCCGGTGGACATCGGCGCGCGCGAGGCGCCAGACATGCTCGTGTACGCGGACGACCGAGGCGCTCGGCGGGCTCGACATCCTCGTCAACGGCGCCGGCATCAACATCCCGCAAGCCTGCGCGCGTCGTTCACGCGCGAGGACTTCGAGGGCCTGATGCGCATCAACCTCGAGGCGGCCTTCTTCATCTCGCAGGCGGCAGGGCAGGTGATGCGGCGTGCGGGCCACGGCCGCATCCTGTGCATCGGATCGATCGCCGCCGAGGTCGCCATCCCCAACGTCGGCATCTACGCGATGTCGAAGGGCGGCATGCGGCAGATGGTGAAGTCGCTCGCGCTCGAGTGGGCCACGGACGGCGTCACGATCAACGCGATCGCGCCGGGCCGCTTGGACGAAGATGACCGACGCGGTGTTCTCGGACGACCGCATGGCACGACAGCGCCGTGCGCGTGATCCCGATGGGGCGTCCAGGTGATGCCCGCCGACCTGGCCGGTGCGGCCGTCCTGCTCGCGCGTCCGATGCCGGGCGCCTACATCACCGGCCAGACCATCGTCATCGACGGCGGCTGGCTGGCCAGCGGCGGCGGCGTGGACGGCTGAACGCCCAACGTAAGCGCTTACGCCCGAGGTAACAGGCGTCTCGCCTTCCGACCGCCAGATAGCGGTCAGTTCACGGCCATTCTCCGAGTGGTATGGATCCTGCTCTGCACCGGTGCGGCTATTCTTCATTCAGGAGGCATCGATGCGTGTTGGAATACGAGCCTGGTGGCGGCGGCGCTCATGTTCGTGGCAGTCGGGTGCGGCAGCAGCGGCAGCGGCGGCTACAGCCCCCACGCCGAGCCCGACCTCCACCCCACGCCGACTCCAGGGGCGGGCACGGTGAACATCGTCGGGGAATCGGGCAATCGCTCGTTCAATCCGAATCCGTCGTCTCTTTCCGACGAACGGCATGATCACGTTCAACGAACACCCACAGCGTCGACCGCACCACATCGTCGCGAACGATGGGTCGTGGGACACAGGGCGACCTCGCGGCCGGAGCCTCGGCGCGGCCATCGCGATTCCGGCCGGCGGATCGAACTTCCACTGCTCGATTCACCCGACGATGGTTGGCGGTGGTGAACGACTGCGGGTGGCGGCACGCCGCCGTGCACAGGCCATGTGCTGACGAGCGGCGCGGAGCGCCACGCCGACGCGCGATGACCCGGCGGCGGGCATCGCCGCCCGGCGACGCTGGCCGACCATCGGCTCGAACTGACAAAGTTCGGCCCACGAGGCTGCCAGTGCCGCATCTAACGCCAACCTCCACAAGAACCGCAACGCTCCTCCGGACGCGACGCGCACGGTCTGACAGCCGAGCCGTACGCAGTAGGGCCGAACTTTAGTTCGGCCGCAGGGTCCGCGCGTCTTGCTACAATTCGCCGATCCGGAGGCGTCACTGATCAAGCTCGACGCGCACAAGGCCGTGCATTTCTGCGACGGCCTGACGCGGCGCGATTTCTGCATGCGGGCGCGCTCGGCCTCGGTGGCCTGGGGCTGACGCTTTCCGACCTCTTCGCGCTGAAGGCCGCCGGCGCCGTCCGCACTGACAAGGACGTCAACTGCATCTGCCTGTTCCTGGTCGGCGCGCCCAGTCAGCTCGACACCTGGGACATGAAGCCGGAGTCGCCCTCCGAGATCCGCGGTCCGTGCAAGGCCGATCAAGACGAACGTCCCGGGCATCCAGATCAGCGAGATCTTCCCGCGGATGGCGACGCACGCCGACAAGTTCGCGCTCGTGCGGTCGCGTCTATTACGCGGCCGTCGCCGTACACGACGCCGGGCCACCAGGTGATGCAGACCGGCCGGCTGTTCCAGGCGGGCATCGAATCGCCGCACGTCGGATCGCGTGCTGGGCTAATCTGAAGGGCCGAAGGGCGACATCCCGCCGCACGTGCTGCTGCCACGGCCCATCGGCAACACCGGCGGCAACATGCCGCACGGACAGATCGGCCGGCTTCCTCGGCAAGAGCTTCGACCCGTTCGTGCTGCGGCGCCGATCCGTCCGATCCGAACTTCAAGGTGCCGGACCTGCTGCCGCCGGACTATCTGACGGCGATTCGTGCCGACCAGCGTCGCAACCTGCGCGCAGCGGTGGACGAGCGCGGTGCAGGAGCTTCGAGGCCAGCCCCGGACGCGCGGCTGCTGAACTCGTCGTTCGATCAGGCCTACACGCTCATGTCGTCGCCGAAGGCGCGCGCGGCCTTCGACTTGTCAAGGAGCCCGACGACGCTCGAAGGAAAGCTACGGACGCAACCGCTTCGGCATGAGCTGCCTGCTGGCGCGGCGGCATGATCGAGGCTGGCGTGCGCTTCGTCACGGTCAACATGTTCGAGACGGTGTTCGACGAGATCACGTGGGACATCCACGGCTCGGCGCCCGTTCAGCCCGATCCAGGCATATCGCGACCTGCTCGGGCCGATGTTCGACAACGCCTACGCGTCGCTGCTCGAGGATCTCGCGAGCCGCGGCATGCTCGACAACACGCTGGTCGTCGCGATGGGCGAGTTCGGCCGCACGCCGAAGATCAACCCGGCCGGCGGCCGCGACCACTGGCCGCAGTGCTGGGACGATGTCGATGGCCGGCGGCGGCGTGAAGGGTGGCCAGGTGGTTGGGTGCGTCCGATGAACTCGGCGCATATCCGAAGGATCGCCCGGTGCCCGCGGCAGCCGTGGCCGCGACGATGATGACGCGCCTCGGCATCGACATCGACAAGGAACTGCCGGCGCCAGGCAGGAGGCCGATGCCGGTCGTCGATCGGGGAGTCGAGCCGATCAAGAGAGCTGTTCTAGGACGAGGACGAAGGAGCGAAGGACGCGAGTGACGAGGCGACGAAGGACGAAGGAGCAAGGCGCGCTTGTCGCCGTCGTGTGCAGCGCTGCGGCCTGGCTGTGACCGGGCGGCGCGGAGGACCGCGCGGCGCCGGTGACACGGTCCGTGCTGTCGCACGCGGCTGCGCTCCGGTTCGCACAATCGCGCCGGTCTCGAAGTTCCGGCAACCAGGTCATACCGGTGCCTCACCTAACGGCCGGCTGCAATTCGGGCGCCCGTCACGGTGCGGCCGCGGGAAGAACGGGTCTGGACTCACGCTGCGCGGCTACGACCCGATGGCCGACTACGAGACGATCACTGCGCCAGGCCGGCGGCCGTCGCGGTCAACAAGATGGAGCCGGCCAAGAGCCTCATCCTGCTCAAGCCCGTAACTGAAACCGTGCACCTGCATGTCGGTGGACGACGATTCACGGTGGACTCGCCCGAGTACTCGCGTGCTCTCGTGCGTGGATCGGCCGTCGGGCATGTCGGCGCCGCTCGACAGCGACGCCAGGCTGTCGCGTATACGAGGTGACGCCGGGCAACGAGACGCTCGCGGCTCGGCGCCACCGTGCTCCTGTCCAGTGACGGCCTCCTTCACGGACGGCACCACCGCCGACGTCACGCACTGGGCGAAATACGGGACGGCCGACGGAGACGGTGGCGCACGTGGACGATGATGGCCGCGTGACGGTGAAGGGGCCGGCTGGGCGACCGCCGATCGCAGTCTCGTTCCTCACCGGCGTGGCTCCGGCCTCGCGTCCGCTCGCCGTTCCCGGTCACGATTCCAGACGCGACCTTCACATCCGCCGAGCGGTTCAACGCGATTGACGGAGCCGGTGCTGGCCAAGCTCCAGGAACTGCACATCCCGCCATCGCCGCTCTGCAGCGACAACGAGTTCATCCGCCGCGCGTTCCTCGACGCCGGCCGGCACGCCGCCCACGCGCGCCGACGTGGACGGCGTTTGTCGCGGACACCAGATCCGACAAGCGCGCCCGGCTCGTGGACTCGCTGTTCGAGCGCGACGACTTCGTGGACTACTGGGCCTACAAGTGGTCGGATCTGGCTGCTCGTCTCTGAGCCGGTCGCTGGGCCGCAACAACGTCAGGTGGACTTCTACACCTGGATCCGCGCGGCGGTGAAGTCGAACATGCCGTGGGACTCGCTCCGTCTGCTACGCGCTCACCACCGCAACCGGGCGCACCAGACGAAAACGGCGCGGCCAACTACTACCTGATCCACCGTAGCCCGATCGACATCGCGGAGAACTACACGCAGGCTTCTCTCGGCCTGACGCTCACCTGCGCGCGCTGCCACAACCACCTGATGGAGAAGTGGACGCAGGTGGACTACTACGGGTTCGCGAACCTGTTCGCCCGCGTCTCGCGTGAAGGAAGACGACTCGATGTCGGGCAAGAGCGACACGTCGACCGTCCTCTCGACGCCGGACGGCGACAGCGCTTGCACCCCGCGTCTCGGGATCGCCGCTTGCGCCGCGGACGCTCGACGGCAGCCGCCGATGCCGCTCGCATTCCAACGGTGGATCGGCGCGAGCATTCGGCGCACTGGACCACCAGCCCTGAGAACACGCTCTTCGCGCGCGCGATCGTGAACCGCGTGTGGGCGAACTACTTCGGGCGCGGCCTCGTGCACCCGATGGACGACCTGCGCTTCACCAACCCGGCATCGAACGAGCCGCTGCTGGCGTCGGTCACCGCCGACTTCGTGAGCAACGGATTTGACCTGCGATGGCTGATGCGCGAGGATCATGACGTCGGCCGCGTATCAGCGCTCATCGCGCGACGCTGACTGACAACGCGAAAGACGACCGGTTCTACTCGCACTACCTGATCCGCCGGCTGCCCGCGGAAGTCATTCTCGACGCATTCTCCGAAGTGACCGGCGCCCCGGAGCCGTTCACCGGCTACGCGAAGGGCACGCGCGGCGCTGCAGTTGCCCAGACACGCGCGTCGACTCCGTACTTCCTGACCGTGTTTGGCCGCCCGGAACGCATCACCACGTCCGCCGCGGAGCGTGATGCAGGACCCCACGCCGCCGCAGGCCCTGCACGCCGATCAACGGCGACACGCTGAACCGCAAGCTGATGGCCGACGCTGGCGTGGTGGCGCAGATGGCGAAGGCGGGCACGCCCAACGCAGCCGCCGTGGAGACGCTTTACATGGCGGCATTCAGCCGGCCACCGTCGCCGGCCGAGCGCGACGCCATCCTCGCTCGCCCCGGAGACGCGCGGCCGACACCGCCGCCCCGCCGCGCACGCAGCTCGAGGATCTCGCGTGAGGCCGTGCTGCACGTCGCGCGAGTTTCCTGTTCAATCACCGACATGGGCCACGGAGCCACGGAGACTCCGCCACGGAGATTACTGAGAACACGCAGGACACGCCACGGAGACACGGAGAACACCGAGAATCCAGGGATCGACGAAACGACTGCACGGCGCGGCCCCGCCAGGAATCGCGCGCCGTGTCTGACGCGCTCGACCGGCGGCGCGGCGAAGCCGCGCGTGTGGCGAGGACGCATCGGAGATGAATCGCGAGAAAGTGCTGGCCGCGACTCATCTCCGACGCGTCCTCGCCACACGGACCGGCTGCTCCGCGGCCGTGCCGGTCGAGCCTCCGTGTTCTCCGTCTCTCCGTGGCGTAATACCTCGAGCGCCCCGTGCGAAGTCTCCGTGTGTTGCCTTGTGCTCGCTCTCTGTGTCTCCGCCGCTGCTTTTGCTCAGGCGCTCTCCGGCGGCGGCACTGGACTTCGCGCGCGACCGTGATGCCGATCCTCGAGACCAACTCGCCTGCGCTGCCAGCGAACACGGCGGAGCAGAAGGGCGGCCTGCTGCCTCGAGGGCTGCGAGGACCTGATGCGTGGCGGCGACGACGGATCGCCCATCGTCGCGGGGCAGGCCGACGATAGTCCGCTCATCCGGCAGGTGGAAGGGCGTGCGAAGCCGAAGTGCCGCCCAAAAGCCGATCTGCGGCCGCGGGAGGATACTCGCGATCCTGCGCGCGTGGATCGTAGCCGGGCGCGAGTGTAGCTCTCCTCTCGAAGCGCGTCTCGCTGGACGAGAAAGTGCCGGCGCTCGCGCAAACGGCCCCGCTGCTGGCTGAAGTGCCGTCGATGGCATTCAGCCCGGACGGGAAGGAGCTCGCGGTGGCAGGGGCACCGTGAGGTCCGCCGTTTTGCGACGCTGGCCGGCAGCGAACGCGGCGCCGTGAAGGGGATGGCCGACCAGGTCCCGTGCGCTCGCGTGGAGTCCTGACGGCAGCGGATGATCGCCGCTGGCGGCGGGCACACTGGCGCCTTCGGCGAGCTGGTCCCCATCGACGCCGCCACTGGCAGCGTGGTCCGCACGCTGGACGGCCATCGCGACTGCGTCTACCACGTCGCGTTCAGCCCCGACGGCAACATGGCTCTCGCGTCGTGCGGATACGACAAGCTTATTCGCGTCTGGGACACGGCCACGGGAAGCCGACTGGCGCGTGGAAGGAGCACACGGAAGCGGTGACGCCGTCGCGTTCAACGCGCATCAGGAGCCTCTGCTCGCGTCTGCCTCCGCCGACCGATCCGGTCAAGATCTGGGACGTGGCGAAAGGCGTCCGGCTGCGACACGCGATCAACGATCCCACCGACGCGGTGCTCACGCTGGCGTTCCGGCCAGGCACGAACGATCTGTTGCCGGCGGCGCCGACAAGCGCCTGCGTGCCTGGACGATCAGCGACATACGTCGGCGACTCGATTGGCAGTACGCTCGCCCACACGGCCGGGATCATCCTCGATTAGCGCTTCTCGCCCGATGGCACGCGCCCGGCGTCGTCGACGGACCGGCAGGTAGAAGCTGTGGTCGGCCGCGGACCTGCGCGAGCTGCGGCAGTTCGGCGCGCAGAGTGATGGGCACAGTCGCTCGCCTTCAGCGCGACGGGACCGAGCTGGCTGGCGGTGGGGCGATACGATGGCACGGGTGAGCGTCTTCGACGCTGGACGGGACGCTAAGGTTGTCGATCTGGATCAGCGTCCCTGCACCCGTCGCCGTGGCGCGCGAGTCGGACGATGATTAAGTCGAGGTGGTGGTGCGCGAGGTGCCGATCGTCGCCAACGCGCTGCTGGACCGCAGCGGGCACCTGCCGTCCGCGCAGGTGCGGCCACCGGTCCTCACCAGCGCGACGCCGTATGGACTCCAGCGCGGGACCACGGTGACGCTGACGCTCGAGGGCGCGAACATCGCGAGCACGGATCAGGTCGTGTTCGATGTGCCCGGGCTCTCCGGCGACGATCGGCGATGCATGAGCGTGACCCTCGGCGCCGACGTGCGGAAGCGGATGCCTGGGAGACCGGCGCGATCATCCAGACTAAGGCCCAGAAGGGCGTCGCTCGGCCATCGCCGTGTCCGCCAGTGCCGATGTGCCGATCGGGCGGCATGGCCTGCGGTCCCGCACGCCGCTCGGCACGACCAGCCTGATGCCAATCCCGGTAGGCGCAGAGCCCGAGCAGGTCGAGAAGGAGCCGAACGACGACCTTGCGCAGGCCAACGAGGTCTCCGCACCGGTGACAGTGAATGCCATGCTGCGGGAGCGCGAGGGCGACGTCGACACGTATCGCGTGTCCGCACGTGCCGGCCGACGACTTCGTGGTGAGCATCGTCGCGGCGGCGCTCGGTCGATGACCGACACGACGGTGTCGGTGCCGTCGCCCGACGGCCACGTCCTCGCGTCCAACGACGACTTCCGCGACAGCAAGGACTCGCTGGTCAGCATCGGCCCGGCAGCAGATGGGCCGCTGCTCGTGCGCGTGACGGATCGGAACGCCGCAGGCGTGGCAGGCGACAGTTCTACCGCGTCAGCATCGGCGAGTTGCCCGTCCTGACCAGCGTCTTCCCGCTGGGACGTCCGGAGACGGCCAGCGCGCGGTCAGCGTGGAGGGCGCGAATCTGGGCGGACAGGCGAGCGGCGCCCTCGGCACGCCGTCGCCCAATCGGCCGCTGGCCGCTCCGGTTGTCTTCTGCAGGCCCTGATCGCGAACCGATCAACCGGATCGACGTCGCGCTCGGCAGGTATCCGGATCCTGGAACACGAAGGCAACGACGACGCCGCTGACGACCGCGCAGTGGCTCACCCTGCCGGTGACCGTGAACGGCCGCATCAATCACGATGGCAAGGCCGACGCCGATCTGTTCCGGCATCCAGGCCCGGGCAAGGGAGAGCCGCTGGTGGTCCAGGGTGGCGGCCGAATCGTCTGGGCTCGTCACTCGACTGGTCCTCAGATTCTCGACGCGCAGGCCCGGCCTGTGCCACGCGCCCGGCTGCGGCCGGTCTGAAACCACGGTGGACCTCTTCGCAACCACGAGGTCGACCGGCAGCGGCATCCGGCTGCTCGCCTGGAACAGCTGCACCGCGGCGACTACGTCATATCGACCGCGAGCTGCGCGGGTGCTGGAGCTGCCGAAAGGTCCGGACGAGGACACGTTCTTCGCGCAGTTCCGCGGACAACGCATCAGCTAACAGGAAACGACCGCCGAAGGGCACGCGCCGCTGCGGCCGGTTCGCTAAAGTGGAGGTGCTCCCGCCCGGCACGCCCGTCGCGCCGAACGGGCTTCCGGCTCTCGACCTGCGTGGCCGCAGCACGACGGCGGTCCGATGTATGGGCAGGACTCGTATCTGACGTTCACGCCGCCGGCGACCGGCACGCATTTCCATCCGCCTGACCGATGCCCGCGGCACCGGCGGGTCCGCGCCACGCCTATCGCCTGACCGTCGCGCCTCCCGCGCCGGACTACGAGCTGTTCGTGTCGCCCGACGAACCCGGAACGTGCCGCGCGGCGGCGGCGTGTGCCGGTCACGGTGTTCGCCTGCGCGCCGTCGACGGCTTCGACGGCCCAATCACCGTGTCGCTGAACGATCTGCCCCCCGGCGTGACGGCGACGACGGGCACGGTGCTGCCGGGCGAAAACAGCGTCGTCGGTGACGATCGAAGCGTCTGACGGGGCATCGGTGTCGATGACGCCGCTCCAGGTGACTGGCCACGCCGAGGATCAACGGGCGCGCACGTCGAACGTCGCGCGAAGCCCGACGGCGGCAGGTCGGCGTCGTATTGCCGTCGCGGACGCCGCCAGACGTGCAGGGTCGTGTCGGTGACGCCGGCCTGCTCGTCGAGCTGCCGCCCGGCGGACGCGAAGGTCACCGCCACCATCGCGCGCGCCAACGGGTTCGCTGGCCGCGTGCCGCTGAGCGTCGAGAACCTGCCGTTCCGGCGTGACCGTGCCGAACATCGGCCTGAACGGCATCCTGATCACTGGAAGAGGCAGAACAGCCGCATCGTTCGACATCGTAGCCGACGACAACGCGCCAGCCGGTGGAACAGACGCGCACATCACGGCACGCGTGGAGACCAATGGGGGCACCACGTCGGAGCAGACGTCGACGCCCATCAAGCCATCCGGATCGTCGGCAAGCGCGCCAGCGAAGATAGTCTGGCCAACTGAAAGCATTACTGGCACTCGACGCCGTGTGACGCTGACACCGTGTGGCACAGGTCTGTAGACCGAGCTTCAGGGACTCGGTCGGAGGTTGCATCGAACGAACAGGATCTGAAGTCCCGTTCCACAACGTTCAGAGGAGACTCTTCAATGCGCGTGTTCGGATTGCTGGCAGCTCTGACCCTCGGCGTCGCCGCTCCCGGCTCCGCTCAGTCGGTTCCGTCAACGGTGAAGGGCGGGCGCAGGTCTACGAGATGCGGACCTACTACGCCGCGGAGGGAAAGCTCGAAGCCCTGCACGCCCGCTTCAGGGACCACACGGTGGCGATCTTCAAAAAGCACGACATGACCGTTGTCGGTTTCTGGGTGCCGGTGGACGGCACGACCGGCGCTGCCACGGGGAACACGCTTGGTCTACATCCCGTCGTATCCGAGCCTGGACGCTGCGGAAGAAGTCGTGGGACGCTCTTTGGTGCCGACCCGGAGTGGACCGCGGCGGAAGGCCGAGTCCGAGAAGAACGGCAAGCTCGTCGACAAGCGTGTGACTCCGTGTTCCTCACGCCCGTCGGTTACTCGCCGCTTCGATAGCGTCGACATGGAGCTGACGCCCAACGTCGTGCCAGCGGGCGCTCGCCGCCGGAAGAAACTCGTCGGCCTGTAGGAGCCAGACGGGCAGCCGCGACGAGTGGTCAGAGCCGCTTCGCCGACGCCCAGCGCGGCCGGACTGGGTGCTCATCGACACGGAAGCACGCGCCGGTCGACATCGGCGGTGTCGCCTGATCAGCTGCGCGTCCTGGACGGGGCCGGGGTTTCCGCGCTCGTGCGTCCGGTCTGGAACGATCCCGTCGTGTCCAGGCGCCTCGCTCTGATGCCGGTGCCCAGACGCTGCCGGTCCCCTTACGTGCGAGGCGGCGGCGGAAGCGGCGGCCGCCCGTTGCGGCGGCGCGCTATCCGCCACACGGCGTGAGGGGGGCATCGCCGCACTAGCCACCGCGGCAACCGGCGCGGACGCATCCCCGACTATCACGCCGCGAAGATCGCGGCGCGGAGATCTGCGTGCTGGTGCAGATCGAGACGCAAGCCGCCGCCGACAACCTCGAAGCGGATCGCGGCAGTCGACGGCGTTGACGGCGTGCGTGTACCATCGGCCCGTCCGCTGATCTGGCAGCCGCGCTTCGGGCGCCTTTGGCAACAACCGCCACCCCGATGTCCGACAGGCCATCGCAGCAGACGACGCAGCGGGCGCAGAGGGCCAACACGCCGATCCGGCATCCTCGCCACGGTTCATAGGCCGACGCGCACGCGTTCTTCGAGATGGTGAAGTTCACCCACATCGCCGTCGCCAGCGATCTCGGCCTGCTGCGCTCGTCGACCGAAGCGGCATGGTGCGCGCGATTCGACAGCTGACCTCTCAGGTCTGAGAGAAGCTCTCTATTCTGGAGAATCCCTGGTCTGCTCTCAGCGCAGCGGCGTTGACTCTTTTTCGACTGATCGATTGTGACGATGCAGTCGATCGGCGGCGGCGGGTAGCGCACCGTCTGCCCAGGTTCGCCCAGCGCACCTCGAGCGACGGATCACTTCCGGTCGCCGGCGCCCAGCGCTCGAAGTGCACGCGCAGTAATCCGACTGCGAGATTTGCCCGCGCCTGCTGGCCACCTCGCCGCGCATCCGTCGGCCGCCTGCGGCTGGCGAGCACCGCCGATCCGGCTGTGCGTCAGCGCGCGGCCCTGTCGCCGGATCGCCCACGAGTCACGCAGCGTCAGCCAGTGACCCCGGCCCGTGCCGTCGTTCTCCAGGCGCGCTGCCGCCAAGCCGAGTCGATGTCGTTGACGACGATGTCGAGGCTGCAGTCGTTGTCGAAGTCGGCAGGCGAGCGGAGCCGCGCGCGCACGTCGCGGGAGTCGTCAGGCCGGGCCCGGCCGCCAGGCCGACGATCCTCGAACCGGCTGTTGCCCAGGTTCCGGAAAGAGCAGCGCGCGTTCCGCGCCGGGGCGTGTTCCAGTCCATGCGATCGGCCAGCGGTGAAAGGCGTGCCCGCTGACGACGAAGCAGATCGAGCCAGCCAGCTCGTTGTCGTAGTCGAGAAAGCCAGCTCCCCCAGCCGAGGAACGGGATCGACGCCTGGCGCCACGCCGGCGCGGAAGCTGGCGTCGGTTGAAGCTGTGCGCCGCCCGCGTTGTGGTAGAGCACGCTGAAGTCGTCGGCGAAGTTCGTGATGTGCACATCGTCGCGGCCGTCGTTGTCGTAGTCGCCGATGGCAGATGCCCATGCGCGCCTGATCGCGCCCGTTGCCATCGAGCGCGGCGCCAGAGGCATAGCCGATGTCCTCGAACGTGCCGTTCCTGAGACTCCGGTAGACGCGGTTGGGCCCGAGTCGTTGGCTACGCAGCAGGTCGAGCTTCCCGTCGTCGTCCATGTCGAACCACGCGACGCCGAAGCCGTAGAGGCCCTTCTTGTCGGTGACGCCGGCCCCGGCTCGGTGACGATCGGTGAACGTGCCGTCGTGGTTGTTGCGGAACAGGTGATCGGGTGCGCCCGGCAGTCCGCGCGGGCCGCACATGACCTTCTCGCCGCGATAGGTGCAGAAGGCCGCGCCACGCCGAGTATGCCGGCGCCCGTGCCGTGGCACCGCTCTGCCTGCGTCATGACTGGGTTTGGGGTCTGTGGGGCCTGCTCGTTCCACGTGGGGACGGTGGCGGCAGGTGGCGCAGATCGAGCGCGGCGTAGCCCGCCACATAGAGATCGAGCCATCCGTCGCCGTCGTAGTCGCCGAACGCGCAGCCGGTGGACCAGCTGTCGGACGGCGACGCCGCGCTCGGTCGCGATATCGAGCGCGGCCGCTCTCGTTGGCGTGAACAGCCTGTTGACGCTCGAGTCTGTGACGGCAGAGATCCTCATCGCCGTCGTTGTCGAAGTCGCCCGGCGCACACGCCCTGCCCCCAGCGCTCGTTGGTGACGCCGGCCGGCGGTGGTGTCGCCGGAACCGGCCGCCACCGAGGTTGCGATCAGGCGCGTGCCGGAGGCCGGCCCGCGGCGTTCTGCCGGACGCGTCCAGCGTCGAGCCGTTGACCAGGTAGATGTCGCAGGCCGTCGCCGTCGTAGTCGAACGCCGCCGCGCAGGAGCCCGTGACTTCACGACGGCGTAGCTCTTCTCCGGGTCAGCCTTCGGGGCGACGGTGGAAACCGGCGGGCCCGGCTTCTGGCGGTAAAGATCGCGTCCACGGGGCGCACGCCCTGCGGCGGCGTGCGCCGAGGCCGGTGGAGATGGCCTTCAGTCGGCGCGACAGGTCTTGTCCCGGCAGCGTCGGCCGCCGACGCGCCGCTCACGCCAGAGTCTGTTACGGCGCGCGTGAAGGAGTCATGGCGATCCCCCTCTTTGGGCACCGCGTAGCGCCGATTCCATCGCGGCGCCGCCTACTGTTCCGCTTTCTGAAGGCGTCCAGCAGCCAGGTCGGTCTCGGCCCGCGGTTTGCGATGGGTCGTAGGCCGAGCGCGCAGTAGCCCTCGCCCATGGTCGGCGCTCGAGCTCGGGGATCGCGCGCTGGAGTTTCGGAAATCGCGCTTCCTTCGAGCGCGCGCGGCGACGTCCAGCGACGAGCCGAGACCCACCCAGGCCATCGGCCGCGCGCGGGTCGACGCGCGATGGCCTGTCTAGCACGGCGCTTCACCGCGGACTCATCGATCCTGCAGCAGGCTCTGGCACATGGCGCGCCCATACGCGCCGTCGAACGTCGGCCGGATGGCTTCGCCGGCGGTCGGATACGCGGAATCGCGCGCGTCTCGCAGGCGGGCCGAATGCGCCTGGCAGCTGTTGGCCAGGCCCAGCGGCGACTCGAGCAGAGTAAAGTCAGGCCGCCGCGCGAGCGCGGCCTCGTATTCCTGTCCTCTCCGCTGCGGCCGCGCATTCGTCCTGCGCTACCGGCGAGCTCCGGCGGCCAGCTCGTGCTGCAGCCGTAGGGCCGAATCAGGCGCCTTCGTCTGCCAGGTCGTGGAACTGCCGCATGCGCCAGCGTGCCGGTGACCATGCCCAGGTAGTAGAGCTACGCCATCGACGTTCCGCGGGTCGGCCTTGAGCGCGGCTCTGCAGCGCGTCGTAGGCGGCGCCTCGTCGTTGCCGCGCGCGATCTCCACGCGCGCGCCAGCACGCCGTGGCGCGCGCGTCGGAGGGGTGCTGTTTGAGGTACGCGGTGCCCAGCTGAATGGCGCGATCGAGATCGCTCCGCCGTGACGGCTCGTCGCCTCGCCTGCGTCAATCGAGTGTCCGGCGCGGCGGCCGGCCTGGTCTGCGCGGCGCCGATCGAGCCGCTCGCTGCCAGCAGGCCGGCGAGCCAGAGCTCACGAAGAGCACGCGAGACGGCTGGCGGCGAGGATCCACATACGCGCCGCCAAGGCGATGCCACCTCGATGACCTCGAAGGAAATCCTGGGCCCGGGTGTTGCAGCTGCGCCTGCAGCGCTGGCGATGCGCGCGGCCTGCGCCTCGCGCGTCGCGGATCGCTTCGATTCCCTCGCGCATCAGCGTGCCGAGGTTCACGTTCGCCTGATAGTGTGATCGGCGCTCGATCGCGAGAGCGGCGCCTTGTCCGGCGACCTGCTGCGCCTCGTCAACGTTGCCGAGCCGCGTCTGATATCAGCCCCCAGCTCGGCCCGGCCGCGTCGCCGCGAGGCGCGGGCGCCAGCCGGCGCGGCCGAGGACTTCTCGCCAGCCCCGTGTCTCAGGCCGTTCTCCTGCCGCGCAATCCGGGGCCGGGAAGTGGTGCGATCAGCGGCGGCGGTTTCCTGGGTGTGCGACCGAGGCGGTCAGGTCGCCCTTCGCCTCGGCGAGCGTGCCCGCTCGTGAACGCGCGCGACTGCAAGCGCGGAACCGTCCACGCGCGGGTCGTTCGGCATGGCGCGATGTCATCTCTCGAAGTAGGGCAGGCGATTACGCCGGCGCCGTGGCGGTGCATCGCCACCGATCCCATCACGTAGTTCACCTGCGGGTTGTCCGGCGCAAGCGTCCACGGCCTTCTTCAGCGAGTCGTAGGCTTCGCCGACCAGGTCCATCTCGATCGCAGACGATCCCGAACAGAAATGAATGCCGGCGTCGTCCGGGGCGAGGGCCCGGGCGTGCGCGCCAGATACCTGAGTGCGCCCTCGTGATCCTTTCATGCGGTCGGCGGCGCGCCGAGGTCGACAGGACGCTCACGTCTGACGCGCGCCGCGGCGGCCGCTCGCTCGAGCACGGCACGCGCCTCGCTGCATCGCTGGTGCCCGAGGTGGATGCGTCCGACCGCTGCAGCGCGGCAGCACCGTCGCCATCCCGCGTCGATCGAGCGCCTCGAGCGGCCACGGCCGCCTCTCGTCGTCTTTGAGTTAGTCGACCGCCGGCACAAGCGCCATGACGTCGTCGGCCGTGAAGTCGGGGTGCGCGGCCAGCGCCGCGATGCCGCACTCGCGCCGGGGTCCCCGGTTGCCGCGAGGTCAAGCCGCCAGAGCGCGAGGGGTGACGACTTGCTGCCGGACCTCAGCCGGCAATCGATCGACCAGTGCCCGCGAGTCGGCGAGCCTGGCCGGTCAGCGCCAGGAGGAAGGCAGACTGGCACAAGCCCTCGACGTTGGCCGGATCGACCGCGAGCAGGCGCTGGTAGACGTCGATCGCCTTGTCGCGCGCGGCAGGATCGCCGGCGGAGCGTTACCGATACAGCCTGCCGGAGGTTCTCGTAAGGCGAGGGTTCCCGCGGTGCGAGGCGAATCGCCGTCTGGAAGTGGGCCTCGCGCGACGCGGCAGCATGGCTTTCCGGCGTCGATCACGCCGGCGAAGTTGTGCAGCGCGGCATCGTTCGGGTATGTGCGCAGGGCGCTATCGATCGCCGGTTCGCGCGCCTCCCGCCCAATCCTGGCGGTCGAGGCGTCCGGCGATATCCGCCAGCACGTCGGTTGGCGCGAGCGACGCGGGGCGGCCTGGCCGCCGCCGGTTTCCGCGCGCCGCCCGGTGCCTGCGCACCCGCGATCAGCGGCACACGCAAGGACGACGGTCGCGGGGCTCATTGGCTCGGGCGTGGCTCAGCCGGCGTCGTGCAGCCGCTGCGAACGTCGCGCAGCGCCGCGTCAGCCTACGGCCTTGCGGTTCTGCTTCCGGTAGATCCCGCGCGATGCGCGTGCATTGGTTCCGCGCCGGGCGTCCCGCTCGGATCGCGCGCTTCAACTCCGTGATTGCATCGTCGGGACGGTTGACCTGCTCCAGCTAAGGCAGGCCGAGCTGGATGCCAGGCTGCGCCAGGTGGTCTTCGACTTCGCCGCCTCGCGCAGCCAGCGCTCTCGGCTCTCTTCAGATCGCCTCGGTTCCGGCGAGCAGGATGCCCAGGTTCAGCGGAGGCCACGCCGATTTCGTCAGGGCCGTGCGTTCAGCTCCACGGCTTTGCGATAGGGCGTCTCGGCGTCGTCAGGCTGATTGAGTGCCTCGTAGCAAAGGCCCAGGTTGTCGTAGCGCGGACTGAGTCCGGTTCGGCCTCGATGACCTGCTGGAACCGCTTTACGGCCGACGCATATTGGCCCGCGTCGTAGTCCAGCCTTCCGCAGCCAGTAGTCGTATCCGGGATTCGACGGATCCGACGCGGCCAGCTTCTCAGCTCGCGACGCGCCCAGTCGCCGTGGTTTCAGTCGCGATGTAGGCCAGCACCAGCGGTGAAGCGCGAGCGATCGTCGAGGCGGCGCCAGCGCCTCCGCCTTCTTGATCGCGATCGCGGCGTTCAGCGGCTTCTTCTCGATCAGGAACACGCCGCCGAGCACCGACAGCAGGCCGGGCGAGTCGGGTCTGCCGCTCGATGGCGGCCACGAGCAGTTCTTCGGCGCGGCCATTCGCGCGCCTTCGGTGCCCTTGTCGATCGGGGCGCCGTGATAGCGCGCGGGCAGGTCAGGCGGCGCGGCGGGGCCTGCTGTGCCACGCGCAAATGGCGGGCGCGATCGCGACGACCACGCTCAGGCGCCACAGCACATGGCCGCCCAGCGCCGGACGCGACCGGCGTTGCTTCTTCCTGGCCGCGAATCAATCTGAGCCCCGACCGCGCGGGCCTCGGCGCTGCGCCGGAGCAATCGCCAGTTCACGCTCGATCTCGCGCGCCGCATCGTCGAATCGTCCCTCGATCGAGATGAATCCGGGCAACGCCAGGTGGATCTCCGGCAGCGTGGGCGCGAGCCGCGGCCGCCTGCTCGAAGGCCGTTGCGGCGAGATCCGGGCGCCCCTGGTCGAGGTGCTGCGACGTGCGAGGCGGCCTGCGGCGGACGGGCGGTCTGCGGATCCGAGGATCGCATGCGCTCGAACGACCACTGCGCCTGCTTCAAATAGGCCTTGCCGAGGCGATAGATGTATTCGTCGTTGGAGGAGAGGCCGCCACGAGCCACACTGACTAGGACAACGCCGGCGACGTCGCCGGTGCAGCTCGTACGCGTCGGCGAGCTGCGGATGGGCGGCCGGCTCACCGGGCATCAGGCGCACTGCCTGCTTCAGTTCGACGGTGGCCTCTCCTGGCCTGGCCGAGCGCCAGCAGGAAGTGCCCGCCAACAATCGCGCCGGGCCGAAGCGATGGATCCGAGCCGCGAGGCCGCCGCGGAACTCCTACCAGCGCGTCAGCGTTGCGCCCCGCGCTGCAGCAGGACGATGCCGAGATTGTGGTGAACCAGGCGCGATCTCCGCCACGCTTTGAGGACGTCGCTGAACGCCGCCTCGGCGGCGTCCAGGTCCCCGGCCTGAGCGCGTCGACGCCGGTGGAGAAGCGATCCGCGAGCGACGGCGGCAGATCCTGCGCAGCGCACCCCACGGGCGGACCACGAGCAGGCTGCCGTCAGGAGCAGAGTCAGACACGAGACCGCTTGTAGCATGCGCTGAAACAAAGGCGTCGCGCTCCCGCCAGTACGCGGGACGCGGCGCCTCCAGATTACCCGACGAACTGATTCCTGGAACTCGAACCGCACCGCCACCTGCATGCGTACCGCGGGTCGCTCACCGTGCCGTTCCACTTCCCGAAGTTCTGGGTTTGCCAGGTCGTTCACGAGCGCGATGAGGCCGTCGTTCGGCTGGCCCCGAGCGGCGAAGATGTGCCAGTTCCACATGTTGAACATCTCGAACCGGAACTGGAAGTTGGTGCCGCCGCCCATCCGAGTGTTCTTGATCAAGCGAGAGGTCCTGGTTATGGTAGCCGAAGCCTCGGACGGTCTCTTCCACTCGGTTCCACTTGCCCGTAGTAGAAGCTGAACGCGCTCGATCGGCTCGAAGGCATCCTTGTTGAAGAGCGGACCCTTGCGTCGGCTCTACGCTTCCTGTCCTGCGCAAAGACCGAGCCGCCAGTTCGTGATCGCCGGGATGCAGCCGGCGCGGAACTGGCCCGCAGCACGTTACCGGTGCTCGCGACCGGAACCACATCGGCGAGGCCCGACGAGTAGCGGAAGATCGTGCTCGCCTGCCAGCCACCCAGGAGCCAGTTCGAGGCGCCGCCGCTGTTCAGGTGCTTCTTGCCCTGGCCGACTGGGAGCGTCAGACGAACGCCGCCGAGAGCACATGCGGCGTATCAGTGGCCGCGATCGCCTCGTTCCGGCTCTTCTCGTAAGGGCGAGATCACACCCTGCAGGCCGCTCCAGGTGCCAGCGTCGCGCTGCGTGTTGCTCGACGCGCTCTCCATGGTCTTCGACAGCGTGTAGGAAACCAGCGCGTAGAGTGCCGCCCGAGAAGCGCTTCTCGAGCTTCACCTGCAGCGAGTTGTAGTGCGACGTAGCCGTGATTCTCGTTGAGCCCTGCAGCGTCGACGTATTGCGGATACGGCTCAACGCCTGCGCGACCGACGGCGCGCACCCTAGCTCGAGTTGCGCCGCCCAGTCAGCGTACGGGCGGCGACGCCATCGACACTCGCCACGCCCGGCGCGAACTGGTCGTAGAGCGCTTGCCCATCGACAGAAGGTTCGGGTTGAGCGCGTTGATCGGATCGATGCTCGACGGCAGGCGACGGCCGGCGGCTGCCGACATACGCGACGCTCAGCGAGACGTTGCGCGCGAGCTCGCGGTCCACCGTGATGTTCCACTGGTGCGAGCGAGGCCGCTTGTTCGCATCAGCCGGCCGATACAGGATGCCCTGGCCGTTGTCATAGTCGCTCACGATCGGTGGCCGGCGTGAAGGTCTGCGGCAGGACCGTCATCGAGGTAGAACGCCGGCTTAATCCCGCCGAGGGTGCTGCTGAACGGGCGCGTGGTCGGGAAGCCATCCTGGGAGATTCCGCCGCCCCAGCCCGGGTAGAACGCCTGCGGTGTAGAAGATGCCCCACCCGGCTGCGGAGTACCGTCTTGTCGTTCAGCGGTGTAGACCGCGCCCAGCCGCGGCGCGAATGCCTCCGTACCAGTTCTTTCTCCAGGGTACGCGCGCCGTGAAGCTGTGCCGCGGCCGTACGCAGTCGCCGGCGAACGCCAGCCGCCCCGGCGCCCACCGGCGTCCGGAGTTGGCGCCCGTCGGATCGAGGAAGGAGAGACCGTCGTACTTCTCCGACGACGGTGAGTAGTAGTCCCACCGCAAGCCGTAGTCGAGCGTCAGCTTGTCGTTGACGCGCCACGTGTCGCCCCGTGGAAGATCCACGCGTGCTGCCGCGGATAGGCGGAGTTGACGTCGCGGTAGCGTGACGCTGCCGTTGTCAACGGCGCCCAAGCAGGAAACTGGCGATGGAGCTTGCCGCTGTTGACACCGATCAGGCCTGTCGCGCCACGGACCGAAGTGGAAGTTCCCGCCTGGTTGCCGTTGGCGTGGAGGTTGCCCATGATCTTGCGGTACTCCATGCCGACCTTCAGCGTGTGCGCGCCTTTGCTCCACGTGGCCATGTCGTTGATGATGAACGTCGGCCGTCGTGCGTGATGTTGCTCGTGCGTGCGGACCACCGTTGCACCACCATGGTCGCGAAGTCGCGTGAAGGACCATCTGAGGCGGCACACGATAGCTCGCTGCGACGCCGGCGATCTGCGGGAAGCTCGTCGACGAAGTCTCTGGTTAACGCAGCCGTACCCCTCGTTGCGGTTCAGGTACCCCCATCGACATGTGGTTCAGCAGCGTGGCCGCTGATGGTGCGGTCCGCAGTTGAACCGGTTGACCCACGAGTTCTGCGGGTCGGAGTAACGTCTCGTTGGCAATCGGCTGCGGCAGTGTCGAAGCGAACTTGGCCGGCGCGCGCTGGTGCCAGATGCTCGCGAAGACATGTGGTCGTCTGACCGACCTGCAGGTCGAACCGGCCCATGTAGTAGTCGGAGTTGCCCAGAATCGTGTCCGGGATCGGCCGGCGCGAGGTAGTTGTTCTGAGTGCCGCCGCTGGTCGGGTTCGGTAGGCGCAGCCAGCCATGGCTGACAGTGTCGCTTGATGCGGTCGGGCAGATCACGTTGCCGGAGTCGTTGCCGTCGCAGCCCATGAACTGATCTTGATGTACGCCGCCGTGGCCGTCCGATCGGAGTAGTCAACGGGTCGTAGATCGGGATCAGGTTGCCGCGGCGCGTCGCGCCAGTCGCGGAAGTCGCCGTTCCGTTCCGCCAACGACGGAATCGACAGCGTGGGCTGGTTGGACGCCGCCCTTCTGCCGGTAGCCCTCGTAGTCGAAGTAGAAGTAGCTCTTCCACTCTGTCGTTGTAGAGGCCGGGAATCTTGGCCGGGCCGCCGATGTTGACGCCGTAGTTGTTCTTCTTGAACGGCGGGCTTTTTGCTGGCACCCCACTGCGTTGGCGCTGCAGCGAGTCGTCGCGGTGGTAACTCGAAACCGGCGCCGTGGAACGAGCTGCCGCCGGACTTGGTGACCGCCATGATCTGCCCGACCGTCGAAGAGCCGTACTCAGGCGCGTAGTTCGACGTCAGCACCTTGATCTCGCTCACCATGTCGGGCGACATCGGGAAGTCCTGGAAGATCGAGACCATGCCGCCCTGGCTCATGAAGCCCTGCTGCATGCTGACGCCGTCCACCGTCGCCTCGTCGCCGGACTGCAGGCCGCCGTTGATGCGCGCGTCGAAGCGCGTTGGCGCTGCCGCCCGTGCTGACGCCAGGCATCAGCACGGCAAATGCCGGCGGCCGCGCGCGGACCGCTGTTCATCAGCAGGGGGAGCTGGTTCAGCGTCTCGGGCGAGATGCCGTGCTCCTGAGTGGCGCGTGACGCTCAGCACCGAGGAGCCGCCGAGGACCTCGATCTTCTCCTGGGCACCCCGCGACGGGCAGGACGATTTCCACCCGCTGTGTGGAGCTGAGCGTGACCTCAACTTTTGGGTGACTGACGGTCTGGAAGCCGTCCTGATGGCTTCCACCGTGTACATGCGCCGGGTTCAGGTTGCGGAACGCGAACTCGCCTTCCGGGCCCTGACACGGTCGTGGCAACGGTCTGATCCGTCTTCTCGTTTCTGAGGGTCAGGGCCGCGTTCGGGACGACTGCGCCCTGAACTGTCCTTGACGACTCCGGTGATTGCTCCCGTTGAACCCCTGTGCCCAACTGATGCCAGGCATCGCCAGCAAGATGCCCAACACCCACGCGAGCCGGTTAGCGTCTCTGCATCGCCCTGCTCCTGGTTACTCCATACAACCGCCGCGGACCTCCGCGGCGGGCCTCGCCAAGAAGAATGAGTGCTGGTCGATTAGAGTGGTCAGACGATGTCCCGCCGTGTATAACACCGTGGATTCACCCAATTCAGGCATTCACACTAGATCCGGCCCGATCTTTCGAACCAGTCAGTCCCTCGTAAACGCATGAGCTTAATGCTCGGTGGACCAGTTAGAGCCGGTCACGCGCTTCCAGTAGAACCGCGCGATGCTCGCGTGCCGAGTGCAAGATGGCCGCCATCACCTCCTGCACGCGAAGACCATCAATAAACGAAGGTTCGCAGGCCCTTCCGGTCCGGATGGCCTCCACGAATTCAAAATCCTGGTCGTACCGGAACCCTTGCCATGGATCGGCGCGCCCGTCGCGAGCGGATCCTGAATTTGCTCCAACTCAACCGGAACAGGAACACTAGCATAGTTCCCGCCCCTCCGCGCAACCAGGACTCGCAGCGGGTGAGCGAGCTCGTAAACCACCGCGCCCTCGCTGCCATATACACTCACACCAGTCGCGGCTGGTCACACCGCCGGCGTAACCCGCAGCGGTTTTCACGCTCTCGAACACCCCGGTTACGCCGCCGGCGAACTCGGCCAGGCACCCGACCCAATCTTCCGTATCGGATGGCGTGCTCGCCGCCCTGATCGTCGAGGCGTGTGCGCCCACACCTGCCGCGTCTGCGCCATGACTCGCGTGATGGGGCCGATCACCGAAGTGCCCGAAGTCGAGCCGGTGCGACAGCATGTCGCCGACTTCGCCTGAGCCGGCCTCGACGTGCGCTGCCGCCAGCCGAGGCCGTGCGTCCCCAGTCCTGGAATCGCTGCGCGCGAAGTGCCAGGGCGTGCCGATGGCGCCGCTCTTCACCAGGTGCCGCAGGTAGCGCATGGCCGGCACGAACCGGTAGGTGAACGCCGTCATGTGCCGCACGCCGGCGCGCTCTGACCGCCGAGCAGCATGTCCTCGGCCTCGGCGACGGTCAGCGCGAGCGGCTTCTCGCACAGCACGTGGCGACCGCTTTCGGCCGCGGCGACGACGATGTCGCGGTGCGCGCGGTTGGGCGTCGCCACGATGACCGCGTCGACCGGCGCCTCCTTGATCAGCGCAAACGGGTCCGTCCACGTCTTCGTGACGCCGCTCACGCGCGAGGCCTCGGCGAGCGCCTCGGGATTCGGGTCGCAGAGCGCGGTCACCTCGGCATCGCGCGCGAAGCCGATGCCAGGCAGGTGGTTGGCGACGGCGATCTTGCCGGTGCCGATCAGGGCGACGCGGAGGGTCATGGGAAGATGATAGTGCCAAGTTGAGTGAAGTGCTAAGTGAAGTGCTGAGTGCTGAGTGCTGAGTGCTGAAGTGCTGCAGCGGTCGTAGCCGAACTTAGTTCGGCACGTGCGTGGACACTCTGCCGAACTCAGTTCGGCCCTACGACAACCGCGGCTAGCTGTAGCCCGTATCGTGCATTCTGACGTCAGTCACGCTCGAGTCGTCGACTTCTGCGCGCGAGGCATCGACGGCTGCGCGCCGTGGCGAGTGACGGAAATGGCGGCAGCGGTGGTGGCGAAGCGGACGGCGCGATCGAGGTCGGCGCCTTCAGCGAGCGCGACGGCGAAGGCGCCGTTGAAGGCGTCGCCGGCGGCGGTGGTGTCGACGCGGCGTCACGTGCCGGGCGGGCCACTCGGTAGCGCCGTCGGCCGTGATCAATCGAGCGCCGCGCGCCGCCGAGCTTGGCCAGGACTCGAGCGTCGATCCGCGAGCGATGAGTCGCGCGGCCTGCGCGTCGATGTCGGCCATCGAGGGCTCGTCGGCGACGGGCGCGCCGACCAGGCGGGCAAGCTCGCCTTCGTTCGGCGTCACGTAGCTGGCAAGACGCAGCAGTTGATCGGGGATGTCGCGCGCGGGCGCAGGGTCGAGCACCACAGTCACGCCGGCGGCCTGTGCCTCCGTCGCCGCGCGCATCACGGTGTCCAGCGGGATCTCCAGCTGCAGCAGCAGGACGCTGGCGCTGCGAATCAGGGAAGCGCGCGCGCGAGCCGTTCGGCGTGAACGCTGCCGTTGGCGCCGGCCGCGAGGATGATCTGGTTCTCGCCGGTCGCGTCGATGCTGATGATCGCGACGCCGGTTGCCGCCTGCTCATCCTCATCGACGAGCCGCACGTCGACGCCGGCCCCGCTCAGCGACTGGCGCAGCATCGCGCCCTGGTCGTCGCGGCCCACCTGACCGACCATCGCGACCGCACCGCCGAGCCGTCCCGCGGCGCACGCCTGGTTCGCGCCTTGCCGCCCGGCAGCACGACGAACCCTCGCCGCTGATGGTCTCGCCGGCGACGGGAATCGCGGCACCTGCACGACGAGGTCCGCGTTCAGGCTGCCACGACGACGATGGCTGGCTGGGTCATCGAGCGGTCCTTCCGCGTCCGCGATAGTGATCGAGGATGGCGGAGCCCACGATCACCGCGCCGGTGACGAGCCGCCGCGTCGGCTCCTGCACGCCCATCTGCGCGAGCCCGGCGCCGAGCACCAGGATGATCAGCGCGCCGAGCGCGGAGTGTGACCACCGATCCGCGCCCGCCCGTCAGGCTTGCGCCACCGATCACGACGGCGGCAATCGCCTCGAGCTCGAGGCCCGTTCCTGCGTTGGGATCGACGGCTGCCAGCCGTCCTGCCTGCACCACGGCGGCCAGCCCGGCCAGCGCACCGGCAATCGTGAACGCCGCAAGACGCACGCGGCCTGGCGAGATGCCCGCCAGGTGCGCGGACTCTTCGTTCGTGCCTACAGCGAGGAGCTGCCGGCCGAAGACCATCCGCCGCAGGACGAACTCGCCGCCGCCGACCACGGCCACAGCGAGCAGCACGGGCGCCGTGAGCCCGGCCACGAGGTCGCGCGCTGATGACGTCGACGCGCGCGCCGAGATAGATCGTCTGCGAGTGCGTGACGAGTGCGCGCCGCCGCGCGCCATCTCCAGCATCGCCAGCGTCACGAGAAACGAGGCAGGTCGCCACCGCACGGTCACCGAGCCGTTCACCAGCCCGCAGGCCGCGCCGGTCATCAGCGCGCCGAACGCCGCCGCCGCTATCGGCATCCCGGTGCTCGCGTCAGCAGGAGGCCGAACACCGCGCCGGAGAGGGCCAGCACGGATCCGGCGGACAGATCGATGCCGCCGGTGATGATCACCAGCGTCATGCCCGTCGCGACCAGCAGGGTGTCGGGCGCCTGGTTCGCCAGCGCCAGGGCCGTCGTCCAGGTGAGGAAGTGCGACGTGACGAGGCCGAAGCCTCCGCTCAGGACCAGCAGGACGACGAGCAGGCCCAGCGCGTCGAGACCCGAGCGAGGCCGCTTGCTCAGCGGGGCTTCTCCGCGGTGACGAGATCGACCGGTGTCTCGCGATCGGCCAGCGCCGTCGCCGGTGCGCGGAGACGCTCGAGCGCGTACTCGATGCCGTAGACGGCGAGCCGATCGCCGTGCTGATCGGCGGTGGCGATCATGTCGCCGCTCGTGATGAGCGCGTGGACCGCGGAGATGTTGTCGAACCCGGCCACCAGCACCTGTCCCGCACGGCCCGCGGACTTCAGCGCCGCCACGGCCCCGAGCGCCATCGAGTCGTTGGCGCAGAGGATCGCCTTCAGGTCCGGCCGCTCCGTCACCAGCGCGGTGACGACCTGGTTGGCGCGCGCCGTTTCCCAGTAGGCCGTCTGCGACCGCGCGATCACCAGGCCGGCCTCGCGCGACGCGTCCTCGAACCCCAGGCGCCGCTGCATGCCGTTGAAGGCGTTCGGCGCGCCTTCGAGGATCGCGATCGGATCGCCCTTCTGCGAGCCGCTTCGCGACGTACGCGCCGACGGCAGCGGCGCCCTTGCGGTTGTCCGGCCCCACGAACGGCACCGTGAGCCCGCGCTCGGCCATCGCGTCGCGATCGAGCCGGTTGTCGATGTTCACCACGGCCACGCCGGCATCCACCGCCTTTTTCACGACGGCCGACGAGCGCCTTCGAATCGGCCGGCGCCAGGACGATGGCGTTCACCCGGCGCGCGATCATCTGCTCGACGATCGCGATCTGCCTGGCGACGTCCTGCTCGTCCTTGATGCCGGTCGCGACCAGCTCGTAGTCGGCCGCGTGTTCCGCCTGATGCTTCGTCGCGCCGTCTTCCATCGTCTTGAAGAACTCGTTGGCGAGCGACTTCATCACCAGCGCGATGACCGGCCTCGTCGGCACGGGCGGCGCTGAAGGGCCGCCACACGACTGAATCGTGACGGCGCCGGCCAGCGAAACGGCGACGATGCGAGGAGAGCGAGCACGCGCATGAGCAATGGCCGGAGTGGATGACTCTACCGCGCTCTCGGTGGTGCCGACGAGCCGCGGACGATGAGCGTGGTTTCGAGGACGACGCGATGCACCGGGCGCGTCGGGTTCGGCGATGCGCGCAATCAGGAGCCGCGCGGCCGTCGCGCCGATGTCGTAGGTCGGCTGCGCGACGCACGTGAGCGGCGGCTGCGTCGCGACCTGCCAGGGCATGTCGTCGAAGCCGACGAGCGACACGTCGTCCGGGCGCGCGTTGTCCGCGCTCGTGCAGCGCCTGCAGCACGCCGAGCGACATCGTGTTGTTCGCGCTGAAGATCGCCGTAGGCGGATCAGGCAGACCGAGCAGCTCGTGCGTCGCCTGCCGCGCCGCCTCGCGCTCGAAGCCGCCGTCGCGGATGAGCGCGGGATCGACGGGCAGGCCCGCGGCGCCGAGGCCGGCGATGAACCCGCGACGCCGCTCGGCGCCTACGTTGTGCGCCTCGAGCCCGGCGATCATCGCGATGCGCCGGTGTCCGAGCTCCACCAGGTGAGCCACGGCCTGCGCGGACCCTTCCGCGTTCGTGACCGACACCAGGTCGACGTTCGGCAGGTGGACCGTGCGGTCCAGCACGACGAGCGGCACGCCCGTCTGCAGGAAGTCGCGGTAGATGCGCTCGTCTTCCTGCGAGGGACAACGAGCAGGCCCAGCCACGCCTTCGGCGCGGAACGTGTTCGAGGTAGACGCGCTCGCGATCGGTCGATCCGTCCGAGTTGGCCAGCAGCACCGGTATGCCCCGTGCTTCTGGATTTCGTCGTCGATGCCGCGGACGATGGCGGTGAAGAAGAGGTTCTGGATGTCGGGGATGCAGCACGCCGACCGTCGTGCCCTGGCGCGCGCGCAGGCGCGCGCGGCGCGGTTGGGCTGATAGTTCAGCGTCTTGGCGGCGTTGCGGACCAGCGCCTCCAGCTCGGGGCTGACGCGGCCCGACTGCGAGCAGCACGCGCGACACGGTGGCCGTGGAGACGCCGGCCATCGCCGCCACCTGGCGGATGGTGGGCGCCGGCGTCACGTCCGCGCCGGGGTCCCGGCCGGCGAATCCTGCTGGCGTATCCTCGCTCACGGCCCGGCATCGTAAACGGTTACATGGCCAGGGTCAATTGCCTGTTACCTGGCGCTCATGCTGGTACGGGAGTTGGGCCATGCACGTAGGCCCGATCTTCAGCTCGGGCACTCGCGCGCACAGACCGAGTAGCTCGGCCACGTAGCTTCCGTAAGCTCGGCCCGTACGCCGTGATCGGCTCCGAGCAGTCTCGCGAGGTAGTCCAGCCGGTATGTGCCGTCACCTGGGTTGCTGGTACCTGAAGCGGGATCTCGTCGGGCAGCAAGTCGCGGCTGTTCCGCATCGGCTCGAACGAGGTTCCCTCGTGCCACTCGTTGAACGAGTTGATGTAGACCATGAAGAACCCCGCGCCGTTGTCGGTGAGCGTGGCATCGGTCTGCAGCGTCAACGTCATCCGCGCGCGGTGTCGTCGATGCGCCTCGGCGAGCAGCCGGGCGCGCTCGCGATCCAGCGAGGCGGGTCCAGTCGAGCGCCGCGGGCGGCTCGAAGCAGGGCGGGCTGTAACAGAGAGCTCGGCGGCACCTCGCGCTGGGAGATGCTGTCGAAGCCGGAGTTGATGTTGAACGAGAGACGAGCGAGAAGTCACGGCAGGCGCGCGCGAGCGATGGCCCGCGCGAGCTGGCCGCAGGAAGCTGTCGTAAATCGCGATGCCGTCGAAGCCAGCGGCCTGGACGCGATCGAGCGCGCCGGAGTCCGCAAACAGGTGCAGGTGATCGAGATCGCGGCGGAACGTCGTCCGCACGAGGTCGGTCTGTCTGCGCCAGTCCGAGTCGGGTCGATACAGTGGGATCGGCGACGTCCGGCCGAAGCAGTCGGTCGAGGTCGGCGGCATGATCGTCGCGAACGACTTGAGGACCGGGCCCTCGTTGCCGTCCACCTCACGCAGCACGAGCAGCGCGTCATGCCCGCGCTTGTCGCCGTAGTTCGAGAGGAGATACTCGACGTCCTCCGCGTACATCGGTCCGCCGTGTCGGAATACGAGCTCGAGGTGGAACGTGACCTTCAGATCAGTGGTCGCGCATCACGTCCATCACGAGCGGCACGGCCTGATCCTCGTAGCTGCCCTGGCCCGACCAGCTGATGTTGATGACCCCCACGCCGCTCTCCGCGATCCAGCGCGCGTGGCGTTCAGGACTTTCGGATCGCGCGAGTCATGCGGGCCGAGCGCGGGCACCGACGTCACCGCGAGGTCGTACGGCGGATGGCGGCTCCATTGGTTCCAGTGCCGCCACGGCAGCGTGCCATGCCACGGGGTGAGTACTCGAACGCGAAGTGGCGCCGCAGCTCGGGAAGCGCGCCCGCAGGCGGCCGATGCGCACCGCGACCTGTTGAACGGCGGGCGCTCGACGGGCTGGCGCGGTTCCTCCCGCTGCCGTGGCAGGGCAGGTCCGGCACGCGCTGATTCGTGCGGACCGCCAGGCTGTAGCGCGCGGCGATAGTGCCAGTCGAGACTCGTCGAGCCAGGCGGGCGTGAGGTCGGCTGGCAGAGCCGAGCTGCGCCAGAAGGGCAGTGCGCTCGCCTCGGCGCCCAGCGACGGGCGTGGCGGCCGAGGCGGCAAGGAGCCGCGAGGAACCGGCGGCGGCTGATCATCAGCGCCCTCTCAGCATGGTAGGCCGCGCCGCGATTCGCGCCAAGTGAGGCAAAGTGGCGGCGCCATTGGTCCCGGGACGACCGATTTGACAGGCCGCAGGGCGATGTCGTCTACTATTGGGAAGTTTTTCACGATGTCTACTGCTCGGATGTCCATGACCTGTTGTTGTTGTCGCGAGGCCCGGAAGGGCCCGCGCCCGCAGGTCCTCGTCCGTGCCGGTCAGTCACCCGCTAATCGACCCGCACTCAAACAGACGACCTGAGGCCCGGGAGGCTCAAGCCTTCCGGGCCTTTTTCGTTCCAGGCCGCCGATGATGCGGCGGCCCCGGGCAGTCGTGTATCGCAGCGAGGGGCAATGGCTTTGGTAGAGGTTCCGGACGGAATCGAGAGCTGGTCGGCAGAGCAGGTGCTTGCGTGGACCGCAAGCGCGGGCCGCGCCACGTTCGGCACCGGCTTCGGCGCGGAAGGCTGCGTGCTGGTCCACCTCATCGCCGACGCGCGCCTGCCGATCGACATCTTCACGCTCGACACCGGATTGTTGTTCCCGGAGACGTACACTGTGTGGCGCGCCCTCGAGGCGCGCTACGGCATCACGATTCGCGCCGTCCAGCCGGAACAGACGGTCGAGGAGCAGGCGGCGGCGCACGGACCGGCGCTCTGGGAGCGCGACCCCACGCGCTGCTGCCGCGCTTCGCAAGCTCGAGCCGCTCGCCGGAGCGCTGGCCGGCAACGACCTCTGGGTCACCGCGATTCGCCGCGATCAGACGGCCGAGCGCGCTGACGCGCCGGTGGTCGAGCGCGACAAGCGGCATGGGCTGCTGAAGGTGAACCCGCTGGTCGGCTGGACCTCGAAGGACGTCTGGGCATTCATCCGGGCCAACGATGTGCCCTACAACCCGCTGCACGACGCCGGCTACCCGAGCATCGGCTGCCGGCCGTGCACGACCCCTGTGGCCGAAGGGGAGGATCCGCGCGCAGGACGCTGGCGCGGCTTCCAGAAGAACGAATGCGGCCTCCACCTGAAGACGGACCTGTTGACGACCTCAAGCCAAAGGGAGACACAGCTCGTGGTGATCGCACGCTTGTTACGCCACACGGCGGCACCCTCGTGGACCGCCTCGTTCCGGAATCCGAAGCCGCCGCCTTTGCCGCGCGCGCCGCGTCGCTGCCCACGCTGCCGCTCGACGCGCGCGAGCAGGCCGACCTCGAGCTGATCGCGACCGGCGCGGCCAGCCCGCTCACGGGCTTCCTCGGCCAAGCCGACTACCAGTCGGTGCTCGATCGCCTGCGCCTCGCGGACGGCACCGTATGGTCGCTGCCGTTCACGCTCGCGGTGGACGAGGCGACGAAGGTCGCCGTCGGTGAGGAGCGCGGCGCTCGTCGACGCGAACGGCCGTCTCTGGGGCACCATCACCATCACCGACGTGTTCACGCGCGACCCGCTGGTGGAGTCGCGCGCGATCTACGGCACCGACGACGCGGCGCACCCCGGCGTCGCCTATCTGCTGGGGCGGCCGAAGCAGCTCGTCGGCGGCTCCGTGCGCGTGCTGCCGCTCGGCGACGACCGGCCGTTCCTGGACTACCGCTTCACGCCGCGGGAGCTGCGCGCGAAGATCAGCGCGCTCGGCTGGCAGCCGTGTGGCCGGCTTCCAGACGCGCAACCCGATTCACCGCGCGCACGAGCACCTCACGAAGCTCGCGCTCGAAGTGAGCGACGGCCTCGTCATTCATCCGCTGGTCGGCGAGACCAAGCAGGACGATGTGCCGGCGTCGGTGCGGTTCAAGGCCTACCGAGGCGCTGGTGGAGAAGTACTACCCGCGCGACCGCACGCATCCTCGCGGCCTTCCCGGCCGCGATGCGCTACGCCGGCCCGCGCGAAGCGCATCTTCCACGCCGTCGTCCGCAAGAACTACGGCATCACCTCGCTCATCGTCGGCCGCGATCACGCCGGCGTCGGCAAGTACTACGAGCCGCTGGCCGCGCAGCGTATCTTCGATCAGTTCACGGCCGAGGAGATTGGCGTCACGCCGCTCAAGCTCGATCCGACGTTCTACTGCCGCGCGTGCGGCACGCTGGCGTCGTCGAAGAGCTGCCCGCACGACGCCTCGACGCGGCTGGACCTGTCGGGCACCAAGGTGCGCGAGACGCTGAGGGCCGGCGGCCGCCTGCCCGAGGAGTTCACGCGCCCGAGGTCGCCGAGATCCTTCGCGCGCACTACGTGGCGGCGAGCGGCGCGATCGAGCCGCCGAAGCGCGCCGGCGCCCGCGGCGCCTGCCGGCAACCGCGGCTTCGTCTTGTGGTTCACGGGCCTGTCAGGCGCCGGCAAGAGCACGCTCGCCGAAGCGCTGACAGGCACGGCTGCAGGACTCGCCGCCGCGTGGAGGTGCTCGACGGCGACGAGGTCCGCACGAACCTCTCGAAGGGGCTCGGCTTCTCGAAGGAAGACCGCGACATCAACATCCGCCGCATCGGCTTCGTGGCGCGGCTGCTCGCGCGCAACGGCGTCGTCGCGATCGGCGCGGCCATCTCGCCCTACGCGGATGTCCGCAACGAGCTGCGGACGCTGGCGGCGAAGGATGGAGTGGACTTCATCGAGGTGCACGCGCGACGCGACGATCGACGCCGCTCGCGGCGCGCGACGTCAAGGGCCTCTATCGCAAGGCGCTGGCGGGAGAGCTGGCGAACTTCACCGGCGTCTCGGATCCGTACGAGCCGCCGAGCAACCCCGAGGTGGTGATCCGCAGCGATCAGGAGATCGATCGACGAGAGCCTGTCGCGGATCCTCGGCCTGCTCGCCACGCGTGGCCTGGTGGACAGCGCCGTGCTGGCGGGCCTGCCGGCGGCGGCTCCCGTCGCGTCATGAGCACCGAGCTGTTCCCGACGTTCCTCAAGCTCGGCCGGCCGCCCCGTGCTCGTCGTGGGCGGCGGGCCGAGTGGCCGCCTCGAAGCTGGCATCGCTGCTGGCCGCGGGCGCCGAGGTGACGGTCGTCGCGCCGGACGTCGTCGCGGAGATCGAGACGGTCGGGCGTGCGCATCGAGCGTCGCGCGATTCGCGGAGAGCGATCTCGACGGCGCCTGGTTCGTCGTCGCGGCCGCGCCGCCTGAAGTGAATCGTCAGGTGGCGCTGGCCGCCGAGCAGCGTCACGTGTTCGTCAACGCCGTGGACGATCCGGCGTCGGCCTCGGCGTATCTCGGCGGCGTGGTCAGGAAGCAGGGCGTGACGCTCGCGATCTCGACCGAAGGCCGGGCGCCGGCGCTCGCGGGCCTGCTTGCGCGAGGGCTCGAGGCGCATCCTGCCCGGAGGAGTCTCGAAGGATGGCTCGACGTCGCCGACCGCTCGCGCGAGGTGTGGAAGCGCGACCAGGTGCCGATGGCCTCACGTCGGCCGCAGCTCCTGAAGGCCATCAACGCCCTCTAGCGAGGAGGTGCGCTCGTGAAAGGCTGCGCGTGACGCTGGTAGGCGCGGGGCCGGGCGATCCTGGGCTGCTGACGCGCAAGGCACTGGCTGTCCTGCGTCGCGCCGATCTCGTGCTCTACGACGCGCTGGTGCCTGCCGCCATCATCCAGCTGGCGCGTCGCGCGAAGCGGTTCGACGTCGGCAAGCGCCACAACCGCCATGCGATCAGCCAGGACGCGATCCATCGGCTGATGATTCGCGGCGCGCGTCGCGGACAAGCATGTCGTCCGCCTCAAGGGCGGCGACCCGTTCATGTTCGGGCGCGGCGGCGAGGAAGTCGCTCGCCATGCGCGCCGCCGGGATCCCGGTGGACGTCGTGCCGGGCGTGAGCTCCGTGATCGCGGCGCCGGAGCTCGCGGGCATCCCCGTCACGCATCGCGGCCGTGGCCTCGGCGGTCGTCCATCGTCTCGGGCCACGCCGAGGCGCGTTCGGCCCGGTTGTCGAACAGCCTGACGCCCGGCGCGGCCACGCTCGTCGTGCTGATGGGTCTCAACCAGCGCGCCGCGATCGCCGCAGCGGCTGATCGCGCGCGGCTGGTCGACGAGCACGCCGGCCGCGATCGTGTCCGCCGCAGGGCAGGCGGGCGCGGCCGCATGGGTCGGCACTGATTGGCGAGCTGGGCGCGGCCGTCGCCGACACCGACTTGCCCGGGCACGATCGTCATCGGCAACGTCGTGGCGCTCTCTTCGCGTATTGGCAGGCGTCATCGAGACGGCGCCGCAGCGCGGCAGCACTCGTCGCGCGACGGGCCGCGACGGACAGCGAGAGTAATGACCATGTCAGCGATGCGACGACACCACCACTTGGGCCGCGGACGGCCTTCCTTCGCGCTCGGGTCCGACATCGACGAGTTCGTCGACGACGCTGGCGACGCTTCGAGAGCGGCGAGATCGGCCCCGGACCAGTGGCGCGCCTTCCGGCTGGTGCGCGGCACCTACGGCCAGCGGCAGGCCGACGACGCCCAGATGCTGCGCGTGAAGATCCCGCAGGGCGTCCTCGACCGAGCGACAGCTCGCACGCGCTCGCCGACGTCGCCGAGCGCTACTCGCGCGGCTTCGGCCACATCACGACGCGGCAGAACATCCAGCTGCACTTCGTCGAAGCTGCACGACGTCGAGCCCGCGATGCGCCGCCTCGCCGACGCGGGCCTGACGACGCGGGAGGCCTGCGGCAACTCGGTGCGCAACATCACCGCCTGCCCGTACGCGGGCGTGTCGCCGCCGACGAGCCGTTCGACGTCACGCCGTACGCCGAGGCGCTGACGCGCTACCTCCTGCGCCATCCGCTCAGCTCGTCGCTGCCGCGCAAGTTCAAGATCGCCTTCGAGGGTTGCACCGACGGACCACGCGCTCACGGCGATTCACGACATCGGCTGGCGCGCGGTCGTGCAGGAAGAAGACGGCAGCGCAGGTGCGGGCTTCCGCGTGCGCCGCCGGCGGCGGCACCGCGACGATGTGCACGGTCGGCAGCGCCGCTGCACGAGTTCCTGCCGGTCGGCCGACATGTTCGCGTCGGCGGAGGCGATCGTGCGCGTGTTCCACAAGCTTGGCGACTACAAGCAGCAAGCACAAGAACCGCATGAAGTTCCTGATCAAGTCCCTGGGATGGGAGGGCTTCAGGAACGGAGTACGAGAACGCGCTGGCAGAGGTGCTGGCCGAACGGCGTGCCGCCGCTGCCGTTCGATCCCGAGGCGCCGCCGGTTGAAGAGGCCCCCGACTGGGTGCGGGCGAAAGCGCCGTCGCCCGAAGTCGCTGGCGGTGCGCGTCGCAGGCGCAGGACCACGTCGGGGCCCGGCATTCATCCGGACCGTCGTCCGGTGCTCGGGTGGCGGACGCCGACTTCCTCGAGTGGCAGCGCCGCAACCTCCGCCCGCAGAAGCACGCGGGATACGTGGCGCGACGGTCACGCTGCCGCTTGGCGACATCACGTCCGGAGCAGCTGCGCGTGCTCACGAGCCTTGCCAGCGCCTACGGCGACGGCACTGCTGCGCCTGACGATCGATCAGGACCTCATCGTGCGGTGGGTGCCGATCGGCGAGCTCGAGCCGTTCTACACGCGGCTGGCCGCCGCCGGCCTCGGCCTGGCCGAAGCGGGCCTGCCCACCAACGTCACAAGCTGTCCGGGGGCCGAGTCGTTGTCGGCTTGCGGTGACGCAGTCGCGCGGGCTCGGCCGCACCCTGCACGACGCGCTCGTCGAGAACAAGGCGCTGGCGGAATCCGCGCGCGGGCCTCGTGGTGAAGATGAGCGGATGCCCCAACGGGTGCGGCCAGCATCACATCGCCGGCATCGGGTTCCAGGGCAGCATTCGCAAGCTCGGTGGGCGCGCCGTTCCGCAGTAGCTTCGTGCTCGTCGGCGGCGGACCGACGCCCGAGGCGTCGCGTTCGGCCGGCTGGCGGCGAAGATTCCCGCCCGGCGTGCACCGCTTCGCGGTCGAGCGGCTCATCAGGCTCTACCAGCGGGAGAAGTCAGCGGGCGAGGGCCCGACGGCCTTCTTCCAGCGTGTCGGCCTCGCGGACGTCAAGTCGGTCATCGCGGATCTCGAGCCGCTGACCGGAAGAGTCCGCGGAGCCGGAAGACTTCATCGACCTGGGCGAAACCGACACCTACTCGCCCGAGGTCATGGATGGCGAGTGCGCAAGCTAGCGGAGGACACGAATGGGCTCTCTCAACCTGATCTGGAACGGGAGATTCTCGATGCCGTTCGCGGCATCCGATACGGCTCCGTGGAAGTGGTTTGTGCACGACGCGAAAGTAGTGCAGGTGGTCCGGACCGAGAAGGTCCGGATCGACAGTCCAGCGCGACGGCCGCCAGGCCGTCATCGCGGTAGCCAGACAAACCATTCAATCCGACCGGACAACCGGAGGGTTCACATGCGAAGGACATCCCAATGCGTGCGACGACTCTCCGGTGGTCCGCCACCGGGTTTGCGACTGACTCTGTTTCTGACGACCAGTGCTGCGGCGCAGCAGCCGCCCGCCGATCCGCAGAGCGAGATCGAGCAGCTCGCCTCGAAGATCGAGGAGCTCGATCAGCAGCTCGCGCGTGCTGCAGCGCAAGCTCGAGATCGACAAAGAGCAGGCCGCTGAAAAAGCGAAGGTGACGCCGACCGTCGCGGCCGGCAGGGAGGGCTATGCCCTGAAGTCGGCCGACGGCGACTTCCAGGTGAAGTTCAGGGGCTACATCCAGGCCGACGGCCGTTTCGTGGGCGACAACGACACGACGAGCGGCCCGACGACGTTCGCGCTCCGCCGCGTGCGTCCGGTGCTCGAAGCGACGGCGTTCAAGATCTTCGACTTCAAGCTGATGCCCGACTTCGGCCAGGGGCAGGCCGTGCTCTACGACGCGTATGCCGACGCGCGGTTTGCGCCGTGGCTGAAGCTGCGCATCGGCAAGTACAAGCCGCAGTTCGGCCTCGAGCGGCTGCAGTCGGCGACCGAACTGACCTCTCATCGAGCGCGGCACGCCGACCAACATCGCGCCGAATCGCGATCTCGGCGCGAGCCTCTACGGCGACCTGGCCGGGCGAGCGGCTGTCCTACGCGATTGGCGTCTTCAACGGCGTCGTCGACGGCGGCAACGCCGACCTCGACGACAAGAGCGGCAAGGACGTGCTCGCGCGCATCTTCGCCCTGCCGTTCAGGAACGCGGAGAGCGACGCGTTCAAGGGGCTCGGCGCGGGCTTCGCCGTCACCAGCGGCAGCCAGCACGGCGCGCTGACGACGCCCGATCTGCCGACGTGCAAGACGGCCGCGCAGCAGACCCACTTCCGCTATCGTGCTGACGGCACGGTCGAGGGACGACCGTGGCCGGATGGCGCGCACTGGCGTGTCGGCCCGCAGGGCTACTACTACGGTGGATCGATCGGTTCCTCAGCAGTATCGCGTCAGCAGCCAGCGAGTGCGGCGCAACGTCACCTCCGACGACGTGCAGACCCGCGCGTGGCAGATCTCCGGCGTCTACGCTCTCACGGGAGAGAAGGAATCGTACGCGGCATCTCGCCCAGGCAGAATCTCTGACCGGTCGAAGGGCACGTGGGGCGGCTTCGAGACTGACCGCACGTTACGGGGAACTGAAGGTCGATGACGACGCCCTGTCCTACTTCGCGAACCCGTCGACGGCGGCCGGTGAGGCGCACGACTCGGTCGTGGGCGTCAACTGGTAGCTTGAACCGCTTCGTGAAGATCACGGGGCCAATTCAGAAAGCATCACGCTTCCGCGGCGGCGCACCCAACGGCGGCGATCGGCCCACCGAGCGCGGCTTCTACACGCGGCTGCAGTTCGCGTTCTAGGGGTTCACGATCATGAGACGCTCCACGAATCCATCATCTCTCGCTGCGGCCCTGGTCGCCTGCGATCGCGGCGCCCGCGGTCTCAGAACAAGATCACGCTGCTCAACGTCTCCTACGATCCGACGCGGGAGCTGTACCAGGACATCAACGCGCGCGTTCGCGAAATCACTGGCAGGCGAAGACCGGGCAGGCGGTCACCGATCAATCAGTCGCACGGCGGCTCCGGCAAGCAGGCCCGCGCCGTCATCGACGGCCTCGAGGCCGACGTCGTCACGCTCGGCGCTCGCGTACGACGTCGACGCGCTGAGCCGCATCGGCCAAGCTCATTCCGGCCGACTGGCAGAAGCGGCTGCCGAACAACTCGACGCCGTACACGTCGACGATCGTGTTCGCTGGTCCGCAAGGGCAATCCGAAGCGCGTGCAAGCGACTGGGACGACCTGGTGCAGCCCGGCATCTCGGTCGTGACGCCGAACCCGAAGACCTCCGGCGGCGCACGGTGGAACTACCTGGCGGCCTGGGGCTACGCGAAGCGGAAGTGGGGCGCCGACGACGAAGGCGCAGGACTTCGTCGCGAAGTTGCTACAGAATGTGCCGGTGCTCGACTCCGGCGCGCGCGGCGCGACGACCACCTTCGTCCAGCGCGGCATCGGCGATGTGCTGATCGCGTGGGAGAACGAAGCGCTCCTGGCGACGGAGAAGCTCGGGAAGGATCAGTTCGAGATCATCGTGCCGTCCTCGAGCATCCTCGCCGAGCCGCCGGTGTCGGTCGTCGACGAAAGTGGTGGACAAGCGAGGCACCCGCGAAGGTTGCGCCAGGCGTATCTCGAGTTCCTGTAGCTCGGCTGAAGGGCGGGAGATCGCGGCGCGGCACTACTATCGTCCCCAGCAGGCCGCCGTGCTGGCGAAATACGCGAAGGCCTTCCCGAAGGTCACGCTCTTCACGATCGACGAGGTCTTCGGCGGCTGGACGAAAGCGCAGAAGACGCACTTCGACGATGGCGGCATCTTCGATCGAATCTATGAGCCGGGATCGTAGGGAGCGGTGATGTCGGCGCGCACGTTGCCAGGGTTCCGGCCGACGCTGGGGTTCACGATCGTGAGCACTTCAGCCTGCTCGTGCTGATTCCATTGACCGGCGTCTTCCTGAAGAGCACTGGGCATCTCGTGGAGCCAGTACTGGCACATCGTGAGCAACGGGCGCGCCGTCGCGTCGTATCGCCTGACACTCGGCGCGGCGGGCTCGCCGCGCTGATCAACGCCGGTGTTCGGCCTGCTGGTGGCCTGGGTGCTCGTGCGCTACGAGTTCCCGGGCGCGCGCGTCATCGACGCGCTCGTCGACCTGCCGTTCGCGCTGCCGACCGCGTGTCGCCGGCATCGCGCTGACCGCGCTCTACGCCGAGAACGGCTGGCTCGGCGGCGCTGCTCGCGAACCGCTCGGCATCAAGGTGGCGTTCACGCCGCTCGGCGTCTGCGTGGCGCTGACGTTCATCGGCCTGCCGTTCGTCGGTGCCGCACGGTGCAGCCGGTGCTGCAGGATCTCGAGCCGGAGCTGGAGGAGGCGGCGGCGCAGCCTCGGGGCGACGTCGCGGGCAGACGTTCCGCCGCGTGATCCTGCCGGCGGTCCTGCCGGCGCTCATCACCGGCGTTCGCGCTCGGCCTTCGCGCGCGCCATCGGCGAGTACGGCTCGGTCGTCTTCATCTCCGGCAACCTGCCGCTCAAGACCGAGATCGACGACGCTGCTCATCATGACGAAGCTCGAGCAGTCCGACTACGCACGGGGCGACGGCGCTCGCGAGCGTCATGCTGATTCTGTCGTTCGTCCTGCTGCTCGCGATCAACGCCTCGGGCAGGGATGGCTCCGCCGGCGGCACTGCGCGCGCTGCAGGAGGCGGCGCTGATGCGCGCGCAGTCTCTTCCGTGGCACGCTGATCGGCCTGGCGCTGGCGTTCCTCGCGCTCTTTCTGGTGATGCCGCTCGTGGCGGTGTTCGTTCAGGCGTTCGAGATGGGCACCGGCGTCTACTGGCGCGGCGGTCACCGAGCAGCGAGCGCGCTGCGCGCCATGGCGCTGACGCTGACCGTCGCGGCGTTGGCGGTGCCGCTGAACACCGTCTTCGGCATCGCCGCCGCGTGGGCGATCGCCCGGTTCACGTTCCCGGGCCGCGCAGCTCCTCATCACGCTGATCGACCTGCCGTTCGCGGTGTCGCCGGTGATTTCCGGGCTGGTCTTCGTCCTGCTGTTCGGCGCGCAGGGCCTGTTCGGCGACGTGGCTCGCCGAGCACGACATCAAGATCATCTTCGCGCTGCCGGGCATGGTGCTGGCGACGATGTTCGTGAGCGTTCCCGTTCGTGGCGCGCGAGCTGATCCCGCTGATGGAGGCGCAGGGCGCGACGAGGAAGAGGCGGCCATCGCGCTGGGCGCCAGCGGCTGGCAGATGTTCTGCCGCGTGACGCTGCCTACGATCTCGCTGGGGCCTGCTGCTACGGCGTGCGTCCTGCTGACGGCGCGGGCGATCGGAGAGTTCGGCGCGGTGTCGGTGGTCTCCGGGCCACATCCGCGGCGAGACCGACGACCGCTGCCGCTACACGTCGAGATTCTCTACAACGAGTATCAGTTCGCCGCGCGCGTTCGCCGTGGCCTCGATGCTGGCGCTGTTCGCCCTCGTCAGCCTGGCGGCCAAGCGCACCATCGAGTGGAGGATAGTGCATCCGCGATGAGCATCAGAGTCGAGCACCTGTCAGAAGCGCTTCGGCGGCTTCCGTCGCAGCCGACGATCGTCAGCCTCGGGTGGAATCGGGTGAGCTGGTCGGCGCTGCTGGGTCCGTCCGGTTCCGGAAAGACGACCGCTGCTGCGGATGATCGAGGGCCTCGAGGCGCCGGATGCCGGCACCGTTCGCCTTGCCGGGGTCGACGTGACGACCAAGCGGCGCCGCCGAGCGCGCAGCGTCGGCTTCGTCTTCCAGCACTACGCGCTGTTCCGGCACCTGAACGTCTTCGAGAACGTCGCGTTCGGCCTGCGCGTGCAGCCGTCGCGTGTGCGGCCTCCGAGCGCGCCATCTCCGAGCGGGTGCATCAGCTGCTGCAGCTCGTGCAGCTCGAGACGCCTGGCCGAGCGGTTCCCGTCACAGCTCTCCGGCGGGCAGCGTCAGCGTGTGGCGCTGGCTCGGGCGCTGGCCGTGGAGCCGAAGATCCTGCTGCTCGACGAGCCGTTCGGCGCGCTCGATGCCCGCGTCCGCAGAGACTTGCGCCGCTGGCTGCGATCGCTGCATCAGCGCCTGCACGTGACGACGCTGTTCGTGACGCACGATCAGGAAGAGGCGCTCGAGGCTGTCCGATCGCGTCGTCATCATGCACCAGGGCCGCGTCGAGCAGGTTGGGGACGCCCGTGAAGAGGTCTATCACAGCCCGGCGACGCCGTTCGTCGTGCAGTTCCTGGGCGACGTGAACCTGTTCCACTGCCGGATCGAGAACGGCCGCATGCACCTCGGCGCGCCGGCCCTGGATCCGCCCGAGGATCGTCCGCACGAGGGAGCGCCGACTGTCGTCTTCATCCGGCCGCACCTGCTGCGATATCAGTCTCGGCTGGACCGACGCGCGCCAGTTCCGCGCGGCGGTGCTGATGGTGAACCCGGCGGGCCCGCTCGTCCGCGTCAGAACTGGAGAGCGAGTGGGCGCGATCGTGCGCGTGGACCTGTCGCAGGAGCGCTATCGGGGAACTCAACCTCCGCCCCGGCGCGCGCGTGTTCGTGGCGCCGAAGGCGGAGGATGTGCTGATGACTGCCTGAGGAACTCGGACGAAATCTCCCCTGCTCGGCGTAGATCTTCGAGATCTTGTTGCCACGCCTGGATGCCGAGGCCGGCCGCTCAGGCCCTGCCGGCGAAGACGAACGCGTAGATGTCGTCCTTGCAGGGTCTTCGTCGTCGTGGTCTTCGCCATGCTCCTCGTCAACCACGACGATGCTCGGGCCGACGCCGACCTCGAAGCCATTCCGCGTTGTCGAGCTGTTCGACGGCCTTTCGCGTTCATGAAGAACATCGCGTAGCCGTATGCGTCTGGCCTCCGGCCTGGAGTCCGACCGAGGCGCCCGTGGTCTTGTAGTACGCGACCGCCGCGCCCTTCTTGAGCAGCGTGCGCCTCGCCATACTGACGCGCCGATCCCCAGGCTCTGCCTTCTTGACCTTCGGGAAGACCAGGGATCGCGCATGCGGTCGGTCCGATGCCTTTCGCGAGCGGCGCAGTCGCGCTGCAGCTTCTGCAGCGCCGCTTTCGATTCGCTCTCGGGCTCTGGCGGCTGCGGTCTTCCCTCTTGTCCTGTGCCAGCAGTGGCTGAGCCGCCCCGGTGAGCACCGCGGCCGCGAGCACACCTGCGAACCATGTAGTCTTCATGTCATCCTCCAGACTGGCGGGTTCCGCCGCGGGCGAGCCACGGACGGCTGGCGCCCGAGCGACAATTCGAGGGCCGCGCGCGCGGTCTGATGCGAGCGCGGCCTCAGGTTCGCGATGATGTTCGTCGCTACCGCGCAAGGCGGCGGCGGCAGGTGAGGCCCACCCGGCCAAGCGGGAGGTCAGCCCGACGAGACCGACGAGCGGCAGCGGGCTCGCCGTCTTGGGCAGATCGCTTCCCCGAGTCCGCGCCGGCTCCGCCGCCGCAGACGGCGCCGTGCCGCTGCCGCCGGGGTGTGGCTCTTCGCCGGCGCTCGCCGGCGCGGGCCGTGGTGGCCGACACTTCCTTCTCCGTCACCACTCTCGGCGGCATCTCGGTGATGATCGTCGCGCTCAGCTTGTCGCCGGCCCTGAAGTCGGACAGCTGCGCCGGCTCGCCGTTGCGCATGATCTTGACGCCACGCTTGTCCACGTCCCCTTCCGTGAACATCTTGTACAGCCCCTCGGCCGTCTGCACGATGATGGTCGGGCCCGACACCCTGCTGGACCGTCCCGTTCTTCACCTCGGTGACGTCACCGGATGCGAGGGTGGTCTTCGTCGTGACCGTCGCCGTACGCCCTTCATGCCGGGCTTCGGGTCGTGAACGGACAGCTGCTGCCCGTCGACGGTTGAACCTGAAGTCCTCAGGTACGGTCAGACTCGCTTGGCCCCCTCAGGGAGCTTGACGACCAGGATCGTTTCCCTGAACGCGCGATGACCTCGAACGTCTTCGTCTCCGTCGTCGTCTGGGCCGACGTGACGCCGGCTGCTACGAACACGACGGCGACGGCTGCCAGCACCAACCGCGCAACTGCACGCGACATAGATCCTCCTCGTGACCTCAAGCGGCCACTTGTCCACGCCCGAGCGATTGCGGCGCACCAGCCGACAGATCGCCTCAGACCAACGTCAACCTTGACGCACTGGCACAACTCGTGCCGTGCCGTTTGCTAGCGGACGCGAGAAAGCCAGAAAACCTCTGTCCAGCGGACACAAGGACTCCGGGGCTCGCGTATGGCCTCGAAATGTCGGACACCCTCCGGTATTTGAGGTGGAGGTAGGAATGAACTCAACCAGCTCGTCAATACTCTGGTGCGCACGCTGGCCGCGACGCTTGTGCTTGTCCCGGGCGCTGCCGGCGTCTCATGCGGCGAGCGACGTGGTGATTACCACCACGGGGGACCGGCTCGTCGGCGAGATCAAGAAAGTCGAGAAGGATGTGCTGACGCTCTCGACCGACTACTCGGACTCCGACTTCAAGATCAGAGTGGCGAAGATCGCCAGCATCGAGAGCGACCGGCAGTTCATCGTCGAGACGTTCGAAGGCCACCGGCTGACGGCTCATCGCTCGCGCCGACGGGGGATGAAGGCGGCCGTGCAGGTCGCCGACACCAGCGTGCCGCTCCCGAAATCTCGGCCGTGCAGCCGTTTCGAGCGGTCTCTTCTTCTCCCGGTTCGACGCGGGCTCGATCTCCGGCTTACGGCAGCGCGCGCGAACTCGGCCAAGCAGTTCTCGTTTGAGGCAATCTCATGCCGGGATCAACAGCATCTCGACTCCCTGTTCGCCAACGCGTTCAGGAGTTCACAGGAGAATGCTCCCGACACGAACCGCTGGGAGCCGGGAACGACTTCCGGGCGCCTCCTCGGCGAACGCTCGTACGTCGCAACACCACACAGAACTTCCTGAACAGCGATGAGCAGGACCTCAGCCTGCGCACCACGATTGGCGGCGGCGGCGGCCGTACTGCTGCGCTCGGCGTCACAGTGCTGGCCCTCCGGGTGGGCTGGCGTGGACGAACAGGCGCTACATCGACCCCGCACTACCCAGCAAGGACTCTGCCGAGGCGGCCGTCGGCACCCTCGAGTTCGTGACGGAACGGCTGAAGATCTACCGATCTGGTGACCCGGTTCAGTGGTATCCCAGCCTGACGATCGACGGCCAGTACGCATGAACTACAAGCTGAACTTCGACTTCAGCCTGCCGGGCGATTGGTGTGCTGGCGCATCGGCGTCTTCCGACAGCTTCGACAGCCTGCCGCCCGCGACCGTCTCGAAGAACGATTACGGCTGGTCGGAGTGCGTTCGAGCAGGAAGTTCACGAGCGCTGGAGCGCCTGAGGCTCGAGGGAGAACTCATTATGAAGTTCGCACGCGAGTTCGTGACCCGAGCACCGTCGTCGGCGGCCTCTTCGTCGTCGTGCCGGTGTATCTCGCTGTTCTGCTGCTGCTCAAGGGCATGAAGTCGGTGGCGGGGCTGGTGCGGCCGTTTGCCGCGCTGCTCCCCGACTCGCTTCCCGCCGAGGACTTCTTCGCCACTGCTGGCAGTGCTGGTGCTCTGCTTCATCGTCGGCATGCTCGTGCGGACGCGCGCAGGACGAGTGGCGCGTGAGTCCATGGAGGAAGATGTTCTTCGAGCGGCTGCCAGGCTACGGGCTGCTGCGCGGTTTGACGCAGCGGCTGGCGGGGAGGACGAGAACACGCCCTGGGCACCGGCACTGATCGAGATCCAGGACGCGCTGGTCCCGGGTTCATCATCGAGGGAACTCGCGGACGGCCGGCTGACCGTCTTCGTCCCGTCGGTCCCGACACCGCTCGCCGGCGCTGTCTACATCATCGATCGCGCCGCGTCCACATGCTCGGACATCCCGTTCACCGACGCCATCAGGTCGATCTCGCGGTGGGGGCCGGGTCGAAGGACCTCGTTGCGGCGATGCGACTGCCGGATAGGGCGTGAACAGCAGATCATGCGCGTGCACCAGGTGAACCCTCGCTCGACGGCCGATCCAACCTCGGCCTAGCACCAACGTGTCGCCCGGCCATGGAGCCAACTCGCTGTTGCCAGCGGCGGGACACCCTCAGTGCCGGCCGCTCTTGAGGCGCGCGTGCGCTCTCGGTGCGACGCTTGCTTTGCGCGATTCCACAGATGGCCATGCTGCACCAGCGTCGAGCATGGCCACGAGTGCGATCGACAAAGAGAAGCGTGCAGGGGGAACGCTCGCATGCCTTCACCTGCGTGAAATCCTCTCCACCAGATCAAGTCAGCCATGGCGGTCGCGATTGGGAGCAGCAGGGTGTCGGGAGAGCGCCAGCGCCTCTCGAGTCGCCACCTGGATGTGACTGCGCCAGCCGATGGCCACGATCGAGTCGCGATAATCTGACCGAACGCCTCGTCACGCGCGAGCACACGGTTCAAGGGCTCGATGTTCCTTCAGCTGCGTCCTGCCGCAGAGGGTGGCCTCTGTGTTTCTGCACGAAAGAGCGAAACCATTCGCGCAGCGCCCTCGCCTGCGCCGCCACGGCGTCGAGTTCTCCTGGGACGGCGCTCTTCTGAAAGCCTGCACGCACGGAAGGAGATATGAGGCCGGCGGCGGCGAGCCACGACAACAGATCCTGGCCCGATTCAATCCACTCCACCGGCGCCGTCGACGGGTGTCGCGACGCGAATTGAGAAAATCCAGGGCGCGCGCGTCCGCAATGAGAAACGGTGCGGGCCGCATGTCGGCTCGTCAACTCAGAATCGCCTGCTTTTCTTGCCGTCAGCCGCCATGCCTCAGTCTACACGAGCCGATCGATAACCGGTAACAGGCGCAATTGATGGTCGTATTCTCTCACGAGCGCCATGTGCACCGTGCGGCCCTCCACGAGACATCACGCGGGAGTCTCACGTTCACCGCAAGGCGTCGAGCCATCTCCCGGCCGTCGACCACTTCGAGGTGCAACAGAGCCTCGTTCTAGATGAGGTGGTTGCCGGCGCGCGCCGTTGCGTAACCTCACTGACACATATTATACTGGTTATAATGGCGTGCGATCGTTGGGCCGGCCTGTCCACGTGGAGCAATACGTAACTT
>ERZ1370068.8071-contig-6951_pt1 | contig 46142 bp, 72 predicted proteins | sample MGYA00561227_ERZ1370068 | MGnify/ENA primary metagenome ERZ1370068 (study PRJEB38410, sample SAMEA6850437) | metagenome | study: Metagenomic assessment of the ecological functions of the soil: analysis of the soil microbiota associated with the... | reverse complement strand
GTGTGCTTCGTTCAGTTACGTATTGCTCTGCCGGGCAGAGCGCTCAAGGCCGGCGACGTGTTGTTCATCCCGGCCGGGACCAGTCCATTCGGCGAAGAACGTCGGGGAGCGGCCCCGGGGCTGAACTCGCCACGTATGTCGTAGAAAAGGGAAAGGCGCTCATCACACTGGTGAAGTGACGGATACCGTCCGCGCTTGACAGGCGATCGTTCGCCTTTGGTGAAAGGAGAAAATGGCTATAGCCTTCAGCAATTAAAGTCAACGGAAAGACGCACAGCGTTGATGTGGATGGCGACACACCACTCCTATGGGTGTTGCGCGACGTTCTTGGGCATGACCGGCACAAAGTTCGGCTGCGGCATGGCGCTCTGCGGGGCGCTGCACCGTGCTACGTCAATGGCGAGCCAACCCGCTCCTGCATCACACCGATCGACAGCATCGGCACTTCCGCGATCACGACCATTGAAGCCATTGGCGCGACGGCAGCGGGCGCCAAGATCCAGAAGGCCTGGCTCGACCGCGAGGTCGTTCAATGCGGCTACTGCCAGTCGGGCCAAATCATGTCGGCGGCGGCGCTCCTCGCAAGCAATCCGCGTCCGACCGATTCCGATATCGATAACGCGATGTCCGGCAACATCTGCCGCTGCGGTACATATGTTCGCATTCGCGAAGCAATCAAAGCAGCCGCGTCGAGCTGACAAGGAGGCGTGCCGTGACCATCGATCATCACACATCGCAGCGCCGCTCTTCCGGTCGACCCGCCGTCGGCAGACGGTTTCTCGCGGCGCGGCTTCCAAAGGCCGGAGCGGCCGCAGGCGGCGGCCTCGTGTTGAGTCTCAGCCTGCCGTTCGGAGACGACGAAGCCAACGCGGCCGATGCTTTCGTGCCAAACGCGTTCATCCGCATCGACCGCGATGGGCAGATCTTCCTGACCATGCCCTACGTCGAAATGGGGCAGGGCACTTACACCTCCATTCCGATGCTGATCGCCGAGGAGCTGGAGGTCGACCTGAAACAGGTACGGCCAGAGCACGCTCCACCCAACGAAAAGCTTTACGCCAACCCCTTGTTGGGCGTGCAGGCAACGGGCAACTCGAACGCGATACGCGGGCTTGGCAGCCGCTGCGTGAAGCCGGCGCGACCGCGAGAACCATGCTCGTGTCGGCGGCGGCCAAGCGTTGGAACGTCGATCCGGCGTCCTGCCGCGCGCAAAGCGGCGAAGTGCTTCACCCGCCGACGGGCAGACGTCTCAAATATGGCGAGCTTGCCGCCGACGCAGCCACATGCCGGTGCCCGCAGAACGTCGCGCTGAAGCGTCCCGAAGATTTCAAGCTCATTGGCACGCCGGCCAAGCGCTTGGACACGCCGGCGAAGGTCAACGGGACAGCCGTCTATGGCATCGACGTGCGGCCGCCGGGCGTGAAGTTCGCGACCCTGGCGCAATCGCCCGCCTTTGGCGGTCGCGTTAAACGCGTGCGACGATACGGCAGCCAGAGCCGTCAAAGGTGTGCGTCAGATCGTGCAGCTTGACGACGCCGTCGCTGTGGTGGCTGACCATATGGGGGCTGCGAAGAAAGGTCTGGCGGCGCTCAAGATCGAATGGGACGACGGCCCGCACGCCAAGCTCAACACGGACAACATCGCGCAACGAACTTGCGACAGGCAACGCTCAAGTGCGGGCGCAGTGGCCCAAAATATCGGCGATGCCGACAAGGCCATGGCGGCGGCTGTCACAAAGGTCGAGGCGATCTACCAGGTCCGTTTCTCGCACATGCAGCACTGGAGCCGATGAACTGCACCGCCCATGTTCGCAAAGACGGCTGCGAAATCTGGGTCGGCAGTCAGGCGCTCGCACGTGCCCAGGCGGGAGCCGCGAAGACGCTCGGTCTGCCGCTCGACAAGGTGGTGGTCCACAATCATCTCATCGGCGGCGGGTTCGGACGAAGGCTCGATGTCGATGGCGTCATTCCGAGCCGTTGAGATTGCCAAACAGGTCGACGGCCCCGTGAAGGTCGTGTGGACCCGCGAGGAAGACATCCAGCACGACATGTACCGGCCATACTGGTTCGACCGGATCTCCGCCGCTCTCGACGAAAACGGAAAGCCGACGGCTTGGCACAACCGTTTCGCGGGCTCCTCGGTCATCGCGAGATGGCTGCCTCCCGGGTTCAAGAATGGCCTCGATCCCGATTCTACGGAGGGCGCGATCGATCTGGTCTATGACCTCCCGAACTTCCATGTGGAATATGTGCGGGTGGAACCTCCGGGCATCCAAACCGCCTTTTGGCGCGAGCGTCGGCCCGTCACACAATGTCTTCGTGACCGAAAGCTTCATGGACGAGCTGGCGGCAGCCGCGAAGCAGGATGCGGTCGCCTATCGGCAGGCTCTTCTCGACAAATCGCCCCGCGCAAAAGCTGTTCTCGAGCTTGCCGCGCAAAAGGCCGGCTGGGGACAGCCTCTGCCTGAACGAGTTGGCCGTGGCGTCTCCGTCCAATTCGTATTCGCGACCTATTTGGCAGTGGTTGCTGAAGTCGAGGTGTCGACGGCTGGCAATGTTCGTGTCCGACGCGTTGTCTGTGCGGTCGACTGCGGCACCGTGGTCAATCCCGATACGGTCCAGGCGCAGATTCAGAGCGCGATCAGTCTTTGGTATCACGGCCGCACTCTATGGCGAGATTACGCTTAAGGACGGACGTGTTGAGCAAACAAACTTCGATAGTTACCAAATACTGCGCATGGATGAGGCGCCGGCGATCGAGGTCCACATCGTTCAGAGTTCCGAGCCACCTGGCGGATGGGCGAGGCCGGGACTTCAGCGATCGTACCCGCCGATCACCAACGCGATCTTTGCGGCAACGGGTAAACGCTTTGCGAAAGCTACCGGTTGATCCTGCCGCATTAAAAGTCGGCGTGAGGTGTGGCCGCACGAACGGAAAGCAAGAAGGAAACGAGCCATCAACCTCAAGGAATGTGTCATGGCAAATCTTCTGATGGCATGTCAAAATCATTTAATGCCGCGTGGAATCGGGATATCGACCATGGTCGCCGCCGTTTTGTCGAAGGCGCCTGCGATCAGTGCTGCGGCTGCGGCTACTCTGAGTTTTCTTCCCAGCTACGTGGCTGCCGCAACCGAAAAGCAGCGCAATCCGCCCGTTCCGTATCAACGTTTCGGAAGATCAGCTTGTCGATTTGCGCCGGCGCATCGGCGCCACGCGCTGGCCCGACCGCAGAGACGGTGAATGATCACGTCGCAGGGCGTGCAGCTCGCAAAATTCCAGGAGCTGGTCCGTTATTGGGGAACCGACTTACGACTGGCGAAAGGCCGAGGCCAAGCTCAACGCCTTGCCTGCAATTCGTGACAATGATCGATGACGTGGACATTCACTTCATCCACGTCCGCTCTCGTCATCCGAATGCGCTCCCGATCGTCATCACGCACGGCTGGCCGGGATCCGTCATCGAGCAGCTCAAGCTCATCGGTCCACTCACGGACCCGACCGCGCACGGAGGCCGCGCCGAGGACGCTTTCGACGTCGTCGATCCCATCCTTGCCGGGCTACGGCTTCTCCGGCAGGCCAACCGGCACGGGCTGGGATCCTGACCGCATCGCGCGGGCGTGGGCGGAACTGATGAAGCGCCTCGGATACACCCGCTACGTCGCTCAGGGCGGCGACTGGGGCACCCCGATCTCCAGCGCGATGGCGCGACAGGGCGCGTCAGGATTGCTCGGCATCCACATCAATTTACCGGCGACGGTACCGCCCGAGGTAGCGGCAGCGCTCGCGCGGCGGACCCGTACCTGCGGGACTCTCCGAGAAAGAGCGTGCGGTGCTCGACGCGCTCATGACGAACGCGAAGAAGGGGAACTCGGCGTACTTCACGATGATGACCGCGCGGCCGCAGACGGTCGGCTACGGCGCGACGGACTCTCCGGCCGGCCTGGCGGCGTGGATCCTCGTGCATCCGGGCTTCGCGCAGTGGACGTACGGCGCCGATCCCGAGAAGTCGCCAACGAAAGACGACGTGCTGGACAACATCACGCTGTACTGGCTGACGAACACAGCCGCCTCGGCGGCGCGGCTGTACTGGGAGAACGGCGCACGAGGCAGCGTCATCGTTGCGGCTGCGCAGAAGACCAGCGAGATCTCGCTCCCAGTCGCCATCACGGTGTTTCCTGAGGACGTCTATCGACCCCCGGAGGCGTGGGCCCGGCGCGCCTATCGCAACCTGATCTACTTTCAACGAGGTCGACAAGGGCGGGCATTTCGCTGCGTGGGAGCAACCGGAGCTCTTTAGCGTCGAGCTGCGAGCCGCGTTCCGATCATTGCGCTGGAAGGTCCCTGCTGCAAGAGTTTAGGGTTGAACTAAACTCAGGAGGCTCGTCTTGAATAACATGTCCGGATCCAACCGCTGTGCAAGCGCAGCAAGCATCGGTCAGAATACAGAAGGCCTTCATCGATGAAGGCGAACAAGTTCCTGATAACCGCGATACTTGTCATTACAATCGGTGCTCCGATCGCCAGGTTTTGTGGGGGACATCAAATTGCCGCTGTCGACGATACCGACGGGTGAACCGATCGCATTTTTTCACGGGCTTGGCGCTGGCCCGGCTGCCAATCAATCCGGGCTTGCATCTCTTGAGCGCGCGGACGCGTGGCTCAACTCACCGCCACTGACCGCGTCGGCCTTGCGCGGAAAAGTCATCCTTGTCGATTTCTGGACCTATACCTGCATCAATTGGCTGCGCACGCAGCCCTACCTTCGAGCCTCGGGCGAAAAAATACAAGGACAAGGGATTGATCGAATGATCGGCGTCCATACGCCGGAATTCCGCTTTGAAAAGAACATCGACAACGTCCGCCGGGAGGCTAAAGCGCTGCACGTGGATTATCCTGTCGCCGTCGACAAGTGAGTATGTTATTTGGCGGGCCTTCAACAGCAATTACTGGCCGGCGTTGTATTTCATCGATGCGCAGTGGCGGCTCCGGCACTCTCATTTCGGGAGGGCTCGTACGAACAGTCGGAGATGGTCATTCAGCGCTTGCTCGCCGAGGCCCGGCGCTAGCGGCATCGGCGATGACCTTGTGTCGGCTGACGCGCGCGCGGTTTCGAACTGGGTGCCGATTGGGCAAGCCTCAAGTCCCCGGAAAATTATGTCGGCTACGAGCGCACCGAGGGCTTTGCGTCACCGCACGGCGCGGTCCGCGACAAGCCCCAGATGTATCGAGGTGCCCGCGCAACTGCGCTTGAACAATTGGGCGATGTCCGGGGATTGGACGATAAAGCGCGACGCCGTCGAAATGAATAAGCCTAACGGTCGCATCGCGTATCGCTTTCACGCGCGCGACCTTCATCTCGTCATGGGTCCCGCGGCGCCAGGGACGTCCGTGAAATTTCGCGTGCTGATCGATGGACAGCCGCCTGGCGCGGCACACGGAATAGATGTTGACGATCAAGGCCTCGGCACGATGGCCGGGCAACGCTTGTACCAGCTGATCCGGCAGTCTGGACCAGTCGTCGATCGCCAGTTTGAAATTGAATTTCTGGATCCGAACGTTGAGGTTTTTTGCTTCACGTTTGGCTGATTTGCCCGTCAGAAAACTACGAAGAGCAGTAGCCGACTTTGGGGCAATTGCGCTCGCGGCGGTCGAAGACTTCCGTCGCGATCCCGATCTCTTCGCCGATGGTGTAGGCAACCCCGCGGCCCAAGAGCGCATCCAAGCCGCGTTCAAGCGCGGCCTTCAGACCGCGACGCGGAAATGAACTTGGCCCGGTTGCTGGGCGAGGTTGGGTGACCGTTGATCGAAGGAAGTTTGCGACTTCCGCTATTGGCACTTAGCGGAAGTCGGTAATTTCCGTGTGTGCCGTACGGCCCGGATGTTGGCTTCTGGCACTTAGCTGACATTGCTATTTGCGGCGCCGAATGTCTGCTTTTGAGGTAAAGCGGACATCGCGTCTCACAACCCCAATGTCCGCTAATGACAGTCGCTAGTACCCGCGCCGCCGGATCTTTGCGACCTTGCGTGCTGCATAGCGGGCATCGCGCTCGGCTTTTTGCTCCGCTGCCAGCGCAGCATCGCGCTCGGCCGCTTGAGCCTTATCGAGTGCCTCTGCCTGTCTCGGCCTCGCGGCGCGCCTTGCGCGGCGAGTTCGGCGGCGCGCGTCGCTTGCGCGGCCAGTTCGGCCTCACGCACCTTCTTTGCGGCTTCGCGTTCGGCGGCGCGGAAAGCTCGCGCCTCATTCACGGCGATCCTTTTAAGGCGTTGCTGTTCCAAAGCGGGGTCTTCGTGAGCGGCGCGAAACTTCTCCAGCATCACTTTTTTGACAGTGGCGGCATTATTCCGACGCTCTAGAAGGTCGGGGCTCCTGAAGCTACTCATTCATTCTCCTTTGGAGGAAATCGAGGCGCGGGATATATGGCCTTTTATTATGGCATCCACAATGTCGCACAAATTTAATGTCCGCTTTCGCGGGTAAAGCGGACATGGGATCCACAGCGTAAAATTTACGCTGATGACCCAAAGCGGACATTCGCGGTGTTTCGCGCGCCCCGATTAAAAGCGCTGTTTTGTGATGACGGACACATTGCCAAGGTTGGAACGGCCGTAGTGTAGAGGGGTCGAAGATAGTCATATCCCAACCATAGCCGCGGGTTTTGAGGAGCTAAATATGGCGACATGGAAACGGCTCACCGACATCGAGAAGTCCCGCATAGAAATTGATTTGGACACGATTGCATTCATGTACTCGAACGGAAATGGGACCGAGATACACTTTAGTTCGGGGCACACACTGACGGTGAGAGAAAGTCCGGAAGCCGTCGCGACGCGAAACGCGACGTGACAAAAGTGACCTTGGCGGCACATCACCTCATTCGTGACACCGTAATATTGTTGTCCGCTATTGAGCCGCCATAGCTTCGATTTTCTGAAGGGCTTCTGCACAATTCTTTGAAAGCCGTTGACTTGTTCGCTAGCAGACATGCAGCGACCCGACCTTCGCCAGGCAGCGTCTTTCCGCAAACGCCTGTTATCTCCGCCTTACAGGCATTTATTGCGTCTCTCAGATTGTCTGCCGAAGTTTGGAACCTCGCCGCGGTCTCTTCCAGTTCGTATGCACACTTCGCGCTTATCTTGTCCTCATGGGCTTGCATGCAGTAGAGCAGACGCCCCTCTCCCGGTGTGACCGTACTGCAGTATTTGTTGATTTCATCGGCGCAAGAATTCTGTAGTTTTGCAATTTGAGCTGCCAATCGTTCCTGGATCGCTTTCGCGATATCGGTCTGCGCGGATGCGGAGCCGAGCGACAAAAGGACCAGCAAGGGCAAAAGTCCGAGCGTGGCCAGTAAATGCATTTTGATTTTCATTGATCGTCCTCTGATGACTAGCTCCGAACATTGCCGAGCGGCTTCGCCGAAGTCCGCAGGGTTGCGATGGAGGATGAGGGATCATCTGCGACGCGCCACCTGTGTATTGCTCATTGCTCATTGCACAAACTGGAGCGTGAGACCGGAAACTCCAAGAGACAGGTTGACCCCAACCGACCCTTCGACTGAAAGGGGCTGCAGGGCGATCGACCGGCCCGATCCGCCGAACAGAAGGTTAGCGCCTACGCCCACTCCCACGCCGATGGCACCGCTTGCGCCAACATAAGTGCCGGCAAGTCCGCCACGCATCGGACCCTCTGTGGGCGCGAACACGGCCCACGCCATGGCGCCGCCCGCCGTGATGCCGATGTCGAGACCAATTGAGTTTATAACACCTACATAGGTTTCAGGGGGATAAGGACCACCTGGGAGCGAAACGACATGTCAGCCGCTGCCGGGATCCAATAATCAGGCCAATCGAAGGCGACATCGTGCAGCTGAGCCTGCCGACGTTGGTCCCCTGCGACGTCTGGGCAACTGCCGGCGAAATGTAAGCTGTAGTGAGCGCAAACAGCACCAGCGCAATACGATGTTTGAACATGACTGGCTTTCCCACCCTCTGGAATTATGCGGTGGCAACGTAGAATTGGGTTATTGGAAATACCACCACATTTTCGAACATCAGAGACAATGACTTAGATCAATGAGTGCGACGCTTTTATCGAGAGGCGCAAATGTCCGCTTCCCGGGGTAAAGCGGACATGGCGATTGCACAATGCGAAATGTCCGCTAAGGACCCAAAGCAGACATCCTGCTTGCGCGAGCCACTCGTCGCTTGGGTCTTTCCCGCGGTCGCGACTTGCTCATAAAGCGGGCAATCACTGACGTTCGCCAAAGGAGATCGGATAAGCGGCGCTGCGCACTTCGATCATCGGATCGACCGGTTCGATCCCGGGGGACATTATTCGGAAGGAACAGCAGGCTTCTGCTCAATCTCTCCTGGTCGGCGGCCACTTCTGTGATGGTCAGTGTTGCCCAGTTTCACCAATTGCCGATCCCTCCGGCCACGGGGTTGACGGATCATCCGTCCTGTCACCGGGCTGCGCGATTTGGGCGAACCAGTCGAACATGACGGGGCCTTGGCGACGCGCGCTGCGATCTCTTCCATGAGATAATTTGGCCCCTTTGACGCCGCGCTCGCGGTATCGAGATATTTTTCACCCGCTTGCGGGAACAATTTGGTATCGCAGTGCGGTCTTCTTGCCGGAGGCATCGACGAACGCAAATGCATTGACACCGAAGTAGGCGGTCGTCGCGAAGCTTTCCGGCGGCGGCTTTTGCTGCGTCACGAAAGGTACGGCGTTGGGGTGCGCTTGCAGATATTTCTCAATAGGGGTGGGCTTTGCCGCTCCGGGTCCGCTTGCCGCGGCAGCCTTGAGGAAGGTGTCGAACTCCGCGGCAGTAGCGGCGGGAAAGCCATTGAAGCTATGCGTCACCAAATCCATCTCGGAGCCATCCCCGAGCTTAACCTTGACCGCGAGCCCACGAGGGGTGGCGTTGAGGTCGGCATCAGGAATTTCGGGGAAGCCTGTTGTATTCGAAAGGCGTACCGTTGCTTGAAGTTTGCCTGCGAAAACGCTTGCTCTGCTGAGCTGGCGGGCCTGCTCTGTGGGTTCGAAGGTCGCGTTTAGAACTACTCCCTTGGCATGCACAGCACGAGCACGGTGTTCACCAAAGATGGCGTGAATATCCCTGACCAATTCAGCCGGATCTACGGCCTGCGCGACAGCCGTTCCGCTCAATACAGGCGCCTCGAGGTTAAACACGCACTGACAGCGAGTGTGCAGGTCTTGAAGGTCACCTGGCTTCATGGTCAACGCTCCTCTTTGCTCCACGAACTTATAGCAAGGCGCAGATTTCCACGAATTTATTGTCGAGACTACAATGTCTCCTCCTGGCACTTAGCGGACATGCGTGGGTGACGGATTTTCACGACGACGACGTGACAGATCCGCTTCGCCAAAGTCGGATGCGCGGTGGGCATCCTCCCGCTTGTTCTTGGCTGGAATGTCTGCTTGTGACCCAAAGCGAGACATGACGCACCCTTCAAGCAGCCAATTTGAGCCGTTACGATAGCTGCCCATCGCGGTCTGTGGCGCAAGAGGACCAACATGACTAAGGCAGATGAAGATGCAATCCGCGAAATTGAATTGCGTTTCAACGAGGCATGGGGCCGACATGACGCGGATGCTATGGTCGAGTCGTTGGCCGACGATGCTCAGTTTGTTACCGTCAACGGCGCATGGACCACGACGCGCGCTGATTATCTAAACCTAATGCAGCGGCTCCATGGTTCCGGCGGGCCATTCCGTACAAGCACCCGCGAAACGCCAATTATGCATGTGCGCTTTCTCGCGCCAGACGTGGCCATGGTGCATTCCCAGTTTCACATATATGGCGATATTGAAGAACCTGTGCGCACTGGGATTGGTACGCGCGTCGTGCGCAAGATTGATGGTCGGTGGCGGACCGTAGCAGTCCAGAACACCGACGTACGCGCAGGCCGAAGGCATTAGATGGCGCTACGGGCAGCTCGTATGTCCGCTATTTGGAGGTAAAGCTGACATTCACTTGTAGTTAGGAAGAGAGGACGCAGCGTGCTCTATATTTTCTAGGTAGACACCGACAGTATGGACCTAAAAGGAGCCTTTACCGACAAACCGGGGCGAGCTTGCTACTACCTCCGATACCCTATCTAGTCGGGGCCGAGCGGGGGCAGACGGATGCTCAACCCGTTTAAGCAACTACCCGCCTGACTCACCAGCGGCCTTCTCTGAGTCAACGCGGCCGCCTCTAGAAGGCCAGCGGACCCAGAAATATGAAACAAGATATTAAAGACATCAGCGAAAAAGAACTCACAAAGCTCTATTCCGAATATCAGGCCGAGCTGGGCCGTCCCGTGCCGGCTTGTCGTTCACCGTCAGGGCCGCCGCATTCCCGGTTGCGTGTCGGTTGAGGATTCTGCGGCAAATCCCGTTAGAAGCGTCCAGAAGTCCAAGGCCCCGCCATGACTCAGCCTTGGCCGCTGGTGCTTTTATTCGCGATCTAGCAGTTCAGTTTCGGGGCAAGCGTTATGACTTTGGTGAGCCGTGGTGCCGTCGCCTGGGCGTTCGCCGGTCTCCATTCTCACAAACACGCGATCCAGTAGTCACGGCAAGCGCTCTCAAATGAGAATTCGGCGCGGATCGTTCCTATCCACATCCTGTGGGGTCATTGTCGTTTGTCCTCTTAATTCCGCAAGTCACGGGGCGATTGTCCGAACTCATGAACTCGGCAAGTTCGTGTGGCTGGTTCCAGGCCCGAGAAGCCGGATCCAGGCGTTGCCGCCGCCCCAGTTCATCAATTGGCTGAAGGTCGCCGACATCGTCGAGCAGGTGCTGAACGATGTAGGCCGCGACGCGCGTGAACCCGCTGGAGGCTGTGGTTCGATATGGATTGAATGTCATCTTAGTTTCCCGTCTGTCCCGGCGGAATGAGGACGTCACAACCGTGTCATAGCGAACCGTGGATGCCTTGGATGTGTTGGCGATCACAAAGTCGGCAAATAATAATGTGTCACTCCTCAAAGGCCCAAAAAGACAAAAAAGACCGCTGCACGGGGGGCAGCGGTCCTTTGGATCCGACGGGTATGTCGGCTGGACTCGTTGGATTGATAGCGCTCCGTGGCGTGAATTCAGTCTGTGTTGCAGATCACAATCTGACGCTTTTTTGTATCTGGGTGTCCGGTTCGGCCATGACCACAGGCCAAATGGTTGAAATATGCACTCGATTTACGTTGTGCCCGCGGCGGGTTGGCGCCTACAACCTTTAGGGGCGCTAGCTGAGGCAGAGCCAATGTGGATTTTGATAGTCTATGTTTTCATTGTCGTGGTTAGTGAATCCGTTGTGGTCGGAATCGGTCTAGCCTTGGATCGCACTTTCGCCTCGGCGAGTTTGCCGGTGATCCTTGACGTTATTCTTCGCCGTCCTCGCGTTTGGCTGGCCTCTTGCAGTGCGTTGGACCGAGCCCAAGCACGCAAAGAACGCAAAAGCTTGCCGGCTGAATTCGTGCCATTCGGCAACTGACGGTCTAGGTCAGCGTTGCTGGTCTTAAGTGGCGACCGCGCTTCTAAAGAGAATTACTGGCCCCAACATTTTGGCGAACGCACGACCATTTCGCCAATGCCCGCTATTGGCACTTAGCGGACATTGGCGCACTTCAAGAGCGTAGATTCAGGCGATACGATGCTTTGAGTGAAGCAGGCCAAAGGCCACATGAGGCGGCGCGACTTTATAATCCTTTTGTCATCGGCACGACGATGTGGCCGATACATATTCGCGCTCAACAATTGCGGAAAATGCCGCGGATCGGCGTCCTCCTTCCGGGCGCGTCCAGCAACGTGGTCACTCCGCTCGAAGGCACTCCTCGATGGCCTAAGAGACCTCGGATATGTGGAGGGAAGGACGATTGCGATTGAATGGAAATGGGGAGACGACCAGCGTTCGATCCGCTGTCCGGGCTTGGGCTGCTGATCTTGTACGCAGCAACGTTGATGTCATCGTTACGGGCGGCACTCCCGCCGCCAAGGCCTCTCAAAGCCGCCACTCGAACAATTCCGATCGTGATGGCTGTCGTCGGGGCGATCCCGTCGCCGCCGGACTGGTGGATAGTCTTGCACGTCCAGGCGGCAACGCTACCGGTTTCAGCATTGTTGCTCCGGAATTGGGGACAAAGCGTCTCGAGTTGCTGAAAGAAATTGTGCCCAATCTGTCGTCGATAGCAGTGCTACCGAATGCAAGAACCCGCAATCGAAGTTAGAAATGAAGGAGATGCAGACGGCAGCTCAGGCGATGGGACTGCAGCTTTATCCGGCCGAAATATCAACTGTGAGCGGATTGGAGGATGCATTTGTCGAAATGAACAAAGGCCAGCTGCGCAGGCTCTCAGCCTGACGGATCCGATTTTGTTCGGCCAAAGAAAACGAACCGTCGATCTCGCGATGACGAGTATAAGCTGCCAGCCGTCTATTTTTATTCCAGGATTTGTCGAAGAGGGCGGTTTAATGAGTTATGGCTCCAAGCGACGTCGACCTTTTCCGTCGCGCCGCGGAAGTATGTCGACCGGATAGTGAAAGGTGCGAAGCCGGCACTAAGCGGACATCGGTTTGCAGGGTCTAAATGAGAGGGTTGTAAATTTGCCGGTAGATGAGAAATATTATCGCGAAATCTCACCCGGGGCAGGCGACTAACCCCCGAGGAAGCAGCGTCGGTGGGCGCCGAGCGCCGGGGAGCTTGATGACCTCCTGACGTCTTCGGATATCGTTTCTATTCATGCGACGCTGAGCGATGAGACGCGCGGTCGTATTGACGCAAGAGGTCTAGGGCTTATGAAGCCCACTAGCTACCTGATCAATACTCCACGCGGGCCGATCGTTGATGAGGCTGCATTGTGCGCGGCTCTCTCATCCTGGCCAACCGCCGGTGCAGAGCCGCAGATGTTTTCGATGAAGAGCCGCTGCTCTCGGGCGCCATCCGGCTCACCAAAATATCGAACGTTGTTCTGACTTCGCATCTCGGCTAGCCAACGGACGCAATGTATACCCAGTTCTCCAGATGCCGCAGTCGGCTAGCGATCATTTCGATTTGCCTCGATCGCTTCCAAGAAATCCGAACTTGTTTGCTCAGTTCAAGGATGCTCGGTATTTGCCTGCTCTAAATTAATGAGCCGCAGTGCACTAACACTGCGGCGCATAATTGTTGTGGCGACTACTTCTGCTGTTCCTGTTGTCCGGGCTTCTGGTCGCCCTGCTGCTGGCCACCCTGTCCCGGATTTTGTTGCTGCTGACCAGGTTTCTGATCTTGTTGGCCGCCCTGGTTTGCTGGCTGCCTTGGTCTGGATTGCTCATGTGATTGCCTCCAGGCTTTTCAGTCATCGACGCCCGTAGGCAATGCCCGTTGGCCGATGATGCGATCAGCGTGCGCTTAGATCCAGCGGATAGCCACATAAAAAGTTGTGCAGCGCTACCCGACAACTGCCAGTCATTTCTAGCGGTTGTGGGTACGCGGCTGACTCGGATGCAGCGGCGGTGGAGCGGAACTCTAACCTTCTTTTGCGCGCGATGCTGCTTGAGGCGTTAGCGATCTACAGCTGATTGCGCCACTTGTCTGATGGCAGTTCTTGCCGATCAGACGACCTTCAGATTCTCTGCCGATGTCTTGCCTTTGTTGGGCACTTCTTCGTACTCAACGGTCTGCCCCTCATTGAGGGTGCTCAAGCCGGCCTTTTCAACGGCCGAGATGTGAACGAAAACATCCTTCCCACCTCCGCCCGACGGTTGAATAAATCCGTACCCTTTGGTCGGGTTGAACCACTTCACTGTACCCTTGGCCATACTCAAACTCCGATGTTGACACGAGACAATACGGCCAATGCGCAAAGATGCCAACCGTGCCTGAATGTCTGCTTTCGGGGCGTAATGTGGATCATGGTCCGAATTGGCGAGCGGCTAAAACAGCGTTCAGCCCGCCAAAGGCGAAGGAATTACTCAAGATCGCGCGGACAGGCATGCGCCGCGCTTCATTCGGGACGTAGTCGAGGTCGCAGTCAGGGTCCGCCCCGAGGTAGTTCATGGTCGGCGGAACGACACCATCACGAATTGCCATGATGGCGGCGACAAATTCCAGCGCGCCCGCGGCGCCAAGTGTATGACCGACAACAGATTTTGTGGACGAGACAGCAAGTTGCCGCGCGTGGGCGCCGAAACTCCGATGCAGAGCTGCCGTTTCGGCATTATCGTTGGCAGTGGTGCCCGTTCCATGAGCGTTGACATAATCAATCATGTCTGGAGACAAGGCTCGCATCCGCCAGCGCCGCAGTGATAGCCCGCGGCCATTCCGTTTGGGTCGGGAGCGGTTAGATCTTTCGAGATCCGCGCTCATTCCGAATCCGACGATCTCGGCCAAGATATCCGCGTCCCTGCGGCGCGCGTGATCCAAGGCCTCAAGCACCACCACAGCAGCTCCTTCGCCGATCACCATTCCCTTTCGGTCCTTCGAGAAGGGCCGGCAGGTGTCGGACGACATGATGCGCATGGCTTCCCAACCCTTCATCGCGCCGAACGTAATGCTTGCCTCGGTGCCGCCGGTCACGGCACAGGTCACACTGCCGCTCCGCACCATGTGGAATGCCTGGCCGATGGCATGCGTTGCCGATGCGCAAGCAGATGAAACCGCAAAAACCGGGCCTTCGATGCCGCAGTACAAAGAGATCTGGCTCGCCGGCGCACTGATCATGGCCTTGGGAATGGTCAGGGATGCAAGCGCGCGGCGCCCTTCGCATAGAGACGGTGGAAGCTTTCATCAACGGTCGTATGTCCGCCTGATCCAGTTCCGATGATCGCCGCAGTCCGCTCGGCAAGCTCACCGCTGCAGTGCAAGTCCTGATTGGCTCACTGCTTGACGCGCAGCAACGATGGCAAATTGCGAAGCGCGGTCGAGAGGCAGGATTTGCGATGATTCAAAATGGGCCGCCGGATCGAAGCCTTTGACTTCCCCGACGAGCCTGTCGCCGGCCTGCGCAGCGTTTCCGATGGTCGGCAGCGGCGAAGGCTGATCGGCCCGCAATCAGAGAATCCCAATAGTCCTTCGTCGATTGTCCAACGGACGAGACAACGCCGAGGCCGGTAATAACAACCCTGTTCAATTCGATCTACTTTAGGCTTTAGCGGCAACAAGTTTGATCGACCGATTGAATAAGATCGGCCACGGTCTTGCTTTCAATGTCCATATTCGCGTTGAGTGGAATTTGTATATTGAATGCTTCCTCAATATCAAAAATCAATGAAACCACTTCCATGGAGTCCAGTCCCAGATTGTCGAGCGACTCCGACAAGTGAAGCGTACCGCCGGTGTGGCTGGATCTATCCGAGATCATTTTGACAATGGTATCAGCAGTACTCATCATAACTGTGTTCTTTCTCCTTGCCCGACCATTCCCCGATGAATTCTGGAGCGAAACGAACAATAGCAGGGGGCGGGATTCCCCGGAAGGCATAGGTGGCTTGCGCCGCGCTTCTGCCATTAGGGGTAAGCGGACTTAAGGTCGCATGATGGTCTCAATGACCTTAAATCCGGGTTTAATCGTGTGAAGATCGATGCGGTGAGGTGATTCAGCTCCGTTTCATCCCGCGCCGCATGCTCCCTTTTGGATTCATTGTTATGAGATTTGGAGCAACCGCGGAGGACTACCAGTGCATCTGTTGTCCAATCTGCTTCAGACGCTTCATCCGCGAGGGCACCCTGCGAGTCCGCGATGCCGACGGCAAGGTGCATGTCTTCGGAGATCGCCTGCCCGGACCCGACGTTGCCATCCATCTGCACGATCGCAAGCTTTACAGCAAGCTGTTTATCAATCCGGAGCTATACGCCGCCGAGGCCTATATGGACGGCAGGCTGACGCTGGAGGATGGTGCCGCGATCCATGATTTTCTGCTGCTGTTCTCGGTCAACCGCGTCAGGCTTTATTCGTATGGCTCACAGAAGTTGATGCGGCGGGTGTGGCGCGGTCTGCGCCGCTGGCATCAGGCCAATCCGATTGGGATTGCCGCCGCTCACGCTCGCCACCATTACGACATCTCGACTGAACTTTACCGTCTGTTCCTCGACGATCAGATGCAATATTCCTGCGCTTATTTTCGCGATCCCGAGCATGACACGCTCGAACAGGCACAGCGCAACAAGCTGATCCACGCCACCAGCAAGCTGCAATTAAAGCCCGGTATGACCGTCGCCGAGATTGGCTCGGGCTGGGGCGGCTTCGCCATTCATCTGGCGCGCGAGACGGGTGCCCATGTCACGGCGATCAACGTTTCACCCGGCCAGATAGAGGTAGCGCGCGACCATGCCGAGGCTGCCGGCGTTTCCGACCGTGTCGAGTTTCGTGAATTGGACTATCGACAGGTCACCGGCCAGTTTGACCGCGTCGTTTCGGTCGGCATGATGGAACATGTCGGCATCGGACATTTAGACGAGTATTTCCTGAAGATCCGCGAGCTTCTGAAGCCTGACGGCTATGCCTTCATCCACTGCATCGGCCGGATGTCACAGCCCGGCACCACCGGCCCGTTCATCCGCAAATACATCTTTCCCGGCGCGTATGTGCCGGCGCTGTCGGAGACCTTTGCCGCCACGGAGCGCTGCGGTCTGTGGTGCGACGACATGGAAGTGCTGCGGCTTCACTATCGTTACACAGTGAAACATTGGCGCGAGCGATTCGCCAAGAATCGAGCCCAGGCTGCGGCGATCTACGACGAAAGGTTCTGTCGGATGTGGGAATTCTATCTCGCCGCCGTCGAACTCGAATTCCTTCACGGCTCGCACATGGTGTTTCAACTGCTGCTTTCCACGAGGCGAGATGCGGTGCCGATCACGCGCGATTTTATGATCGACGCCGAGCGGGCGGCCTTCGCCAAAACGGCCGCCGACACATAGGTCGCGCCACGTCCAGATCGACGAGAAGCCAGGGTCTACCGGCCATAGCCGGTCAAGCGAGTTGGCAGCCACTTCAAGGCTGGACTCATACCAGCTTAGGCGTACCCATTTTCGGCTTGGGTTTTCTCGAACTCTGAGATGACCAAATTGGCCTCGGATACAGCCCGCCGCACGAAGTCATGGACGCTAAAGTTGCTAGGTATTTCATATTGTTTTTGGTCTTTCGGTCCCGACCTGCTCATTTCTTGCCCCATCATGGATAAACGTGACGATGTGCTGATTTGGTGAATAGGCACTTAAAAACGCTTGGGGCGAATGTCTGGGGCGCGAAAGGGCTCGTTCAACTGCGATTAAGGATTGGTTAACCATATGTCTATACGGTGAAGCAGGTTGGAAACGGAGCGCCAGTAGTGCCCACAGTGTCCAATCCTCCTCGACTTACCCTTCCGATCAGTGTGATCTCTGTGAGAGCGCAGGCTTATTCGCCCGACGACCAGACCGTGGTCATTTCGTTGACAACGAAATACTCGACCGCCGAAAAGAACTTACTCTGTGCCGCTCGGATGTCTTGATGATCTCGTCGTGGATCTTCAGAGGCTGAACTGCCTTAGACGCGGTGTTTTGAGACTTCGATCAATAGGCCGCCCGTTCAGCATCGCACTGTTCTTGGCCGCCGAATCTGTTGTTACGCGTGCTTCTGAGACACCACCAAAGAGGACAAGCGCGCATGACATGCTGTATTGACCACGACGCGGAGAACGCAATTCCGTTGTTGCTTATGTGTCGCGTGCAACCGCGAAACCCTCACGAGCAAAGAGCATCGTCAAACACTCGACATGGCTGACGTCATTTGCGCAGCGGTCGAAGGAGTCCAGAGCGTCAGAACCGGCAGTCCACGTTCGATAGTCGTGCTGCTTTCGCCTTCGGCGCATTTGCCCAATCGCTGATCAGACTGTTGGCCACATCGCACGCGTTTCGGCGCGAGATGTCCGCTGTTGGCGCTTGGCGGTTCAGACGCACCTTAAAGTTTGTCGATAGCACGACGAAGCGATGCTGGGTCACCCGGCCGCCATGAAAGACGAAGTTGCTGAGAAATTCTGCCTTATTCAAGCCGCCGATTGGCACTCTAGTACCGCCCGATGGTGCTAACCGTCCGCCATGGGATAGTCGTTAACTCCTGCGGAACATTGTCGAATATCCTGAACTTGATTCGGACATTTTTTCTTGCGTGTGGTGAGGAGAATCGAGAGACTCTGGAACCAAGCGGGGGCAGTTTGCTGACACAATGGATGGCCAAATACGGCTATGTGCCAATTGTTCTGATTGGCGTAGCCGGTCTTGCTTTGGAAATTGGCACTGGCGGAATGGCAGGGCGGCGAGACCGGTTGTAGCCAAGACTCCCGTTGTGGCCGAGGCTCCTGTTGTCGCCAAGTCTCCTGTTGCGGCCGACGTCTACTGTTGAGACCGTGGCTTCCGTTATGGCCAGGGGCTCCGGTCGAGCGTCGGTCGCCCGCGCCGGAAAGCGAGTCCGAGCCAAAGGCAAAGACGCAACTGGCGGCCCTCGACCCGTATGTTCGATTGCCGGATGAGTCCGACCAGCCCGCCTCGAAGGGCTACATCATGTATGCCAACTCGCCCGTGTATTGGACGCCGGTGCCGCTGCCAGACGACATCAACTCCGACCGCGCGCCGCACAACAACATACGCGCCGAGATCGAGCAGGCAGCAGCGCTGTTCAATGTCGACGCGCGGATGATGAAGGCATTTGCCAGGATCGAGTCCGGCTACAATCCGAAAGCCAAGACCGGCAGGTACAAGTGCCTGTTCCAGCTTTCCGACTGGGAATTTGCCAAATATTGGCATGGCGACATCTACGACATCCGCGACTGCTCGATCGCGGCGGCAAGAAAGTTTGCCACTGAGGCCGAGCAGTTCGAGAAGGACGTCGGCCGCAAAGCCACGGCTGCAGAACTCTACTGCATCCACCAGCAGGGGTATCAGGGCTGTGCGTTTCATTACGACGCCCCAGAACAGCTGGCATGGAAGAACATGTACCTGACGGGTGAGGGGCAGGAGAAGGGTGAGAAATGGGCGCGCAAGGCCATCTGGGGCAACGTCCCGTCGGACATCAAAGGTAAGATCAAAGGCGGACTAGAGGCGCTGACCAGCGGCCAGTTCATCGCGCTATGGACCGAGCGCGTTAACCGCTTCATGGCACGCAAGGTCGAGCCGCCGACGCACTACGTGCAGCACGCCAGAAGGCAGAAGCCGAAGGTCGCTGCGACCGATAAAAGAAAAAGAAGACCAAGGTAGCGTCGCGGTGAGCCGCGACGTGTGAAGGAAAAGGCAAATCACGTGAGCGTACCAAGCCTGTACAACATTCTCCGAAGCATCATTGTGAGATTTGGCCGCTCGCTATTGCTGGCAGTACTGGCCATTTGCATGCTTTCGGTGAGGTACGTCTCATGCCCGGTCCCTGTTTTGGCCCCAATATGGATCTTGGTGGGGTAATCATGCATTCAGGCACAAGCACCAGCCCAGAGCCACAAAATCCTGATTCAGCGAAGAATGCTCAGCTCAAAGACGCTACGCAAGGGCCCGCTCCAAATCATTATCTCGATCGCGGACCAGCGGATCTCGCTTTATGACAATGGGGCACTGATCGCACGCTCTTCCGTATCGACGGGAGCTGAGGGCCATCCAACGCCTCTTGGCGTATTCAGCGTAATCAGTAAGCAAAAGATGGCATCGCTCAAATATCTATAGCGGTGCGCCCCATGCCCTACATGCAGCGCATCACCTGGTCGGGGATAGCGCTGCACGCGGGTGACTTGCCCGGGTATCCGGCGTCACACGGTTGCATCCGTCTGACGAATGACTTTGCCATTCGACTCTGGCATCTCACGAAGCGCGGCACGCGGGTGATTATTGCGCACGACGATGTTCGGCCGGTCGAGATAAGCAACCCGCACCGTTTTTGCACCGAAGCCAAAAGTTGCATCCGGTTCGCCGGGATCCAGCACTGACCAGCCTCGCGGGCGACAATATTATTACAACCGCGTCAACGAATGTGCCGCCATTGCCCAATGCCGAGGCGCAAGAGGCCGCCAAAGTTTCAGCTGCGGCTTCCGAGGCGAGTCACGGCTCAAAAGGTCGTGCCAATCTCCGTCTTTGTGAGCCGCAAGTTGAGCAGGCTCTTCGTGCGACAGGGCTTCACGCCTCTGTTCGATGCCCCGGTCAAGATCCAAAATTCGGCGGAGCCGATGGGAACGCACGTTTTTAATGTAATGGAATTTCAGAATGAGGGTGCAGCACCTCGCTGGACCGTCGTATCGATCCCCGAGAAGTCTTCCTTCGGTCAGTGGACTCCATCAAAGTTGCACAAGAGGCCGGTCAAACGAACTATCGAGACCGTCTTGCCGACGCCGGACAAAGCCAAGGCCGCGCTCGACCGCATCGAAATTCCGCAAGATGTGGTTGAACGAATCTCTGAATTGCTGACACCGGGGTCGTCACTCGTCATATCCGACTACGGTATTAGCGATGAGACCGGAAAAGATACGGATTTCATCGTGCTGACGCGTTGACGCTGAAGCGGGCGAATGAATTTCTGCCTTCCGGGGTAAAGCGACGTACTGATTGCGGCACATGTCCGCTAATGACTCCAAAGCGGACATTGGGGACCATGGTCCAATCGATCACAACATACGCCTTGCTAGAGTAAGAGAATGTTGATCGAAGGAGGGCCATCACGACCCGTTTAAGGCTTGCCGATTTCGTCTTCATTTGCGCAACGACAACTTCGCTGGCGGCATATGCGCAGGGTACCGAGCCTCACGGATGGCTGAACACTGAGACGCTGAAGACGCGCTCATGCGATTTTGAATTTAAGAATGGCTACCCCGTTGGCGACACGGCCCAACGATTGCTTAATCTTCAAAAATTCAATCGAGCGGTCGAAGTTTATCTGACGCAGTTGATGCCCGTAAGCGAGATTGCCCTGCGCGAAGGGATGCGCGTTCGGCTCGAAAAAGCCGGCGCAGGTGGTGATCTGGGAAAATTTGATGGACGCTCAGACAGTGTTGCTGACCGCGAACACCGAGACGGTCTATGCGGATGAGCCACCTCGACCTCGACTTGGCCATGGCGGCGTTGCTTCGTGGCATTGGGCCAATGCCATCCGAGCAAACTCGTGTCGGGAGTATATAAATGAAGGTGCAAAAACTGCCGTCCGATGTCGTTGGCCTGTCCAGAGATGCCGCCGCTGTCGCGGCGCGGGACAAGTCTGCAGCCGCCGGCTACACGCCCGCTGGCAGAGCGGCCGGGCTCGCAATACCAATGGACTGATCAGCGCGGAAGGACTTCCTCGACGGCGCAAAGGACATCTCCACGTTCGCCTACGCAGCTATTTCCGCGGGCGTCGTCTGCGACGCTCCAGCGATCGTTGCAGAATGGACGCAGCTGTTCTCCTTCCGCCACGTTTGCACGAAGTCGCAATGGTGACGGTCTATCGATCGGCACATGGGCTTTGGACCGGATGAGCCGAAGGAGAAGGGATGGACCAAGACATCCGGCAAAGGCCGGTTTCACATCTTCCGCTTCTATGGCCTTCGGCGCTACCGATAGGACGGCCGAGGACTGGAAGATATCGTCGCTGTCAAATGACGCGTCGGGAAGTGTCCGCTATTGGCATTAGCGGACATTCTCGCACGCCGACCAATGCCCGCTTTCATGGGTAAAGCGGACGATTATGTCTGAGATATTATGTCTGCTATGACCCAAAGAGGACGAGTTGGATACGCACCGCGGCGACGCTCGCAGTTCGTCATTTCGCGTAACCTTGAGAGCGGAGCCAAGCTATTTTGCGGCTGCCGCCCAACCAGTCATCAATATCGGCTTTGTCCGTTAGTCCGGTGATGTAACGAATCTCGGCGCCGGGATAAGTGAGCCTCGATTTGCCAATCGCCTTCAGCGATACGCTTTGGATGAAATACGACTCGGGGAGTTTTGCCCATAACCCCAATATGGGGCTATTCGCGCAACATCGCTAGCCTGCTCACCACACGATGCGATGTCCGCTCTTGGCAAAGCAGACATTCGATCGATACGGCTACGCTTTTTGGGGTAAAGCAGACATCCTGATTTGAGGCCACAGTGTCGACCCAAAGCGGACATTAAGCGCGCAGGCGGTTGACCTGGATCAAGCGACGCACACGGGCTAACAGGGACTAAATTCGCATCGGATCTTCCGAGGCCTTAGCCCAATGGGCCTGCACCGGTTTTGGCATATCATGAAGCGATGGCACTGGCCGTCCTCAGTCGTGGTGCTACTTTCACTACTCGCGGCGTTCAGCCGATCCAGCGGCGCTGGCCCTGACCTAACGGCAGAGCAGCCCTTCATGTCCCGTGCCGAGGTTCGCCAGCAGGGCGCGGTGACCGTTCGCGCTGCAGTGCTGGCCGACGACGAAAGTGAGCGCTATTTCGGGGCGTCGCTGGCCGACCAAGGCATCCAGGCCGTTTGGCTGAGCGTGGACAACGGCGGCGATTTGCTCCTGCGCTTCCTGCCGATCGTTACCGACCCGAATTACTTCTCCGCCCCGGAGGTTGAGCGGCAACTTCGCTCCTGGTGGCCCGGCAGTGCCAATGCGTCGATTGCAGCGGTAGTGGCGCAAGCCCCGCTACCGAATGTAATTCCGCAGAAACGAAGTGCTACCGGGTTTGTCTTTACGCACCGTGAAGGTGGCTTGAAGCTGCTGGAGGTCGGGTTTGAGACCGATAGGCAGATGCTTCGCTTCAGATTCGTGCTGCCGGTCGGCGGCTCCTCATATGCGATCGAAAAAGTTGACTTTGGCAGCATTTATCGGCCTGGCGCGATCGAAGCGGTCAGCCTCGCGACGCTGCGCGAGAAGCTGGCACAGTTGCACTGTTGCACCACCGACAAGACCGGCAAGTCCAATGGTGATCCGCTCAATATTGTTGTCGTTGGGCACGGGATCGACGCGCTATTTGCATTCATCGGTCGGGGCTGGAGGCTTGACGAGCCGTTCGATCTCCACAGTATTTATCGGACCACACGCGCCTTTTTGTTTGGCAGCGAATATTTCAACGCACCGGTTAGCCCCTCTGTATGTTTTTGGCCGCCAGCAGGACGTCGCGCTGCAGAAGGCGCGCGATACCGTAAGCCTGCGCAATCATCTACGGCTGTGGCTGGCACCGTTCACGATTGACGGACAGCGCGTGTGGGTTGGCCAACTCAGCCGCGACATCGGCATCAAGTTGACCACGCAATCCTGGTATCTGACGACTCATCGCATTAGCCCCGAAGTAGATCAGGACCGCTTCTATCTGTTGCAGGATTTGATCATGTCCGGGGCTGTTTCACGCTTTGGTTTTGTACGTGGGGTAGGCGCATCGTCCATGCCGCATCCACGCGTAAACCTCACCGGCGACCCTATGTGACCGATGGCCTGCGGGCCGTGGTGTTCCTCTCAACGAACCAAGGCAGACCTTCGATCAAATCGAGGTTCTCGACTGGGAGCGCTAACTGAGATTATTGATCCAGCCGACATCCGCTATTGGCACCTAGCGGACATGGGCTAGTGCGCTGCACATGTCTGCGTTTGGCCCAAAGCGGGTTGGCCGTAAGGCCAATCGCCAGACACGATCGCTCTTGATCTAAGTCAATGTGCGCACCCCTGAGCCGGGTCCGCTTTTGGCAGGTACCGGACATCACACTCGACGCCCGGAACCCTGCTTTCGAAGGTAAAGCGGACATCAAGATTTGAAGTCTTTAGGAGGGCGCTATGGCGGATAAGCCCGTTGACGCGGAAGGTGCTCGTGCTGATCTGGGTTTCGGCAATCAGTACTTTGATCGTTGGTTCAAACAGAAATCCTCTGAGCAAAAAGAAGAGACCTTCAGCCTGGTGCTGAAATACATCGAAGAAGCCCGCAAAAAGATCCCAGTGTCACCCTTCAGGTGAAAAGCGAGAAGGGTGAAGTCAAACAGGTCACCCCTGACAGCCTGGCAGCAGCGATGCACCTCGCACACGGATCATACGAAGCGTTCAACGACCAAACTGCGGCAGGCAGGCTTCGCGGACGAGAACACCTTCACAAATCAATCGCCATCCTTCCAATGCCTGAAGCATTCGCAGATCTCGCGCGTGCTTACATATCCGAAGGCGACCGCGCGAAGGCCCTAGAGATAGCCAACGCCGGTCAACAACAATATCCAGACAGTTTTGAAATCCGCCAAGTCATGGACATGATGAAATCGGATGAGAAACTTGGCGCTAAGCCCACCAATCGTCGCGTGGTCATGTTTGTCCTTGGTGTTCTCCTCTTTCTCGGAGGCTGGGTAGTACTTTGGGTAGCGGATGCGATGCGCGGAGCGCAACCGATGTCGAGATCGATCTTCATAGTGGCTGGTGCGGGTTGGGTGCTTGGCATCCTCTGCTTCTTCCTTGCCATGAAGAGTCCGCCACAGGAATAATCCTGATTGTGATGCCGAGGACAGGCCTCCGATTCCAATGCGGCCGCCTGTGACGCGACCGTCCGCTATTGGCAATAGCGGACATGGGCTTCGTGCGCTGCACATGTCTGCTTTTGACCCAAAGCGGGCATTTAATGCCGTTTTTATGGGCGGACTCGGCGGATAAAAATCTACGACGATGTTATGAGCATGATAGCCGAATGACGGTGCATCATTCGTATCGGAGACGACCGTGGGCCCACACCCGGCAGTCAAATAAACGAGTTGCAAATTCAATTGAAGGCGCATTTGGCTCATGAGCCACTTCCGTCGCGAAAGTGAATTATTCGCATTCTGTCCGCAGGATTAAATTTTAGTTCGATAACACCTAGCCGGCTTTTATTTATTGCTCGGTTATGTTGGCAGACGGCCCGATAGGCTAAAGGGCCGGTGGGGCTGCGGTTAGAACAGGCGACGAAAATTAATTCATGGACAGCCTCATTGCGTTCGCGCTGAAGCAACGCGTCATAATGCTTGTCTTGTTCTTCGCGACACTTGCCGCGGGGCTATTCGCTTTTTCGCAGCTTAATATCGAAGCCTATCCTGATCCGACACCACCGATGGTGGACGTGATCACGCAGAGCGCGGGTCTTTCGGCGGAAGAGGTCGAGCGCTACATCACAATACCGATCGAGGCACAGACCGTGGGTCTACCGAATCTTCGATCGATCCGAACGATTTCGCTTTACGGACTCTCCGACGTTAAGCTGCAATTTAGTTTTGACTACACGTACGAGCAGGCACTCCAGCAAGTTCTCAACCGCTTATCGCAGGTGCCGCCACTGCTGAATGGCGCGCAGCCACAAATTTCACCGGTCAGTCCGATAGGAGAGATCTACCGCTACCGCCTCGTAGGCCCGCCCGAGTACAGCGTGACTGATCTGAAGACGCTGCAGGATTGGGTTCTCCAGCGGCGCTTCCGGGCAGTACCCGGTGTCATCGATGTGACCGGCTGGGGCGGCAAGACCAGGCAGTATGAGGTTGAGGTCGATCTGAACAAGCTCATTGCCTATAAGCTTGGCGACTTCTGACAATTCAACAACTGTCTGACACCTATTCCTAAGTGCAGTATCGCTTCCCTAAAGTGCAGTACCGCTGGCGCCGACGATAATCCAGTAAGTCGTCGGGGTGTGGGCCGTCCATGACAGAAACGAAATGACCGCCAGCCTGTACTTTAAAGTAGGGTCAGCTAGCGCTGTTTGTCGCAGCGGCAATTGTACTTTTGGTCTTCGCGTGGACCTACACCCACTAACGTTCCTAACGTTCTGCGGTCGCCATTAACGGCACGAAGGACTTTGATCGCGCAAAAGAGCCGCAGTCATCCCCGCGGCTCTTCGTGGCTATCCGTGCCAAGCTGGAGGAGTTGCCGGACGGAACGGCCACTGTTGAGATAGCACCGGCAATGCCACATCGCCGCATTGATCTGGGTCAACGATTGTAGATCGGAAGACGACGATTATCGATTTTTCGGGCCCAGCAGCGGGGGTAGGGCGGACAGAATAATCAAGTGGTGTCATGTCCGCTAATGATCCAAAACGGACATCAGGCGCATGAGCCGCTATGATCTTTGCCAATGCGGCCCGATTGCCGGAGCATAGCGCACTATGAAAGTGGTCCAATGCCGCAGTCTGCCCTGAAAAAGATTGCCGCGTTGCACCGCTGTGGCGGTTTGCTTCTCACGGCTCGCCTACGAGCGCGCTCGGAAAGAGGGTGTGTGATGTCGAGGTTATTATTACAGACAGGCACACCTCACGGCTCGTGAAATAAAAAACAAAGACATTCCGCTGGGCGTACAAAATCAAATCAAGTTTGTCGACTTGGTCGCAAGCGCAACCAGCGATCCACTATTGGGGCTTCGTTTAGCGTATTCTTACGACCTGCGCGAAATTGGTTTGCTGTATTACGTCAGTGCCTCCGCCGAGACTTTGCTCGGCTCTTTGCTGAGAGTGGCATCGATATAGCGATGTTGCCAACGAAGGCGTCGATTTGGAAGTAAAGAAGGAGATCTTCTTCGTGTGCGCCTGCACTATTCAGGTGTCGCGCGTCACAGCGACGTACACCAGATTGAGTTTTGGATGGCATCGCTTGTGCGTATCTGCCGAAAGGTCATCGGCAGCAATTTGAAACCAATAGAAGTCCGAATTACGCACAACAGGAGAAAGCGGGTTCCGGAGATGGAGAAATTGCTTCGTTGTTCTGTCAAAACCGAGTGCAGATGTTGATGAAATTATTTTTGGCAAGGAAAGTGGAGAGCTACCCGGTCGTAACAGCAGATCCTTACCTCGAACGGCTGTGCGTGCGTTTGTGCGAAGAAACGCTTGCTCGTCTCGGAAAGAAGACCAGTCCATTGAAGGTCAGGGTCGAGAATGCAGTTGCGACGCTGCTACCACACGGCGAAATGAATTTCGATGCAGTTGCTACGGAGCTTGGCCTGAGCGGAAGGACGCTTTCTCGGAAGCTGGCATTGGAGGGGCATTCTTTTAGTAGAATATTGGATGACTTGCGATTGGCTTTGGCTCGTCGCTATTTGGCCGAAAGCGACATGCCGATTTCAGAAATCGCATGGCTTTTGGGGTATTCTGAAATCGCAAATTTTACACACGCGTTTCACCGATGGACCGGGACAAACCCGCGAACCGAACGGGCTAAGGCACGGCGATCACTTAAATTTAACGCAAGCAAATCGAGTCTAACGAATAGCACCACGAGTAACAAAAAAGTCGCGTGCCTCTCACCGCCTAGTATTGGCACTTAGGCAACATGCGCTGGCCGTCGGTCAATCGTGCGTTATTGGGGTGAAGCGGACATTCCATGACCAGCGTCATATCCGCACCAAAGCGGACATCCTGGCCTTGGTGCTTTTACCACCGTGCCGTCAGACAGCAGCAAAATATTAAGCGACGTCGAGGACAATAGGCGTTGGCTGCGATTTCGGAGCGCCGAAGCTAATCGTGAACCCCATAAGCGCGATACGCCGACTACGGCAAAATATACCGACCAGCTGCTTACGCTGCTGGCTCTACTTATTGCGCTCGAAATGTTTGTATTTTCACCGCTTCAGGCAATGGGCATCTTTGCGTTTCAAGGCTTCGTAGTTGCCACCCTGTTAGCAATCATGGCTGGCATGCTCATTATTTCTGACCATCCCGCGGCATTTGCCGTGATGTCGATCTGCCTTGCCGCTAACGTCGTCGTCCTCTTGCTGCGCCTGTTCTATCCCCCATGGCACTATAACATTTACATACTGGCAGCTGCCTGGTTCGCCATTGCGATCACGCTCGGAGCGGTCGTCGCCCAAGCTGTATTCAGGCGTGGCCGCGTCACCTACCACCGGATAATCGGCGCGATCCTGCTGTATCTACTCATCGCAGTCGCCTTTGGGGCGCTGTTCGTATTGATCGGCTTGTCGGTTCCCGATGCATTCAAGGGAATAACATTCGAAGACAATCCAGCCCTTGCCAACTCGGTCTCCTATTTGAGTTTTGTCACTCTGACGTCGACGGGATTCGGCGACATTGTTCCCGTGCATCCGATTGCGCGGAGCCTATGCAATATCGAAAGCATAGTTGGTCAACTTTATCCGGCCACGTTATTGGCGAGGCTTGTAACCCTCGAAATGAGAGAGCGCGGCAGCGTCTGCATGTCCGCTGTTGGCACTCAGCGGTCATTGCGTCTGACCCAAAGTAGATATTCAAATCACGCCCGTTTCCCAAAGCGCACTTTCGTGCAGCCGTCAACCCGAACGTAGCGGCACGGCGGTTCTCCTTCTGCGCCGGGCGCGCGGTTCATCACGCTAGAGTTTGGCGAAACCGGCGATGTCCGCGTCGGCGACCTGTATGGGGGTGGTAAGCAGCAGCCACTCGACGGTTTCGAGCAGGGTGATGTCGTCAGCGAGCCAGGATAGCGATAGTAGGTGAGCTGCGCGGGCAAGAGGCTATTCGGGTTGATAGCCGGGTCGGCCTTGACGGTCTCACCTTCATGCGTTGGCATGGTTGTGACGATCTTGCTGAATCCGCGTTGGGCTTTCCCGCCATCATCAACACACCAACCACGGCGAGCGCGCCCGAGCATGAGCATGGACAAAATGCGCTTCCATCGGAAAGTTCTTGCCGCGGATGAGGTGCTCGCTCGGACGATGGAAGTGGAACTGCACTAGCGCGTAAGGCTCGCCACCGAAAGTGAGCGTGCTGTCTTCGGCGGCATTGAGTTGGATCATGTGACCGTTGTTGAGAATACTGTCGGCGGTCTTGCCCCAGGCGATCCGGAGCGGCGGCAGTTGCGCCTTGATCGACCCAGTAATGTCGATTGGCGATTGCTGGCTACCAACCGAGCAGGCTTTGCTCGCGGCGTCGAGATCGCCCCATTTTTCGGGGCCAGTATTACCTTCGTAGGGTCCAATGCGCCCCTTCGGCGGCGAAGCCAGTAGACGCGCAGAGCGGGCACAGTACGAGTCCGGTCAAGGCTTTCAACGCATGATAAGCGTCCTATGTCCGCTAATGGCACCTAGCGGATATTCCGATTGCGGCTCTCAAATGTCCGCGTTTGGAGTAAAGCGGGCATAAATTAAGTGGTGTCATGTCCGCTAACGACCCAAAGCGGACATCAGCAGCACTCGCCATACCTACCTCTCCCACGGGATCGTCTCAAAATGCGGCTCTATTACCTTTGTGATCGGCGTCCCATTGTCGATTGTCGTCCTGCTATTTATTTTGGAGCTTGTATTTGGGGGCGCGGACCACGCCACACGACGGGAGGAGCCTATGTCCATCGAAAGCATTCTGAGGCGGAAAGGCGCCGACGTCACAACAATACGTCCGGAAGCCAGCATCAAGAGTGCAGCGGACTGGCTGCGCGCAAAGAATATTGGCGCTCTGGTGGTGACGAGTGGGAGCGCAGTTCTTGGTCTCATTTCCGAACGCGAAATCGTTCACGCATTTTCTCGCCACGGCGAGGCAACCGGGTCGATGAGCGTGAAGGAAATCATGCAATACGGCGTGACCACCGTGTCCCCCGACGAGAGTGTTAGTCGCGTGATGAATCTGATGACGCACCATCGCGTGCGCCATGTACCAGTGCTGCGCGACGGTAGGCTCGCCGGCATCATCAGCATCGGCGATGTGGTCAAGCAGCGTCTGGATGATCTGGAGCTTGAGACGAACGTCCTACGCGATGCCTATAACGCCGCGCGTTAAGGCATGCCGCGACGTCGGCTTATGGCACTAGCGGACATCGGCTTGTGCGCTGCACATGTCTGCTTTTGACCCAAAGCGGACATTTGAATGATTATTCAATCACCTCGTCGGCGAAAGAAATTAGCCCCGGTGGAATCGGCGAGTCCGAGCGATTCTGGCGGTCTTGAGATTGATCACGAATTCGAATTTGGTCGGTTGAAGGACCGGTAGATCGGCCGGCTTCGCGCCTTTGAGGATTTGTCCGACGTAGGCGCCCGCGTGCCGGTAGGATCCGTGATGCTGGGCCCATAGCTGATAAGACCGCCCGCGACCGCAAATTCACGAAATTGATAAATGGCGGGCAATTTGTTTTGTGCCGCGAACGCAACCAACCGGTCACGCTTTGTGTCGAAGTATGGGTCCGCTGCACACAAGCAGCGCGCCGGCTCCCTGCTGGAGGAGCGACGCCAAACGCGGCTCCAATTCCGTGTCATTGCTGGCTCTGAGTACAATGAGCCGTTGACCGGTCGTTTGGGCGGCGTTCTCTAACGCCAGGACTTGGCCGACGGCGGGTGGAAAGTTTGGGTTCAGGAGCACGCCGACAACGGCTAAGCCTGGGCAGGAGATCACGCAATATACCCAAGCGTTTTGGCTCCAGCTCAGTTGGTCAACAAAGTAAAGCCCGTCATGTTGCTATTTGGCCGGCTGATGCTCTCGACCAGTCCGGCCTTGATCGGATCACCGCCCATTCCAAAAACCACCGGGATCGTTGACGTCGCTTGCTTCGCCGCCAGGGGCGAAGGGTCCCCGCCGACTGCGGCCAACACCGCAACACGGCGATTCACAAGGTCGGCTGCCAGGGCCGGCAGCCGATCATATTGACCGAGTGCCCATCGATATTCGACGGCAACGTTCTTGCCCTCAACGAAACCAGCCTCGCCCAGGCCTTGGTGGAACGCGGCAAGCAAGTGCTTGGAATCTTCGGGCGCATCGGCCACTCATAAACCCTATCGTTGTGACCGTGGGCTGTTGTGCTTGGCCCAACGCCGGCCATACCGCCGCTCCGCCAAGCAGGATAATGAATTGCCGACGTCTCATGTTCGCCCCTGTATTAATTGAATAGCATGAATTCGGAGCCAGGGGCGGGCTGCTATTGGCGTCTGCTGTGCCGGACGGCGCACTGAGATTCAGAAATAGCGCCACCATACGTACACATGGCAGATCGCGACCGACACAATCATCATCGGGAAGGCGTAGAGTGTGTAGGTTACGAAGCGGAATGGGACCTGATTGCGATCGCCGATGCCGGCCACCGTCAGGTTGGCCGAAGCCCCAATCAGCGTACCGTTACCGCCGAGGCAGGCGCCGAGCGATAGACACCACCACAGCGGCTCGATCTTATCGGCGCCACCATAGGCCGGCGCCATGCTCTTGATCAGCGGGATCATGGTGGCGACGAAAGGAATGTTGTCGACGATCGATGACAGGACCGCCGACGCCCATAAGATAGCGTAACCGGCATTTGCGATGTTTCCTTGGGTAGCAGTGACAAGCTTGTTCGCAAGCAACTCGCAGCAACCCGCTGACGTCGACTCCGTGCACCACCACGAACAAGCCGATGAAGAAGAATATGGTGATCCATTCGACGTCGCCGAAGGTCTGATGAATATTGTGTGAGGCCTTTTCGGAATGATGTGCCCAGTTGTCGAGCAGCATCAGGGCGGCGGCACCCGTCATTGCGATGGTGGCAGGCTCCAGATGCAACGGTCGCGCGAGGATAAACGCGATTACTACGATTGCGAGGATGGCAAGCGCCTGCTTTAGCAAGACCCAATCCTTTATCAGAATCGGCTGGGTTGATCCTCATGACCTCGGCTTCGGCAGCGACCGATGCTTTCAGGTCCCTTGCCCCAGAGGAAGTGGATGATCAGAGCCTGCACGGCCATAACGATGAGTGATGACGGGTGTCAGATGATAGACAAAATCATTGAACGACAGACCGGCCTGCGAACCGATTAAGATATTGGGGGATCGCCGATAAGGGTCGCGGTGCCGCCGATATTGGACGCGAAGATCTCCGCAAACAGATAGGGGTAGGCCGGCACTTTCAGCGTACTACAGATCGCCAGTGTCACAGGAACGATCAGCAAGACGGTGGTGACATTGTCGAGGAAGGCAGACATCCACGGCGGTGGTGATTTGCAGGATAAAAAGAATGCCCGCAGGGTGTGCGCGCGCCGCCTTCGCCGACCATACCGCGAGATATTCGAACATTCCGGAACGGCGCGAGATTGAAACGAGGATCATCATCCCGGTCAGGAGGCCGATGGTGTTCCAATCAATGCCCTTAAACGCCTCCTCCTGGTCCAACACGCCGACGATCACCATCACGCACGCGCCAATCAGCGCGACAATGGCGCGGTTGACCTTCTCCGACATGATGGTGGCGTAGGTGATGGCGAGGATGCTCGTCGACACCCACATCGCATTGAGGCCGAAATAAACGTGAGACACCGCGTGCGCGGTCATGATCGAGCAATTCCCCCGAGCCGCGGGTGCGCGGGCCCGTCGCGGCCTTCGGCAATCCTCTACTGTTGTAAAGGTCCGGCACTGGCCACAGTGAGTCAAGCCGAGGGGCTATCGGGTACCGATGTCCGCTAATGGCACTTAGCAGACATTCGCGTGAGGTCCCCCAATGTCCGCTTTCGGTAAACCGGACATGGCGTTTGCATCGGCGGAATATCTGCTTTTAACCCAAAGCAGACGTTGCCCGCCTTATTGCCCCTCAGTCCAATCCCCTAGAGACTGGTTTCCTCATAAACTCATGGATCGGGTGAAGGCCCTTGATGGAGGATGCGATGTATGAGTTCGCCCCACGACTTGCCGCTGCCGCCACCAGACATCTCCGCGGCTTGGTAATCGTCCCTGTTTTGGCAATTATGGTCGTCCTCCTGCGAGCGCTCAGAATAGCTCCAGTTCCGAGGCCCAAAGCACCGGCACCGCCATCCTGGTCACCATCGACAAAATCCAGACAAAAAATGACGGTGTTTTTGGACGGGGTGCAAAAATATGAATGGCCGGTATCAACTGGTCGAGCAGGATATTCAACTCCATCGGGCAATTATACTGCGACCTCTATGAACGAGGTCTGGTACAGCAAGGAGTGGGACAACGCTCCATGCCTCATTCTGTTTTCTTTAGAAAGGATGGCTATGCCATCCATGGCAGTTATGAGGTGAAGAATCTCGGCAGACCCGCCTCCGCATGGCTGCGTACGTATCTCGCCTGAGAATGCCGCCACGCTTTTCGCGCTGGTGAAGAAGAATGGGCTAAAGAATACGGAGGTTGTGCTGAGCGGCGTTACTCCGGGTGGCGAGTATAAGGTCGCAAGGGCGCCGGCACCCCGTTACGAGGACGAGGTCCAACAATTACTATGCCCAGCTCCCAGTGGGGCGGCGGCTTTTACGGGCGCTCGCCTGGTGGTTCCTATTACAATGGATATCAAGGGTACTACAGGCCGGCACCACCGCGCGGATATTGAAGCCACGCGCGATCGACGCTGAAGCGTGAATTCATTGCCGTTGGACGACGTCCAGCCGCTGAACCGGATGAAGTTGAACATCCTGTTCAGGAAGCCCTCAACCGCAACCACCGCTGACATGATGAAGGGGAATGGCGACGGGCGAAGAATATCGACGAACATGCAATACCGCAGCTGATCGGTCTCGTTGGCGGAGACATGCAGCAGTGTGTCGTCGAAGATAAACAGCTTGTCGTCACACCAGAAATGCGTCCTTCTCGCCTACCGTTATATAGGCGGACTCATCTTTTATGTCGTTGATGTTGTAGAGAAGCCGAAAGGTAGGCCGAAGCCATCCGAAATGCGGTGATGTGGTAATCTTCCTGTTGAAGACTGAGAGACCGATGGTCTTGACGTATTTCCATGGCTCATCGAAGGCAGGAACATTCACAACTGGGTCGAGTTCTAACGCCGTAGCTGCACCAAAAAACATTGCGCGTTTATGCTGTTTTTGCCTGCTCTTCGAGCCGACTGACAAGATTTGCTTCCGTCTGTAACGCGGATCAGGCGACGAACCTCGACCTGATGACCGGATGGCAGATCCTCAAGGCGATAGATGCCTTTGTTGGTGTACGGCAGCGAAAGCAAATCGAGCAGGACATTGATGGGAGAAAGCATCCACAGAAGGAAGCCGTTGCCGATGAAGTAGCGGCGGATCGTTGACAGCTTTAGTCCGTGATTGCGGCCCACGTCATATAGACCGCAGGCTGCGTAAAAATCGCGACCTTGGGAAAGAAATATGCGAACGGAACAAAGGCGCAGACGGAATTAACACGCGTCTGAAGTGGTAAGCTTCCAAATTCTGTCAAAGAGAGCGCGGCCGCGCAGGGGTTCACTGAGTGTGGTACTCACGTGCCACCTCGCTCCAACGCTACCACACTGAGCCCCAAGCTTGTGTGCGGATTCTGTGGATTTTTGGCGCCCTGGAGAAATCGAATACCCCTAACGGCGATCAATTGACAACGAAATTTACAGGTTGAGGGCTAGCCATTGTCGTTTCGAGACCATTGGCGAGGCGGTCAGCTAATCGCTAGGGCGGTGCCGTGGTCTGCATTCGGGCCGCCTGTCAATTTGGCCGTAGCAGAGCCAGCTGTCGGTGGCTGCACGGCGCTGCCGCTTCGTCGAAAACGCGAAAGCCGACTCTTCTAATCGCCTTCGACGCTTTGGCAGGTTCTCGCGCGAAGAGATGCACGAGCTTTTGCGCCATATGGCTCGGGAAACAGATCCTTCGTGAAAGCATTTGTCGCAAAAAAACAAGAAGGGTATCAGGGCGCGCCACTGCTGCTGCGTCAATCAGCTGCTCACCGCCGCGAAACTGGCCAGCGGCAATGTAGTCCTGCACACCTGTGACCACCATCGGAATGATAGTAAATGGCTTGGACACGCAGGTGACTTCCGCCGCCATCCCGACTTTCATGATTTGAGCCTCGATCTGGCCGAAACCGGCCTGCAAAGATCGATAACCGGCGCCCTCGGGGATCAGGATGCCGGCTGGAAACGCCAAGGGATTGACGACGGCGCCGACCCGCAGAAGGAACTGCTCCACCCGCCCGCTCACTCCGGCACGGATCACCGTCTTGCCCAGCTCGACCTGAGCCTCTGCAAGTTCGGCTTCGGCGGTAGCTTTCTCCGCTGGCAGCAGCGTCGATATTCTCTGCTTCGACGCTTTGTTTCGTCGCGGTCGCCGCGTCGATCGCGCCGAGCTGCCCTCGCTCGCGTTCCTGCAGGCGCTCGATCTCGCGAAATGGAACGTTGCCCGGGTTGCGCTGATAGAGCTCCTGCTTTGCCTCGAGTTCGTCCACCGTCTGCTGACGCTCGCTATTGGCCTGGCGAAGCTCGCCATCGGCTTTGACCACGTCCCACCGCGCCACCAATATTTGCGCTTCCGTCTCCGCAATCTTGCGCCGTGCCGACTCGACCGCTGCCTCCCGTTTTGAACTATCCAGCCGAAAATCAGGGTGCCCTTGGCTACAGGCTCGCTGGCGCCGACGAAAATCTCGGCGACGCGACCGTTCGTCTCGGGCAGGATTGAAACTGTGCGAAAGAAGATCGTCACGTTGCTCGTGGACGGGTGGTTGTAAAACACGGTCGTGATCAGGGCGACGGTCAGAAGGAGGCAGCCCGTGATGCCCCACCGAAGCTCGAACCACACCGAAGGTCTCCTTGCCGAGCCGCTTACCCTGGACATAACGGCGATAGAGGTAGTCAGGAAGGAGCGTCACCAGCGAGCAGAGAAGCGTCTCAAAGCATGGTCTAACTCCCGCGAGAGCGGACATTCGGCATGTTGATTATAGACTATGTCAACGCGACCAATCATCGGGTAGCGCTCGCGCCCATAATCCGCCATTCGCCGTGGTTATAGAGCGATGCGAGAGTGAGCCAGCCGCGTCCTTGAGGCTTAAGAGGTAATTCGATGCGGTGTGGCGGATAAGGCGCAGCGTCGGATTATTGATACGACCGCTTCTGAATCCGGTAAGTCGGTAGGTTATACGGCTCGCGCTTCAATTGTATCGCTCGATTCGCGTGATAATTTAGCGTCATCGCGATCTCTCTGTTGTGGGCAACAACAATGCGCGACCACATGCGAACAAAAGATCTTCAAGCGTCGGATGAAAAACGGGCTTACTACCGTTTGCTCCGGTACCGTCGTCAGTGACGAACTCCGCACTTGCTACGAGGGACGGTCAGGGGCGACCTTTGCAGCCCCAAATCACTGACTTCCTGAAAGTGCCTGAACGTCACGAGCCGTTCAAGATTCACTCAGGCGCGCGCCTTTTTTAAGGAACCGAGCCATGGACGACGCACAAGTAGGCTGGATCGCAGCCATCATCATCGGCGGAGTTGCCGGCTGGCTGGCAGAACAATTCATGAAGAGTGACATGGGTATCCTGATGAATATCGTGCTCGGTATTATCGGGGCGCGCGGTTGCCAGCGCCATCTTGAGCGTCTTTGGGGTCCATCTCGGAGGGATGGATCGGCTACCTGATTGCCGGGTTCATCGGCGCGGTCTTGCTCATCTGGATCGTGCGCGCGGTACGCGGGACACGCCGGATAGTTTAAGGCCGGGTAAATCCGTCTACCAAGTCAGCAAGTCGACTCTCGAGGCGTTGAGCTAGCGCTTACGGCGGATGGCGCTATTGTGATGCATAGGGGGAGGATCCTATGACATCACGCAAGTATCTTCTTTGTTTTTAGTGCATGGATTTGTGGCATGTGGTTTTCAAAGCCAGACCTATTCGGACGAATTGAAAATTTTTACATCAAGGGCCGTCGCAACGGTTTTGGAAAAATCGGGCCGGAATTTGAAAAGAACACGGGACATACGCTCAATATCACGACCGGCCTGAGCTCAGGTTTGTTGGACGCATCATTGCCGGGGAGGCTTTTGATGTGGTTTGCCGCACCGCCCCCGTTCTCGATGGGCTGGTCAAAAGCGAGAAGGTCACTGCCAGAATCAAAGACTGGTCTCGTACGTTCGGCAAACGGCGTGCGCGGTTCGTACAGGGGCGCCCGAGCCAGACATTAGCTCCTTGAAAGCTTCAAGCGGGCGCTCTTGGACGCAAATCGATCACCTACCTTTCCTGTGCCCGGCGTACCGCAAAATAATCGATCGACTTGGACTTAAGGAAGCGCTGGCCGCCAAGACCACAATTCCGAAAACAGATCTGTCGTCCGGAACTCGTGGCCAAGGGTGAGGTCGAATTGGCCATCGTCCCTATCACTCAAACATTTACCACTCCGGGTGTTGAGCTTGCGGGACCTCTGCCGCCCGAGATTCAGTTTTATACAACGTTCGGTGGCGCAATCAGCGCGGACTCGGAAATTCCGCGATGCTTCCCTGATTTGCTCAATTTCTTGAAAGGATCGGCGGCGCTCCGTGTCATCAAAGAGCAAGGAATGGAGCCAATCTGAATTGGCTCGACGTCCGCGTATGACCCAAAGCGGACTCGCGTGACCTGGATCGGCCTGATACCGAAATTAGAAAAAACCTATACGAACGTGTATCGAGCGGCTACGCACTTCGATAGCGCAGAATCATTCGCACGAAAACAAGCTGACAAAAATTAGCAACGGCTTGGCGGGTTCTCACAAGACACGCGCGGGCTTTCGCTATCTAAAACGAACCAATCGACCAATGGTTGGACGATGGCTTGCCGGCGCAAAAGCGGCTTTCAACGCGGATGGACAAAAATGATTTCTACGCGTGTTACAGAATCTTACATGTCTCTTTCTCAAGCCCAAGCACGGCGACGGCTCACGCGCCGCCGCGATTGCGAGGATGGGGACTTTCGAGGTTCGCTTGATCGAGATGCAAACCGTCAATGCGTCCGATAACCTCTGGGTTGAACTCTATGATCGAGATCTTCAGATCGGTGTTGATAGCTGCAAGTGCACTGACTTGGATGAGGCGATCGATGCGACTCAGTTCCTGATAGCCCAAGCCAGACAACTCAATAGTGAGGTCAGGGCCCGGCGTGCGCGGTCAGAATCTCAGGCCATTGGACCTGTAAGATTTTTACAGCCGAGGAGCCGCCATGTTGCGGCTCGTCAAACCCGAAAAGTGTCGTTAGCACTAGTGAGACGCCAACGGGGATTCAGTGAGGCTACCTACACAGGTACTCGAGCCAAGCGAACGGATCGCGGAGATTCTTTTCGGCCTGATCATGGCCCTCACAGTCACGGGCGCAACGAGCGTCGTCACGGCTGACCGAACGCAGATCCGGACCATGTTAATAGCAGCACTAGGCTGCAATATCGCTTGGGGCATCATCGATGCCGGCATGTCGTTATGGCGCGCCTTTGCCGAGCGGGGCAGCAATGCCTGGTTGTTGCGTGGGAAGTGCGCCGGACGGTCGATCGTGAAAGCGCCAACCGCATCATCGCGGATGCGCCCCGCCGCTGCTGGCGTCGATTTCTCAACCCCCGCAGCTGGACTGGATCCGAGAAGGACTCCACCGGCTGACTCGGATTCGGAAACGCGCCCCAGACTGACCGGGCGCGACTGGTTCGGTGCATTGGGCGTTTGCATCCTTGTTATCCTGTCAACCTTCCGGTCGTGATTCCCTTTGTCGTCTTTGAAAATGCGCAAACGGCGCTGCGAGTCTCCAATGTCATTGCCGTGGTATCGCTGTTTTTTTGCGGCGTGATGTTTGCGCTCATGCCGGCCTTCGGCCCCGGCCAACGGGCTTTATAATGGTGGTCGTCGGCGTCGCGCTGGTGGGAATTGCGATCGCCCTGGGAGGATGAAATCCGCCAACTCCGCACGAGGTAATCGAATAAATTGACGAACGTCCGCTGGCACTTGGCGGACATCACGCACGCCGCACTGATGTTTGCTTTCCGCCAAAACGTCCGCTTATGACCCAAAGAAGACATTGCCCCCTTTCGGAACGCTGGCTTAAGCGATACGATGCGCTGTCTGAGGCTCCCGGAGGCGCGGCGGCGCGAGTGACGACGAAACATAAACACGACAACCCGATCCTCGTGACCGGAGCAGCCGGCGCTGTGGGCGGCATCGGCCGCAACCTCACCGAATTCCTGCTCGCAAGGGGCACAAGGTGCGCGCCTTGGTTCGGCGTGAGGACGAGCGCGCCGAAGCCCTACGGCGGCTCGGCGCAGAGGTCGTAGAGGGCGACCTGACGGACCTCGCCTCGATGCACCGCGCCATCGAAGGTTGCGGGCGCATCTATTTCGGAATGTCTGTCTCGCCGGCCTACCTGGAAGCCACGATCAACACCGCCGCGGTGGCGCGCCACCACGGCGTCGAGGCTTTCGTGAACATGTCGCAGATGACGGTCACGCAGATGAGCATCAGCGAGACCACCGACAGCCCGCAGCACAAGCTGCACTGGCTGGCGGAGCAGGCTCTGTCCTGGTCGGGACTGCCGGTCGTCACGGTGCGGCCGACAGTCTTCCTCGAGGGCTTCTTTCTTCAACTCGCCGCCCCCGGCGTGCGGGCCTCCGACGAGTTGGCGCTGCCGATGGGCGGCGGCAAGACCTCGCCGATCTCGGCGGTCGACGTGGCGCGTGCGGTAGCGGTGATCCTCGACGACCCCGCACCGCATATCGGACAAATCTACGATCTGACGGGGCCGGAATCGGCCGATCTGGACCACTATGCGCGCGTCTTCTCCGAGGCGCTCGGCAGGCCCATCCGATATCGCGACGTCCCACTCCCGGCGTGGAGCGAAAGCCTTCGGCAGGCGAGGTTTCCTGAGCACGTCGTCAGACATCTCTCGGCCATGGCCGAGTTGACCAGGCAGGGGCGTTACGACCGCATGACGGACACCATGTGCAAGCTCACCGGCGAAGCACCGACGAACATGCGCGACTTCGTGAAGCTCCATGCCGCTGAGTTCAAGCAGCGTGGACCGAAGCGCACTCTAGGTTCCCTGCCGTCCGCTATTGGCATTAGCGGGCGGCTTGCGCCGCAATATACCGCTTTTGACCCAAAGCGACGACAATCGTTTCTCTTTTGCTAGTGATGATGCGTCCTGACAATATGCCTTTCGAGCCATGCAGGTCGGAGCTACGCTTGGGTGAATGGTTTGGGGTGCTAATTGCGGTTGTTTCAAGCTCGCTTGGTGGGACCGCCGCCGCTGTTACCCGCTATTTGGTCGGCAGCACTGACCCGATTACGCTGCCATTCTGTCGGTGGGGAGTTGGTTTCCTATGCTTACTACCGACCGCGCTTTTTAAGAGTACGCTGGCCCCAGCGCAGCGATTGGCTCGCGGTTATCGTCTTGGGTCTTTGTTTCTTCGGCCTGTTTTTTGTCCTGTATAACATCGCGGTGAGTTACACGACGGCGGCTCGCGCAAGCCTTGCCCTGTCAACGCTACCTCTCCAGACCATGATCGTCGGCGCGCTACTCGGCATAGAACCGCTGACCGAAACGAAAAACGGTGGGCGTTTGCGTCGCGGTCCTTGGTGTTTTTGCTGCCCTTGCATTTGGTCTCTCTGCCGCCCCGTCCGGAGCTTGGCGAGGTGAGCTCATTATGACTGGCGCGGTGCTGTGCATGGCGTTCTACAACGTTTGGTCCCGAGCGGGCCACTTCGAACCGCCGACCAATGTCCCTTTTGGGGTAAAGCGGACATCGTAATGGGCTTTGAGCGCCGTCTACCCTCGGGTGGGGGACGTCTAGAAAATGCACTCAGTGCGAGCGCGCCGCCAAAATTTTGGCTGGAAATAACAAGACGAAGCCGGATCAGCCGTCTTAAGCAGCGATCGAGGCTGAGACGCCTCGCTCGTCAGGCCAATATGATTAGGCTCCGCGCGCTGCGTCTGGTAAAGAAAGTCCCGATGTGCAAGCGACAACGGCGCGCCGACCAGCTAAGAAGAAAACAGCGAGATCGGCTATCAATCCTGACCCAGGCTACGTGCCGGACACGGACATCATCTTGAGCATTGGACATAATTCAGGTCTGACGGACGTCGATGCGCGCCGCTGGACACAGATCCTCGGCCGTTATCGCAAGCCCAGTCATGTGCGCAGCATTGCCGAGTTGGCGATCACGTTCGTGCCGTTAGCGGTGTTGTGGACCACAGCCTGGTTTACATTCTCGCTGGGCTACGGCTGGGCCTCGCCACTCATCGCAATTCCGGCCGCGGGCTTTCTCGTTCGCCTGTTTATGATCCAGCACGACTGTGGCCATGGCACTTTCTTCGCCAACCGTGAGGCGAACGACTGGATCGGCCGCCTTATCGGCGCGTTCACGCTGACGCCTTATGATCTTTGGCGTCGCGCCCATGCCATTCATCATGCGACTGCCGGCAACCTCGACCGTCGCGGAATTGGCGATATCGATACTTTGACCGTGCGCGAATATCTGGCTCGTTCACGCTGGGGCCGGCTGAAGTATCGGCTCTATCGCCACCCACTGGTCATGTTCGGAATTGGACCGGCCTACCTTTTTCTCCTGCAGCACCGCCTGCCGGTTGGCTTTATGCGCAATGGCTGGCAGCCTTGGGCCAGCACCATGCTCACCAACCTCGCGGTCGCGCTGATCGTCGGCACGCTCGTGTGGTTGATCGGCTATCAAGGCGTTTCTTGATGGTGCATCTCCCGATCATGCTGCTTGCGGCCCCGGCCGGTGTCGTGGCTGTTCTATGTACAGCATCAATTCGAGTACACGGCATGGGACCGCGACGGGAAATGGTGTCTGCACGATGCGGCCTTGCACGGCAGCTCACATTATGACCTGCCAGTGGTTTTGCGCTGGTTCACGGCTAATATCGGCGTTCACCACGTTCACCACCTTTGCAGCCGCATTCCATATTACCGGCTGCCGCGCGTGCTGCGTGACCACCCGGAGTTGCGCGACGTCGGCCGTTTGACACTGCTCGAAAGCTTTCGCTGCGTGCGACTTGTGCTGTGGGACGAGGTGCAGCGCCGTCTGGTATCGTTCGGTGAAATCCAGGCGCGTCAGGCAGAGGTGCCAAAGCCGACATTGAGGTTGTTCGGTAAAAACCCATTAGTACTTGCGTCCAACTCGATTCGGCCTCAGCAGCCGCGGACGCCCACGGAACGAAGTGAACGAATGAGGCCGAACATCTGGGCCATTCATTCAAATTGCAGTGTTCGAACGGCGCCATCTGCAGGCCCAACGCCTTGGGCGAGTAGCGGATTTCAAGACGCATACGTACTTTCTCCGAAGAGTTCGGCAATTCACTTTACAAACACCACCCGCGTACCGACATGTGACGCGGCCGTACAGATCCATGATGTCTTTGTTGTGCATGCGGATGCAGCCCGCGGACACCAAGCCGCCGATCGAGCCAGGATTGTTGGTGCCGTGGATGGCGAGTTCGCTGTCGGCCAGCACCAGCGCCGCGGCGCCCATCGGATTTTGCGGCGAGCCGCCTCGATATAGAAGTCCGGCGAGCGCTTACCGCGCAGCGACGCAGGCGGCTTCCACGCCGGCTTGATGTGTTTGCTGGCGATCCGCGTGGTGCCAAACCATTGCTTGCCGGAACGGCCGACGCCGACCGGGTACTTGAGCGCCTGATCCTTGCCGGTGATGAGATAGAGGCGGCGTTCCTCGCTCTGTATCACGATGGTGCCGGGCTTGGCATCGCCGGTGTATGGGACCTTCTCGGCGGCGGCGCGCGCTGGCGAGGCCACGAGGATGACAGGGGCGGCGGCGAAAACGAAAAGACGAAGAAGGCGAAGCAGCATGGCGGTGCTCCTGTTTGAACGCGACCGGTGCGGCAGAATAACCTGATCTGCAGCAAAGCCGCAGTTTGCGGTGCATAACGCGCCGTGGCACAAAGCGGACATTGCGCTGAAATGGCGACGCAATGGGACTCGCTCGGTATCGCACATTTGCGGAGTGCCAACCGAACGCGCTGGCAGGCAATCGTGGCTTTTGCAATCCGAGCCCGCACTATACGGCCAACGCAGCAGAACCCAGGCGCTCAGCGAAACGCCGCGCTCGCCCACAGTAGCGGACATCGCGCTGGCCTGACCGATCTCAGGGGCATCGGTGCTCATGACAGTGCATGACGGCGCCCAACTCCGCATAGGGAAGCGAGCAAAACGAACCTGTGCCTGTGACGTCCATCGAGTTGAGGAACAGTACCCCGGATACAGCAGGCGAACGTTTGGCTGTCGCTCATGCGACGGGACCATGACGGAGTGGGGTCCCTACGCCAAACGAAGACCCATATTCTCGCTCAGCTCTGACTATTTGGCTGAGGCGGACCAGCATCCCGACGAAGAACTTACACACTTTTATCGCCTTACCATCTAACGCCGTTGCCACAATCTTTTATCAGAAATATGACGGTCAATCGATCTTCCACAACTTTGAATTCGCGCAATGCGGCCCGGAGGGTGGTAAGAAAGTGCGATTGTCATCTTTGCAGAGCCCGTTCATAATTCTGTCACACGCGAAAATTGCAGCGAAATTGGGGTGCGTGAATGTGGGTTCCGACGCAGGACGAGGCGGTGGAGATGTACGCCCGCTTTTTGGCAGCACGTCATGGACTTGCCGCCGGCCGACTCGCTCGCAAGACCGCTGACAGTCTTCAAGCCAAAGGCGACTTTGAAGGTTACGCCATCTGGGCTCGTGTAGCCGATGCCACTGAGCGCGGGCCGGCAAAGAGCGCGCCAGTGTGGAAAGCGTCATGGCCGTGTCGTGAACTTGCCTTCTCGTGGCATGCCTTCCTCTATCTGATCCCCTTTTCTCGCCCTCGGTTGGCTCACCCGCTGAGGGCTTTCTTTTTGTCCGCCATTGGCACTTAGCGGAAACTTAAACGACGACGACTATTGATGTCAGCTGTCAGGGGTAGGGGACATCGCGCGACGTCATCACAATGTCCGCTTGCGACCCAGGGCGGACATCTAAAAGACGTGGACTCCTGTCCGCGGTAATTCCGAACGTCGGTAAAACCGGATAAACGTCAAGCAGTTCTTGTCGCGTTAGTGATTCTGCCTTTCTTGCAGCTTGGAAAGAGCAGTCATGCGCGGACAGATCTGCTCTGCACTGATGTTCCTTCTGTTACTTTCTGCGCAATCCCGCGCCGAAACGGCGTGCGTCGATCTCGCACAACTGGCGCATTCGACCGTAGGTATCACGCGATATTTCGATGAGGCGGAGCGCAACGCGCAGTCCGACGTGGTCGGCATACATGGCACCGCGTGGTTCCAGTCTGCGACCAATGTCGTCACTGTCGGGCACGTCGCCACTGCGATGGGACTCTCGACCGAGGACTGGAAGCCCCTCGATATCAAGGACGGCGCCGAGCAGCAAGTTGATCTCTGCTCGGATCCAGCGCTGGGTGGGCGGCGATACGGAAAAATTGGTTGTGCTCGAATTGCAAACGGCGTTTCCCGCTGCCCGGAGCGTTGCCATTCGGATGGCACCACTTAGGCCGGAAGATCGTCTCGTGACGCTCGCCTACCCAGATCAAAACCCACGCTTTGTGAGTGGTCGGTTCGTGCAATATGCGATCGACGGCAGGCTCGCAGGCACAGCGCTCCTGGAAATGTACGAAGGAGATAATCGCTTTGCGGTAGACCACGGCGCCTCGGGCGCACCGGTGTTCGACTGCGAGGGTCGGATTGCAGCGGTCATTAGCACCGTGATCACGCAAATTTTGCAAACGCCATTTGGCGTATTGCGAACGTCGACGGCATGGGGAACGCCCAATGTCGTGTCTGTGCCGGTGCAAAGCTGACGGAATTTTCGAAGCCCGATGACCGCGTTTGCGCGCCGATCTCCCGGCGAGCCGGTGGCAAACCGTGTTGGAGCCAGGGTCGATGGCAGCCTTCTCGCTTTGGCCTTCCAATCTGATAAACTTCCTTTAACGCCTCGAGAAATGGGACGCATTCATGCACTTCAAATTGATTGTTGCTGCCTTCGGCAATCGCCGCCGTACCCGCATTGGCGCAGGCTCGAGCGCCTAACCCGCCGAAATCTTCCAAACCTGCGAAAGCTGCGCCGGCTGCGCCGGCTGCCCCGGCGAGCAGAGCGGCGGCCGCGCAAAAGCTCGTCAAAACGATCAGCACTGATAAGGCCGAGACGCAGACCTACTGCGATATCGGCAAGCTCGGTGACCAGATTGAGGAGGCCGAGCAGAGAAAAAGATCTGAAGAGTAGATGATCGATGACCTGAATCGGAAAAATGGACGAACTGGCTACAAACTGGTCCCGAATACGTCGCATTAATGGGTGACTTGCAGGACATCGATCCGAGTTCGAAAGAAGCTCAGGATATTAGTTCGACGCTCGAGGGCTCGACAAGCTGTGCGAAGTAGCAGCAACGAGCGACCTCGCAGCCGGAAGCCACCGACCCCCGCGATCAAATCCAAGTATCCTCGACATTTAACGCTGCTAGGGCAGCCCGCTTCCAATCTCCCGAATTGACCGTGTAACATGCCGCGTCTGAGCCTCCGGGGGGCTACGATGAGGCGACGAGATCGATTGGAGGCATTTTAGGTTCTGCGGCCCACCCTTGGCCGCTCACTGCGCTATGCGCAACAGGCCGATCGCATGCGGCGCATCCCGGCGTCCTCATGGCCTATGCGGAGGGACAATCCGGACGGGAAGCCCCGTCTCTCGGCATTTACGCAGGGCTTGCACGAGTTGGGTTGGACCGACGGTCGTAATATTCGTATTGAGTATCGCTGGAGCGCGGGCGATGCCGAACGTACGCGCGCAGATATGCGGCAGAATTGGTGGCACTCGCACCGGATGTCATTTTGGCCGGCTAACACCTCTACCGTGGGGCCGTTGCAACAGGCGACCCACACCGTGCCGATTGTATTCGCTGGTGTCGTTGATCCGGTTGGCGCCGGCTTCGTCGATAGTCTGGCGCGCCCGGGTGGACATCACGACTGGGTTTACGCAGTTCGAATACGGCATGAGCGGCAAATGGCTAGAGTTGCTCAAAGCGATCGCTCCCGCATGACGCGGGCTGCAGTGCTACGCGATGTGACGATAGCCGGAACTGGCGAATTTGCCGCAATCCAAACCGGCGCGCCGTCGCTCGGTGTGGAGGTGAGCCCACTTGGCTCCCGCGACGCCGGTGAGATCGAGCGCGGCATCGCCGATTTCGCGCGCTCGCCAAATGGCGGACTTATTGTAGCGACGGGCGCATCGGCGGTTGCTTATCGCCAATTGATCACTGCGCTCGCGGCCCGCCACCGTTTGCCGGCGATTTATCCGTACCGCTTCTTCGTCGCCGTCGGCGGCCTGGTTTCCTATGGGCCCGATCGGGTCGAGCCCTTTCGGCGAGCAGCGGCTTACGTCGATCGCATCCTTAAGGGCGAAAAGCCAGGCGATCTTCCTGTGCAGGCGCCTACCAAGTATGAACTGATTATCAATCTCAAGAGCGCAAAAGCGCTCGGCCTGACCATTCCGCAGTCGCTGCTCGCCACAGCCGACGAGGTGATCGAGTAGGCGCGCTATCCGCTTCTGGCACTTAGCGGCAGCGAGTACGTAACTGAACGAAGTGTTACC